>ERZ825137.332-NODE-332-length-68070-cov-36.267559_pt1 | contig 68070 bp, 64 predicted proteins | sample MGYA00519873_ERZ825137 | MGnify/ENA primary metagenome ERZ825137 (study PRJEB31778, sample SAMEA3449190) | human gut metagenome | biome: human gut; feature: human-associated habitat; material: faeces | place: United Kingdom | collected 2010/2012 ...
CTCTTTCAATATTTTATTTTCAATATAAGTGTGACATATCTATTTTAAACCTATAAGTAAATATTTTTATAACATGTAATAAAATTGACAAACTCTTTTTTTATGCTTTGGAATAAACTATTATAAATTGTTAATAATACATTTTGTAGGAGGCTTTAGCTATGTTTACTTTAATTCTACAATCGTCTAGTGAAACTCAAGAAATATATTCCTATATTTCTAAGAAAAATATTCTACAAAATATGAAAAAAGATAATAATTCAATTATTTTTGAATTTGATAATTTTGATGCTGAATGTAAAAAATTTTCCCTGCTTCTTTCTAATATGATTATTGATTTATATGAAAAAAAATTAATCAAGAAAATAATTAAGAAAAATTATTTTTACTTTGACGAATTTGAACAAATTCAAATTTCTAATATCTCTTCTTCTATTGTCGAAGAGAATTCTCAAAGTAAAAAAGATTTAGTTTTTCTTTCTACTTATGATTATATAAAAAATCATTCTTCTATGATTTTAGATGGTTTTATTAATTTTAGACTTCGTGATTATCTTGAAGTAATCGAGTATTTAGTTGATTTATCTGTTAATAATTTTATTATTAATCGAGAATATGATAAATTTATAACTTTGCTTTGTGATTATATTAATTCTGAACCTTCTAAGATTGATGTACTCCACTTAATCTATATTAACCAAGAATCTATTCTCCTTGATAAAAATAAAAATCCTGTTCCCATTGATAATAATATATTAGATGCAAAATATTTGTCTGACATTTCTTTTTCAAATAATGATTTTGTTTTGAACACCATTTTAAATTTACTTCCTAATAAATTATATGTTCATGTTTTAAGTGAAGAAGATGAATTTTTATCTACATTAAAGAAAATTTTCTCTAATAAAATCTATTGTTGCTATGGTTGTGAAATTTGTTCTCTTTATAAATCTGCTTCAGATTTTATACATTTTAATAATACTAATTAAAGCATACAACATCTGGTTTTAAATCAGGTATTGTTTTTTGCTATTGAATTTTTTTATTTATAATTGATATAATTAGATTAGTATAAATTATAAAAAGGAGTTTTATTATGTCAGCATTTGTATTAAAAATTATTGCTTGTATTAGTATGCTTTTATGTCATATTCCTTTTGTATTTCCTAAATTAGCTATTCCTCTTATTTATATAGGAAAACTTGCTTTTCCTATATATGCTTTTTTAATATCTGAAGGATATGCGCATACAAAAAGTTTTTCTAAATATTTAGTCAGATTATTATTTTTTGCAATTATTTCGCAAATACCGGCTATGCTATTATTCGAAGGTAAAAATTTCACATTATATTTTAATATTTTCTTTACATTAGCTTTTGGATTATTAGGAATCAGGGGATTTGATAAAATAGAAAAAAAATATATTAGCTATCCTTTAATAGCATTGCTTGCTGTTATTGCTAATTTACTCGGTTTTGATTATGGAGCTATTGGAGTTCTTATGATAGTTTGCTTTTATGTATTTAAGAATCATAAAATGTATATGGTTTTATCTGAATCACTTTTAATGATTACTTTGTATGTACATAAATTATCTGTGCTTACTGTTGTAAATGTTGCTACTATACGTTACGTTTTATTTCAGCTTCTATTTTCTATTATTTCTTTATTATTTATTCTATTCTATAATGGAAAAAGAGGAAAAAATAGTAAAGCAATTCAACTTGGTTTTTATTTGTTTTATCCGGTTCATTTATTTATACTTTGTTTATTAAAATACATTGTGGCATAAAAAAATCTCCACTTATCAAAGTGGAGATTTTTAATTTATTACATTGCTTCTCTAAATAATCTAATAAAGTCTTCTTTTGATACTTCTCTTGGATTTCCTGGTTTGCAAGGATCTTGCATTGCTTTGTCAGCAAGCATTGGTAAATCTTCTTCTTTGCATCCTGTATCTTTTACTCTCATTGTAATTCCAACTTTCTTTGATAACTCTTCTATCATCCAAACGAAAGTATTTATTACGTCTTGGTCGTTTAAGTGTGCAGCATCTGGTCTTCCTATGTTAACTAGTATTTCTCTAAATCTATCTGCACATACAGCTCCATTAAATCTCATAACTGTTGGTAATAAAATAGCATTTGCTACTCCGTGTGGTGTGTCATATACAGCACCTAATTGGTGAGCCATTGAGTGAACTATTCCAAGTCCAACATTTGAGAATCCCATACCAGCTATATATTGTGCTAATCCCATATTCTCTATTGCTTTTTCATCTTTTTCATTTACTGCTGCTGGTAAGTTTTCAAATATTAATTGAATTGCTTTCATATGGAACATATCAGACATTGTGTTATGTGCTTTTGTGATATATCCTTCAACTGCATGTGTTAAAGCATCCATTCCTGTTGATGCAGCAATTGATTTTGGCATTGATGCCATTAGGTCTGAATCAACTATTGCTAAAATTGGAATATCATGTGGATCAACACATACCATTTTAATTTTTCTTTCCTCATCTGTGATTACATAGTTTATTGTAACTTCAGCTGCAGTTCCTGATGTTGTTGGAAGAGCTATTAATGGTAATCCTTTATTCTTTGTGTTTGATGCTCCATTTAATGATACAACATCCATTCTATCTGGATTTGTCATTAAGATTGATATTCCTTTTGCAGTATCAATGCTAGATCCTCCACCTACTGCAACTATTACATCTGCTCCAAATTCTTTACATTTTTCTACTCCGTCTAATACATTTTTTATTGTTGGGTTTGGTTTAACTTCAGAATATACAGTATATTCTATTCCTGCTTTATCAAGAACTTCTGTTACTCTTGCAGTTACTCCTACTTCAAATAATGCTTTATCTGTTACGACTAATACTTTTTTGAAACCTCTTTCTTTAATTTCTCTTGGTAATTCTTCTCTTGCACCTTTTCCAAAATATGAAGTTTCATTTAAAACAAATTTTGTCATTGGTTAACATCTCCTTTTCTTTTTTCTTGAGTTCTTAATTATTATACCAATAAATTTTAAAAATATATACCTTTTTTAAAATTCTATTGAATAACCATCTCCTGGAACAATGATATTGTTGTTCTCTAGTTTTTCAGCTTCAAGCCTTGTAGCTTCTTTCATATGTGTTAAAATAATTGTATTATTAGGATATTTTTCTGAATATTCTTTAATATTGTCTATGCCCATATGTGTTTGTTTTCCAATTTCTACCGAACAATCTGATACTATTATTGGTGATTTTTTTAACATATATTCAACAGCATCACATTTTGATGTATCACCTGTAAACGCACACATTTGATTATCTATTGTTATTATATATCCTTGGCTATCTGGTAGCATATGCTCTACTTTTACCGCTTCTATTGTTGTATCTTCTATATATTTTATCTCTCCTGATAGTATTTCCATGAAATTAATTTCTAAGTTATCTTCTATTTTTTCTTTCCATTCTCCTGGAAATGCAAGTTCAAATAAATCTTTCGTTCTTTTTTCAATATCTTTTGGTCCAACTATATTCATTTTTTTGTTTGTCATCTGAGACTTTTCTAATATTATAAATGGTAGATCAAAAATATGATCTGCATGATAATGAGTAATAATAATTGTTTGTATTGAATTTAAATCTTCTCCAAATCTTTTTATTTCTCTACATGCACCATTAGGTATGTCTATTAATATTTTTTTATTTATTAGTGAACATGCACTATTCTGCATTGTTCCTATACAACCGGTTCCAATTAATTTTACTTTCATATAATCCTCTTTTATTTAAAAATTTCTTTTACTTTCATGCTTAATTTACTTGCTAAAATTCTATGTCCATCTCTGCTTAAGTGTATTCCGTCTTCTCCTACTAGCCAATCTTCATTTCCAATGAAATCACAATCATTTCTCATTGCTATATCTTCATATATCTCAGAAAGTTTTCTTGATTTTTCTATTCCCCCAATAAACTTTGGATTTTCTTTTGTTATTATTGGTGGAGCAACAATCAATAGTTTTGGACATGTTTTTCTGCATACAGATTTTCTTGAAATAATCTTTTTAACAAAACTTTCTTCAAATATTTCTCCAATTTCTTTTGGATTTCTATAAAATTCTGTTTTTAATTCATTTGTTCCAAGCATTATTATTACTAAATCGATTGGATCATGTGTATCTAAACATGGTAGCAAATATTCAGCTCCACTTCTACCTTCTCTATCTCTACGTTTATCTACTGATATTAAAGTTCTGCTATTTAATCCTTCTTCGATGATCTCATACTTGTCTCCTAACATTCTCTGAAGTGCTCCTGGCCATCTTTCATCTTTGCTAAATCTCTGATGGTCTGTTCCTGGTATGTATCCCCATGTATTTGAATCTCCATAGCATAAAATTTTTATTTTCTCTCCCATTTTTGTACTCTCCTTCTTCGTTGTTTCTTGTTATAATATATCAAATAAAAATATTATTTTCAATTTTATAATAATGTTTTTGAATAATTTTGATATTTATATAAAAAAATGAACCCTCCTTATTAAACAAACTTTGTCTAACAATTTGGGTTCACTTCGCATTGTTTTCTCTAATTTATAACATTAAAAATCATATCTTTTTTGATTAACAACTTGAATTCATTTTTAATTTATTGCCACATTTATTCCTTTGGCAACAATGTCTTTCATGTTATCTATTAAGTCATCTATTTCTTTAGGTGTAACAATCATATTGTATTCGCCAATATTTAGGGCATTCTTTACGTCTTCGTAATTATCTTTATCATGTAATTGATTTAAATACTCATTTGACATAGCTTCATCTTGCAATTTTTCAATAAACAAATCTAATCCTTCGCTAACTATTGTTGCAAAGTCTAATACGGTTGGAATTCCTATTGCTATAACAGGTATTCCTAATGTTTCTTTTGAAAGTTCTTTTCTCTTATTTCCAACTCCTGCTCCTGGAATAATACCTGTATCTGAAATTTGTACTGAACTGCTTATTCTTTCTACACTTTTTGAAGCCAAACTATCTATTGCTATTATTAGTTTTGGCTTTACATTATCAACTATTCCTTTTAGTATCTCCTGAGTTTCTATTCCTGTGCTACCAAGTACACCTGGTGAAATTGCTGAAACTTCTCTGTCATTTTCATTAACATACTGTGGCAAGTATTTAAATATATGTCTTGTAACATCTACACTTTGTATTACTTTTGGTCCAAGCGAATCTGGAGTTGAATATAAATTTCCCAACCCAACAACTAGAATTTCATCTTTGGGATTTATAAGACCTTTTATCAACTGTTGCAGTTCACTTGAAATGGTAAATGATATTTTATCTTTTTCATCATTTGTAATATTTCTCATTTTTCTTACATCTATTGTTACATAATTTCCTATTGGCTTTTGAATTGCTTTGGCTCCTTCGTCATCTTTTACTCTTACATTATAAACATGTATTGTATCTGATATTTGTTTTTCTTCGCTCTCTATTCCTGGTATCTCTTGAGAAATTTTATTAATCTTTCTGAATACATCTCTTCTCTCTACTGCTAAATCTGTTCTAAAATCCATAAAAAACCTCCTTTTTATTATTTTTTATCAAAAGAAGGTTTTTATTCATTTATTATTCTGATATTTTAAATATTTCACCTAATGGTCTTTCTTCATGGATTCTTTTTATTGCTTCTCCAAAAGTTGGAGCCATACTTAGAACTGTTAATTTATCTATTCTTTTTTCTTTTGAAACTGGTACTGTATTTGTTATTACTAATTCTTTTATTGGTGAATTTTTTATTCTTTCAATTGCTTCTCCAACTAGAATTCCATGAGTAGCTGCTGCATATATATTTCTTGCTCCATATTTTGATAATACATTAACTGTTTCCATCAATGTTCCTGCTGTACTTATTTCATCATCAAAGATTATAGCATTTTTATCTGTTACATCTCCTATGATTGTACTTGAAATTGCTTTATCATTATTTCCATCTCTTCTTTTATCAACTAATGCAATTGGGCAATTGAAAAATTTTGAATATTTATAAGCTTTTTTTGCACTTCCAGCATCTGTTGCTATTATTACCATATCTTCTATTTTTTTATCTAAAAAGTATTTTTCTAATATGTATTCACCTGTTAGTCTGTCACAATTTATATTAAAGTATGCTTGAATTGCTGCGTTATGTAAGTCACATGTTATTACTCTTGTTGCTCCAGCTGCTTCAATTATTTGTGCCATTAGCTTTGCTGTTATTGGTATACGTGGTTGATCTTTTTTATCTGATCTTGAATATGGAAAATATGGTAATACAACATTTATATTTTTGGCTGATGCTCTTTTAGCTGCATCTATTGTTATTAATAATTCCATTATTCTTTCATTTACTGGTGGCTGTGTTGTTTGAACTATGTATACATCTTTTTCTCTAACTGTTTCTAATAATTGAACAAAATTGTTATCATTTTTAAATTTTAGTGAGTTAATTTTTCCAGGTTCAATTTTTAGATAGTCACAAATTTCTCCTGCAAATTCTTCAGCTGTTGGACATGCAAATACTTTGATTTCTTTCATTTTTTATCTCCTTTTTTATATAATAAAAACTCCTTTTATTTTATAAAAGAAGTTTCATTTACGATTATAAATCCAGATCGTCTCCATCTGGATCTCCATCTCCATATGTATCAGTATTTTTTGTTTTATTTTCTACTTTATTAGATTGCATTTTTTCTATTGCCATTTCTTCATTAACAACAACTCTTGGGCAAACCTCATCGAAATTGTTTTCTGCTTTTTTTGAAGTTTGTTTTATAGGTTCTTTTTCTGTTTGTTCTTGAGATTGTGTTTGAATTTTTTTATTCTTTAATCCTGATATTTTATCTTTTAATTTAGCAAATATACCAGTTGCTTTTGCTCCAATAGCTCCACCAATAGTAGCTAAAATTCCTATTTTAGCTATTGATTTACTTGCTTTATTTTCAATATTTTCTATATCTTCTTCTGTTAAATCTTTTTTATCTAACTCTTTTGCTATTTCTTCTGCAATTTCATCACCTTCAATAATTAGGTCATCTGCAGAAATGTCTTTAAAATCTATTCCTACTTTGCTAAGTTCTTCCACATGTGTTATAAACTCAGCAACATTTGATATTTTTGATATATCACTCATTGAATCTAAGCATACACTTCCGTTATCATGTAAAAAAATTGAATATGGTGATTTACTATTTTGATTAACTCTTTTAAAAATCATATTTCCTATTGCTTCTGCAATTACTGGACTTGTTTTAGCATACTTCATATATTCTCTACTTACAAATGACATGTACTTTGGATTATCACTTCTTATAATCTTGTTCATGTTGTTTAAATATTTTTTTACACTTTCTTCTTCCATTTCTTTCTCCTTGATTTTTTTGAGTATCTACTTTGAAATTATAGCATATGGTCAAAAAGATAACAACATAAATAACAAAAATGGACATTCTAAAATGTCCATTTTATTTTTATTCTTCATCCCAGTTATGATACACATCTGATACATCATCTAAATCATCAAGTTTTTCTAAGAAGTTTTCCATTCTTTCTGCATCTTTTTCACTCAATTTTACATATGTATTTGGTACCATTCTTACTTCGGCTTCAACAAATTCTAAATTATTTTTCTCTAATTCTTCTCTTACTGCTGAAAAATTTTCTGGTGCTGTTGTGATTTCATAGCATTCGTCTTGTGCTTCAAAATCTTCTGCTCCAGCATCTATTGCTAATAGCATTAAATCGTCTTCGCTCATTGATGTGCTTTCTTTTTCTATTACTATAACACCTTTTTTCTCAAACATATATGAGACACATCCTGTTGTTCCTAAATTTCCACCTGCTTTATCAAATACATGTCTTATATCTGCTGCTGTTCTATTTCTATTATCTGTTGATGCATTTACTATAACAGCTACTCCTGAAACTCCATATCCTTCATATGTAATCTCTTCGTAGTTTGTAGAATCATTAGATCCAGATGCTTTTTTGATTGCGTTGTTTATTGTATCGTTTGGCATGTTTGCTGCCTTACATTTTGCTATAACATCTTTTAATTTAGAATTACCTGCAGGATCAGGTCCACCTTGTTTTACTGCTATTAATAATTCTCTACCTAATTTTGTGAAAACTTTTCCTCTTGCAGCATCTGCTTTTCCTTTTTTGGCTGCAATGTTATGCCATTTACTATGTCCTGACATGGTTAATTCCTCCTTTTAATTTTTTATTATACAAAATAATTTGTATGCAATTTTTTACTTATATATATTATCACACTTTTTTCTTTTTGTGTAGCCCTTTACGTGGATTTTTATTTTATATTTAGATAATAACAAAAAACACAGGTACTCCTGTGTTCTTCGTTATGAAATCATTATTCAATTTTTTTCATTCTTTGGTCATTTTACTGTGATGAGTTTATATAAGCCTCCGATTCCTGATATTGCTCCAGCATATTCTAAATATCTGTATGCTTCGTCATTAAACATTGCATGACAAATTGCACATATGGAGCAAACTCCAATCATCAATATAACATACATAAACCATCCAAATAACTTCATGAATGTCCGCATCATATCTGATACCTCCTATGAATGATATAATTATTATACAACTTTAATATTTTCGTTTCAATAGCTTTACATAATTCTAGGATATTATTTTATTTTCTTATATTTTATGTAACTTGTTACTGCACATGCACTTGAAATAATCATGCAAATTACAATTAAGAATCCATTCCATCCTGTTTTAGGTAAATTTGTATCACTTGTCGTTTTTGATCCGCCATTACTATTTGAAGAATTACTTATAGTGCTTGTTGTTTGATTTTTAGTATTATTATTTTTATTGCTGTTAGTATTATTTACGTTATTTGCATTATTATTTTTGTTATCATCTTTTTTGTCGTCTTTGCTATCGTCTTTGTTATCGTCTTTTTTGTCGTCTTTGTTGTCGTCTTTGTTGTCGTCTTTGTTATCGTCTTTGTTATCATCTTTATTATTGTTAATTGAATTAACTTGAATAGCTTCAACATGTGTGTTTCCAGCTTCGTCTTCTACATAGATAGCATATATACCATTTTCAGTTATATTAATTATTCCTGTTGCTTCTTTGCCATCATTTTCAATTTCAAGTTCTTGACCTTTTTCATTAAAATATTCTGATGTTTGTTCACCTTTTGCAAATTTTATTTTAGATATTTTTGTTAGATTGTCTATTGCTGTAATTGTTAGTTTTATATTTTTTTCATTTGGTTGGTCTGCACTTAATCTTATTTCTGGCGCTGTTTTGTCTATTATAAAAGTAACTTTTGTTTCATTTTTTGCTTTGTCAGTTGCTGTTAATTCATATAATCCTTCTTCAGATATTTCTGTTTTATTTTGATAATTTTCAACTACTTCATTATTTTTCTTTAATATAATTTTATCTAAATTCTCGTCTATAACTTCAGGCGTAACTGATGTTTTATATATTTTTTTATTTTCAACTCCGATAATTTCTGGAGCTTTTGTATCTGGGTCTGGTGTTGGTTCTGGATTTTTATCTTCTATTCCAGTTACATCCCTTGTAATTATTGCTTTATATCCATTTTCATCTTCAATGTATATGTTGATTGTACAATTTTTCTCAACCATATATTTTCCAGTTACTTCTCTTCCTTTTTCAATATTGATATTTTCTCCATTTGTTTTGAAGTAATCTATATCTATATCATTTCCTACCGCAACTTTCATCTTAACTATATCAGCTAATGAGTCTTTTGCAGTAATTGTTAACTCTTTTTTATTTTCTTCATTTTGAGAAAGTAATATTTCAATTGAATTTGTCGCACTAACTCTGAATTGTGTCATCTTTTTGTAACCTGCTTCATCTTCTATATAGATTAAATAATCTCCATCTTCTTCTATTGTATGTGTAAGACTTATTTCTTTTGCTGGTGTTATTGTAAGACTTTTTCCATTAGTGTTAAAATCCTCTATATTATTAATTTCAGATCTTTTGGCTATTTTAATTTTTGTTATATTACATACTGTATCTATTGCTTGTAATTTTATTTCTCTTGCTGAACTTGCAATCTTTAAATTTGTTGTTATTGGAGTTTTGTTTTCACCTAAATATATTTGCTTTGTACTACTATTTCCTTTGTCGTCCTCAGCATATATAACATACAAACCTTCTTTTGTTGCTGATGTATATTTTACGTTTACATCTTCGCTCTCTACAAATTCTATTTCATCACCTGTTGTTTTAAAATCTATTTTATCATCATATTTTTCTTTCTTAGCTATTTTTATTAATTTGATAATATTGCTTTTACTAGTTGTTTGTATGTTTAAGTTAAATAAATTTTCCTCATCTCTTGTTAAAGTGATCTCTGGAGACTCTGCTGGATCTTTTATTGTTATGCGATTTAACATTCTGTCTCCTCTTTCATTTTTTGTGTATATTGTATATGTGCCATATCCATCCATTTCAAAAGATTCAGTAATTTCTTTTGATGGTGTTATATCAAAACTATAAACATCTTCGTTTGATTCTTCAAAGTAAGATGTATCCGCTAATTTTATTTCTTTATGTACATATTTTAAATCTGTTATATTATAAGTTGTATCTTTAGCTGCGATAGTTATTGTATTTGAAGTTCTTTTTACTTTCACACTTAAAGTTGTTTCAGCTCCAACCATTTCGTTATTCTCTATTTCAAACGCATTTGCGATTATTGGTAATATCATTTGTGAAATTAGTATTCCTATCATTAAAATTGATATGATTAATTTTTTTCTCATTTACATCCCTCCTCGAGTAGTTATTATACCACGATTTTGCTGTTTTTAAAAGCCTAATAAAGCTAGTTTGGAGTATTTTATTAATAATAAAAAGGCAAGATATTTTTGAACTGTACCCACCAGAGTAGATATTTATAAAGTTCATTTCATTTTGATCCTGCCTTTTTATAATAATTTTTATTATATTTTACTATATAATTCTTATTTTATTTTTACTCTTACTTTCTTCATATGGCAATTCTACTATAAATGTTGTTCCTTTACCCTTCTTACTTTCAATTCTTATTTCGCCATCTGAAAGTGTTATAATTCTTTTTACAATTGATAATCCAAGTCCACTTCCTTCACTACCATGGGATTCATCAACTTGATAAAATCTTTCAAAAGCTTTTCTTTTTTCCGCTTCTGTCATTCCAATTCCATCATCTTGAATTGATATAATCGCTTTCTCTTCTTTATTTTTTATTGTTATATGTATATGTCCATTATTATTAGTAAATTTAATTGCATTATCTAATAAGTTCATCCATACTTGATGCAGTAATTCTTCATCTCCATTTATTACCGTATCAGGTAAATCATAATTTATTTCTATCTGTTTTTCTGCTCTTTTATTATCTAATAATAAAATTACTTTCTTAATTTGTTCACTGATATTTACATCTTTTTTATTATTTAATTTTTCTTTGTTTTGTAATTTGGATAATTTTAATATATTACTACTTATATTAAGTAATCTATCTGATTCTTCGACTATAATTTCCATATACTCTTTTTTCTCTTCTTCTGTTAAATCTGCTTCTTCTAACAATTGAGCGAATCCCTTAATTGAGCTAATTGGAGTTTTCATTTCATGTGACATATTGTTTATAAAATCTTTTTGCAAAATTTCTATTTTACTTAAGTCTTTAACCATGACATTAAAGTTCTTTGTTAGTTCACCTATTTCATCTTCTCTTTGTGTTTCTAGTTGAATTTCAAAATCTCCTGCTGCTACTTTTTGAGTTGCTTCATTTAATTGTTTTATTGGTTTTAATATCTTTTTCGCACTATATCTCATTATTATAATAATAAAACCAACTGAGGTTCCTATTGATATAACGACGCTTCTTTGTACAATTCCTACAACTTCCGTAGCTTCTATTTTTTCTCCATTCTTATTGCTCTTTTCTACTTTACGTTGTAATGCGTTACTTACACTAAAATAAAATATCAATATTGATGCAATCATTAGTGTAATAAATACTATAACAAATTCTTTTATTAAATTTCTTTGTAAAGATTTGTGTCTACCTAATATTCTTTCTAACATTTTCTATTTGTGTAACCAATTAAATATTTCATTTAACTGGTCTCCTTTCTTTTATTTGATTATTGCTTTATATCCAATTCCTCTTATTGTTACTATTTCAAATTCATTTATATCCTCTAATTTCTCTCTTAATCTTTTTATATGTACATCTACAGTTCTAAAATCTGATTCATTTTCTAAGCCCCATATTTCTTCGATTAAATCTTGTCTTTTAAAAATTGTATCTGGCGTACTTAACATTTTGTATAGCAAATAGAACTCTTTTTGTGTTAATTGATATACTTTATCTTTTTTTCTTATTTCTAGTTTATCATAATCTAATTCTACATCACCTATTTTAATCTTTTTTTCATTTGCTTGATTAGATCGCTTTAATAGTGATTTTACTCTCATTATTAATTCATCAATATTTATTGGCTTTACCATGTAATCATCTGCACCAAGAGAAAAACCAACTCTTTTATCTTCTATATCTTCTTTAGCTGTTATTATTAAAATTGGTGTATTGTAATTTGCATCTCTCAATTCTTTTATTAACTCATATCCATTCATTTCTGGCATCATTATATCTGTAACAATTAAATCCACATACTGGCGATCCATTAATTCTAATGCTTCTTCACCATTTTTGGTATCAAATACTGTATAGTTTGCTTTTTCTAAACACGTTACTATAAGTTTTCTTAAATTCTTATCATCTTCTACAACTAATATTTTAAACATTTCTACCTCTCTTTTTAGAAAAAATTTATAAAATTAATTTTGTGTGCAATTGTAATTAATGCATTATATTAAAAAATAGAAGTAGCCTATTTTCATTTAAAAGGGGATAATGAAAATATAAAAATGGCTACTTCTAAGTTGACTATAATATACCAGCTTTTTATGAACTGTTTATGAACTATTTATATTTTATAGAAAAATTTTTGGTATCCATATTATTCCGGCAATTATTGCAGCCATTATTGCATTTATTAATACTGCTCCTGCAGCCACATCTTTTGCATATTTTGCAATCGGGTTAATATCTTTTGTGACTAGATTTACAGTTTGCTCTATTGCTGTATTTATTAATTCTGATGATATCACTAGTCCAAATAAAATAATACATACTATCCATTCTAGGTTTGAAATTTTATATAGTATTCCCATTATAATTACTACTACAACGGCTAATAAATGTATTTTTATATTTCTTTCTTTTTTTATTGCTTTTATTAATCCTTCAAAAGCATATTTAAATGATAATAAAAATTTTTTCATTTTCTATCTTTTCCTTTATATAAAAAAGTTAGTGCAATGCACTAACTTTTAATCGTTTCTTCTTCCAAAAATTGATAATATTCTAATAAACATATTAACGAAATCTAAGTACAATTGCATTGCACCATATATTGCAACTTTTTCTTGATCATATCCATAATTTTCGCTTAGCATTTTAACTGTATTCATATCATACATTGTTAATCCTGCAAATATTCCTAATACTACCCAATCTAAAAGAATATCTAATCCTGAACTTCCAACAAAAAGATTTACAAGAGTTAATATTAAAGCAACTATAAGTGCTGCTGTAAGTACTGTTCCCCATGAGCTCAAATCTTTATCTGTTTTGTAACCAATATATGCTAGTATTCCAAAGAAAGCTGATGTTGCAAATAAAGCATATGCAATTGTTGATAATTCAAATGCTGCAAATATAACAGAAAATGTTACTCCGTGTTAACATTGAATATAAGAAAAATAAAAATGTAACTGTTCCTGGTGACAATTTGTGAAAGCATAATCCAAATAGCAATGCAATTACTATCTGCCCTATTGCTATTGCAGTCCATCCACCTTCAATATCTAGAAATGCTCCTGTATAATAAGTAATTGCTGCAATTATTCCTGTGCTAAGTATTCCTAGAAACATCCATAAAAAAGTTTGCGCTAATGTTTTATTTGCGCTTTGAATTGTATTTGTTTCTTCCATACAAATTCCTCCTTTTGTACAAAAAGAGGAAACATAGTTTTAACAATTTATATAATATCGTTATATAAATTATATGTCTCCCCCTTTATTGTATTTTATTATTTAATTATTAAAATAATGTTAACTATTAGTCAATTTTTAAGAATCCACCAAAAGCTTTGCTTGTTGGATAATCTGGTAATATTTTAGATCCACCAGCAACAACAACTTCGTCTCCTGATTCTAAGTTTCCTAATTTTTTATGTTTTTCAATTCCTTCAGAAATAACTTTGTTTATATCTCCTTTGTTTTCAATATAAACTGGGAATACGTTCCATGCAATACCTAATTGACGGAATGTTCTCTTGTTATCTGTTACAACTAAGATTGGGCAAGCAGCTCCTAATCCAGATAATCTTCTAGCTGAATCACCTGTATTTGTGTAACAAATAATAGCATCAGCATTTATATTTTTAGCCATAACACATACTGAATAAGCAATGTTATCTTCCATGTCTTTTAATTCATAGTTATCATTTTGTTCAAATCTCTTCCAGTAATTAATTGTTGGCTCTGTTCTTCTTGCTATTTTATCCATAGTAGCAACACACTCTACTGGGAAGTCACCCATTGCACATTCTCCAGAAAGCATAACTGCACTTGTTCTATCATAAATAGCATTTGCAACATCGTTTGCTTCTGCTCTTGTTGGTAATGGATTGTGTGTCATAGACTCTAACATTTGTGTAGCTGTTATAGCTGGTTTGTTAGCTCTATTTGATAATTTAATAAATCTTTTTTGCATGACTGGTGGTTCTGTGAAATCAGTTTCTGTTGCCATATCTCCACGAGCAATCATTTGAACATCAGCATTAGCAACGATTTCTTCCATATGCTCTAATCCTTCAAAATTTTCAACTTTAGTGATTATTTTGATGTCTTTTCCACCATTTTCATCTAATACTTTTCTTACTTGATCTATATCATCTTTACCTCTTGTGAATGACATTGCAACATAGTCATATTCATGTTCACAAGCTGCTTTTAAGTCATTAATATCTTTTTCTTTTAATGCTGGTAATCTAACTGCTGTTCCAGGTAAGTTGATTGTTTTTCTACTTCCTAATCCATTTCCATGAACTACTGTACAGTGAATATCTTTGTCAACGATTTCGTCAACAACTAATTCTATTGCACCATCATCTATTAAAACTTTAGCTCCTGGTTTAACATCTTGATATAAGTTTTTGTAAGAAACAGATACTCTGTCTTTATCTCCAACTATATCTTCGTTAACTAATACGAATTTTTGTCCATCTTCTAACATGATTTTTTCATTTTTTCCAGTAACTAACATTCCTGTTCTTATTTCTGGTCCTTGCATATCAAGAATCATTGGAATTGGTAGGTCTAATTCTTCTCTTAATTTGATTATTGTTTCTGTTTTTTCTTTTTGTTCATCATAGCTACCATGTGAATAGTTAATTCTACAAACGTTTAATCCTGCTTTAAATAATTCAGGTAATCTGTTTTCACTAGCAGGTCCGATTGTTCCCACAATTTTAGTTTTTCTTAAATATGTTTTCATTTTCTATATCTCCTTCTTTTTATATATTTTTCAAATTTACCGATGTTTAGTATATCACAAAATTCTTTTTTTTCAAGTATTTTAAGCAATTTTTTGATAGTTTCATCATGTTATTATTTCTTTTTTTCAAATTCATTATTCATTTATAAATTTCTTAAATATCTTTTTATTATACATTTGTAAAATTATATATTAATATTTTTTCACATCTTGCTGTCGCAATCTTGATGAGCCCCGTTCTTTCAGAACTTTGGCTCATTCTTATGTAAGATTGCTTCAATCGCATTCGCTTCGCTCATTTGGTCGCTGCGCGATGATTCAAAAATGTTAATATATAATTTTACTTGCATATTTATTTAAGTTATAACTTTATAATTATTTTATTAAATTATAAAAAAGCGATGACTAAAAAGTCATCGCATAAATTTATCTTGTCATCCATTTTATCAAATTCATATTCTCAGAATCTAATAACATCTTATTCTTTGGCATAACTCTAAATGTATATCCAAAATTTCCGCCAGTTGTCAATTTTATCTTTGCAGCATATGTATAAAGATTATCTTCTTTATCTTCATCAACCTTCTTCATTTCAGTTACACAAACATTATTTACAATACCTGTATCTAATATTTGACCATAATATACTTGAACTGCAACATTCTCTGGTTCAAAATTTGGAAGTCTAACTTTACATTTTACTTCGATAATATCTCCAGCATTCATTTTCACGTTGTCAACATTGTCTTCTTGCGTAATTTCAATTTCATGCCATCTTTCTTTAGCAGATTTTTTCCATTTTACAAACTCATTAACATTATCTAAGTTCTTAAAGTTTTTATTATACATATCGCAAAGTGGCATATATATTCTTTCCATGTAGTCTACTAACATTCTTGATGTACTATATTTTCCACCTGTTGTTATAATAGAATTCTTCATGTATTTTACCCAATCTTTTGAATATCCTTTGTCATTTTGTTTGTAATATGTTGGTATAATTTTATTTTCTAATGTGCTATAGATGCTATCGCTATCACTATTATCTTGAATTTCGTAAGAATCATATTCTGTTTCTGTTCCGATTGACCAACCATTTGTTGTGTCGTATCCTTCAGCCCACCATCCATCTAATACACTAAAGTTTACAACTCCATTTACAGAAGCCTTTTCTCCAGATGTTCCTGATGCTTCCATTGGTCTTCTTGGATTATTTAGCCATACATCAACACCACTTACTAAATATCTTGCCATTCCTATGTTATAGTTTTCAAGTATAAATATTTTTCCTTTAAATTGTGGCATTAAAGATATTTCATGAATTTGTTTTATTAAATTTTGACCTTCAACATCTGCTGGATGTGCTTTTCCTGCAAATACTAATTGTACTGGTCTGTTTTCTTGATTTAATAATTGTGTTAATCTTTCAATGTCTCTGAATAATAATGTTGCTCTTTTGTATGTTGCAAATCTTCTTGCAAATCCAATTGTCAATGCATTTGGATTTAATTTGTTAACTACTTCATTTATATCTTCATAGCTGTATCCACTTCTCTTGTATCTTTCTGTTACATTCTTTTTGATAAGATTCATTAATTTTTCTTTTCTTTTTAAGTGTTCATTCCATAATTTTTCATCTGGAATAGTATTAATTTTCTTCCAAATGTTATCATCTTGAATATTATCTTGCCAATATGGTATTAGATATTGGTTATATAATTCTTTTAAATTAGGAGCAAGCCATGAACATGTGTGAATTCCGTTTGTTACATATGTAATTGGAGATTCATTTGCAGCTATATCTGGCCATACTTCTGAGAACAATTCTCTTGAAACAGCACCATGAAGTTTACTAACTCCATTTCTCTTTCCTGCTATTCTTAATGCTAAAATTCCCATATTGAATCCTGGCTCTAAGTTAACAGTTTCTTTCATTCCTAATTTCATGAATTCATCTCTTGAAATACCAAAATCGTCCCACATTCCTGCGAAATATTTGTCTATTAATCCTAAATCAAATATATCGTTTCCTGCTGGTACTGGTGTATGTGTTGTAAATGCTGTTTGAGATGTTACAATTTCTTTTGCAATTTGGAATGCTACTTCTTTTTCTTTCATTGTATTCTTTATTAATTGAAGTGTTAAGAACGATGAATGTCCTTCATTCATGTGGTATACAGTTGGTTTTAATCCTAATTGTTTTAGCAATTCAACTCCTGCCATTCCTAAGACAATCTCTTGTCTTATTCTCATTTCTTTATCTCCACCATAAAGTTTCATTGTTATATTTTTGAATTCTTCTATGTTTTTATCTATATCTGAATCCATTAAGTATAGACTAACTCTACCAACTTGGATTTTCCAAACTTTTAAATATAGTGTGTTTCCTAACATAGGAAATTCTAATATCATATCTTGGTCATCAGCTGTTTTTACAGGATTAATTGGTAAGTTATATAAATCTATATTATTGTATTCTGATTCTTGTTGACCATATCCATTTATTTTTTGATTAAAATATCCGTTTTTATATAATAATCCAACAGCTACTAATGGTATTCCTAAATCACTAGCTGATTTCAAATGATCTCCAGATAATATTCCTAATCCACCTGAATATATTGGTAAGATTTCATCTAATCCATATTCTGCTGAAAAATATGCTATTAAATCTTGTTTGTTGTTAGGATATTTTTTGGCAAACCATGTATCTTTACTGTATATGTAATTTTCATAGTATCCAACTACTTGATCATATAGTTTTAAAATCTCCTCATTTTTTGCTGCTTTTTCTATTTTTTCTTGTGCAACAAGTTTTAAAAATTTTGTAGGATTTTTATCTATTCTTTCCCACAAATCTGGATCAATCATTTTAAATATCTTTAAAAATTCTGTATTCCAAGACCACCATAAATTATTTGCTATTTCTGTTAATTTCTTTAATTCTTTTGGTAATTGTGGAACAACTGTAATTCTATTAAAAATATACATTTTTTCCTCCTTTGTACATTCCGGATTTCTTTTGTAATCTCCTTTTTTTCAATATATTAATTATCTATTAAAATATAATTTTTGTCAAATATTTTGCACTACTTTTTTGCTTATTTTTTCTTTACATTTATTTCTTTTATATTACATTTTTCTTACATTAATCTTATTCTTTTATTTAATTGTTATAATTTATTTAGGTCAAATTTTATTAGAGCGTACATAATATCATTTCAGGAGGATTAACAACATGAAAAAAGATACAACAAAGAAATTTAGAGTAGCTCGTAAACGTACACTTCGTACATTCTTACTAATTGTCACACTTGTGGCAATGGCATTTGCGACGTTTAACGTTTGCAAAGTTGGAGGAAAGATCCTGTTGACACAGTTCAGAATGGGCTATTACTATTCTGAAATTGAAGACCTTGAAAGTGAACGGGCTTCTCTGCAGCAAGAGTCCCTTGGACTTATAGGTGAAGCTAGAAGAGCGTATCAGAATCAGGCTGATGCTTGTGTTGAACGTTCCGAAGCTTTATCTCAGGCCAGAAGAGATCTTCACAACAGTAGTGATCCAGTTGTAGCATTTGCTGCTAAAGATTACTTCGAAGTAAAGATTCTTCTTCTTGGACTTGCAATTTTTGCAGTTTTTGGCCTTATCTTGAAAGGTATCTTTCAGCATATGGCTGAAATTGTCATTGCAGAAGAAAATATTTTTTCTTTTGTAGTGTCTGTTGGATTTTCTATGCTTTCTGCACTTTGCTTTATTCTTGCTCGAATTTTTAGAAACTGCTCTATGATTTTTGTACCTAGAGCAAGAAAAAGAAAAGTTATGAAAAAGCATGACTCCGACAACAATGTCGTTAAGTTTCGCAAGAGAAGAAAAATTAGCTAGTCCAATTTTAAGAGGTGTCTTGTCAAAGACACCTCCTTCTCTTTTTATTTAAAATAATTTTTTATATTTCCTTTTCCATCATTGTAGTTCACTTCAATTATTCCGCCTGATACTATTGACATTTGTGGTGCTACATGTCCTACATCTGCATCATATACCACTGGAATATTTAAATCTTTTAATGCTTCTTTTATTGTTTCATCGTATGTAACGCCATAATCTTCTCTTATCATTAAAGGTCTGCCTAGTATTATACCTTTGCAGTGTTCAAAATACCCTGCGTTTTTTAGTTGCCATAAGTGTAAAAATACTTGTGGAGTTGACATTTCAAACACTTCAAGGAACCACACAATTCCATCCTCTTTGTATTTTTCTATGTATTCTTTTACTTTATCAAATTTTGTTCCAATTAAATTAATAATTACATCTAAGCATCCACCTATTGCTCTTCCTTTAAAAGATATTTCTTTTTCATTATTAAGGCTTTTCCATAATACTTTGTTTTGTAAGTCATATTCTTCATAAGGATCTTCTCTATCTTTCCATTCTGTTGTTTCACACTTTTCAAAGCTCTCTTGTGCTATTTCGTAGCCTTCCATTATTTTTATAGAATCTTTTAATGATCTATGTAATTTTCGCATTCCAAAATCTTTTACTGTTGGCCCATATATGCAAGCTGTATCTAATAGTGTTGGAATTAAAAATGTTAATACTGTATTATCTGAATATCCTTGAAACCATTTTGGCTCATATTTTTTTAAGTTTTCCCAGTCAATATAATCCAGCATTTCTGTAAGGTAATCTCCTCCTCCAGCTGATATAATTGCTCTTACATCTTCATTTTTCCATAGCTGCATAAACTGTTCTGTTCTTTCTTTAGCTGATGAACTTCTTCCTTTTTCTTCTGTTCTAACATTTTGAGTTTCAATAACCTTGTATCCCATATCTTCTATGTTTTTAATTGCATTATCTAATCGAGGTTGGTCTACTTCTTTTGTTATTCCTCCAGATGGTGCAGTTATACCTATGTATTTTCCTTGCTCTATTTTTTTAGGATATTTCATACGCGTATTCCTTTCCTTATATATTTTCAAAGCCATTATACTATAAAAAAAAATTAAAGTCATTAAGTATTTTCATCAAATCTTTTTCATTATGTATCTAATAATCAAAGATTTCTTTAATTTACTTAATGACTTTTTATTAATATTACCAAAATTTCAAAATATTTAAATGTTCTAATAAAATTTTAATTCCAAGGAAAATTAAAATTGCTCCACCAAACAATTCTGCTTTGTTTTCATATCTATCTCCGAAAACTTTTCCAACTTTAGTTCCTATTATGGATAATACAAATGTTATTATACCTATTAATGTTATTGCTAAAATTAAGTTTACATTTAAAAATGCTAATGTTATTCCAACTGCTAATGCATCAATACTTGTTGCAATAGCTAACACTATCATTGTTTTGAATCCTACATTGTCATTGCAATTTTCACTGCTTTCTTCACTAAAAGCTTCTTTTATCATGTTTCCACCAATTATACTTAATAAAATAAATGCAACCCAATGATCTATACTTGTTACAAAGCTCTCAAATCCTTTACTTAAGAAGTATCCTATTGTTGGCATTAGTGCTTGAAAACCTCCAAAATATAAACCAATTATTATAGCTTTTTTCCAATTCATTTTTTTCATTGATAGACCTTTGCATATTGATACAGCAAAAGCATCCATTGCTAGACCTAGACTTAATACTATTAATTCTGTTATTCCCACATTAATTCTCCTTTACTTACATTCTATGTTTCATTACTTTTAGGCAGAACAATATAGCATAGACAAAAAAGAACTTATCTGCATTTTTTGTACAGATAAGTCTCATTATTTAAAATATATCCAGATTTTTATTATCATTATGTTGAACATATTACATATTTCTATGCTAATTACTCCCTCATCATTTTTTATTATAACAATTATATATAATTAGGTCAATTACTATTTGGCTAGTTCAAAAATTGCTAGTGCATACATATTGCAAGCATCCATAAGATTCTTTTTGCTTATATATTCATCAACTTGATGACACATATCTGCTTCACCTTGTCTCATCGCTCCAAAGGAAACGCAATTTTGGAATGCTCTAGCAAATGTTGCTCCTCCTATTGCAATTGGTGTTTTGTGTTCTCCTGTATATTCGTTGTATATTTTACAAAGTTTTTGAACTAGTTCGTTGTCTTTTGGAATGTATAGTGCTTCTTTTTCTCCGGCAAATTTAACTTCTAATCCATCAAATGCTTTTTCTATTTTATCTTTTATTTCTTCTAAGTCCACATCTCCTGGAATACGTAAATTCATTCCTGCTTTTATTTTTCCATCTTTTAATTCTAATCTAGCTAAATTTAATGTCAAATCTCCTAGTTCTTCGTTATCATGTTTTATTCCCAAACTTTCACCATTAGTTTCATTTCTAATATTATTTGCTAAAAGTCGTAGTAATCTATCTTCTGCATCAAATCTATTAAACATTTCATTTAATAGCATTACCATTGCAGATACTGCATTTTTTCCTAATTCAGGATGTGCAGCATGTGCTTGGATTCCTGTTGTTTCAATATAAAATTCATTTTGCATTTTTGTGAAAGCAATATCTTCTGAGACTTTACTTAATAAAAATGCTTTTACTTCTTCTTCAATTTTAGAGTCAACTTCAATTTTAGCAGAGCAATATTTTGGAACTACATTTATTCTATTATTTTTGCAATCAATATCTTTTATTTTTATTTTAGAATCTTCAATATAAGTTTCAGAAATATATGATGTTAATAATGCTTTTTCTGCATAAATACAAGGAAAATCAGCATCAGGGCTAAATCCCACTGTTGGTTGTTCTTCATGTTCTTTATAATAATTGATGCATCTCCAATCATTCTCCTCATTTAAGCCAATAATTAACCTAACTCTTTTATGTACTACTGTTTTCTCCATAACAGCTTTCATCGCATATAAACTAGCTATCATAGGTCCTTTATCATCAGTAGTTCCTCTTCCATATAATTTTCCATTTTCTATTGTAAGTTCAAATGGCGGATGTTGCCAACCTTCTCCTTCTGGAACTACATCAAGATGTCCTACTATTCCAACTAATTCGTCACCTTCTCCAAACTCTATGTATCCACAATGTTTGTCTATATTTTTTGTTCTAAATCCCATTCTTTTTCCTATTTCTAAAAATGTATTTAGAGCGTTATCTATATTTTTTCCAAAAGGATACTCTGGATTATCGTACCCTTCTAATTTACTTGGAATACGTATCATTGTTTCCAAATCATTTATTAATTCATTTTCATGAGAATCAATATATTCTTTAAACATTCTTATCTCCTTTTTCCAAAATCTCCATAATTGAATTTGCTGCTTTTTTTGCACTTCCTAATGCTCTGCATACTGTTGACTTCGTTTCTGATAAATCTCCTCCTGCATAAACACCATCTATATTTGTTTTTCCTTTTTCGTCTATATCTATTAGCCCTCTTTCATTATATGCTAATCCTTCTTTTTCTAGAACTTCTTTATTAGGTTTTAATCCAATTGCAAACACTACGCTATCAGCCTTAAATTCAAATTCTGTATTAGGCATATCTATTGCTTTTCCATCTATAACTTGTGTTTTGATGCATTCAACATTTTCAATTTTTCCATCTGTTCCATTTGCTTTTATTACTCTAGTTGTGAATACAGGATTTACTCCATCTTGTATTGCTTCTTCTAATTCGATTTTTCTTGCTGGCATGTGTTCAGTATCTCTTCTATATAATATATTAGATGTCTTTGCTCCCATTTTTAATGCTGCTCTTGCTGAATCCATTGCCACATTTCCCCCACCTATTATTACTACATTTCCTAGGTTTGGAATAAAATTATTTCTATTATAAGCCTTTAAAAAATATTCTGAATCATATATTTGTTCAAAATTTCCTAAGTCATATTTGCTTGGTGATTCTGCACCTATTCCTAAAAATACACATTCAAATTTTTCTTTAAGTTCCTTAATATGAATATTTTCTCCAAGTTCTTTTTCTGTTTCAAAATTAACTCCAAGCTCTTTTAACATATTTATGATTTCTTCTAAAAATTCTTTGTTTAATCTAAAATCAGGTATACCATATCTTAAAATACCACCAAGTTCTTTCTCTTTTTCATATATTGTTACTTGATATCCATTTTTTCTTAATTCATATGCACATTCTAATCCTGCTGGTCCTGAACCTATTACTGCAATCTTGCTTTGCTTTTCTTTTGATTTCTCTACATTAACTTTTTTATTATTTTTTCTAGCCCAATCGTTTACATATCTTTCTAGTGTTCCAATTTGTGTTGGTGTTTGTTTTATTCCTCTAACACATGAACCTTCGCATTGTTCTTCTTGAGGGCAAATTATACTACATATATGTGAAAATATATTATTTTCTCTTAATATTTCATATGCTTTTTCTAAATTATTATCAACTATTTCTGATATAAATTCAGGAATATTTGTATGCATTGGACATGCTTTTGAACATGGTTTCATTTTGCATTTTAAGCAATATTGTGCTTTTTCTTTTATATTTTCTTCAATCTCCATATATGTATTCCTCTCTTACTCTTCTACTATTTCTTTGATTCCTTCTATTTTCATAATGCTTGTTACAAGTTTATTTGGATTTATTGTTTCCATTAGTTTTCCTTTAACTTCTATATAGTCTGCTTCTGCTTTTATTCTTTTTATTCTTATTTCATCTTTGGCTAATATTTTTTCAATTTTTTTCATGTCATCATATACATGATCTGTGTATATTTTATAACTAAATTCATTATATTTCTCTACAGTATCTGATACTTTATATGAATAAGAAAGTATTATATAAACAACTGCTGTTGCAATTATTCCTATTATATAAGCTCCAGATCCCACAAGAAGTCCTATACCTGTAACTGCTAAAAGACTTGCTGCTGTTGTTAAACCTTTTACATGGAATCCATCTCTTAAAATTGTTCCTGCACCTATAAATCCTATTCCAGATAATAGCTGTGCTGGTATTCTAGAAGGATCTGCTCCATCAACATTTTGTGATAAAAATATTCCGCAAAGCATTATCATAACTGCACTCTCACCTACTAATACGTGAGTTCTCATTCCTGCTGGTTTTTTCCAAGCTTCTCTCTCATATCCAATTATTCCTGTTAAAATTGCTCCTAATACAAGTCGTATTACTGCTTCAAATTCAAAGTTTTGTGTTATTGTTTGTAAAATTTCTAACATTATTTCTCCTTTCTTTTTCTTTTTTCTCTCAAAATACTTATCTATTTTAACATTAATTGAACCTCAAAACAACTTTTTTTGACTGGTCACTCAATAAAATTTAAGATTTTTTTATTTTCTTTAATATATTTTTTGTTTTTTGTACAACCTAATATTATTGATAAAAGGAGGTTTTATTATGATTAATCATCCAATTGAAGGATTAATGAATACTGCAATGAACAGCATAAAAGACATGATTGACGTTGATACCATTATTGGCGAACCAATTTCTACTGGTATTGACACTTTAATTATTCCAATTTCAAAAGTATGTTTTGGATTTGCTGCTGGCGGTAGTGAATTTAAAGGTGAAACTATTAACGAATATTCAAAACGTGAAAAAGAAGAACAAGTTCAATATAGACTTCCATTTGGCGGTGGTAGTGGTGCTGGTGTAAAAATTGAACCAGTTGCTTTTTTAGTTGTTTCAAATGGTATTGTAAAGTTATTGCCTGTTACTCATGATTCTTATATTGATAAATTAATTGATTATGTTCCCGATCTTCTAGACAAATCGGGAGATCTAATTAAAGGCATGAAAGACAAAAATAAATGTATAGAAAAATTAAAAGAAAAAATTGAAGAAAACATAAAAGATGAAAAATCTTCTGAAGACTTGTCAGAGTAGCAGTTGCCATTTGATTATTTACTAATTTTCGTGTATAATAGTATTGTTACTAGTAGTTTGAAGCAACATATAAGGAGGTTTCCTATGTATACTGCAAATTATAGACGTAGGACAAAAAATAAGTTGAGCAAAGGAAAACGCGAATACCAACGGAGTCAATTAAAAGCTTTGATTCGTCAGGATCAAATCGCATTACATGCTCCGGAAGAAAATGCAAGAATCAAACAGTTGTTGAACGATTTAACAAAACTTGGAGAATTTCCAAAGGACTCAAAAAGTATCATTCAGTTTACTGTACGATTTTTCAACATTATTTCTTTTTTCCAGGATGATGGTCTCATCCAGTATCAACCTGATTCTGTAGCAGATTTGGTTGAAGTTGCAAACAAAGTTATTACAGTTTGCGGCAGACAACCCCAAAAAACTAGCTGGAATCAGAGTAATCGAGGTGAAAAAGTTACATTAGATAATGTAATGCTCGGAGCAGTCTGGGGATTACCAATTAAACCAGCACGTTTCTGGATATCGTGTTCTAAAAAGAATACTATTATATTGGACTATCATTCACCAGTATTTGCACAACTGCCTCAAGTAAATCGGTCTACCATGACACCTGAAGAAGCTATTGTACAAATGAAAGCAGATCAGCAACCAGCTAAAGATGTTTATCGAAGTGAAAAAGTCTGGGTGACAGACGCAGTTGTTTTGCATTCATCTTATAGTTTGTCAAAGATTATTGGTACAAATTGTGAGATTCTGATTGAGGCATTGCAGAATATTTTGTCCGCACAGGAATAATTACTTGTAGTAACGTAAAAACCGTGATACTAATGTATCGCGGCTTTTACATTTTTTATTATATTATTCAAAATACTAATTTCTACTCTACTTTTAAATTTAATTTTTATATAGTTCGTTTTAAAATTAGTTTTTATATTATATTCTCTATTTTTAGAGTTTATATCAAATTTAGCTATTAAGCATGGTACGATCATATTTATGATCCCATAAATATATACATTTAAAAATATATTTTTTATTCCATAGTCTAAATCAAGATTAAAAGTTTCAACTTTTGGATATATTTTTTTCAAAAATTTTCGTTCTTTTTTTATTAATTTATGTTTTTCTGAAAAAGAGAAAAATTTATACAAATCCTCTTTTTTTATAGTTTTTTGAAAAATTTTTATATACCTGAAAATGTATACTTTTAATTTTGCTATGAAAAAAACTTTTTGATTTAATACTTCTATTTTTTCTATATCTATTTTTATTATCATTGTTAAAAAAAGAATAATAAAAAATAGTATTATAATAATAATAATTCTCATAATACTATTTTTTCCATATTAACTATTTTTATAACTATTTACTTTTTACTTTTTTCAACTACAATATCTCCAAATAATTCTTCTTGACTTGCTACTACTTTATTTCTTCTTGTTAATTCCAATAATCCAGTAAATGCTGTTACTACTTCAGCTTTTGGCTTAGCTTTTATAGAAAATAATTTGTTAAACACAAAACGAGGTTTTTTAGATAATTCTCTAAAAATTTCTTTTACTTTACTTGTTACAGTATATGTATCTGTTATAGCAATTTTTTCTATGTTTTCTGCATTTTTATTCATCTTTGTTTTAAGATTGTTCATCATTCTTTGATAATTTTGGTATAACAATTCTGATGAATAATCTTTTTCTATTTTTTGCTTTGGTAATTCTATTGTATCTGGAATTTTATAGAACCTTCTATTATTTTCTGCTAACATATCTTTGAATTTTTTGGAAATCTCTTTATATTTCTTATATTCTATGATTCTTCTGATAAGTTCCTCTTCTGTTATTTCTGTTTCATCATCAGTCTCTTTTGGAAGTAATTCTTTTGATTTCAAAAATAATAGTGTACTGGCTATAACAAGGAATTCACTTGTAACATCTAAATTTTGCTTTTCCATTTCATTAATGTATTCAATATATTGATCTGTAATCTCTGACAGTTTTACATCATATATATCCATTTTATTTTTATCTATTAAATGGCACAATAAATCTAATGGACCTTCAAAATTATCTAATTTTAATGCATATTTATTTGTTTCAAGTGTTAATATTCCCATTTTACTCCCTACTTATTTCTTTTATTGTTTCACTCCTATATCTTTTCTTTTTTAGATATAATGTTATTTCTTCTGGTTCTAATGTACTTTTCTTTTTATTTGCTATATTTCTAGCAGATAATAATTCATAATCATTAAGCATATCTTCATTTTGAGAAATATAATCATCTATTATATGCTCTGGTATTCCCTTAGCATATAATTTATATTTTAGTTCAAATATAGATAAATTTTTTAAAGCTATTGCTTCATGCATAAATCTATCTACATAGCTAACATCATTAATATATCCTAATTCTTTCAAGTTTTCAATAGTCTCTTCTAAAATATCATTCTCTTCATTTTTAAATTTTTCTCGTACTTCTTTTTCTGATCTTTTTTTATAAAAAATATATTTTAGCATTTTAGTTTTTAACTTATCTATTCGTTCTAGTCTTTCTAAATTCATTATTTCTCCTCGTTTAAAACTTTCTAAAAAAGAGATGCATGCTTGTGCATCTCTTTTTTAGTTATATAATTTTATTATTCTTTTTCATCTTCATCATCAGCAGCTTCTTCTGATGCTTTTTCATCTAATGCTTGTTCAAACGCTTTACTATAATTATCTCTTATTTTTTGTTCTATTTCTGCAAGAATCTTTGGATTTTCTTTTAAATATTTCTTAACATTTTCTCTACCTTGTCCGATTTTTGCTCCATTATAGCTGAACCATGCTCCGCTCTTTTCAACTATATCTAAATTAACTGCTAAGTCTAATATGCTTCCTTCTTTTGATATTCCTTCACCATACAAGATATCAAATTCAGCCTCTCTAAATGGAGGTGCAACTTTATTTTTAACAACCTTTACTCTTGTTCTATTTCCGATAACTTCTCCATCTTGTTTGATGTTTTCTATTCTTCTAATGTCTAAACGAACTGAAGCATAGAATTTTAATGCTCTACCACCTGGAGTTGTTTCTGGATTTCCAAACATTATTCCAACTTTTTCTCTTAATTGATTAATGAAAATTATTGCTGTTTTTGATTTATTTAATACACCTGCTAATTTTCTTAAGGCTTGTGACATAAGTCTTGCTTGTAATGCAACATGTGTATCTCCCATATCACCATCTATTTCTGCTTTTGGTACTAATGCTGCAACAGAGTCAACAACAATTATGTCTATTGCACCACTTCTAACTAATGCTTCTGTAATTTCTAGTGCTTGTTCTCCTGTATCTGGTTGAGAAACTATTAAGTTATCTATATCTACTCCCAATTTTTTTGCATATATTGGATCTAGTGCATGTTCTGCATCTATGAATGCTGCTGTTCCTCCAGCTTTTTGTGATTCAGCAACTGCATGTAATGCAAGTGTTGTTTTTCCTGATGATTCAGGTCCAAATATTTCAATTATTCTTCCCTTTGGAATACCACCTATTCCAAGTGCTACGTCTAATGTTAAAGCTCCTGTTTGTATTGCTTCAACTTCCATTGCTTTGTATTCTCCAAGTTTCATAACTGAGCCTTTTCCAAATTGTTTTTCTATTTGTCCCATTGCTGCATCTAGTGCTTTTCTTTTTTCATCATTATCTTTCATTTTTCTCTCCTTACAAATTTTTGTTTCCTAAACGTTTGTTTGTACTTATTATATATTATACTATTTTTTTGTCAATACTTTTTAGTAATTTTTTCTATACCATTTTTCAATATAGTTAAAGATATTATATGCCGTTGGCTTTAAATTTCCAGTTAAATTTGTATTATATACTAGCAGATTTTTCTTTCTAGCTATACTCATAAATGGTTTTTCATCATTGTATATTTCTATTATTCTTTTGTAATCTTCTTTCATTTTATTTGTGTCATCTGTGTTATCTGCTTCATTTAATAATTGATTTATTTCATCATTATTATAATTTGATATATTGCCATTTCCTAAATAAGTATTAATATTTGGCGTTTGAGATGAAGTTACATTCATTAAAATTGCATCATATCCAGTTCTTGAATTTATCAAATTATAATAATTATCTGTTGATACTTTTTTTATTGTTACTTTAATTCCTGCATTAGCCCATTGTTGTCTTAAGTTTTCTGCAACTGCTTCATTCATTGCATTATCTCCATTAATTGTTAAAGTAAATGATAAAGTAACATATCTCTTTCCATTTAATTTCTGCCATGAATTATTTCTATATGTCCATCCATCTACGTTCAAAAGATTTGATGCAGCTTCAGAATTATATCCATTATCAATCAAATCATTTGTATATAGAAAATAACCATAATCTAATGGATAATCTGCAACTCTATATCCATTCCCATAACTACTAGCTATAGCATTATTTTTATCAACATAATAAGAAAGTGCTTTTCTAACATTTGCGCTTGCTAAGTATCCATTGTTTGAATTAAATGCTACATAGTCATATTCTCTACTATCAAATTCTATAGAAGCAAATCCGATTGTTCCTATATATTGATTTACACTGCTTTGAGATGTATTTATACAATCTACATTTCCATTTTTGAAGTCATTGTATACTTCTCCCATTGTTTGATATATATTTATGTTTATTTTTTCAAGTACACTATTTTTTTCAGTGTTCCAATACTCTGTATTTTTTTCTAGACTTATGACTTTTTCATCATATGATGTAATTTTAAATCTTCCTGTTCCTATTGGTATATTAGTTCTATCAGAATTAGTAAAATCTATGTCTTTATAATATTCTGATGACATCATAGGAAAAGTTAAATTATATTCAAAAAATGGTTCATTTTGATCTAAAGTTAATTTAACCGTATGATCATCTATTACATCTACTGTAACAACATGTCTAACATTTGCTGAATAAATTGAATCAATATTTCTTAATAATCCAATTGTGTATTTTACATCATCTGCTTTAAAATCACTTCCATCTGACCATTTTACATTTTCTCTTAATTTTATCACATATGTAATATCATCTGTTTTAGAAATTTCTGTGGCTAAATCATATTCTAATGAATAATCTTCTTTCAAATTTACTAATGAATCAAATATTATTTTGCTTACTTCTTGAACGTGTTTATTTTTACTTAATATTGGATTTATTGTATCTAATTGTGAAATCGCTAACCTTAATTCTTTTACTACATCTTCGTTTTCTTCTGTTTCTTGTGCTACATTTTTATCCTCAGGTGTAGACTTATCTTTTTTGTATATTGAATATGTCACAATAGCCAATATAATTATTACTATTATAAATATATATTTAAATATATTACTTTTTTTCATCTTCCACCTCTTTTCAAATATTTTTCTGCACATGATTAATATATACTATTTTAATTTTTCTTTCAAGAATTAATAATTATTTTTACTTTATATATGTAACAAAAAATTTGAAAGACTTTTCTATTAGAACAATAGTGGGCTGATTAAATTTTTCTATATTTTAAATTATAGAGTTCAGCCCACATTTAATTGTTCATGTGCAAAATTTGCTATGCAAATTTCTGTGCAAAGTATTTATATTATAGTAAGTTCAGAGAACTTTGCTATAATATAAAAAAGGACTACTCTAAGTAGCCCTATTATTTATTTTCTTGATTCTATTATAAGCTTTATTCCTGTTCTGTCTTCACCTTCGACCTGAACTTCTGCAAAAGCTGGTATGCATATTAAGTCAACTCCAGATGGTGCCACAAAGCCTCTTGCGATGGCCACCGCCTTAATTGCTTGATTTAAAGCTCCTGCTCCTATTGCTTGCATTTCTGCCTTTGTAGTTTCCTTTACTAACCCTGCAATTGCACCTGCAACTGAATTTGGATTTGATTTTGATGAAATTTTTAAAACTTCCATTTTTTTGCCTCCTATTTTTTTAATTTGTAACATTGACATATTCTTTTATATAATATAGATATTCACTTGTCTATATATTTATGGCAAAAAATGGTAGAATCGTACGACCGTTTCCTTGGTTTTTCGACACTTAGTCGATTTTTACTCTTTTAATATTTGTAACTCGACATGTTTCGTCATCTATTTCAAATATACATCCATTTAATTTTGCATCATTCTCCGCAATTTTATATCTTTCTGGTAATGATGTTAAAAATCTTTTTATAGAAGCATCTTTATTCATTCCAATTACTGATTCTTTTGGACCTGTCATTCCAATGTCTGTTATATATCCTGTTCCATTTTTCATTATCATTTCATCTGCTGTTTGTACATGAGTATGTGTTCCATATACTATGGTAACTTTTCCATCTAAAAAATATGCTAAAGCTAATTTTTCAGCAGTTGCTTCTGCATGAAAATCTATTATTATCATATCTACATGATTTTTTATCTTTTCTATAATATCTTCTGCTACTGTAAATGGATTTTCACTTAACACATTCATAGTTACTCTTCCAATTAAATTTATAACTGCTATTTTTTTATCTTTGCAATGGAAAATTTGATATCCTTTTCCTGGATTATTTCTAGAATAATTTGCTGGTCTTATTAACTTTGGATTATCTATAAAATTAAATATATCTTTTTTAGCCCATGTATGGTTTCCCATTGTTACACAATCTACTTTTAGATCTAATAGTGTTTTAAATGCTTTTTCAGTTATTCCCATTCCTTCTGCCACATTTTCAGCATTTACTATGCAAAAATCTATATTTTCTTTTTCTTTTATTGCTTTATATTCTTTTTCGAATTTTTTCAATCCGACATTTCCTACTAAATCACCTACTGCAAGAATTTTCATTTTTATCATCCTTTCTCTTTTGACTTTTTTTCCTTTATAGATAATACTATATATTTGCTATATCTTCAAGTCTAGTTACTAAAAATGCTCCGTCTTTGATTAGCTGGTTGGTTCCTTCAGACTGTTTATACGTTATATTTCCTGGTATAGCGTAAACATCTTTTCCTTGTTCCATAGCTAAATTTGCTGTTATTATACTTCCACTTTTTATACTTGCTTCTGTAATTAATACTTTATCAGATATTCCACTAATTATTCTGTTTCTCATTGGGAAACTTTCAGGTACTGGCTTTGTATATAGTGGATATTCAGATATTATTATCCCTGCTGTATCTAAAATTTTATTATATAGTTTTTTATTTTCTTCTGGATATATATATTCTATTCCTGAACCTAGCACTGCTATTGTTGTACCTTTTGCTAATATTGTTCCTATATGTGCATAGCTATCTATTCCTTTTGCCATTCCACTTACAATTGTAAAATCTTTTTTGGCTAATAGATAGCTAAATTTTTGAGTTATCATTTTACCATATTCACTGCAATTTCTCGAACCTACAATCGCTATTTTTTCTTTATTATTTAAATTTTCAATATTACCTTTTGCATATAAAACCAATGGCCTATTGTAGATATTTTTCAAAGATAGTGGATATTCATTATTTTCAACAGTTATACATTTTATTTTTCTTTTTTCAGATTCATAAAAAATCTTTTCAGCTTGTTTTTTCTTTTCTTTATCTAATATTTTTTGAATTGTATCATTTGAATCTGTAAATTTTCTTAAATAACTTTCATCAGAATTAAATATTATTTTTGGGTGTTTGAATATTTCATATAAGATATTTTTTTGATTTGGCGTAAAATTTAAAATTGAGAGCCAAATCCAATAAATACTATTTTCCATAATATTATTTGATTTTGCCCCCAATTAATCTCATTATTTCTTTGCTTGATTTTTGCTTGCCTTTACTACGTTATTCATTAACATAGCAATTGTCATAGGTCCAACTCCTCCCGGAACTGGAGTTATGTAGCTGGCTTTTTTACTTACATTTTCAAAATCTACATCCCCTTTAAGTTTGCCTTCTGCTGTTCTATTTATTCCAACATCTATTACTACTGCACCATCTTTTACCATATCTGCTGTTACAAATTCTGGTCTACCTATTGCTGATACTAGAATATCCGCGTTTTTTGTAATTTCAGGTAAGTTTCTTGTTCGTGAATGACAAATAGTTACAGTTGCATTTTTATTTAACAAACATTGGCTCATTGGTTTTCCAACGATATTACTTCTTCCGATTACTACTGCATTTTTTCCTTCTAAATCTATGTTGTACTCTTCAAACATTTTCATTACACCATATGGTGTACATGATACAAATGTATCTTGCCCTAATACAAGTTTTCCAACATTTACTGGATGAAACCCATCTACGTCTTTTTCTGGTGATATTTTTCTAAATGCTTCATTTATATCTAATCCATCTGGTATTGGACTTTGTAGTAAGATTCCATTTATTTCTTTATTATTATTTAGTTTTTCAATTACATCTAATAACTCTTCTTGTTTTGTTGTACCAGGTAATAGATATTCTTCAAATTCTATTCCTACATCATTACATGCTTTACTTTTGTTACGTACATAAATTTGTGATGCACTATTATCTCCTACCATTATAACTGCTAATTTAGGTTGAATTCCTTCTTTTTTCAAATCTTCAACTTCATACTTAAGTTTCTCTCTAGTTTTTTTAGCTAATTGTTTTCCATCTATTATTTCCATTTTTGACTCCTATGTATATATCTTTTTAGTCTTAGTGCATCATTCTTGCAAAAAATACTCCATATACAACTAATCCTAAAATTACTCTATATATTGCAAATATTTTAAAGCTTCTCTTTTTAATAAATTCCATTAAGAATTTTATTACTGCAAGACCTACTAAAAAGCTTGATAATACTCCTGCGAAAAACGCAATTGAAAATTCAAAATCAAATATTTTCAAAACTGTTGCTGCAAATACTATTGGCGTTGATAATAAAAATGTATATTTGGCTACACTTTCTCTATCAACTTTCAAAGCTCTACCAACTGTTATTGTTGCTCCAGATCTTGATACACCTGGAACAAATGCTAAAACTTGTGAAATTCCTATTAAAAATGCTTGTTTAAATGTCATTTTTTCATAAGTTATTTCTGATTTTGATTTTTTATCAACAACATATAATAAGATACCCATTACTATTAATGCTGTTGCAATTATTAATGGTTGCTTTAGATAACTTTCTAAATAATGTTCAAATAATAATCCTATTATTCCTGCTGGTATTGTTGCTGCAACAATATACCAAAATATTCTTCCTTCTGTTGAATCTTCTTTTTTAAAAACTTTGTTGAATCCTCCTTTTATAAGATTTATCCAATCTTTGAAAAAGAAGATGCAAATTGCAAGTAATGTTCCAAAATGTAATGCTATATCAAATGAATCAGATATTATCCAATTGAAAAAGAATTCTGACAATAAATATAAATGTGCTGAACTAGATACAGGTAATAATTCTGTCAATCCTTGAACTATACCTAATATAACTGCTTCTGCTATTTCTACCATTTTTCTGTTTTCTCCTTTGTTAATTAAATTTCTTTTAATATGTGATATAAAGTTTCTTTTATAAATTCAGCTGATGTTATTGGTGCAACTCTTCCTGGTAATGAAAGAGCCCAAATTAATTTTAATCCTAATAATCTAGCTGCTTTTCTATCAACTCCACCAGGGTTTGATGATAAATCAATTATCGTACATTCTTTCTTTACATTTCTTAATCTATTTTCATCTAAAATTTGAAATGGAATTGTATTTATAATAATATCATAATTCTCAAGTTCTCCATCTAGTTCACTTAGATGAATAGGATTATATCCATATGCTTTTATCCATGCTATATCTGAATTTTTTCTTGCTTCACATGATACTTTTGCTCCAATTCCATCTAGCATTTTGGCCAAAACTTTTCCAACTCTACCAAATCCCATTATAAGAATATTACTTCCATGAATTGTTCTTTGAGTATTTTCCATTGCAATTTGTATTGTTCCTTCGGCTGTAGCTATTGTATTTAATACAACTAGTTCTTCTCTTTTTAATAAATCAATGTAAGTTATATTTCCTTCTTGTAAACTTTGAATCGTCTTATCTGATAGTTTTCCAGCTAAGAACATTTTATTTTTGTTGGACATTTCTGTTATAAGTTCTTCTATTGATATTTTCTCTTCTGAAAAAGGTGCACTCAAATTTACTGAATCGTTTGTCATAGGAACAGGTCCTATAATTATTTCTGAGCTTCCAACTAACTCAGCAATGCTTGCGCATTTTTTCACATTCTCTCTTTCTACTAATTCTTCTGCGTTTTCTAGTCCATATGTATATACTAAAAAATCATCTTTTGCCAACAAGTTAATCAAATTGACTAATCTTAAGTCTCCCCCAATAATGGATACTGTTTTATACATACTTTCTCTCCTTTTCTTTTTAAATTTTTTCCTTTTGTATATCATTATTTTCTTTTGCTTGTTCATCTTTTTCTTTTTTTATTTCTTCTTGTTTAAATATTTCATCAACTTTTTGTACTACTCTATTTTTCATTTCATTTTCATTCATACCCTTTATCAAACCAACTGTCTCTTCTAAGTACTTCTGAATTTCTTCATCTCTTTTACTAGGTTTCTTTATTTCTCTTTCTTCCATTTTTACAGAAACAGTTAAATATTCTTTTATTGGTTCAAATATTTTTTCTTTAGCAATTATGTTTAGGTATGATTCATCTATTTCTATTGCTTTGTTTGCAAATAATATTGCTTTATCTTTTTCTTCTTTTACCATATATATTTTTGCTAACTGATAATATGCCTTAGCTTCTAATTCTTCTGACATTAAACATTCAGCAAAGTTTTTTTCTGCTTCATCTAAATCTTCTTCCATTAATGCTATTTGAGCTAAACTATATTTTGCTCCATATAATTTGTGATTGATATCTGCTGCTTTTTCATAACATTCTTTTGCACTTGCAAAATCATTTAACCTTGTATATGCAATTCCTAAACTATAATATAATTCAAAATCAACTGGTTTATATCTCAAAGCATCTTGATAAACACTAACAGCTTCTTTAAATCTTTCTTCCTCACATAGTAATTCACCTAACAATAATGAAGCATCATAATATTCTGGTTTATTTTCCAAAAGATTTCCAAGCATTGTTATTGCTTCGTCTTTTCTTCCTAAATCTTTTAGTAATTCAGCAATTCTATAATAAGAATCGTAATCTTTTTTATTTGAATCTACTGCTTTTACATATTCATCTATTGCTTTTCTAGTTCCACCTTCTTTTTCATATATCTTAGCAAGTAAAATATGTCCTTTATATGTTTCTGGATATTTTTCCATAAGGTTTATTAATACTGTTTTAGCTGCTTTTCTATCTCCAAGTACTAACAAACATCTTGCCCATAATGTTGAAAGTATTTCCGAAAAATTTCTTCCAGAATACTCTATGAAAATTACTATTCCTGGTAAAATTATTGACATTACATACATCAATATTTTTGCAAATTCACTCGCAAAAATTCCGCCAACTAATAATTCTAAAAAGTTTAATGCAATTCCTATTGCTTCAATTACTAATATAAAAACATAATTTGTATCATTTTTTCTTATTAACTTTGAAAAAATAATTATAAATAAAGAAAATGCTAATATATTAAATATGAATTTTTCAATTAACATTTTTTTCTTTTCACCCCTATAAACAACCTTTTATTTATCATAATGCAATTTGACAAATCACTTGAATTCTTCGTCTTTTTTCTGTTATACTTCGGTGTTTATTATAACACATGACTTTTTCTAACACAAGTTATATTTTTAAAATAAAAGATATGCATTTTTCTTCTCCAAAAATTCTACTTGCTTCAACTTGATTATATAATGCCTTTTCTTTATCATAATAAAAAGCCCATTCTTTATCTCCGTATGAAAAATGCCACCATTCTCCATCATAAGGAGCAAATCCTTCTTTCATCATAATTCTTCTTAATATTTTTCTATTGTTCTTTGCTTCTTCTGATATATCGTCAACTTCATAATAGCATTGTGTAGTGCTATAATCTAATATTTCTGAACCAAAATCTAATATTCTATTTTCTTTACTATCATATATTGCTGCATCAACTGCTCCACCAGTTGGATGTCCTGAAACAACTGGTACTGCAATTTTTTCATGTATATATTCATACATTTCCATTTCGTCTTGAAAATTTTCCTTTACCTCTTCTAGTATTTCATTAAAGTATCTTTCTTGTTTTTTCATATCTCTAAATCCATATACTACTATTACTTTATAATTTGCATTTATTTTTTTTAAATCTTTTGCAACATTTATAAGTTTTTCATACACTGTTTTTCTTACAGCAATTTGATGTCCATATTCTAACATATTTCTTCTTTCTTGATATCTTCCAATTACCAAATCATCTTCTAATGGAAGTAATACAAATTCTTCCTTATCTGTTTTTTCATCATATTCCTCTATTGTTATTAAATCTTCATATCTTACAAAATTATTTGCCATTTGTTTATTGCACTTTCCTTCCTAATCTTTATTTTTTGCTTTTTGCACTACCGTTATAGTTTCTTCTAATGTAATGGTATTTTGTTCTCCTGAACTCATATCTTTTAATGTTATTACATTATTTTTTATTTCATATTCTCCTATAATTATTACATATCTTGCATTAATATTATTTGCATATTTAAATTTTTTTCCTAATTTTTGTTGTTCTATATTAATTTGTACATTTATATCTTCTTCTCTTAACTTTGAAGCTATTTTTGCACATATTTCACAATCTTCTGTCATTGAAATTATTAATACATCTGTAATTGATTCCTCATTTGCTGAAATTATTTCATTATCTACTAATTGAAAAAATAATCTTGATAGTCCTATTGAAATTCCTACTCCTGGCATCTTTATTTCTGTATAATATTCTGTTAAATTATCATATCTTCCTCCTGAACATATACTTCCTAAATTTTTATATTGATTTAGAAATGTTTCATAAACTGTTCCTGTATAATAATCTAATCCCCTAGCTATAGTTAAATCAATTTTATAATTTTCTTCTGGAACTCCAAAAATTTTGATAAATTTTGAAACTTCTTTGATTTCATTTATCCCCTCTTTAAAAATTGCATTATCAATATTCATACTTTCTAAAGCTTGAATTTTTTCTTCATTTTTCCCTTTTATTTCTAAAAATTGCATTATTACATCAACTTTCCTCTCTGGTATAGATATTAATAATTCTCTTCTTACTTCTTCTTTTCCTATTTTCTCTATTTTATCAATTATTCTTAATATCTCAGGCGATATATCTTCAAGTTCTAAACTTGAAAATAATCCATTTAGTATTTTTCTGTTATTAATACAAATCGTAAAATCATCAAATCCAAGTTTTTTAAAAGTATTATATATAATAGATGGAATTTCTGCATCATTTATTATAGATAGTTCTCCATCACCAATAATATCAACATCACATTGATAAAACTCTCTATATCTTCCTCTTTGTGGTTTTTCCCCTCGATATACTTTTCCTATTTGATATCTTTTAAAAGGAAAACTTAATTTATCATAGTACTCCGTTACATATTTAGCTAAAGGAACTGTCAAATCAAATCTAAGAGCTAAGTCATTTTCACCTTTTTTCAATTTATATATTTGTTTTTCTGTTTCTCCACCTGCTTTTGCAAGTAAAACATTAGCATCTTCTATTATTGGCGTGTCTAATGGCAAAAATCCATATTTTTCATAAGATTTTTTTATTATTTCTTTCATTTTATTAAATAAAATTTGTTCATTTGGTAATAATTCCATAAAGCCTGGTAAAGTTTTTGGTTGTACCTTTCCTTTCATTATAATTCCCCCTTAATAATCTCCTCTTATATTTTTTTTCTTTTTATTACCTTGTTTTTTATGTCTTTCTATTAATTTATTTCTTACTTCTTGTAATGAAATATTAGTCTTAAACATTAATACAAGTGTATGATATGTTAAATCAGAAATTTCACCTACTAATTCTTCTTTATTTGGATTTTTAGCAGCTATAACTGTTTCAGTTGCTTCTTCTCCAATTTTTTTGCATATTTTATCAATTCCTTCATATAATAAATAATTAGTATAAGAATTTTCTTTTGGATTTACACTTCTATCTATAATTTGATTATAGATTTCTTGTAAGATATCTATATTTTCACTACTTTCATAAGGAATCACTTCTTTAAAAAAACAAGAATAATTTCCTGTATGACAAGCTCCTTTTCCTTTTTGATCAACATAAATTAATAGAGTATCATTATCACAATCTAAATACATTCCTTTTATTTCTTGAATATTTCCTGATGTTTCTCCTTTATGCCATAATTCTTTTCTACTTCTTGAGTAAAAGCATGTTTGTTTATTTTCTAGCATATATTTATAACTTTCTTCATTTACATACGCTAACATTAATACTTGGTTTGTTTTATAATCTTGGACTATTGCTGGAATTAATTCCATTTTTTTAAAATCCGGTTTCAATATCTTCAACTCCTAATAATCTATAGTTTATATCATTTTAATATTATTTTATATATTGAGGGGAAAATAATATTTTATTTTCCCCCAGTGTGATTAAACACTTTAAATTTTAAAGCTCTCTGTCAAGGTAGATTTTTAAATCTTCCTCTTTTCTTTCTTCTTGTAATCTGTTCATCTTGTCTATACTATTTACACCTTCAAGTAATTTAAATCCTAATTTCACTGCGATGCCGTAAGACATAGACTTTCCAACTTCAAGAGTCTTCATATATACTCTTTCATATCCTTCTTCTTTCATTACTTTAAGAGCATATTTCATTAACTCTGTTCCAATCCCATTACCCCGATATTCTTGCAAAACTGTTAAATCTGCAAGATATGCGATTTTGTTAGGATGGTCATAATGGACAGGATGTCTATCTTTCAATAACATTGTTCTAAATGTTACAGTTCCTACACATTCATTTCCAATGTAATAGCCATAGACATGTCCATATTTTGTTAGTTCAATGTATTCTTCTATAATCATCGTATCTGTCCAAGCTTCACAATATGGTGGATTGCAAAAAACTTTGTATGCCTTTACAAAATCCTTTACCTTATCTGGTGTTATTGCTTCAATTCTCCGTGTCATCATACTTTTTTCCTCCTCTAATTCAATTTTGTATGTCTTTCCGTCAGTTTCAACATTGCCTAAGATAGTAGCTTTTTTAAAGCTGCCTTCATCATAGATTATATCTGCTGTAATAATCAGTCCTGAAGGTTGTAAAATATCAATTTTTACACTTTGCTTTTTTAAATAAGCCTCTACCATACTTGTTGCAGTAGTGCCAGATCCACAAGCTGTTTCGTAAAATAGTGTATTTATTTCTTTAACCCAAACAATTGGATTTATTTTTATTACACCTTCTACATATTCACAGAACATAACCCCTACTGCTTCACTATATTCAAGATGATATTTATGAATAAAATTCATTCCCATTGCTTTTAAATTATCTTTATTTACAAGATATTTTTTAGCAATTTCATCCTGAATTACTACAGTTACCATACCATTCATTTTTACAATAAAAATTCCTGATTCTTTTTCAGTGATTACATCATCACCATGATAAAGTGGAATTTCGCACCAAGCTTTTCCTTCTTTATCAACTCCAGCATTGATTAAGTCCTTAGAATTTACAAACATTTGTAAATCTCCTGGCTTTCCATTTAAAAAAATGGATGCTGTGCTTCTTGTTGCATTACCGCAAAACTCTCCTCCTGCCATTTGTAATTCCGGTTTAGAATTTAATTCGATAAATCCTACCTGTTCGACATTAGGATGTTTTGCCATAATCAAATCGTTGATTTTCTTTCTCTGTTTTTGTGTATATCCTAATCCATAGACAAAAGCTGTATCATTACCAGCAGGTCTATAAATTGAATATTCCACATTAGTTACAGATACTTTGCAATGTTTCTCGCTCATAATGTTCTCCTTTCTTGAATTGCAGGTAAGTATAAAATTCTTTATACTTAGTAATGAATAAATTACATTTATTATTATGTATTTTTTCTAAGCAAAGGTCAAAGAAGTTCAGTAAATTCAAGCCTTTTACCTATTATTATTTTCTATTAAATCAATTAAATTTAAAATTTCTTCCTTTTTGTATTTAAATTTAGTTTTATTACAAATTAATCTAGTACTCACATCTGTTATTTTTTCGATTACCTCTAATCCATTTGCTTTTAATGTCACTCCTGTTTCTACTATGTCTACTATTGCATCTGTCAAGCCAACGACTGGTCCTAATTCAACTGACCCCTCAAGTTTTATTATTTCAACATCTTCATCTTTACTTTCAAAATATTTTTTTGCAACATTAGGATATTTAGTTGCTATTCTTTTTCTTCTATTTAATTTTATATTTTTATATTCAGGATAACTACATACTGCAAATGAGCATTTTCCAATTTCTAAATCTAGTAATTCATAATAGTTTTTAAATGAATTTTCTAATAATGTATCACTACCTACAATTCCTATATCTACTATGCCATGTTCAATAAAAGTAACTACATCATTTGACTTTGCAAATATTATTTCCATTTTATCTTCTACATTGATTTGTAATTCTCGATTTTTATTTATCATCGACGTTACATCATACCCTAACTTTTCTAGCATTGTTGTAACTTTTTTCTCTATCCTACCTTTTGTTAATGCTACTTTTAACATTTTCTTCACCTGCTCTTTCAACTGCTTTTAGTATATTATTCATATAATAAGCCATCCCTATTGCTGATACATCTTTACCAAAATTACTATATAACTTATCATATCTTCCACCACTTATTATTGGTTCTTCCACATACTTACTATATACTTTAAATATTATTCCTGTATAATATTCCATATTAGGAACACAAGCTAAATCAAATAAATCCTGTTGTTTCATATTCATTGTTTCATATAATTCTTTTAATTCTCTCAAACTATTTTTTAACTCTTTATCTTTTAATTTTTCAATAGTTTTTGTAAGTATTTCTATGTTTCCATTAAGTCTAGGTAATGATATTATAAAATTACTTATTCTCTCATCTAAATTATATTTTATGCAAAACTTTTTGAGTCCACTTATATTTTTTTGAAGTAATAATTTTGAAAATTCTTCTTTTCTTTCATTTCCAATAATTTCACATAATCTATTATAAAAACTTGCTGAACCCAACTCTATTTTTAAATCTTTTAATCCAAAAATTGGCAATGATTTCTGCAATAATGATATACATTCAACATCTCCTTCAATTGTTTTTTTTCCTATTAATTCAATACCAACTTGATATATTTCACTATTTTTTCCTTTATGCTCTTTTTCTTTTCTATATACTTTTCCAAAATAACAATATCGTGCTATTTCATCCTTTTTCTGTGAGATATAATATCTAGCTATTGGAACTGTAAAATCCCATCTTAATGCTACATCCTTTCCTTCCTTATTTATATATTTGAATAATGTACTTTCATCTAAATTTTTATAAACACTTTTATATAGTTCTACATATTCAAAAGTTGGCATTAATGTTTCTATATATTTTTCATCATAAAAGATTTTTCTTAAACAGCCCTCAAAAGATCTTAACTTATTAACATTTTCAGTAATTACTCCACTACTCTCTTCTGGTATTGAAAACTTATATAATTCCATAAAACTTCTCCTTCCATCAAAAAAGCTATATAGTTAAACAATATCTTTTATATAAATATTATTTACCTATATAGCTTTATATTTTATTTTTATATAGGCACATCAAAATTGACTTGTGCCCATTATTTATTAGACACAAGTTTAAAAATGATGATGCACTTTATTTATATCCTTAATTCTAAACTTCATTTTTATTCCTCTTTTTCTATTTTTTTATAATAATACATTATTTTTCTATATCTGTCAAGCATAAATTAAAAATTTTTAAAATAAAAGATTGACTTTTTGCTCTTAAATTACTATATTATTACTTGTAGAAAGGAGCTTTTTATGGCATTTGATGGAATTGTTGTAAAATCACTTGTAGCTGATTTTCAAAATAAACTTATTGGCGCTCGTGTCAATAAAGTTTTTCAACCTAATAAATATGAAATTATATTAAGTTTGTATAATTCTGCAAATTATATGTTAGATATTTGTATTCATCCTGAATATTATAGAATGTGTTTAACTAATATTTCTAAGCCTAACCCTACTAATGCTCTTAATTTTTGCATGTTGCTTAGAAAATATTTAACGAGTAGTCGTATTACTAATATTGAAAGTGTAGATTTAGATAGACTTATTTTTATTGATTTTGAGGGAAATAATGAACTTAAAGATACTATTAAATATAGACTTGTTATTGAACTTATGGGAAGACGTAGTAATATTATTCTTCTTAATTATAATGGATTTATTATTGATTCAATTAAACATATTATAACTTCAGACAGAGAAATACTACCTGCTAGAGAATATATCACACCAAAATCCTCTAAAAATTCTTTTTTAGAATTAAATAATTTTGATGAGTTCTATGCTTTACTTTCTCAAAATTCTTACAATTCGCTTTCTTCTTATCTACCAGAATTATTTACCGGATTTACTTCTATATTTATTTTAAATGTTTTAGAAGAATTAGATATTGAAAACACATCTAAAGATGTTAATGAACTTCGTGAATTATATGATTATCTAAAAAATCTTATTTCTAATTTTGGAACAGAAAATATTTCTTTAAAGAAAGTTCATAAAGATTATGTTTTAGATTTATCTTCTAGCAATACTTCTTTGAGTGATTTTCTAGATAAATTTTATTGTGATAGAGAAATTGAAAATATCTTTTTAGCTGCCAAAGCTGAACTTTCAAAATCAATTCTTTCTGCTTTAAAAAAGGCATCTAAAAAATTAGATAATATTAATCAAAAACTTCGTTCTTGCAATGATATGGACAAATATAAATTGTATGGTGAACTTCTAACAGCTAACTTATATAAGTATCATGAGAATTTTGCTAAGCCTAGTATTGAAGTTGAAAATTATTATGATAATAACAATTTAGTAACAATAAAATTAGATACATCTGTTTCTTACAGTAAAAATGCTGAACGATTTTTCAAAAAATATAATAAATTGAAAAATACTTTATCTATTGTTACTGTTCAAAAAAAAGAAGCTGAACTAGAACTTGAGTATATTGAAAGTATTATTTACTCAGTTTCTAATGCTAAAACACTCGAAGATATCGAAGAAATTTATAATGAATTTACTGAGAATGTTTTGATGAAAAAATATAATTATAAATCTTTTCAAAAAGTAAATGCAGATAAGAACTTAACCAATAATTTAAATAAAATTGTTATTAATAAATATGATGTTTATATTGGAAAAAATAATAAGCAAAATGATTATCTTACATTACATTTTGCTGATAAATCTGATTTATGGTTCCATGCTCAAGGGTTCCATGGTGCTCATGTAATTTTGAAAACAAATGGAAAAAATCCTGATGAGGATACTATTTTTAAATGCGCTCAGCTTGCTAAACAAAATTGCAAGGCAGCTTTAGAACGCAATGTTTCTGTTGATTATACTTATATTAAATATGTAAAAAAACATCACAGTGGAAAAACGGGTATGGTTAATTATACAAATTATAAAACAATCATTGTTCCATAGTGTTAATAAGGACGTTCTCTTTAAGGCAACAATTTTTGTCAAAAAAGAACGTCCTTATTGTAATTATATATTTTTAACTAGTTCTGCTGTTTCTTTTGCTATCATTAATTCTTCGTTTGTTGGTATTACATAAATATCTACATTTGAATCTTCTGTGCTAATTTTTCTTTCTTTTCCTTTAACATTGTTTAGTTCTGGATCCATTTTTATTCCAAATGGTTCTAAGTATTTGCAAACTCTTTCTCTTGTTTCTATTCCGTTTTCTCCTACTCCGCCTGCAAATGTTAAAACATCTAATCCACCAAGTGAAATAATATATTGACCAATGTATTGAGCTATTTTATATGCTTGACTTTCCAGTGCTAATATTGATCTTGGATCTTTCATATTGTATCCATCTTCTATATCTCTATAATCTGATGAAACTCCTGATACTCCCCATGCTCCTGACTGTTTGTTTAGTATATCTTCAATATCTTCTGGTTGTAAGTTATCTTTTTTCATTACATATGGAATTATTGCTGGGTCTATATCCCCACATCTGGTTGCCATTGGTATTCCTGCTAGTGGTGTTAATCCCATTGATGTATCCATTGATTTTCCATCTTTAATTGCACATATTGAAGCACCTTGTCCTAAGTGGCAATTTATTATCTTTAAATCTTCTGTTCTTCCATATATTTGTGAAACTCTTTCTGCCACGTATTTGTGACTTGCTCCATGAAATCCATATTTTCTTATTTTGTAACTTGTGTAATATCTGTAAGGTATTTGATATATATACGCTTTAGCTGGCATTGTTTGATGAAATGCTGTATCAAATACTGCTACCATTGGTACATTTGGTAATGCATTTTTTGCAGCTTTAATTCCTGCTACTCCTGCTGGATTGTGTAATGGTGCTAAGTCTATGCATTTCTCAATTTCTTTTATTACATCTTCTGTTATTAATACAGATTTGCTGAACATTTCTCCACCATGTACAATTCTATGTCCTACTGCTGTTATTTCATCTAATGAATTTATTATGTTATATTCTGGTTTTAATAAAACTTCTAATACAAAACTTATTGCTTCGTCATAGTCTCTGGCAATGTGAACTAGTTCTTCTTTTTTGCCTCCTACGTTTAATTTTAATGTGGTTTTCATTCCACCTATTCTCTCAAAATTTCCTTTAGCTAATCTTTCGTTGTTTTCCATGTTTATCAATTGGAATTTTAAAGAAGAGCTTCCACAATTTAATACTAAAATTTTCATACTTGATTTAACTTCCTTCTTTTAAATTTTTCTGTTCAAATTTTAACATTAATATTTTTTTATATCAATAGGTTTTTAGATAATCTGGGCTATCATATTTGGCGATATCCTCGTTTTTTATTAATAAATTTTATTTAGTATTTTTATTTTGAAATAAAAAAATACTAGTGACTGTTAATCACCAGTATAACTTTTTCTTATTTTGTTAAATTATATGCGTCTTCTGCAATTACAATCTCTTCGTTTGTAGGCACTATGTATATATCAACTTTTGAATCATCACTTGATATTTTATGTTCTTCTCCTCTAATTAGATTTCTTTCTTTATCTAATTTGATTCCAAAACATTCTAAGTAATTACAAATTCTTTCTCTTTCTTCAAAACCGTTTTCGCCAATTCCTCCAGCAAATGTAATTACATCAACTCCGTTTAGAGTTACTATAAATTTTGCAATATATTGAGCTATAATATATGCTCTACTTTCTAATGCTAAAATTGATCTTTCATCTCCTTCAGCTGCTGTTTTTTCAATATCTCTAAAGTCAGTTGAAACTCCTGATACTCCCCATGCTCCTGATTCTTTGTTCATAATTTTTAACATTTCATCTGGTTGAATATCATATAATTTCATTACCGTTGGAATAATTGATGGATCCACATCTCCACATCTTGTTCCCATTGGAACACCTGCTAATGGTGTTAATCCCATTGTTGTATCTACTGATTTTCCATCTTTAATTGCGCATAGTGATGCTCCTTGTCCTAGATGGCAATTTATTACTTTTAAATCTTTTCTTCCAAGGATTTCTGATATTCTATTTGCAACATATCTATGTGAAATTCCATGGAATCCATATTTTCTTATTTTATAGTCTTCATAGTATTTATATGGTAATTGATATATAAATGCTTTCTCTGGCATTGTTTGATGGAATGATGTATCAAATACTGCTACCATTGGTACATTTGGTAACAATTTTTGACATGCATAAATTCCAGCCAAACCTGCTGGATTATGTAATGGTGCTAAAGTTATACACTCTTTTATAGCTTCTATTACATCGTCATTTATTACTACTGATTCTTTAAATTTTTCTCCTCCATGTACAATTCTGTGTCCTATGGCTCCAATTTCATCAAAGCTCTTTATAACTTTGTATTCATCACTTATTAGTAGGTTTAGAATCTCGCCTATTGCTTCTTCAAAATCTCTTGCAGGATGTTCTATTACTGTTTTTTCTCCTCTTACATTAAATCGTAGTGAAGATCTTGCACCTCCTATTCTGTCATAATGTCCTTTCATAATTCTTTCGTTTTTTTCCATATCAATTAATTGACATTTCAAAGATGAACTTCCACAGTTTAAAACTAAAACTTTCATATTAGCTTCCTCCTTAATATTTTTCTTTTTTAGGTAGCATGCCTACTCGGCAAGTATGCTACTTAGCTATACTTGATTAGCACTTAGAATTTATATTATATTTAGTCCTGCTAAAATTATAATTAAACTTCATTTGCGATATCAATGTACGATTAATTTCTATAATGTAAATCTATAAAAACCATACAGCCATTATATCAGGGTTTCAGTTCAAAAATCAACCTTAAGTGACAAAAAAACTAGAAGTTTTGCAAAAACCTCTAGTTTTTTCTTATTATTTATTGTTTTCTACTATTCTCTTTGTATCTCTTGCAATTACCATTTCTTCATCTGTTGGAATGATGTATACTTCAACTTTTGAATCATCGCTTGATATCTTTGTTTCTACACTTCTAACATTATTTTTCTCTAAGTCTATTTTTACACCCATCCATTCTAGATCTTCACAGATTTTCTTTCTTATATTAATTTGGTTTTCACCAATTCCACCTGTAAATATAATTGCATCTATTCCTCTTAATGTAACTGCATACTTAGCTATAAATTGTGCTATTGTTTGTGTAAATAATTCTATTGCAACTTGTGCTTTTGGTTGGTCCTCTTTATAAGATGCTAATTCTATTTCTCTAAAATCTGGATCTAATCCTGTTATACCATATAATCCTGATTTTTTGTTTAGTATTGTATTAACTTCTTTTGCTGATAAGTTTTCTCTTTCCATTAATTCTGTAACAACTGATGGATCTAAGTCTCCAGATCTTGTTACCATTGCAATTCCACCTAATGGTGATAATCCCATTGATGTATCTTGTGATTCTCCGTTTTTAATTGCACAAATTGATGCACCTTGTCCTAAATGACATGTAACTATTTTTAAATCTCCATCTTTTTTGTCTATGATTTCTGCAGCTCTTTTTGAAACAAATTGATGTGATGTTCCATGGAATCCATATTTTCTAATTCCATATTTTTCGTAGTATTCATAAGGAATTGGATATAAATAATTCTCTTTTGGCATTGTTTGATGGAATGCTGTATCAAAAACTCCACACATTGGAACTCCTGGCATTTCTTTTTGGCAAGCTCTAATTCCTAATATTGTTGCTGGATTATGTAATGGTGCTAAGCTTGAACAGCTTTGATATTTTTCTATAACATCTTCTGTTATTAAAACTGATTGGTTAAATATTTCTCCACCATGTACTAATCTGTGTCCTACTGCGTTTATTTCTGATAAGTCTTTTATTACTCCATAATCTTTATGTACTAATTGTTGTAATATTATTTTTAAAGCTTCTTCGTGATCTTTAACTGGTTCTTTTATTACGTATTTTTCTCCATTTACTTTATGTGTAACAAAAGATTCTTTTTCTCCAATTCTTTCAAAGTTTCCTTTGGCTAATAGTTTTTCATTATCCATATCTATTAATTGATATTTTAATGATGAACTTCCACAGTTTACTACTAGTATTTTCATTTTACATCTTTCCTTTCATTTTATCTCAGTATGAGCATTTTTAGCTCTTACTCTTTATTTCATTCACTTTTATTGTGTTTTTATTTTTCTTGTCCTTGTACTGCAGTGATTGCAACAACACCAACAATATCATCACTTGAGCATCCTCTTGATAAATCATTTACTGGTTTTGCAATTCCTTGGCATAAAGGTCCATATGCTTCAGCTTTTGCTAAACGTTGTACTAACTTATATCCAATATTTCCTGCATCTAAATTAGGAAATACTAAAGTATTACAATATCCTGCAACTTCACTTCCTGGTGCTTTGCTTTTTGCTATTTCAGGAATAATTGCAGCATCTAATTGTAATTCTCCATCTGCCTTTATTTCTGGATATCTTCCTTTTAAAAATTTAGTAGCTTCTATAACTTTCTCTGTTAATTCTGATTTTGCGCTTCCATAAGTTGAATATGATAACATTCCAACTTTTGCTTCTTTTCCTGTTAATTGTTCAAAACTCTTTGCTGATGAAGCAGCTATTTCTGCTAATTTATCACTATCTGGATTTTCATTTAATCCACTATCAGCAAATACGAATACTCCATCTTCACCATATTCACAGTTTGGAACATTCATTAAGAAAAATGCTGATACTAATTTTGTTCCTGGAGCTGTTTTTAGGATTTGAAGTGCTGGTCTTAATGTATCTGAAGTTGAATGCGCTGCACCTGATACAAGTCCATCTGCATCTCCTTGTTTTACCATCATCATTCCAAAATAAACTGGATTTTTTAATATTTTGTGTGCTTCTTCTTCAGTCATTCCTTTTGCTTTTCTTAATTCATAAAAAGCTTTTGCATATTCTTCATATTTTTCTGAACTTTCTGGATCAATTATTTCAGCACTTGATATGTCTATATTATTTTCTTTTGCAATTTCTTTTGTTTTTTCTGTGTTTCCTACTAAAATAATTTTAGCAAAACCTTCTTTTCCGACTTTTTCAGTTGCTTCAAGAACTCTTATATCTTCAGCTTCTGGTAATATTATAGTCTTCATTTCAGATTTTGCTTTATTTTTTATTGTTTCTATGAAATTCATTTTATCCTCCTTAAGTTATTAAACTTTAAACATTCGTATTGATTATATAAAATTGACTTCTCAAAGTCAATATAATAAAATTAGTTTGAAATGAGGTATTTATGGAATTAACGTATATAGTAAAATCAGCTGATGAATCTATTAAGCAGATTTTAAAAAATGAATTTAATATGTCTGATAGGTTTATATTAAAATTGAAAAATCATAAATCAATTTTTATCAATAATGTTTCTGTGTTTATTAATTTTAAGATTCATTCTGGTGATGTTTTAAAAATAATAGAAAATTTTGAAGAAGATTCTTCTAATATAGTTTCTAATTCTGATATCAATTTAAATATTTTATATGAGGATGATTTTTTATTAATTGTTGATAAACCAGCTGGTATTCCTGTTCATCCTTCTATTTTTCATTATGAGGATTCACTTTCTAATGGGGTAAAAGCTTATTTTGAAAAAATTAATTTGAATAAAAAAATTCGTCCCGTTAATCGTTTGGATAAAGATACTTCTGGAATCGTTATTTTTGCTAAAAATGAATATATTCAGGAATGTCTTGTAAAGCAGATGAAATCTCATATTTTTAAAAAGAAATATTGGGCTGTTTTGGATGGCCTTGTTAATGAGGATTTTGGAACAATAAATGTTCCTATTGCAAGAAAGACAGAAAGTATTATTGAGCGTGAAGTAAGAGATGATGGTGATGTTGCTATTAGTCACTTTAAAGTTCTTGATAGATTAGCTAATATGACGGTTGTTGAATATACATTAGAGACTGGCAGAACTCATCAACTTAGAGTCCATTCTAAATACATTGGTCATCCAATCATTGGAGATTCATTGTATGGGACTGAAAGTTGCTTAATTAGTAGACAAGCATTACATGCCTGTGAAGTTTCTTTTGTTCATCCAATTAGTAAAGAGATTTTAGTGATTACTTCAGAATTGCCTTTGGATATTAAGAACTTGATTGAAGGCTAGCAATATTCATTAGTAAATAATAAAATCATATATGACTTTGGAAATTTAATACTATCAATTATTAAATAATACCTCTGGAGGTTACAAAAAATAAAAAGCGCATTGCAGAGTAATTAAGCTAGAAGTTCTTTAAAATTTCTTTGGAAATAGTTCGCGCTTGACGTGAAAGGGTGCCAAAGGAATTTTTTAGAACTTCTGCGATAATTAGCTCAAACGAGCATTTTTATTTTTTAATCACCAGAGGGATTTTATTTTACTTTATTTAATTATTATTTTTCCAAAGCCTATTCCAGCCTCTTTCATTTGACGAACAGCTTTTTCAAAGCTCTCCTCATTTCCCTGGCTTTTGCTACTCAACTCAATTGTCGTCAAATGACCACCATTTGTTAGTTCATGATATACCGCTTCTATTTCTAGTTGATCATCAATATCAATATTGTAATCTTCAGGAAGAGCAAATCCTTTGGTGTATCTTTCCTTATCTGTTATCCCTTTGAACTTTCCATATATTGATTTATCAATACTTGTAAAGTACTCAATTGCCTGTTCCTCATGTGTTTCATATAACACAAAATTTAGATTATTTTTTTCAGTAAACTCATCAATTTTTTCTCTCATGTGCTTAATCATTTTTATCCCTAATTCTTGAACTTCTTGAGATTCTCCATGATGTTTTCCTGTTAGAGCAGTTAAACATTCAGCTAATCCAAGAAATCCAATAGCTAATGTTCCATGTTTATTTACTCTTCTTAGTCTATCTGCAGGTTTTAGCTTTTCACTATCAATCCAGTTCCCTTGTCCAATTAAGAAAGGAAAATTATACACTCTTTTATCTGTTTGAAATTCATATCTATCTAATAGCAATTCCTTTGCTTTTTCTAGTTTTACATCTAGTTCATCAAAAAAGCCATTCATATCAGTTACTTCATTTCTAACTTTTCCGAATCTCAAACCTAAACGTGGAAGATTAATTGTTACAGTTGATAAATTTCCTCTGCCTATTGATGTAGGCTTGGCTTTATCAATTATATTTTCATATACTCTTATAGAACTTCCCATATATGCAATTTCACTATCTTTATCTGATGCTATATATCCATGTTTATTAAAATCTGCATCTATGAATGAAAAACTAATCAACTGGTTTTCTGAATCAACTTTACATGCCAATTGAAATAAATCGTAATTTGGATCATTCTTATTATAGTTTACATTTTCTTTTACTTTGAAAATTGTTATAGGATATAGCGGCTTTTCTTCTTTTCCAATACCTGCTTTGAGAGCAAGTAAAAAGTTTTTAGTAATCATTCTTCCTTCTGGTGTAGTATCTGTTCCTAAGTTAACTGTTGAATTTGGTAATACTGCCCCTGCTCTTGATCTCATTGTATTTAAGTTATGTATAAATGCTTCCATTGCTTGATATACAATGTTTTCTGTTTTCTTTATTGCTTTACTATATGCTATTTTGAAAAATCTTTTTAGTTGTTCTGATTCTCTGCAATATGCATCAAATATTCCTATGTCAAATTGAATTGTTGAAATTTTTTCAATTTCTCTTTCCATACCATTTACAGCTGCAAATATTCCAAAATCTGAATAATCTAAGAAATCATATACACTTTGTTTGAATTCTTTTTTAAATGTTTTTACTACACCTGGTGCAAAATAATAATCTAGTTGCGGAATACTTTGTCCTCCATGTTGGTCATTTTGGTTGGCTTGAATTGCTATTGCTGATAAAATAGAATATGTCATTATATTATTTGGCTCTCTTAAAAATCCATATCCAGTTGAAAATCCATCTTTAAATAATTTTTCTAAATCTATTTGACAATTTGTTGTTGTTCCCATTGGATAATATTCTAAATCATGTATGAACATCTCGCCACTTTCATGTAAATCAACATATTTTCTTTTTATTAAATATGATTTTGAGAATTCATTTGAAATTGTTTGACCATAACTAAGCATTGTTCCCATTGCTGTGCATACACCTTTTGGTTCTTCTTCATGTGAATTTTGACTCATACTTAAATTCTCAATCGCTTTTAAAAATTTATGCTGTTTTTTCTCATCAAAAAATAATTTTCTTGATTGGTTTCTACGTTCTCTATATGTTGAAAATGACTCATATACATCTTCGTATTTTTCTTCTTTTAAAGCTAGTTCTATCATATCTTGAATTTCTTCAATTTTTATTTTTTCAGGTTTTTCATCATCAATCTTTTTAAGTACTTTGTTTAGTACTATATTTATATCTTTTTCAGTATATTTATTTTCACCATTTTCTAGCTTTACACTGTCAAAACCTTTTTTTATCGCAACTGCTATTTTGGCTTTATTAAAATCTACTTTTTTTCCATCTCTTTTTACAACAATAATTTTATTTGAGTTAACTATATTATCTGACATGTAATTCTCCTTGTTTTATAAAATAAAGAAATAATATGATATATTTTATCGTATTATATCATATTATTTCTTTTATAATTATAAATTTTTCATTTCTTCAAATCTTTTTATTTTGGCTGTTGTTGTTTTTATCATTTCTTTATCTGTAACAACAATGTTTTTTATATGTTTATAATTAGGCATTGTTTTATTTATTTCTTTTATATCTTCCCAAATTTTTTGCTTAATGTCCTCTTCTTCTGTCTTTTGGAATTTTTCTTTCATATAATCTGGATCATATACAATTTTTGCAGATACAACTAAATCATCATCTTTTTCTTTTCCATAAACCATACACTCTTTTACATATGACATGTTTCCTATTAAAGCTTCTAATTCCTCTGGATAAATATTCTTTCCATTTTTCAATACAATAACATTTTTTTGTCTTCCTGTAATAAATATAAATCCATCTTTGTCAATATATGCTAAATCTCCTGTATAAAACCATCCATCTTTTAAAACTTTATTTGTTTCTTCTTCATTTTCATAATATCCAAGCATTACATTTGGACCTTTGGCAATGATTTCTCCAACGCCTTGTTCATTTGGATTGTTTATTTTTATTTCTACGCCTGGCATTGGAAGTCCAGTTGATCCAGATTTAAAATATTTAAAATTCTCCGCAGCTAATACTGGTGATGTTTCTGTTAATCCATATCCTTGTGCTACATAGATTCCAAAATTTCTAAATCCTTCTGCAACTTTTGGATCGATTCCTGATGCACCACTTATGACCATACGAATCTCGCCACCTAATTTATCTATAATTTGTTTGAAAATTTTTCTTCTTACATCTATTCCAAATTTTAAAAGAATTTTACTTAATTTTAATCCAAATTCAACTTTTTTTGTTTGACCTGTTTTATCAATTTCTTGCATAATTTTTTTATAAATTGATTCTATCAGTAAAGGTACACATACGAATGTTGATACTTTATATTCAATCAAGTTTTTTTGAATATATCTTAATCCATCGCAAAACACGTTTGTGGCACCAACACTTAAAAACATTAATATTCCTGTACATCCGAAAGTATGATGAAAAGGTAAAAATGCTATATTGCTATCTGTGCTTCTTATATCTTCACATCTTGTCATTGCACATATATTTGATGCAATATTTTTGTGTGATAACATTACAGCTTTAGATGCTGATGTTGTTCCTGAAGTAAATAATAATATGCTCATTTCTGTTGCATTTATTGTGCTTGTAATAAATTTGTCGTTACCTTCTTCTAACAATTTTTTACCTTTACTAATTAATTCAGAAAGTTTTGTAAATTCTTCTTGGTCATCATCCATGCATATAAATTTTGAAACATTTGTCTTGTTATTTGCCTTTATATTTGAAATCATTTCAATATATGAACTCTCAAATATTATGCAATCTGCTTTGCTTCTTACTAATGATGATTCTACTTCCGCTTCTGGCAATCCTTTATCTAGTGGAACTACAATTCCTGTTCCATTTATTACAGATAAGTAAGATAATATCCATTCATATCTGTTTTTTCCTATAATTGCTATTCTTTTTCCCTTTAGCCCCATATTAATTAAAGCTGTTCCTAAACCATCTATATCTTCATCAAATTGTTTATATGTTATGTCTTTATATATGATTTCTTTATCTTTTTTTTCTTTTAATATGAAAGCTTTATTTTCTGGATGTTTCTTTACAGCATTTTTTATTATCTCTCTTATATTGTTAAATTCAGTTGCCTCATATATGTACATTCTTTTATCTTCCATTAAAAACCTCCGTAATACATCTAGTATTCTTTACTAGATTACCATATTAGATTTAACATGTCAATCGATTGACTATAACTTGACCGTGTGGTATTATTATATGGAGGAAAGTGAGTAGTATGAGTAAAGAGAAAACGTTAACAAATGTTGAAAATAAAAAAATAACTAATTTTCATATACCAAGATGGAATGAATTTCCTGAAATTGATATCTATCTTGATCAATTAGTAACATATATAGAAAATTATTTAAATCCATATATAGGTTCAGAAGAAACACCTGTAATTACTAAAACTATGATTAACAACTATGTAAAACAAAATGTTATTCCTGCACCTGTAAAGAAAAAATATAGCAGAGAACATATTGCATATTTGTTTGTTATTTGTACTTTAAAACAAGTTTATAGTATAAGTAATATTTCAAAGTTAATTTCTTTTGCAGGTAATGTTAGTAATTTGGTAACTTCATATGATCAATTCTGTCTAGAACTTGAAAATGCTGTTAAATCTGTTTTTAATAATACAGAGTATGAAATTACATCATCAACTTCTATTGAACATAAATTATTGAAAAGTGTAGTTTTATCATTTGCACATAAATTATATGTTGAAAGAACTTTTTCTTTTGAAGATAATAAATAAAAATAGCAGTGAACATTTTTATAATGTCCACTGCCCAGACTGTTGACAAAGTATCTAAAAATACTTTGTTCAACAGCCTTTTTTTATGTTCCAAATTTATATGAACTTAATGTATGCGACAATTCGATTATTCTTTCCTTAGAAATTATGCCTTGTCTTATCTCATCCGTGCTCAAAAATTTACTTGGAACTGCTATTCTGGAAATAACGAAAATTTTATCAATGTCATCTGGTCTAAATACTGTTTTTTGCGTTCCATGATAGAACTCTTGACCACTACAATTACAGTATTCAGGTCCTTTTCTTTGACAATATTTTTTAAAATCCACAACTCTCGTGCTTCCTTCGTTTTCTTCTTTCCAGAGTAATAAAAATGTCTTAGATTCATCCTCGTAAAGGATCATTCTTTGATCATCTTCTTGCCGGCTTACCGCTGCCAGTTTACATAACCATAAATTTTCAATCTTATAGAATTCCATAATCACTGCCCCCCTCATAAAGATATAAGGTATTATATGTTACGTTTTGGCTTATTTTATCATACTTTCCTGTTTTTTACAAATTAATTTTATAGTGGTAAATCTTTCTTGTTAAATTTTGCTCTTCCTAATGCAAAGCCTACGATACCAATAGCTATCAATATCAAAAATCCTTTAATGTATTCTGTCGTTCCACTTAAAATTGAATTAACATTAAACAAAGAAATTATTGTACAGTAATTAAATTTATTCATGGCTTCAATTCTTATTGCTGATGGAATTACTTCCTCACCAAATAAACCTAGTATTGCGCATACTAAGAAAAACATTGTTATTCCACCACCGACACTTAGTGAATTTTTTGTTCTATTAAAATATGCTGATGCAAAATAGCAAATTCCACTTATAGCAAATAATATGCAAAATACTCCAATATTAAATTTCAAAACTTCTCCTGCGGATATTGTAAATTCTGCACTTTTTACAATATTAACACATGTTAAACTTGTAATTGCAATGCATAATACCATTGTAAATATTGCAGAAACTAAGTATACCATTTGTGTTGCTGATACTTTTGATCTTTTAGTTGGCGTTGATAATACATATGCCATTGAACCAGAATCTACTTGACCTGCTATTAAATCATTGGCTGTCATTATTACAAATATCATTGGCAATAATAATAATGCTATTTTGTAAAGAATATTGCCTAATACTAAACCATATACATCTAAATCTTTTATTTCAATTATTGCATCTTCAACTTTTTGAGGTAATTGTTCTATTAAGCTTTTTGTTAATTCCTTTTTAGCTTCTTCTTCATTTTGACCTTTACTTGTTAAATTAACATAGCTTAAAACTGCTTGTTGTGCTGAATTCTGTACTGTTCTAGCTATGTTTTCACTGTAATCTTTTATTGCCTCATTATATACTTTTTGTCCTATATATTCAGCTATTAATCTAGTTGTATCTTCTTCAGATAAAGCTCCTTTTTCAATATACAGATTTATAAAATATTCAGCAGCTTCCTTACTACTGCTTGCTTCTTCTTTACCTTTATCTTCTTGTACATTTTTATAAATTTTTTCTTCTAAAATTTCTTTTGTTATATCATCAGGTGTTGCTTGCGTATTTGAAGTAAATAACTGTATTGTCATTAAAGCAACTTCTTTTGCACTATTTGCTTGTTCTTCATCATTTGTTTGAGCAAGTATTGTATTATACACTGTTGTTGCAACTGTTTCCTGAGCTTGCTCTGCTGGTAATTGTGCAATTGCTTTAGCATATGTAGACAATGATAATTGTGCGATCTGTTTTGTTGCGTCATATGATGTTGTTATTGTCTGATTTAAAGTTTTTAAACTTTCATAAGAATCTAATGCACTAGTTTTTATATCAGCCTCTTTGTCAGCATCTTCAAATAATGTTGTCATTGACTCCCTTATTTCATTTACATTTAAATTTCCTAAAATCATTATTACTATTGCAACAATAAAACATGACGCAACAGTTACAACTAACCATCTTGTAAAGTTAGCTTTTACTGATTGTTTAAATAATGGTTTACTTATCATAATTTCCTCCTAGTTCTCTTTTAAAAATTTCTTTAAAATATTTTTCTAAGTTATATTTTGTTTCTGTAAAATATTCTAACTTGTATTTATTTAATTCAATAAATAGCTCTTTTACACTCTTTTCATGGATTTTTACAGTTACTTGATTGAACTCTGGTTGTTCTCTTGTTATTTCAAATTTTCCCTGTTTGAACCTTTCTAAATCTTCTTTATTGATAAAAGCGATTTTATAAAGTCTAAAATCAATATTTCTGATTTTATTCATATCGGCAATATCAATTAATCTACCATTCATTATCAAACCGACTCTATCACAAGTAGTTTCAAGTTCTTCAAACATGTGACTACTTATCATTATTGTTTTACCTTTTTGATGCTCTTCTTCAATTAATTCCATAAATGTATCTCTCATCAATGGATCTAGACCTGTTGTTGGTTCGTCTAATATAAGTATTTCTGGATTGTTCATCAAAGCCAATACTATAGCCAGCTTTTGTTTCATCCCTTTACTCATTGTCCTTGGATTTCCACGAACATCTAATTGTAATTTCTTTATCAATTTGTTAGCATAACTTAAATCTTTCAAATTTAAAAATTCTGCTTGTGATTTTATTACATCAGTTCCGCTTCTCAAATCTGGAAATGCTATATCACCTGGAACATATCCAATATATTTCATGATTTCACTTGATTTTTTCCAAGAATCTAATCCTTTTACTTTGGCACTACCTTTATCCGGTCTAGAAAACCCTAATATATGTCTAAAAGTTGTTGTTTTTCCAGCTCCATTGTTACCAACATATCCAAACATTTCACCTTTTGGAATACTTAAAGAAATGTCAAAAACGCCTTTTGAATTTCCATAATTTTTAGTTAAATGATTAATTTCTATACAGTCCATCTTTTACACCCCCTTATATTCCAAATCTTCTTTATAAAATTTCATAAAATATTCTTGTAGTGACACCTTATTTTCAATAAATTTCTCTATGTTATATTTTGAAAGGATTTCTAAAACTTCGTTTATATTGTCATCATTTGCTCTTATATGGCACATTTTTAATTCGATATCTGCATCTAACACTTCTATAAAAGGCTTATTTGAACACTCATTGCAAAATCCAGTGATTTCATTTGCATTTTCAAAATATAATTCAAACACTTTAGTTTTATTATGTTTTAAATCATTTGTTATAAATTTATCTACTATTTTGCCATCTTTGATTATTGCAATTTCATCGCAAGTTGCATCTACCTCTGAGAAAATATGACTTGATAATAAAATTGTTTTTCCTTTCTCTTTTTCATTTAAAATAAAATTAATAAAAACCTCTTGCATAATTGGATCTAGTCCACTCGTTGGTTCATCAAGTATAAGAATATCTGGATCATGCATAAAAGCTGCTACTATTGCTAATTTTCTTCTTTGACCAGTACCCATACTTTTAGTTTCTCCTGAAGGATCTAATTCAAATTTTTCAATTAATGATTTCATCATTTTTTCATTTTTTATGTGTCTTAAATCTTTCATCATTTTCAAAAATTGATAACCTGTTAGTCCTTCTGGAAGTGCTACTTCACCTGGTAAATATCCTACATTTTCAAAAAGTTTATAATAATTCTTAAATGTATCTTTACCAAGTATTTCTGCTCTACCTGAATCGGGTTTTGAGAATCCCATTAAATGTCTTATTGTTGTACTTTTTCCAGCTCCATTTGGCCCTAAGAATCCATAAACTTCACCTTTTTGCACTGCAAGATTTACATTAAAGACTCCCCTTCCTAAACCATAGTCTTTAGTTAAATTTTGTACTGATATAATATCCATTTTTTCTCCTTTACTTTATTTTTTCTTTATTACGTTACTTTTAAATTGAAAAAAATTCAATGGACATTTGTAACCAATTTGTGTAATTGTTTTTCTTACTTTGTTGATATCACTAGTTTTACACATTTGAAAAAAATTAGACATTTTTCAGATTTAATAATAATTTAATATTTATTAATTATAATTTTAAAAAATTGGAGGTATGTTATGAACTATAAAACAAAATCTTATGAAACTAAAAAAAAGCTTGCAAAAGCATTAAAAAAGCTCATGCAAGAAAAGAATTTTAAAAACATATCTATAGTTGATATAACAATCTTAGCCAAAGTTAATAGAAAGACATTTTATTATCATTTTAAAACAATTCCGGACTTACTAAAATGGATGCTTGAGTGTGAAACTGTTGAAATAGCTCAAAGTTTTGACTTGTTAAATAATTTTGATGATGCTTTTCAGTTTTCAATAAATTATATTGATGAAAACAAAGCTATATTAATTTCTGCTTATGATAATCTTGGACGTGATGAAATGAGAAAATTCTTTATAAATGACTTTATTGACATTATTGAAATCTCTGTAAAAAAGTGTGAAGATGATTTGGGTATTCAAGTTTCAGATGACTTTAGACGATATCTATGTGACTTTTACTCTGAAGGTATTGCAAGTAAAATTGTTGAACGACTAAAAGATGAAAATTCTTTTACTATGGAACAATTTTCAAATTATTTTAAAATAATTTTTTCAGACAGTTTGCCATATATATTAAAAAAGAGTAATGACAAAGCTTAAGCTTCATCATCACTCTTTTTTCCCTTATTTAATTTAGGCATACCATTTACTATATTCTTTCTGATTACTGTCATCAATTTTTTTAATATCTCTGCAATTATTGCTTTACTTTCTTCGTCAAGGTCTTTATACTTTCCAAGCATTAGTTTAGCATTAACAATCCAATTCTTTTTCAACTCTGAAAAATATTCTGCTTCTGTTGTTCTTAGTATATCAAAAACTGCATCTATTACTACTTCTCTTTTAGCTGGATCTATATTTTTTAGCCACTCTTTCAACGTTTTATCAAACATTTCGCTACCATTTGTAACATTTTCAAGGCATACAAATTCTTTTCCTTCTACTTCCCAACTATATAAATCATGTTGCATTATCCCTTTTTGAGTACTGTGAACAACTGTATATTTTTCCTCATGATTTAGCAATCTTCCTATAACTGAGGATTGTGGAATATATGTATGAACTTTTGGAATCATTTTTTTGTATTCTTCTGTCTGTGTGATTTCATCATCAAATCCTGGTCCATCATTATTATATATATTAATAATTCGATCTTGGATTTCTTTACATGTGAATAATCCAGCATATACAGCTAAATTTCCGCCTTTCGAGTGTCCACCTATTCTGATTTTTCTCGGATACTTTTCAGCACTTTCATTTAAATATTGAACAGCTTCTTTCTGAGACGTAATGTGACTTTTAAAGCACATATTAAAATCTTCTTTCCAACCTATTATTGTACTATCTGTTCCTCTATATGAAACAAATATTGTATCATCTGGTAACAATACTGTTGTTGCTGAAAATTGTTGTTCCTGTTCTGGATTAATTTTATTTATGTATCTTGTTACAATCATATCTTTGAATCTTTTTGACTGTCCTAATAATGGAAATAATTCATTATCATCTGGCCATAAAATTTTCATTGTGCTTTTATCTACATTTATAAATCTATTACTTAATTCTTCTATTGTTGCTTCTTCATTTTTTTCAATTAATTCATCAAATGGAAAATATGATAATCTTGATAAAACTAGGTTGTCTATTTCGTTAAACTCTGATTCTTCTAATGTTATATTACCTCTCCATTTGATGTAATCACATATATTTGCCACTTTTAATCCTCCATTTATTATTGTGCACATTTTTTACATGGTGTTAATCCTGCTGACTTTGCAGCTTCTAAAGTAGTTTGGTAAGAATTTTTTCCTCCACAGTCAGGGTCAAAATGATATCTTTTTCCTGTTGGTGTTCTGAATACTTGTTTTCCATACGTATTATTTCTATTAATACTTGATGTTGTTGATGCAGTATTATTATTTGGAGTATTCGTTTTCTGCTGCTTTTCATTCTTTTTTTGTTCTGCTATTTTTTTCTCTTGTTCAATTTTTTCTTGTTCTGCTTTTTCTATTTTTTCACGTTCTATTCGTTCTTGTTCTTCTTGCTCTTTTTCAATTCTGTCTTTGTCTATTACTTTTATAGTTACTCGATTTCTTTCTATTTCTCCGATTCTCTCTCACAAATATTTCACATGTTCCTTCAGATATCGGCTTGACTATTAATGTTTTGTCATCTGTATTTTTGCTTATAAGAATTGCTATATTTTCATCTGATGAACAATATTCTAAATCTTCTATCTTAGCTTCAGATGGCGTAATTATTAATTGAATTTCTTTTTCTTCTTTTAAATCAATTTCAATTTCTTCTTCATCAAATTTTAAATTTGTTACTTCGACTGGCTGATCTTCTTCTATTTCCTTATTTTCACTGATATTAATATTGCTTTCGTTGTATTTATTATTTTTTATATCTTTATCACTACTTCTTGAAGCAATTATACTGAATGCTAATAATATTATTATAGGTATGATAAACTGGATACTTTTTCTTTTAATTTTCATTTTTTTATAAAAAAGGTGTGTTAAACTAATTCCCCATAATATCGCAAATATACTGATATAAACATCATTCGAAAAAATTGATACAGCTCCTACGAACACCAAAAATAATCCTATAATATTTCTTATAACATTAATTATTGCTATTAATTTATTCATATTTTCTTCCCCTTAGTTTGTGTACTCTTTTTATTTATAATATACTAATTAACTATTTTGTCAATACTCATAATCATTCTTTTATGCTGGCTTAAATTGTCTGTATTTTAATCAATTGATTTTTGACATAAAAAAAGATAATCACTTTTGTGATTATCTTTTGGCTCCTCTTGTTGGGCTCGAACCAACGACCTATCGGTTAACAGCCGAGCGCTCTACCAACTGAGCTAAAGAGGAATGTTAATTTTATCGCGCTCTCCTCGCGCAGCTTCACTTCGTTACGCATACTGACACTCTAATCGGCTTCGCCTTCAAGAGTCTCAGCATCTACCAACTGAGCTAAAGAGGAATATTTTTATCTTAGAATCTTCTTCCTTTGATATTTTGAATTATATATTATTGTATTATTTTATGCAAGTATTTTTCTATTTCATTTTTGTTACATTTTATAATAACATTTTTATGTTATACATTATAAATGTTATTATTAGTGCTATTCCTTCTTTTCTATTGACTGTCTCTTTATTTTTAATGATTATAAAAATGTACATTAATAATGTTACTATTAGAAGAAATATTAGACTTGTGTTGTAAGAAATATCATATTTTATAGGATGAATTATGCTTGTTATTCCTAATACAAGTAATAAATTAAATATATTCGATCCTACAACATTTCCTATTGCAATATTTTCTTTATCTTTTCTTATTGCAACAATTGATGTAACTAGTTCTGGCAAAGAAGTTCCAAGTGCTACTATACTGGATCCTATTATTGATTTGGCTATATTAAACTTTTCTGCTAATTGTACACTATTGTTTACAACAAAATCCCCTCCTAATTTTAATAATATACTTCCAATAATGATATAACCTATGGACTTTGTCGTTCTTATATTTTTTCGTTCTTCTACAACTTCTGTTTTTTCACTAAATGTCCCTAGCAAGAAGATTATAAATATTAAAATCAAAAGTATTCCTTCTATCCTTGATATTTCCATTCCCATATTACAAAATACTGCTATTGTTAGAAGTGATGCTATTTGAATAATTAAATTTCCTTGTGGTTCGCTTTTTATTTTTATTGGTTTTATTATAAATATAACTCCTAATATTAATAGTAAATTGTATATACAACTTCCAATTATATTTCCTAATAGTAATTCATTATATCCTTTTTTTACTGAATTTATACTTACTATTAATTCTGGTAATGATGTTCCAAATGCTACAATGGTTAGACCTATAACAATTTCTGGAATCTTTAACTTTTGTGCAATACTTTCTGCCCCATCTATTAAAACATCTGAACCTTTTATTAAAAATATAAAACCTATTGTTATCAATATTATTTCATTCATAAAAAACCTCTTAAGATGCTTATATTTTTTCCAAATATGTTTTTTATATTCATCTTAAGAGGTTACTTTTTTAAATTCTTTCGTATGTTACAAAATCATAATCAAATTTGTTGTCTTCGTCTTGTGTTCCTTTTTCTCTTCTTGTTTCTTTCCATATATCTAAATTAATTTTTGGAAAGAATGTATCTCCTTCAAAATCTTTATTAATTTCTGTTACATACATTTTTGTTACATGAGGCATTAATAAACTATAAATCATTGCTCCTCCTATAACAAAGTTTTCTTCATCATTATCTATATATTCTTTTATTTCTAACATTGAGTGTACTATTTGTACATTTTCGTCATCTACTTTGAAGTCTGGATTTTGTGTAAATACAACATGTTTTCTGTTTGGCAAGATTTTTCCTAATGATTCAAATGTTTTTCTTCCCATGATTATTACATGCCCTGTTGTTAACTCTCTGAATCTTTTCATATCTGCTGGTAATGACCAAACTAATTTGTTTTCTTTTCCTATTATATTATTTTTTCCTTTTGCAACTATTATACTTAACATTTTTATCACTCCTATTCTGCTACTGGTATTTTTCCTAGTTTTATTTCCTTGTTATAATCATAATCTTTAATTTCAAAATCTTCAACTTTAAAATCATAAAAATTCTTTGTTGGATTATTTATTATTAATTTTGGTGATACATCCATAGCTTCTGCTTCTATAAGTTTTTTTACTAATGGAATATGTCTATCATATATATGACAGTCTCCGATGTTGTGTGTTAATGTTCCTACTTCTAGTCCTGCTACTTGTGCGAACATACATTGTAATGCTGCATATTGCATTGTGTTCCAACCATTTGCTGCTAACATATCTTGTGATCTTTGGTTTAAAATCAAGTGTAGTTTTCCTTCTTTTACAAGCCATTGTGTTCCATATACGCATGGTTCTAATGCCATGTCTTTTAATTCTTCATGATTAAATATATTTGTCATTATTCTTCTGCTTGAAGGATCATTTTTTAATAAGTAAAGTACAAAATCTACTTGATCCATTTTTTGTATTCCTTCTTTTGTTTTAAATTCGTATTTTTTACCCATTTGGTATCCATATGCTTTTCCTATTGTTCCATCTTCTCTTGCCCATTGATCCCAAATGTGTGAATTTAAGTCTTCAATTCTATTTGATTTTTTTTGCCAAATCCATAATACTTCGTCTATTGCTCTTTTTACTGTATTTGTATTATTTCTTAATGTTATCATTGGAAATTCTTTTCCAACATCATATTTGTTTGTTACTCCTACTATTGATATGTAGTTTGCTTCCGTTCCGTCTTCCCATCTTGTTCTTACATTTGTTCCTTCTGAAGAATATCCATGCTCCAAAATTTCTTTACATGTTTCTATGAAATTTTTATCTGCTTGTGTCACTTTAATTTCTCCTTATTCTTTTCTCTTTTATATTTTTTTCTTTGGTTAATTTCATTTTTATTAATATATCATTAATAAATTAAATTGTAAATAAATTTAATTTTATACTAAGAAATGTTCTGGATTATTTTTTATATCTTCTAACTCTTGTTCCATATCTTCTATATCTTTGTCATTAAAATATAATTTTAAGTATTTACTATTCGCATTTTTCATATTTTCTTTAATATATATATAGCTTTCTCTTAATAAATCCATAAGAAATTCTTTATTTTTTATTTCTTCCATTTTATAAATTTTATTAAATCTTTTGAACCTTGCTTGATAGATCGAACAAATTGATTTTATGTATGTATAATTATTCATGTAACCAACTTCTACTAGTAGTTTTGCTATTCCCAATATTTTGTCTAGCATTTCTGAAACTAGCCCTTCTTTGCCTGTTTTATATGTATTTATTAGTTTGTATATTGTTTCTCCTACTTTTTCTTTTAATTCTTGTTCATCTACTTCTTCAAGTTCTGCAAATAATTTTATTGTGTCTTCATTATAATTTTTTACTTGAGTTACTATTTCATTTCCTTTGTATTCTGCAAAATCATGAAATAATGATTTATATATAATTTCTTCTATGTCTATATTTTCTTCTAATTCTTTATTTAGATAATCTGAAAATATGATGCTTGAAACTGCGATTGTGTATTGATGAAATAGTACGTTTTCTGGAATTGTTGTTGTTAATGTTGAATATCTGTATACATCTCTTAAATTAAATGCAACTTCTAAAAGTTTTGAGTATTCATTAGTATCAAAAGAATTATTTTCTATACTTGCAATTATTTTTATTTGTTCTTTATTTATTTCATTAATCGGTTGTATTTGCTCTTTTACTTTTATGATAGATTTTTTTCTATCTTCAAATTCTTTTTGTGCATATGTATTCCCTGTTTTAATGATTCTATCTAATATACTGTATTCTGCAATTTGTTCACAAAATTCCAATAATTCTTTATACTCTTTTAATGAACTATCTTCATAATAATATTTTAATTTGCTTATGATTTTGTTTTTATATTCAAATTTTTCTTTAATTAAATTACTACTTACGTCGTCATAGCTTTTCTTTACTTTTTGGTCAGATATTTCTAATGCTAAATTTCCTGTTTCTCCATATATAATTTGTTTTAATAAATAATTTCTTAAATTTCCTTGATCTGCATGTTTATCTATTTGTGCATTTTCTAATATTTTAATGTAGATGTATGTTGCAAACATTGATTTATCTATTATTGTATATTTCTCATTAATTGTTTGCATTATTTTTGAATTATAACTATCTATTGCGCTGATATAAATTTTAAACAAATCTTCTACTATTTCTTTCATATATTCTCTCCGTTTCTTTTTATTTCTCTTTGTATCCATGTCATAATTACTTCACAGATATAGTTCTTTTGTTCTTCTGAAAGTTCTACTCCTTTAGGAATTTTATGCCATTTGTAAAGACAACCTCTGCAACAGCAACCTGTTGCATGTTGTGCTATAAATACTGGATGACCTCTCATAGGAGTTTGTTTCCCATCATTTTGAATTACTGCTTGTGCTAATCTTTTATTTATAAAATCTTTTGTATGTTCTTGAATTTTATCTATTCCTTTTTCTTTTATGTAATTAATTTCTTTTTCTTTCAAATGAAACTTATTTCTAAATGTAGATTTTGATAAATTTTCTAAAACTGTATTTATTCTGTTATTCATGTTATTCCTTCTTATATTATTAGATTGTATTTTTTTTAATTATGTGTAATTAAAATTATTATCTAATTTATATTCTTATATATTTGGGAATTATATCACAATGGAAAAAAAAATACACCTACTTTATAATATACATTATATAATTTAGTATATTATGTAGGTGTTTGGTACATTTATTAAGTTATATTTTTTAATTGTTATACTTTGATTAACATCTCTATTAATTTATATATTTTTAGTAATTTATTTGTTATCATTATAATATTGAGTTGTTTATCTTTTACTATTAAATTGTATATTTTTAATAATTTATATATTCTTTTTTAAAATATGTTATCATACATTCTAAATGCATAAAAAAAGAGATACTTATGTATCTCTTTTTTGGCTCCTCTTGTTGGGCTCGAACCAACGACCTATCGGTTAACAGCCGAGCGCTCTACCAACTGAGCTAAAGAGGAATATAATAAACTGGCAACAACCTATCTTCCCAGCAAGGTAACTCGCAAGTATTTTCGGCATC
>ERZ825137.334-NODE-334-length-67622-cov-6.503056_pt1 | contig 67622 bp, 63 predicted proteins | sample MGYA00519873_ERZ825137 | MGnify/ENA primary metagenome ERZ825137 (study PRJEB31778, sample SAMEA3449190) | human gut metagenome | biome: human gut; feature: human-associated habitat; material: faeces | place: United Kingdom | collected 2010/2012 ...
TTTCGTCCCGCTCATCGGTCGTGTACATCCAGTACACTCCCTCTTCGCGAGCCAATTATCGGCTTGCCGCTTTGCTTGCAAAGAATCCACTTCATGCTATGCGACCCTGCTCTTAACAGATTTTATTGAACCGGCTCTAAAAGGCTCTTACGCTTCTGTGAGGTCCTTCGGGAGCAGAGGCATTGCGCCGTTTTTGGTGCAGACGTAGGCTGAGGTCCGGACCGCGAGGGCATGGGCTTCGGCCACGGTTTTTCCCCGGAGAATGCTTGCGATGAAGGCGGCGGTGAAGGAGTCGCCAGCGCCGACGGTGTCGGCCACCTCCACTTTCGGAGTGGGCTGGAAGGATACGTTTCCGGGAGTGAAGACATAGCTGCCGTTGATGCCGCAGGTGAGGATGAGCATCCGGAGATTGTACTTACCGAGCAGAATCCAGCACTTGTCCTGAAGATCTATTCCGGGGTAGTCGAACATACGGCTGACCGTGACGAGCTCCTCGTCGTTGATCTTGAGGATATTGCAGCGCTTCATGGAGTTGCAGAGGATGTCCTTGTTGTAGAATCCCTGCCGGAGGTTGACGTCGAAGACCACGAGGGAGCGGTCATCGGCGGGCATTGCGTCAAGGAAGCGGTTTATTGTGTTGCGGGACACGACGTTCCGCTGAGCGAGCGAGCCGAAGCACACGGCCTTTGTCTTCTCCGCGAGGGCTTCGAGACGGGCGGTGTAGGGGATGTTGTCCCAGGCGACGTTTTCCTTGATTTCATACTGCGGGACACCGGCGGGGTCAATCTCGACCTGGACTGTACCGGTAGGATAGGGTACGGCGGGGATGAGGTGGTTGAGCCCCTTGGAGGTGAAGTTTTCGATGATTTCGGCACCGAGGGCATCCTCCCCGACGGCGCTCACGACGCAGGAGGGTAGCCCGAACTGCGAAACGTGGTACGCGAAGTTGGCGGGAGCGCCGCCGATTTTCTTACCTTCCGGAAGGACGTCCCAAAGGGCCTCGCCCATTCCTACGACATAGTCTTTCATGACGTTTTTCTTATTTTAATGTTTTGATTTTAAGAGCGTAAAAGAGAAGATAGACCACTCCGGCGGTCATGACGGCGACGGCTCCGGCCTGGCCTATGGCGTCGGCGGCGAAGCCCATGGCGAGAGGGAATACAGTTCCGCCGAAAAGTCCCATAATCATAAGACCTGAAACCTCGTTTTTCTCACGGGGAGAGTTCAGGAGAGCCTGGGAGAAGGCGATTGAGAAGATGTTTGAGTTGCCGAAGCCGATGAGAGCGAGAGCCACGTATATAGAGGCGAGGGTGTGGCAGACGAAAAGCATTCCCATCGCTACAAACATCATCGCCACGCTCACGCCGAAAAACGACTTTGGGGACACCTTACAGAGGGCGAAGGCTCCGATGAAGCATCCGGCCGTCCGGAAAATGAAGTAGACTCCGGTTGCGAAGCCCGCCTCCTCAAGGGGCAGGGCGAGACGTTCCATGATGATTTTCGGGGCGGTGGTGTTCGTGCCCACGTCGATTCCGACATGGCACATTATGCCAAGGAAGCAGAGCAGAATGAAGGGGCGTCCGAGCAGGCGTAGACATTCACCGACGCCTGAAGCGCGGTCGGGACGTTCCTCCTCGATCGGAGTAGCGCCAAGTGCCGCCACGGAGAGAAGCGAGACCATGGCGTAGACTGCGAAGAGCGCCCGCCATCCGAGGCCGAATGTAGGGAGGTATGTAGTGGCTCCCCATGCCGCGAGAACCGGGGCGAGGAAGGAGGCTATGGCCTTGACGAATTGTCCGAAAGTGAGCGTGGAGGCGAGTTTGTCGCCGCTGATGAGATTCGAGACGAGAGGATTGAGGGAGGTCTGCATCACGGCATTGCCTATCCCCAGGAGAGAAAAGGAGACAAGCATTGTAGAATAGCTGTCGCCGAAAACAGGGATGACAAGTGAGAGCGCCGTAATCGCGAGGCTGAGCAGGACGGTACGCTTGCGACCGATGCGGTTCATGAGCATCCCGGTCGGAACAGAGAAAATCAGGAACCAGAAAAAGACGAGCGAGGGAAAGAGATTCGCCTGAGAGTCGGAGAGGCCGAGGTCTTTCTGCACATAGTTGGACGCTGTGCCGACGAGGTCGACGAATCCCATTGCAAAGAAGCAGAGCATCACGGGAACAATCTGCATTATTGATGTCCTGCGGTCGAGAGAAATGGATTTAGCCATATCGGTATTGTAAGGGGCGTTATTCTTTAATGGAATAGATCTTGAGAGAAGCGAGCTGTGCGGTTCCCCCTTCGGCCTTTACCGAGAGAGTGGTGTAGGGTTCGGTTGGGAAGACAAGGTTGGTGAGGACAAAGCGTCCGTCATTGCCGAAAAGCTCGGTGCTTGAGCGGTCTACGAATATACGGAGTGAGATTTTTCCGGAAGATTCGAAAGTCGGCGCAACCGTGACTGCCGGAAAACTTTCGCTGAAGTCGGTTATTCCGCTTTGCCGGCGGTCGACTGTCACGGTCCGGGCACCGGCATCGTAGGTGAAGTCGACGTGCTCGCCGGCTTTGTTGGAGAGAGTGAAGCTAACAGTCCGGGCCTTCCGGGCGTCGAAGTCGGCGACGATTTCGCACACTCCGTCGTTGGTTCCGGGGAGTGCGAACAGGCGGGGCTTGCTTTTGAGTGATATTCCGGATGCCCGGGCCACGGTCTTGTCGCGGAGCGCGAGGAGTTCGGGGGATGGCCTGCTGGAGGCGTAAGTGAGACCGTCCTCGCCGCGGAAGAGACCTATTTCACGGGGGAGGGTGTTTGCGCTGCGGAACTGCATGGTCGGCACTTCGGCGGCATACTGCCAGTTGCTCATCCATCCGATAGCCGTCCGACGGCCGTCAGGCGCGCCGCTCCAGCTTACGAGGGCATAGTTGTCCTTGCCATAGTCAAGCCATTTTGTGGGGATTTTGCCCGAAGCGTCCGTCTCGGCCGTGAAGGTGCGTCCGTTCCAGTCGCCTACGAAGTACTGTATTCCAGAGCCTCCAAAGGGGCCCGCGGGGTTGATGTTGCAGATCAGAACCCATTTCTTCTCGCCAGTACCGTCTACGAATAGAGGAAAGAGGTCGGGGCACTCCCAGACGCCGTCCTGTGCTCCTTCGCCTTTGCCGAATGAGCTTTGCAGGGTCCAGTGTCTGAGGTCTGGCGACGTGAAGAAGAGCATTTCCTTGTCGAGAGCGTGGGCGAGCACGAGGTCCCATTCGCCGATTTCGACGTTCCAGAACATATTGGGGTCGCGTGCTTCGCTTTCGAGGGTGAGGACAGGGTTGGCGGGGAATTTCGTGAAGGTTTCGCCGCCGTCGGTGCTCGCGGCGAGGCTCTGCATCTGGCTCGTTCCCGCGGAGGTGTAGAGCGCGATTACCGCCTCCTTGCCGAATCCTGCTGTATTGACGCTGTCGACGACGCAGCTGCCGCTGAATACGGAGCCGAGCCCGTCGGGGCGAAGAGCCACGGGACGGTGGTCCCAGTGGATGAGGTCGGTGGATGTGGAATGGCCCCAGCTCATGTTCTGCCACTTGGAGCCATAGGGATTGTACTGGTAATAGAGATGCCACACGCCGTCGGCGAAGAACATTCCGTTGGGGTCGTTCATCCAGCCGTAGAGGGGAGTGTGGTGGAAGACGGGGCGGTACCGCGTCTCCTTGTCTTCAGAGGGGAAGGTGTCAGTCAAAAATATGCCTTTCCGGCATGCGTCATCCTTTGCCTCCCTGACGGAGGTCCGGCCCTGCGGCGTGACGATATCGAGAAGAATTTCACGGTCCCGGTAGGGTGCGAGGTCGATGGGGACGCAGTAGTCTGTCTTGGATTTTGCGAGGCGAACAAAGATGGTTTCTTCGGTCTTTCCGTTGACAAGAATGTTGATGCGGGCGTCGTCGTTGGATTCCTGGACAGGGAGCATGAGATACCGACTGTCGGACGAGGGGACGCGGACAAGAGTGTTGTTGACGCCGAGATGGCTGATCTGAGGATTTTCCCCGGCTGTCGGCTCAGCGGGCAGACCGAGAGTGAGGAGGGCGACGAGGGTGGGGAGTAAGGTTCTGTTCATTATGGTAAGATTTAACTGACTGTTGGTCGGCGCCGTTTTTCCGGCAGTGCAAAGCTACAATAATAACGGACACCGAGCTTATAAAATTCCGTGCATAGTATATTAAAAATGTTGCGGAGCCGGAATTTTTATAGTTTTTGCATTCTTATTCATAGAATTATGCGTATTTTTGCAGAGCCTAAAATCTTTTACCGACATATGAACCGCTTACTCACAGCCCTCCTCATCCTATCATTATTGTGTATAGTACCGTCGTGCACGGAGCCCCGGGTCTACCGCATCGGTGTGTCGCAGTGCAGTCAGGACGACTGGCGCGAGAAGATGAACGACGAGATTGAGCGGGAGGCTATGTTTCATGAAGACGCCTTGGTGGAAATCCGGTCGGCAGACGACAGCAACGAAAAGCAGGCGGCGGACATCCGCTCCTTCGCCGACCGCGGATTCGACATCATCATAGTCTCTCCCAACGAGGCTGCGGCGCTGACTCCTGTTATAGACGAAGTCTTCGCCAAGGGCATCCCTGTGATAATCTTTGACCGAAATATAAAGAGCGACAGCTACACGGCGCGTATCGGCGTCGACAATGTCGGCCTCGGGCGCTCTGCGGCACATTACGCCCTGAATCTTCTCGGGCCCTCACAGCCGGCTATCGAGATTTACGGACTGCCCGGCTCAACCCCGGCCGACGACCGCCATACCGGCTTTGCGGAAGAGTATGAACGCGGAGGAGGGCTCCTGAAAGCGAGCGCGGCGGGAAACTGGAACAAGGAAGACGCCGTAGCCGTAGCCGACTCGCTCCTAAGAGAACATCCCGAAACAAAACTCATCTACGCTCATAACGACCGTATGGCCATCGGCGCGTCCGAGCTTGCCGCAAGGCTAGGGCGAAAGGACATACGTATAATAGGCATAGACGCCGCACCGGACATAGGAATCCGGGCAGTTGCCGACAGCGTCATCGACGCCACTTTCCTTTATCCCACGGAGGGACACCGCATCATCCGCCTCGCTCTCGACATACTCCGGGGGAAGCCCTACGAGCGAGAAACGCTGTTGCCGGTGTCCTCGGCCGTTGACCTTTCCAACGCAGATATTCTTCTGCTTCAGGATGAGACCCTGAGAGAGGAGACCGGCAAGATGCGCGAACTGAAGTCGCGGCTGGATGACTACTGGGCGGCGCATTCCTCACAGACGGTGCTGTTCTATGCCTCCATCGTCATCATAGTTCTTCTGTTCGGAGTTGTTTTTCTCACATTGCGTACTTACTGGCAGCACAAGCGGCATCAGCGCGCGCTCATGGACCAGAACCGCGAACTTGAGGCGGAGAGGGACAAGGCAAGGGAGCTCAACACGAAACTGGAGGAGGTCACGCGGTCGAAACTGATGTTCTACACGAATGTCTCCCACGACCTCCGGACGCCTCTCTCGCTCATCTCGGAGCCGGTTGCCCAACTGGCCGGGGCCGACAACCTCACGGAGCGGCAACATACGCTCATGCGAATCGCCGACAAGAACGTACACATACTCCGGCGCCTCATCAACCAGATACTCGACTTCCGCAAGTACGAGAACGACAAGCTGGAACTCAACCTGACGGAAACCGATCTGGGAAAGAGCGTCGCCGAATGGGTGGAAGGGTTCAAGGCTCTGACGCTCAAGCGGGCGCTGAAACTGAGCTACGAAAGCATCGGGAACGGGAGCGCCGCTGTTGACGCGGAGAAGTTCGAGCGGGTGGTTTTCAACCTGATTTCCAATGCCATCAAGTATACTCCTGCGGGAGGGACGATTTCGGTGCGGCTGGAGACGACAGAAACGGAGGTGCGTCTGAGTGTCGCGGACACTGGCCAGGGCATCAGCGAGCGCGACCTCGGACGCATCTTCGACAGATTCTATCAGGTGGAGCGAATTCATCCCGAGGGTTCGGGTATAGGGCTTTCGCTGTGCAAGGCTTTCGTGGAGATGCACGGAGGAAAAATCGAGGTGCAAAGCCGGGAAAGGGAAGGGACGGTGTTCACGGTGACGATACCTGTCCGCCACGTGGCGGAGAAGGCCGAAGCCGTCGGAGCGAGGATAGAGACCGCAGACATCGAGGCGGAGCTCGGCAGCGTGGAGACGGAGCCGGAGATGGAGGAAGGAAAGCCTCTGGTGCTCGTAATCGACGACAACCAGGACATCCGTACCCTCGTGTCGGAACTGCTGAAGGGCGACTACAACGTTCTCACGGCCCGGAACGGCGCCGAGGGAATCCGGAAGGCAGTGAAATATGTACCGGATCTTGTGATATGCGACATCATGATGCCGGTGATGGACGGACTGGAATGCTGCCGACGGCTGAAATCGGAGGTCACGACATCGCATATTCCTGTTCTGATGCTCACGGCGTGCGGCATGGACGAGCAAAGGTCTCAGGGCTACGACAGCGGAGCGGACGGCTATCTCTCCAAGCCGTTCAGCGCTCAGCTGCTGAGTGCACGGTGCTCCGCGCTGATTGCCAACAGGCGCCGAATCCGGGAGCTGTGGCTCGGGGGCGGCAAGTGCGCGGCGACTCAGTGCGAGAGGGCCGACGCGAAGAATGGTCTCGCTGACCTTGACAGTGATTTCTACCGCCGCTTCCTCGAGATATTCAACCGCGAGATGTCGAGTCCTGAACTCAGCGTTGACTCCCTTGCCTCGAAGATGGGACTTGAGCGCACCCAGTTCTACCGCAAGATAAAGGCTCTGACAAACTTCACGCCAGTGGAGCTGATCCGGAACCTGCGGCTCAACCGCGCGCAGCATCTTGTAAAAACCACGGAGAAAACCTTCAGCGAGATAGCCTATGAGGTAGGGTTCTCGACTCCGGCCTATTTCACGCGCTGCTACCGCGAGGCCTTCGGCTAGACGCCGTCGGAGACGCGCGGGCGCGTAGGAGGATAAACGTTGCAAAGACTATTAAAAATCGTGCAATGCCTGAATTTTGATAGGGCTTGCACGATTTGTTATATAATGGAAGCCTTGATCCATAATAATTTTGTGCCAGAAACTTTAAACAAACCCTACTGACATGAAAAAAACGACATTACTTGCAATTCTGCTGTTTCTTGCGGCTGTCCTCCAGGTGCAGGCGGAAGACATCATCGTGCATGGTACCGTGCTTTCGCGCGGTGATGACGAGCCGCTCATAGGCGCCTCAGTTCTGTGTGAGACCAACAAGGCGGCAGCGGCCACCGACATAGACGGGAAATTCGAGCTTAGCGTGCCCGAGGGTGCGGTGCTGAATGTGTCCTATGTCGGCTTCAACGCGAAGGCCGTAAAGGCCGAGCCGCAGCTGACAATCTATCTTGACGAAAACAATGCCCTTCTTGACGAGCTCGTGGTCGTGGGCTACCAGACGGTGAAGAAGGCGGACCTGACGGGAGCGGTTTCGGTTGTCTCCACGGACGATCTTCAGACCTCGCCGGACACAGACCCCATGCGCGCGCTTCAGGGGAAGGTTCCGGGCATGACAGTCACGGCCGACGGCTCGCCGAGCGGCACGGGCTCCGTGCGCATCCGCGGCATAGGGTCGTTCAACGCATCGCAGGACCCGCTGTTCGTTATCGACGGCGTGCCAACGACTGCAACGCTCAATTAGCTGAACATGAACGACATCGAGAGCATGCAGGTGCTCAAGGACGCGGCCTCGGCTTCAATCTACGGCTCGCGTGCGGCAAACGGCGTGATTATAATCACCACAAAGAAAGGCAAAAAGGGCGAGGACAAGAAGGTGAACGTTAGTTTCTCCGCCAATCTGACGGCCCAGTTCTATACATCGCAGTCGACAATGAAACTGCTCGACACTCCGGGCTATGCCACCGCCATGGCGCAGGCCGCCATGAACGACGGCATCGACCCCGCAGGCTATGCGTCGGGCTACGGCCTCAATCTGAATGCCGCCACGGGCTATCCCATCCGTGTCTACAACCCGGCCAGCGGGGAATATGTGAATTACACGGTCAACGGACTCTACGACGGTTACATCAACTCCAAGCGGACAATGCTTATGTCCAATACGGACTGGCTGAATGAAATCTCGCGGACGGGCTTCGCGCAGAGCTACGACGCCGCGGTGTCGACGGCTTCGGAGAAAGGGACAGCCTTCTTCTCCTTAGGCTACAAGCATAACGAAGGTATTCTCAAGTACACGAATTTCGAGAACATCGCCGCCCGCATCAACACGAGCTTCAACATCTGTCCGATAGTGACGGTGGGCGAGAATTTCACTCTGACTTATACGAAACAGGTGGACTGTCACCCGATGGAGAACGCGCTGAAGATGCCGTCGACTGTACCCGTTTTCGAAACCGACGGCACCACTTACGCCGGCCCCGTAGGCTCGATGGCCGACCGCCAGAACCCTTTGCGCGAACTTGCGTTCAACAAGGACAACGCTCTGAATGTGTGGAGGCTTTTCGGCAACGCCTATGTTGACATCAAGCCTATAAAGGGGCTGCTCCTGCGGTCGAATTTCGGTCTTGACTACGACGCGGCGTTCATCCACTCCTACAACTACACCTTCCACAGCGATATCGTGAACAACGATACCAATTCAACCACGCTCTCGCAGGCCAACGACTCAAAATGGACGTGGACCAACACGGCCAACTACGATTTCACACTCGCTGACAACCATAAGTTCACGGTGCTCGCGGGAATGGAAATATTCCGCCAGAGCCGCATCGACTTCTCCGGATACAACGAGAACTACGACATAGAGAACCCAGACTACATGTATCCAGACGCATCGTCAGGCGTGGAGCGCTCGACGGGCAACAAGTCGTCCTACGCCCTGATTTCCTTCTTCGGAAAGGTCGACTACAACTGGCGAGACCTTCTCCTGGCATCGTTCACCATCCGCCGCGACGGCTCTTCGCGCTTCGGCACCAACAACCGCTACGGCACATTCCCCGCGGCAACGCTCGGCTACCGCATCTCTGAAAACATCAGAAAAGCGTGGCTCAACGATCTCAAAATCCGCCTCTCATGGGGCCGCACCGGCAATCAGGCAATCTCCAACACCGCGCGCTACGCCCTTTATGTGGCGGACTACGGCAACGACCGCGTGACCTCTACCGCCTACGACCTTCTTCTCCAGCAAAGCGGCATCTTCCCTTCTGGCTACCTCGCAAGCCAGACAGCCAATCCCAACCTCAAATGGGAAACAACCGAGCAGTACAACGCCGGCGTGGACTTCAGCGTTCTAAACGACCGTCTCTACGGGTCAATCGACGCCTACATCAAGGACGTGAAGGATATGCTCATCACCCCGGCCTACCTCGGCTCGATGGGCGAGGGTGGCGCCTCATGGCTCAACGGTCCTTCGCTCCGCAACACCGGCATGGAATTTCTAATCGGCTGGCGCGACAATCTGACATGCGGCCTGACCTACAAGGCCGGTCTCAATCTCGATTTCTTCCGCAACCATGTGACTTATCTTCCCGCGACAACCACCGGTTCGTATGCCCACACCACGACAGAGAATCTCGTCCAGTCGAAACAGCCTTACGGCTCGATAGTGGGCTATGTGTTCGACGGGCTCTTCCAGAACGAGGGTGAAGTTGCGGCCTCAGGTCAGGACAATGCCCGCGTCGGCGGCATGAAATACGCCGACCTCAACCACGACGGACGCATCACGCCGGACGACCAGACCTGGATCTTCAATCCCGTGCCGGACCTCTCTTTCGGACTGAACATAGAGCTGAACTACCGGGATTTCGATTTCCAGATGTTCTGGCAGGGAGTGCTCGGACAGGACGTGTATAACAACCAGAAGTTTCAGAACGACTTCTGGAGCGTGACCGACGCCGGCAGCAACAAGGGCGTGCGCGTGCTGGACGCATGGCTTCCGAAAGTCAATACCGGCTCGACAATTCCCATGCTGACAACCAACAACACGGGCGACGAGGGGCGCACATCGTCCTACTTCGTGGAGAATGGCTCCTACGCCAAGCTCCGCACGCTTCAGGTGGGCTATACCCTGCCGGCTAAACTTCTTTCAAAGCTGCGCATGACCAAGGCCCGCGTCTACGTGTCCGGTCAGAATCTCGCGACAATCAAAAGCAAGAGCATAAGCTGCCCGGACCCTGAGAACGCCAACTGGGCGTACCCCATCCCAACCTCCTTCTCTTTCGGCATCCAGCTTGATTTCTAACCTTAAATTGCACAAAAACAACAATGAAACTACAAAAATATATACTGCCACTTGCCATAGCCGCCGCAGTCTCGGGCTGCAACGACTTCATCGACGTGCCTCCGACGGGCGTGGTTGACGGCGAACTCGCCTATTCCCAGCCCGAAAAAATGGTAACCGCCGCTTACGCCTCTCTCGGCGACTGCTGGTTTGAATATCCCTTCAATCTGTGGCCTTACGGCGACCTCGCCTCCGACGACTGTCTCAAGGGCGGCGGTGGCACCACCGACACGGGTTACCATCCCATGGAAATCTGGTCCACCCTGACTTCCACGCCCGGCGAGCTTGACCAGCTCTGGTACCGTCTCTACTGCAACATCTCGCGATGCAACCGGGCGCTTGTGGCCCTCAGGGACTACGGCGAGGAAAAGCTTGGCCCGGAAACTGCCGCACGGCGTGAAGGCGAAGTCCATTTTCTCCGCGGTCACAGCTACTTCAAGCTGGTGACAATGTTCCGTCAGGTACCCTGGGTCGACGAATATGTTTTCGAGAACAATCTTCAGGAAAAGACTCCGAACAACGAATACAGCTACGAGGAACTGTTCAGGAAGGTTATCGGTGAGTTCGAACTTGCGTACCAAACCCTTCCCGAGAAATCGGAAGACGGAGGCGGACGCGCCAACAAGATTGCCGCGGCGGCATATCTTGCCAAATGTTACCTGACTCTGGCCTGGGGCGACGGCTACGAGGCCACGGACGGCCCCGAATTCATCAACGAGGAGTATATGCGCAAGGTGCTTGAGTATACGAAGGTGGTCCGCGACTCGCACTACGACTATCTCGAGGATTTCGGCGACATTTTCCTTCCGGAGTACAAGAACAGCAAGGAATCGGTTTTCGCTGTCCAGACTTCAGGCTATACCGAAGACAACACACGCTTCGGGCGTGCGAACTGGTCGAACACTCTGAACGGATGCTGGGGGATGTGGTCCTGCGGATGGGATTTCCACAAGCCCTCGCAGAACCTTGTGAACGCCTACAAAACGGAGAACGGCCTGCCGATGTTCGACAGCTATGCCGCCGCTAACGACTACCCTGTCAACGGCCGTCCGACGGCCCAGAAATGGGACCCTCGCCTGTTCCACACCGTGGGAATGCCTACGTTCCCCTACAAATATGAGGAAGAATACACGATGACTACCGATAACTCGCGCACACCGAACACCTACGGCTACTTTACCTCGCTGAAGGATGTGCCGCAGCGGAGCGGGGGCGAGACTTTCGAGGGCTCGTGGCAGGCATTCGCGATGAATGACTATGTGGTCCGTTACACCGACGTGATGCTGATGCGCGCCGAAGCCCTCATCGAACTCGGCGAACTCGGCGAGGCCCGGACAATCATCAACGACATCCGCAATCGCGCGGCCAACTCCATCGACAAGCACATCGCTTACGCCAAGGACTTCTGCGAGATAGCTCCCTATCCGGCGTCCTTTTTCGCAGACAAGGAAAGCGCGCGGAAATGTCTGCGCTGGGAGCGGCGTCTGGAGATGGCCATGGAAAGCAGCCGCTATTTCGACCTGCGCCGCTGGGGAATAGCTTCCTCTGTGCTCAACAGATATTTCGAGCTTGAGAAAAACTCCAGCTATGATGGCGTAGGCTATGGCCAGTACTATCAGGACGCGCACTATACCGCCGGGAAGAACGAGTTCTATCCAATTCCCTACAACCAGATGTATTATGTCCCGGGGCTCTATGTTCAGAACAAGGGTTACAATTAATTTAGAGTTGAGAATTTAGAATTTAGAGTTGCGCCCTTTGGGCGATGAAGAGTTATTCCTCGGCCGGTCTCTTTTTTGAGGGCGGCCGAGGTTTTCTGCGGGGATTTCAAGGAACTGCCCTCCGGACAGGAGGTGGCGTTAACAATTCTTGTTGAAAATCAGTTAAGAGGGGGGCTTTTTTATTAATTAAAGATAACGACGGGCGTTTTTATTAAACCTTGCACTATTTTTGCATTCAAATCTTGCAAACAAAGCAACCAATCCTGCAATCTATAAATTCATCATTGCTATGAATCAGAATCTGAAATCCTTTCTCCTCGGAGGCGCATGCGTTCTCGCAGGCGGCGTTGCCACTTTCGCTATTGCCTCCAGAACGGGCCTTCCGGCCCATGCCGCCGACACTCCCGACGGCACAGTCCCCACTCCTACCGCCACTCGCCTGACTCCGGGACGTGTGATATCTCAGGACGATTTCACCCGCGCCGCCGAGGAAACAGTCAACGGCGTGGTGTCTGTCAAGAGCTACGTCTATGCAACGCCCCGCAGCCAGCGGAGGCAACAGCAGTTCATCGACCCCTTCTTTGAGTTCTTTTTCGGCCCCCAGCAGCGCCAGCAGGTTGAACCGGAGGAGCCGAAGGCTCGTGAGCCCCGTCAGCTCGGTCTGGGTTCGGGTGTGATAATAAGCGCAGACGGCTATATCGTGACGAACAACCACGTTATCGACGATGCCGAGCGCCTTGAGGTGACTCTCAACGACAACCGCAACTACGAGGCGAAGGTGATAGGCGCCGACCCGACTACCGACCTCGCCCTTATCAAAATCGACGTTCCCGAAGGCGAAAGCCTCCACGTGATACCGATGGGCAACTCCGAGGACCTTCATCTCGGCGAGTGGGTTCTCGCCGTGGGCAATCCCTTCGGATTCACCTCGACCGTGACTTCGGGCATTGTTTCCGCAAAGGCCCGCAACATCTCGACCACCACGGGTATGCCCTCGAAGGGCAACATCGAAGCTTATATCCAGACTGACGCCGCCGTGAACCAGGGCAATTCGGGCGGCGCGCTCGTCAACCTCCGCGGTGAGCTCGTGGGCATCAACACGGCCATCTACTCGCAGACGGGCACATATGCCGGCTGTTCCTTCGCCATCCCGACGTCCATCGTGCAGAAAGTGGTGGACGACCTCAAGAGCTTCGGCGCCGTGCAGCGCGCCTACCTCGGCATCCGCTTCGTGGAGCTTTCGCCCGAGCTTATCCAGAAGGAGAACATCAAGGGCGCGACTAAGGGCATCTACGTCGCCGCAGTCGAGGACCGCTCGGCCGCATTCGAGGCCGGCCTCAAGGAAGGCGACGTAATCACTGCAATATCCGGAATGCCCACGGGCTCGACTGCCGAGATGCAGGAAGTCATCACGCGCTTCAGCCCCGGCGACAAGGTGAGGATTTCCTTCCTCCGCGGCGGCAAGCCCATGGAGGCTACGGTGACCCTTCGCAACTCCTCGGGCACCTACGCCAAGGTAAGCTCTGACGACAAGCTCTCGCTCGGCGCCAAGCTCTCGGCGGCTGACCAGGAAACCCTCGGGCGGCTCGAGCTCCGCGGGGGCGTGGCGGTCGAGAGCGTGGAATCCGAGGGCCGCTTTGCCGCTGCAGGCATCCGCGAGGGACTCGTGATAATCTCGGTCAACAACATGACAGTGACGACCCCCGAGGATGTCGAAAAGATAGTGAAGGCCCTGAAGTCGGCTCCTTCGCGCGACAAGGTGCTTTTCATCACGGGCGTCTATCCTTCCGGAAAAGTGGCACATTTCGCCGTCGATTTGTCGGATTGATGAACTTTTAGTATATTTGTACGTTTGAATGAGTGAAAGAACCATTACTAACTGCTAAAACTCTACTGACAATGAAAACTTATCATGTAATTCTCGCCGCCGTAGGCGGCGCTATCGTAGGCGCAGCCGCCGCTCTTCTCACCGCTCCCCAGTCGGGCGACAAGACCCGCACCACCGTGCGCGACTTCCTCCGTTCGCACTGCCCGGGCATGAAGGAGCACCGCATCAACAATCTCGCCGAAAAGATTGCCGAAGAGATTCGCGAGGCCGAATAATCAAGCATACCCATCCCCGGCATTCCCGCGTCGGGAAACGAACCGACGCGGGAATGCGGTTTTTCACCAACCATAAACACATCATCACTGCCATGCGTGAACTATCCATATTCCTGCTCGGCGCCATCGCCGGCGCAGTAGCCACCGCCCTCTACACACCGGTCAGCGGCCCCGAACTCCGCGCCCGCATCCGCGTCCAGCTCCAGAAGCGCGGCATCCTCGAGGCCGACCGTCTCGACGAACTCGTGGAGTATATCGCCGCCCAGGTTGAAGAAGCTCCGGAAGCCTAAGCCCACAAGCCACAGCGAAGTCCCATGGGATTGTTTCCATTCCAAAAAGCCGGAGAGTCGACAGGTGAGAAGGTGCGCCGGTCAAGCGCGATTCTCATGCGATACCTTCGCCTGACGGTCGAGGACGTGCGTCTTACAGCCGCGGAAAAGCTGACGGTGCTTTTTTCCACCGTCACCTTTTTCGCGCTTGTGCTTATCCTCGGCACGGTGGCGCTGGTATTTGTCTCCATCGGCATCGGACACTGGCTTGCCGCCACGGTAGCGCCCCTGATGGCATATCTCTACATCGCGATTTTCTATGTCGTGGTGCTCCTCGCGCTCATCCTTTTCAGGCGCCAGATTCTTGTAGACCCCATCTGCCGTTTCGTCACACGCCTCATTGTCGAACCCCCGAAGGCCGAGCCTTCAAAACCAGCCACTGAAAATGAAAAAGCTGAATGACGCGTCGGGGTGGAAGGGCTATTCCCTGGAGGAGCTTTATATGCGCCGCGCGGAAATCTTCGCGCGTAAGGAAATCGAGAAATACCGTCTGAGCCTGAGCCTTGACAATATGCGTCGTACGACGCCCCTTCTCGGAGGCCGCTCCGGCGAATCCGGAGGCAGGACTTCGAACTGGTTCTCCTATCTTGAATATGCGCTGGTGGCTTACCGTGTTGTCCGCCGCGTAATGCCTTTTTTCCGCAGAAAGAAATAACAATTCATGTCAGCAAATGCCAAACCCGGCGACACCGTCCGCTTCCTGAACAGCGTGGGCGGGGGTCGCGTTGTACGTATAGTCGATTCCATTGCCTATGTCGAGGACGAGGACGGATTTGAGATTCCGGCCCGTCTGCATGAGTGCGTGGTAGTGAATCCGGCCACATCCATGGGCTTCACCGAAAGGCCGAAGATTCTTCCGAAGGAGAAGCCCGCACAGGCTCCGGCCCCGGCTCCCGTTCCGAAAATCAAGGACGTCCTCAACTCCATAGAGACTCCCGGGGGAAATACCCTTAACATCGTGCTCGGCTTCGAGCCCGACGACATCAAGGCTCTCTCCCAGAGCGGTTTCGAGGCATATCTCATCAACGACTCCAATTACTGGCTCTATGCGGTTATAATGACCCGTGCGCGCGACGAACGGGAATGGACTCTTCGCTTCGCCGGCCTCGTGGAGCCGAACATGGAGGAGCACGTGATGACAGTGACGCGCGAGATGCTTCCGGCCATGGACCGCGTGGCCGTGCAGTATGTGGCCTATAAGGATGGTAGGACCTTCGCTGCGAAAGCTCCGGCACTCGTGGAGCTTAAACTCGACACCACAAAGTTCTCGAAGCTCCACTGTTTCCGCTCGAACACATATTTCGACGGTCCCGTAATCGCTCTTGACATCGTCCGCGGCGACGCGGCTGCTGTGGCCGACCGTCTTCCCGACCCGGCAACAATCGCAGAATCCATGAAGCGCCCGGAGGCTCGGAAGGACCGCGGTATCGATGCGCGGAACCGCGAAAAGACTGAGCGGGCGCCTCGGCCCGAAGGCCCGATAGTTGTCGACCTTCATGCCTCCGAGCTGTTCGACGATATGCGCGGACTCTCCAATGCCGACATCCTCAACCGCCAGATTGACCGCTTCACGGAGGTGATGCAGGCGAATCTCCGCAACGCCGGGCAGAGGATTGTATTCATCCACGGCAAGGGCGAGGGAGTTCTCCGTCAGGCCCTGATGAAGGAGCTGAACCATCGCTTCAAGGGCCACGACGTTCAGGACGCCTCGTTTCAGGAATACGGCTACGGAGCCACACAGGTTACCATCCGTCCGATGGCGGCTCAAAAGGCCTCGAAGAAATGATTGTATGCTTCACGGGCACTGGCAATTCCCGTGCCGTGGCTCTCAGACTCGCCGAAAGGCTTGGCGACGGCTTCTACATGATTGAAGGCGAGGCGGCCTCTGCGCCTTCGGCTGTCGCGTCGCTTGGTCTCCGGCCTGAGGACAAGGGCAGGGTGATATGGGTATTCCCGGTATATTCCTGGGGTGTTCCGCCTGTCGTGGCGCGCTTCATTCGCGAGGTCGGCGTTTCAGAGAGCTTCGCCCGAGCGGAGCACAGAATGGTATGCACCTGCGGCGACGATGCAGGGATGACAGACCGAGTTTTCCGGAGGCTCATCGAAGACCGGGGCTGGAAATGCGAGCCGGAGGCTTTTTCGGTGATTATGCCGAATACATATACCCTGATGAAGGGTTTCGATGTCGACAACCCTGAGGTGCGGAAGGCAAAACTCGACGCGATGCCCGCCGTCGTAGAACGCATAGCCGGCATGATCGAGGGGCGTGAGGAGATGCGGCCTATGTTCGTGAGCGGTGGTTTCGCCCGGCTCAAGACGGGAATTGTCTATCCCTGGTTCAAGAGGTTCGCGATGTCGCCGAAGCCCTTCCGTTCCACGGGCGCGTGCACCGTGTGCGGGACGTGCGCCCGCAAATGTCCGCTGGGGAATATAACTATGACGGCCGATGGACCGCAATGGGGAGCAAACTGCGCCCTGTGCCTTCGCTGCTACCATGTTTGCCCCCGTCATGCCGTAGCTTACGGAAAGGCTACGGACGGCAAGGGGCAATACCTGTGCCCGCCACGAAACTGCCCTCCGGATAACTGACGGGCACGGTTATTTCCTCCTGTAAAGGTAATATGCAATAATCGACAGGCTCGTCAGGAATTCGGAGATGAAGAGGGCGAGCCAGATACCCCTTACTCCGAATGCGACTGGCATGAGTATGAAGGCGGGGACGAGGAAGACGAGTCCGCGAAGAAGGGCGAAGACTATCGAGGGCGCGACGCTCTCGATGCTCTGGAAGTAGCCTATGGCCGTGAGGTTGAAAATAAAGAAGATGAAGGCGAGGGAGAAATAAGGAAATCCAGCCACAGCTATGCTTACCGACTCCTGCGCTCCGCTGAGGAAGAGGCCGACCATAGCCTCCGGGAAGGCGATGAAGGCTCCGGTGACAATCGAGCCGCATATCATGGCCGAAAGGATAGCGAGCCGTTCTGTGGCTTTTACGCGGTAGGAGGAGCCGAGACCGTAGTTGTAACTGATAATCGGCTGGGCGGACTGGGCGATGGCATTTCCGATCATGAATACGAAGGGGCAATAGTAGCAGGCGATGCTGAAGGCGCCGACTCCGCTGTCGCCGAGATATTTCATGAACACGAGGTTGCCCATAAGCATTAGCATGCCCATTGTGGCCTCGCCGAGAAGGGCGGAGATGCCTATTTTACACTGATAGCCGAGATTGCGGAGGGTGAGGAGGAGGCTTTTGGCGCTTGCCTTGATGCGGATTAACTTCAGTGACGAGGCGAAGAAGGTCAGATAGCCCACGGCCATAAATCCACCGACGCAGCAGCTGATGCACGTGGCGATACCGGCTCCGCGCACCCCCATGTCGAGGGGGAAAATAAACACGTAGTCAAGCACGACGTTCAATAGGCCCGGGAGTACATTGCACCACATTGCGAACTTCGGGGAGCCGTCGAGGCGCACGATGAAGAGTCCGATGGCGCCCCATATCTGGAAAATGGTAGTTACGAAAATCCAGGGCATATATGCCGTCACAAGCGGCATCAGGCTTTCAGAGCTTCCGAGGATACGGGCTGTTGCACGAGGAGAGGCGAGCGTGGCAAGGACGAAAAGGACCGAGAGCGTCGTGCCCGCAAGCAATGCCTGGGTGACGTTCAGGCGCGCGGCTTTCACGGGGCCGGTCGAGAGGTGAATCGAGGAGACGACATATGCGCCTACACCGAGCATCAGCCCTGCGCCCATGATGAGCATAGTCGGGGCGATGCAGATGTTTACGGCGGCGAGCGCCGCGCTACCGACGCCCTGGCCCACGAACACGCCGTCTGTGACTGTGACCGCGCATAGCGAAAGCATCCCGAACAGCGTCGGGAAGAAGTAGAGCCTGAAGAGGCGTGAAACCGGCATGGTGCCGAAATCGATGGAGTCTCTTTTCACACAAATATAAACCTGATAAGACACAAAAAAGCCGTAAGTACGAAACTTACAGCTTTTTGACGAGCGGAAGGAGAGGGATTCGAACCCCCGGAGGTGTGACCCTCAACGGTTTTCAAGACCGCCGCAATCGACCACTCTGCCATCCTTCCTTGGGATTGCGAGTGCAAAGTTAGGTATTATATTTGACTTATGCAAATTATTCGAAACGTTTGGAGAGCTCTTTTATCGCGGGGATATAGCTTTGGTCGGGAGTTACGGGGACTAGGGAGATGTAGCGGTGGGAGAGCCAGTATTCGTCGGTGTCGGTTGCCTGGGGCTCGCCGTTGACGAACCGGCCTGTGAGCCAGAAGAAGGGATTGCCTGAGGGGTCGAGGTAGCGCTTGTACTCCTCGCTCCAGTGGCCCTTGGCGGCGCGGCATACGCGGACGCCTTCCGGGCGCACCTTGGCGGGAATGTTCACGTTGAGGCACACGCCCTGAGGCAGGCCGTTTTCGAGGACATTGAGGGCAATTCCGCGCACAAAGTCGATTCCGAGGGTGAAGTCGGCCTTCATGGAGTGGTGGAGTAGGGAGAATCCTACCGACGGAATGCCTTCCATGCAGCCTTCGAGGACGGCGCCCATTGTGCCGGAATATGTAATGGCAGTTCCAGAGTTGGAGCCGTGGTTTATGCCGGAGAGAAGCATGTCGGGCTTGCGGGGGACGATTGTATGGAGGGCGAGCTTTACACAGTCAACGGGTGTGCCGCTGACGGTGAAGACGCGGATGCCTTCGCGGCCCTCGCGCTCGCGGATGTGGAGCGGCGCGCCGACGGTGAGAGCCGCGGACTGGCCGGAATGGGGCTCGGCGGGAGCAACGATATAGATGTCGGCATATGGTGCCATGCAGTCGGCGAGGGCATGGATGCCGGGGGCGTTGACGCTGTCGTCGTTGGTGAGGAGTATCAGTGGTCTTTCCATATAAATAAACAACGTTAATCGTGGTGGTATGGTTCGCCGCGGAGAATGGTCATGGCGCGGTAGATCTGCTCGACGATGAACAGCCGCACGAGCTCGTGCGGAAAGGTCATTTTCGAGAGGGAGAGCATTCCGTTGGCGCGGTCGTAGACCTCCTTCGAGAAGCCGTAGGGGCCTCCTATGGCGAGGACGAGGCGTCCCGGCAGCTCGAGGTTCTTCTTTTCGAGCATGGAGGCGAACTCGCGGGAGCTGTATTCCCGGCCTCTTTCGTCGAGGAGAAGAAGGAAGTCGTTGGCTCCTGTGCGGTCGAGGATTTTCTCGCCCTCAAGGGCTTTCTGCCGCTCCTGAGTCATCCCCTGCGAAGTCCTGACGTCGGGAATGCAGTCAATTTGGAAAGGGATGTAGTGGGGAATGCGGGCGGCATAGCGGTCAATGGCGGCGGAAATGTCCTTTTCGCGCGTGCGTCCGATGCAAAGGAGGGTAATTTTCATCGTTTACCGAAATTTTTTCGTATTTTTGCAACAAAATTACTCAAAAAAATCAAGACTGACGATGAAAACACCCGACGAACTTATCGATGATCTCATATCGCTGTCCTTTGCCGAGGATATCGGCGACGGCGACCATACCACACTCAGCACCATTCCGGCCGACGCGATGGGCAGGCAGCACCTCCTCGTGAAGGAAGAGGGCATCCTCGCCGGCGTGGAGGCCGCGCGCAAGGTTTTCAAGGCTTTCGACCCGTCGCTGAAGATGACAGTGTTCATCGAGGACGGCGCCCGCGTCAAGCCCGGCGATATCGCTTTCGTAGTCGAGGGCCCCGTGCGCTCGCTCCTCCAGACTGAGCGCCTGATGCTCAACATCATGCAGCGCATGAGCGGCATTGCCACGACCACCCGCCGCTATCAGGACCGCCTCGAAGGTCTGAAGACAAAGGTGCTCGACACCCGCAAGACCACGCCCGGAATGCGCATCCTCGAGAAGCAGGCCGTGCATATCGGCGGGGGCCACAACCACCGTATCGGTCTCTTTGACATGATACTCATCAAGGACAACCACGTGGACTTCGCCGGAGGCATCCCTCAGGCCGTGCGCGCCGCCAAAGCCTATCTCAAGGAGAAGGGCAAGAACCTGAAAATCGAGGTCGAGGTCCGCAATACCGAGGAAATCGAACAGGCAATAGCCGAAGGCGTCGACCGCATAATGCTCGACAACTTCACTCCTGAGCGCACGCGCGGGGCCGTTGAGCTCATCCGCCGCAAAGCTCCGGGCGTGGAAATCGAATCATCCGGCGGCATCACCATTGACACACTGCGCGACTACGGCGAGGCAGGCGTCGATTTTATCTCAGTCGGTGCCCTCACGCACTCCGTCAAAGGCCTCGACCTCAGCTTCAAAGCCTGCTGAGAGAGGCCGGATGCGCCACGAGAAGAATGAGTTCCTACGACACATCGACAAATGCTTTGGCCGAGGGCTGGCGACCGGATATCCTCGACGGCTTTGAGATGAAATATATAGAGCAACCCGACGACTACACCGGCCACGTGCGCTGCTCCCTTGTGCGGAAGTGCGCGAAGGCGCCGGGCCGTCGGGCTATTCTATATGTACACGGTTTCAGCGACTATTTTCTCCAAAAAGAGATGGGCGGGATGTTCGCGGCAAACGGCTATGACTTCTATGCCGTGGACCTGCGGAAGTACGGGCGTTCTCTCCTCCCGGGCCAGAGGTTGTTTCAGGTCCGCGATCTGCACGAATATTTCGCGGACATCGATTCGGCCATCGAAGTAATCAAGGAGGAGGGCCACGACGAGATTGTGCTTCTCGGGCATTCCACAGGTGGTCTTACAACGTCGCTCTACATGTCCGAACATCCGTCGCCCCTTGTCAAGGCGCTGATGCTAAACAGTCCCTTTCTCGACTGGAATCTGCCGCCGTTGCTGAAGGATGTGGCGATGCCGGTGGTGGGCTTCCTCGGACGCTTTTTCCCAAACGTGCGGGTTCACCAAAAGCCTGACCCGGGCTATGCCGAGTCTCTCCACCGGATTTTCGGAGGTGAGTGGGACTACCGGCGCGACTGGAAGCCCGACGTGCTTCCCGACCCGGACATGGGCTGGGTGCGCGCAATCGACAGGGCCCAGCGCGAATTGCGGCGCCGGAAAATCGAAGTGCCCATACTCCTTATGCACTCTGAAGATTCGGTGAAGTCCGGCGACACGAAGGAAAAATACAGCCGTGCGGACGCTATCCTCGACGTCGAGGACATCTCGCGCTACGGGCGCCGTCTCGGCTCTGACGTGACAGAAGTTGCCTTCCCCGGCGGACTTCACGACCTCGCCCTCTCCCGCAAAAAAGTGCGGGAGGAGATGTATCGAACGATGTTGGCGTGGCTCGCCGGGAAAGGCCTGTGATTCTTTATTTATAAAGGAAGCGGCGGATTGAGCGCTTGGGAGTTTTCTCGAATTCCACGGGCTGGAGGTCAATGCCCTCGATGCGCTCGTAGGAGGCGAGCATCGCATTGAGTTCCTTGCGGTTCGTCTCCATAGCGGCGGCGAGTTCGACGGGCGTCATGGATGCGGTGGAGTCCGGGTCCGGGTAGACGAGAGCGAAGAGATGGCCCTCGCGGTCGACGACGAGACATTCTCCGACGTAAGGCATGTTGCTGAGCTTTGCCTCGATTTCCTCGGGATAGATGTTCTGTCCGTTAGCGCTGAGAATCATGGTCTTGTATCGTCCACGGATATATATTGTGCGCCCCTGGGGGTCGCCGACGGTGCCCATGTCGCCGGTGTGTAGCCATCCGTCTTCCTCAAGGACGGCGGCGGTGGCTTCGGGATTCTTGTAATATCCCTTCATCACGTTGAGTCCGCGGACCATGATTTCGCCTTGGGGCGTAGAGCCTTCGGGTACCGGGAGGGACTCGTCGCGGAGGACTTTCGCTTCCATAATGTTGCTGAGGGTGCGTCCGGCGGAGGAGGGGACGAAGCGGCGCCAGGGGGTGTAGCTGATGAGGGGACCGCACTCCGTCATGCCGTAGCCGACCGTGAAGGGGAAATGGATTTTGTGGAGGAAGTCCTCGACTTCGGGGTTGAGCGCGGCTCCTCCGACAATCACCTCCTCGAATGCTCCGCCGAAAGCGTCGACAAGTTTAGAGCGTATCATGGCGTAAACGGCCTTGTCGAGGAAGGGCACGGCGAGCACCCACCGCAGGGAGGGTTTGGAAATCATAGGCACAATCATGTTGCGGTAGATTTTCTCAAGAATGAGGGGCACGCAGATGACAAGGGATGGACGGACCTGGCTCATGGCCTTGACAAGGAGGGCCGGGGTGGGTATTCGGCCGAAGAGGGTGATGTGCGAGCCGACGGCGAGGGGTACGAGCATGTCGAAGGCGCAACCGTAGGCGTGGGCGAGAGGAAGGAAGGAGAGAACGCGCGAGCCCTGATAGTGGAGCCGCGAGCGGATGCCGAACACGACGTTGCCGCGGATATTGTCGTAGCTGAGCATGACGCCCTTGGAGAATCCGGTGGTTCCGGATGTGTAGTTGATGACGGCTGTCTCCGACTGGTCCACCTCCGGATATTTTATATCGGAGGCAGAGAAGCCCTTGGGATAGCGTTTGCGGAAGCGTCTTGTGAGGCCGCGGACAACCGAGCCATAGGACTTGAAGCCTTTACCGAGCCATCCGAGAGCGGAAGCGTTCTCGGCCACGACCTTGCGGGAGTCGATGGAGACGACACACCGTATTTCGGGAAAGTCGTCCATGCGGAGATTCTGCCATGAAGAGTCGCTGACGAAGAGCATCACGGCGTCGGAATGGTTTATTATATGAGAGGCGTCGGCGGGAGTAAAGTCCGAAAGAATCGGGACTATGACTGCGCCGTATGTAATCGTGGCCATGAAGGTCACGACCCAAGTGGGGTTGTTTTTTCCGAGGAGCGCGATTTTGTCGCCCGGCATGACACCGGTCGATTCGAAGAAAAGATGGAGGCGGGCTATGCGTTGTGCAAAAGCACCGTATGTCATGGTCTTGCCGCTGGAGTAGTCAGTCAGGGCAGGAAGGGTGAAGTTGTCTGCGAAACCGTTCTGATAAATTTGCAGCAGATTGTTGAATGGCGGTCGGGAGTACTCGCCTTCGAATTGAAAAGTCTTGTTCACGGTGTCTCTAAGTTTGGCACGAAGCGTCTTTGCCGCGCCTGATTGTCTGCAAAGTTACATAATTATCAATAATGTGCAAAAATTATTTGTTCAATCCGGTATTTATGCTGAAAAACATATGTAGCTGTATATGTTTGATTATCAATTAATTGCAAATAGCTGTATAACAAAAAGAAGAAAGATTTATATTTTTTAAACGCGAAAAGTTTTCAAAAGCGCCTAAAATTCACTAACTTTGAAAGTGGGTTCGGGACAGAACGCCCGGGCCGTCTATACTGACGATTTTAAATCTTAGCCGCGATTACCGGAAAACCGACATCTTCACGCGCAACATGGAACAGACTTTTGTAATCCTAAAGCCTTCGGCGATTTCACGGAGCCTTGTGGGCGAAGTGATAGGCCGATTTCAGAGAAAAGGGTTGAAAATAGCCGGCATCAAGATGATGCAGCTCGACGAGCGCATACTCCGCGAGCATTACGCACACCTTGTCGAGAGGCCTTTCTTCCCCCTTATCGTGAAGTCCATGATGGCAACTCCGGTCATAGTGATGGTTCTTGAAGGCAAGGACGCGGTAAGCGTAGTCCGCGCCATGACTGGAGCGACCAACTCCCGGAACGCCGCTCCCGGCACAATCCGCGGGGACTACGGCATGAGCGGTCAGGAAAACATCGTGCACGCATCCGATTCCGTCGAAAACGCCCGGATTGAGATTGCGCGATTCTTCAATCCGGAAGAGATTTTCTATTACTCCCTCCCCACGCAGTCGGCGCTTTACTCTCCAGACGAACTCGACTGACAGTGAATTCCAATCAGAACATGACACTCCTTAAATACTTCAGACACGCACTTGCAGCTTCGGTTCTCCTTGCCGGAGGAGTTTTCATCGGCCACGCTCAGGATTTCCGTCTTCCGGGACAACACCTGAGCCAGCACGACAAACTCATGGCCAATCAGGGGAACGCGGGCATTCAGGTCGACAATACCACGAAATACCTTGAATCCCTCTTCAACGAGGAAGAAGAACCCGAATACGACATCTATACCGAAGGCTGGGAATCCGGCAGGGTGAACTGCTACGCCAATATGGACGTTCCCGACCGCATGGTAATCGATGTGCGCAACTTCTCGATGCCACATGCCGGCTATATCACCTCGCCTTACGGTTACCGCAGACGTTTTCGCCGCATGCACAAGGGCGTTGACCTCAAGGTGAACATCGGCGACACAATCCGCGCCGCCTTCGACGGGCGCGTCCGTATCACCAACTTCGAGCGCCGTGGATACGGATATTATGTTGTAATCCGCCACACCAACGAACTTGAGACGGTCTACGGCCACCTCTCGGGCTTCCTTGTAAAGCCCGACCAGTATGTCAAGGCCGGCGATCCCATTGCCTTGGGAGGCAACACGGGACGCTCCACGGGGCCCCACCTCCATTTCGAGACGCGCTACATGGGATATGCCATCAATCCCTGCGCCATCTTCGATTTCGCGAACCAGACAACCCATACGGATTCCTACACCTTCGACAAGCGCACATACCAGAACGCGCGCAACTTCTCGCCTGACGCCAACCAGCGCTATGCCGAGGAATACAGGAAGTCGAATCCCTCGAAGCCTTATGTTAACCCCACCGGTAAGTCGACCCGCGGCACTTCCGCCTCGTACCGTGTGCGCAAAGGCGACACTCTCAGTAAAATCGCGAGCCGCAACGGCACGACCGTGTCAAGGCTTTGCCGCCTGAACGGTCTGAGCACGAAATCAAAGCTCAAACCGGGCCAGAAGCTCAAGTTGAAATAAAGAACAATATAGCAATAGCCTGTTTAATTTGACAAAAGAATCCCCGCAGCGATGTGGGGATTCTTTTGTAGAAAGGGGTGTAGGTCTCAAATATGGAATGGGCTGAATTCCCGTTGTCTTTTGAAATACGGTTTTTTTCCCCTTAATTTTGCAGTCGATTTGCCGGGTAGCATCCCCTGTGCGACCTGCATTAATGGACCACCTCATATTTCTGACGTCTACGGGTACCTCACGGCCAACTGGGAAATACTTCACGGCTTCAAAGCCACACTCACAGGAACAGGTCCCATGCTGGTCCAGCATATGGAAGGCTCGGGCACGGATGTCGATCTTGCCGTGCGCACATAGTCGTTCTTCGACGCGTCTGTCAAGCTTACTTATACTTTCCGGCTCTTCGACCGCCTGAATCTCGATGTCAACGCAGGGGTGAGCAATATATTCAATTCCTATCAGAACGACTTCGACTGCGGCCCCAAACGCGACTCCGGATACATCTATGGCCCGGCTCTTCCGCGCTGTGTAAGCGTCGGAGTGTCGTTAAGCCTCTAATGAATATCTCAGGGCGTCGAGCATTCCGATAATTTCCTCGTCGGAGAGACGGTAGACGTCGCGGAGCATCTTCTTCCGCTTTTCGAAGTCGGACTCTATGGGCGGGAATTTGCCGAGGTCCGGAGCCGCGCCGAGGTTTCCGCTGAAAGCGGCAAAAGCGCGGTCTGGCTCGTGGCTCACCATGAGGGCGTAGCCTTTCAGCTGGTTCAGCATGAATTTCTCGCCTTCGGTCGCGGGGGCGACAGCCTCAAGGATGTCGAGGACTTCGAAGGGATTGCCGTTTGCGAGGGCCACCTCCGCGCGCCGGAGATTGTTGACAGCCGGATTCTCCGCGCCGATGTAGTTGATTTTGTCAAGCACACGCATGGCGTCGTCGTAGCGTCCGGCGGAAATCAGGGCGAGAGCGTAGCTTTCGAGGAGTGCGGGACCGGAGATTGAATCGAGTCCTGTCCTGTCGAGGATTTTCAGCAGTTGGGCGTCCATGCCTTTTTTCCGCATAATATCCACGACTTTCATTAGCGTCTTTTCGTCGGAGGAATCGACGTCGAGCGCTCGGAGATACCAGTCAACGGCATAGTCGGTGTAGTTTGCCGCTTCGGCGGAGTCCGCCGCTGCAAGTAGCATCGAAACGCTTGGCTCGGGGGTGGCCCGGAGGAGAGCCGCATAGAAGGGGAAGGCAAAAGGTTTCACGGAGGCATACAGCCGCTCGGCGATGCGCCGGGAAATATCATAGTCGGTGTAGAGCTCCATAAGAAGCGGCGAGGAGTTTATGCCGGTTTCAGGAGTGAAGGGGTTTTTCATCTCGCCCTTGCGGCGGAAGAGAAAGAAGAAGCGGTATGCATTCTTCATGTATGTGGCGACAGCGCGCCGGAACTGCTCGGCCTCGTCGGACTCCTCTTTGGGCATATGCTCTTCAATCATGCTGTACTGCTCGACCATCATTCCGAGCGTGCGGGCTCGCATAGTCCTCGGAGCATCTGCAACGGCCATGAGCACGGCATACTTGTCGCTGTCGCAGAGGAACTCGAGGCGACCGAACATCTCTCCGAGGACAGCTCCTTCGCCGTCGAAGATTTCCGCGAACTCGCTGCGCGTGACATCGAATCCGAGCCACCAGTTGGCGATATCCGTGAAGAATGCCTGTTGGTGCATGGGCTTCAGGAAGGCGAAGAACACATCGTCGCCGGCTTCGGCCATCTCGCTGACATTCTGCATGGAGTGGCGGGTGATTTCGTCGGACATTCCAGAAAGGTTGAGGCCGGAAAGAAGGTCCTGAAGTTCTTCGGGGCTCTTCCCTGAGAGGTCAATGCCGGAGAGACGGCGCATCATGTCGGAGCCAATCCTGTTGAGCTTAGGAAGAATTTCATTCTCGATCCGAGTAGCCAGCGCCAGGGTTCCCATCTGGTGCGTGTACTCATATATCACGGTGCGCATGTCGTCAGCGGCATCGGGAATCTCAAGGATGCTGTTCCACAATTTCCGGAAGAAGGGAGTTTCGGAACGTCGCGAATACCTGTAAAGAGCGAAAAACAGGCCGGAGAACGCTGCGGCGCGCAGGACAGTGGCAGTCGATGTGCGGGCGATTTCGAGCAGGAGCTCAAGTCGCGCGGGATCGAAGCTCTCGAGGCTTCCGAGGGTGAGGGCTGAAATCCAGGATACGCGGTCGGCCAGAGGGATATCCCTGTCGCTGACAAGGTTGAGTATAGCTTCCTTGCCATCGCTGTCGAGGGGAAAATCGGCCCATATACGGTGGAAGATGTCGCGGCTCAGGCGCTCGAGGGGAGCCCGGCGCCCGGAATCCATAAGTGCGTAGGGGTCGGAGAGGATGGAGGCCTGTTCCGTGAGAAAATCCACGGCGAGGGTGGGGATTGATTCGGAGTCGCGGCGTATGAAAGCATATCTGGCGAAGGACGAGAGAAGCGTGTCGCTGTCTTTCATCGAGGAGAGGCGGTAAGCCTCCTCGGCTATTACCGAGGCTTCGTCGAGCATTCCTGCGGTGTTGAGGGCTTGGTCAGGGTCGGGGGAGCCCTGGGTCATGCTCCGGAGCATGTAGTAATAACGGCTCTCGACGGCTTCCGCTTTCCGGTATATGTTGTCGAGGGCCTGCTCGCGGGCGAAAGCCTTTATCCTCGCGAGGGCGCGGCGAAGCTGGGAGGACTGGATGTCGCGCTTGATAAGCTCTCTGAACGTTCTTATTCTTTCATTCATGATGAGGGGAGGTTGGATTGATATGCCGGACAAGGGGCAAATCTTATGCCAAATCTTCATCTTCGGCGTTTTTTGCGCAAAGATTCCGGTAAGAGAAGTCGTATAATATTTTAATGCTTTCGGGGTCGAGATGTTCATCCGGGGCGATGAGGACCGGCGCGCCGGGGACTGATGTCCGGAGGATATGGACTCCGCCCCGGTGGCTGAAGTCGCTGATGCTGTCAGCCGGAATGATTATTTCCGCTGAGGCAGCTGTCTGCCCTTCGGCGAAGCTGTAAACCGCTATCCTCACGCCCTCACTGCTTACATTCCACATTTGCGGGCGCAGGCGAATACGCATGTCGGTGCGTCCCGTGAGCCTCAGCCACAGGAGGAGGATTGCCATGGGCACAACGATGAAAAGCAACATGAGTCCCACAATCAGCCATCTCGCGTCGAACACTGCACCGACCGCCGAAGCCAGGACAATAATCACTATGGCGGGAAGAATTATGCGCATGACGGCGCCGCTTTCAATTCTTGCGTAATCGGCGGCGCGTGGGAGGAAAATCTGGCGTTTGTTGTCGGAATCGGTGGTGTTCACTTGGGAATTACGAGCATCGGGAGATCGGCGTGGAAAAGGATGCGGTTCGCTATTCCCGGTTTGAAGAGCCTGGAGAATGCGTTTCGGTGTCGGTTAGGCACAACGATGAGAGAGCATTTGTGGCTGAGGGCAAGTTCCTCGAAGTCATCCTCGGGGGTCTTGGGCAGTGCGGCTGTCTCGAAAGAGAAGCGAGAGAAATTGTTATCGCAGTAGGTTTTGAGGCGCCGCAGAGCGTTCTCTACGGATGACTGCCCTGGACCTCTTCTGCGCGCCATGTAAGAGAGGAGCACGGCGGCCTGGCTGTCGGGATAGAGACGGTAGAGGGTGTCGAGCGCGATAATGTCGTTCTGGTCGAGATTGCCGAGGAAAAGGATGCGCTCTGGATTCTGGAGAAGGGTGTGGTCGGCAGGGTCGGGGACGGTGAGGACGGTGAAGCGTCCCTCGTCGAGGACTTCGCCGGTGACAGAACCAATGAGTTCGACGGATTTCTGCTCGGCGCCGCGGGTTCCCATGACTATAAGCGGAGGCCTCTCTTCGCGCGCATAATCAATAATGGCGTCCTCGGGCACACCCTCGACAACCACGCTTTCGATTTTGGCCTTCGGGATGATACCGTTGCGGATGCCTCTGTGCACACGCTCGAGGAAATTATGCATCATCCTCCGGCTGTTCTTTTCCATGGCTTCCCTCGCCCCGGATTCCCCGATTTCATAGCTGATGTTGTCGGAGAACTGGACGTTCCCGGCGATATAGGGGTCAAGGTAGCTGTAGAGGAGCTTGATTGAAGTCTCGAGACGCGCGGCGATACCGGCGGCGACGGCCACAGCCTTGAATGAATGCTCGCTGAAATCCACGGGGACAAGGATGGCGTTGCCCGGAGCAGGAGTTGTCTCGTCGCCTTCGATTATACGGAGGGCGAGGGGAAGCTGGTCTTCAGGGATGCGCACACGGACACCCGAGGTGAATTCCGGAGAGTCGTGGAGCACGTTTGTCAGCTCGACGGGAATGCCGTGGCTTTCGAGAGTGGAACGGAGAGCGAGGGCCCGTTCATAGGTGTGGATGGCGAGAGTAATCATACAAAAAGGGAACGGGGTATGGATACAAAATGTTCGGGAGCCCGGACCTTGCGGCGCGGGCTCCCGAACACATTCCTTTATTCAGCGGCTTCCTGAGCCTGAAGAATTTCTACGGCCATGTCGTAGATAGTGGAGTCGTCGAGCACGACGATGCCACCGTCGGGTCCCGGTTCGATATGGAGACCTGCGTTCTTGCCATTGTCGTAGTTGCAGCCACCGAAGTAGTTGCGGACGGTCTGTACAGTGGTGTTGAGACGGTCGGCGATCTGGTGCATCGTACCGTCGGGCAGCCTGTCTTTCAGACGGCGAAGCTCATTGAAGGTGATGGTCTTGGTCATTGTTTATCGTGGGATTTTGTTGGTTAGTGAATACGGGAATGTTTTCTTGGGCTAAAATTACACTCAAATTTTCATATACGCAAGAAAAACGCGAAGAAAAATTATATGTTTTAAAGCATATGCGGCTTCCGGTCCTCAAATTCGTTCGACATCTACCGATTTGAGCCACGCCTTGGTGCTGTTGTTAATCTTTACGTTATACCATTTGGGTGAGCTCGGATCGTCGGGAGTGGAAAGGGAGTCTATGATTTCCACTTTCGTGCCCTCGTGAATTGCCACGAGCTTGTCGGAGGTGCTGTTCCCAGGTCGGGGGGAGGAGCTCAGGTAAGTTGTCGGTACAATCACGACGGCCTCCTCGTGTCCGCGGGCCCTCGATGCGGCGGTGAGCGCTGTGGAGAGGGTGTAGACGAAGAGCACGCAGAGAACGATAGCGCTGAAGAAACCGCATTTCCGCAGGCGGACCTCCCGCGCGAAGATGTAGAGCGCTATTGCCCCGAGCATTATGACGAAAACGGCCATCGCGGTCCATGCCCATGCGTTGGCTGTCATGGAACTGCGGATAGAGTTCTGCAGGTTGCCGAGGAATGCGGAGTCGTCCTCGGGGCGATCCTCGATGCGGCTGTTTACAAATTCGAGATTGGTGCGCGCGTCCTCGTGCGTGGGGTCGAGGCGAAGCGCGCGTTCATATGCGACCACCGACTTGCCCGTGCGCCCGGTGCGGTAATATGCGTTGCCGAGATTGTAATAGGTGTCGGCGTGAGGCCCTTCGACGGCGATGGACTGTTCGTACATTTCTGCTGCTTGCCTGAAGTCCTCCTTATTATATAGAGAGTCGGCCTGAAGGGCCGGGGAGCACCAGGCCTGGGAAGCGATGGCGAGGGCGGATATCAGTGAGAGTGCGGTTTTCATTTTTCGATGTTTCTGATAGCCTCGACGGCTTTGTTGTACATGGCGGACATTTCGGAGTCGGAGTTCATGGGGGTGAACCGTGCCATCTCGCAGGTGTCGAGGACGTCGAGCACTTCGGCCACGGTTTCGGACGGTACTCCCTTCGCATCAAGTTTTTCGGCGATGTTGTCGCGGACGAGCTGGGAAGGCTGCATGGAGAGTTTGTCGCCGAGGTAGCCGCGGAGTGCCATAGCCAGGGATTCATAGAACTTGTCGCTTTCGTGGCGCTGCATGAAGGCGCGGGCTTCTTTAAGGCGTTTCGATGCCACGCGGCCTGCGCGGGCGAGTCTGCGTCCGGCCACGTCGGCGTTGAGCCGTATGTTCCGGCGGTAGACAAGCACTATTCCTATAAGGGCAAGAGTAAAGGCGGCGAAAACAATCCAGTACCAAGGACTTGTGACGACGTAGGAGGGTGCTTTCTTCGGACCTCCCTTCAGCGGGTGTATGTGGAGGATGTCGTTGATTTTAGTGTCGAGGGCTTTCTGCTCAGGAGCCGCGGCGGAGGTAGCGGCCCCTCGGGCTACCTTGACGTCGAGCGAGGGAATGTCGATGGTGCGGTATTCCCTCTTTTCGGGGTCGAAGAAGACGAACGGAACGCCCTGGATGGTGAATGCGCCCTGTTCCTGAGGTACGACGGTGAATACGGTCGAGCATGTTCCGGTCATATTGGCTCCGGCCACACGGGCGTCTATTTCGTTCTTGGGCGTGTAGACGTCGAATCCGGCGGGAAATTTCATCTCGGGCTGGTTGAGGAACTTGATGTTGCCGGAGCCCCGGACGGTGTAGGTGTATGTGGCGGCTTCGTTTGTCTTGAGGAGTTTGGGTGACAGGGAAGCGGAAGCCGTGAAATTGCCGACGGCTCCGTTGAAGCCCGCGGGGCGCGGTTCCGGAAGGGCCTCGACGGTGAGGCTTGCGGCATTGGATGATGTCAGGAGCGTTTTCTCGACAGGCCGGGAGGTGCGGAAGAAACCCATGTCGACGCTTTCGTACTGGACGATTGTGACATCGTATTTTCCGGAGTTCACACTGAGTTTTCCGGCTTTCTGGGGATAGAGGAGGAGGCGTTTGAGTACGGCGGTGTGGTAGTTCTGGCCGTTGAAGTGCTCGAGGTTCATCTCAAGGTTCACGGGCAGCTCCTCGCAGAGGAAACCCTCGAAAGCGGGCTGTGTGGTGACCATGAAGGACGATATGTCGTACTTTGTGTAGACCTTGATAGTGGCCACGACAGGTTCCTGTTCGTAGACTTTCTGCTTGGAGAAGCTGACCCGCACGAGGAGGTCGTCCTTGTCGACGCGGCCCGGGGTCTGGGTGGAGTGGTCGTCGGCCTGAACGTGGCGCTGACCTTGCTGAGGAGCGCCTGCGGACGGGGAGTCGGAGGGTAGGATATTGAAGGTTGCGGGGCGGGAGCGGAGAGCTTTGCCCGAGGCGCTGACGCTCACTTCGGGGACATGTACTTCGCCCGGCTCCTCTGCGCGGTAAACGAAGGTGTAGTCAATCGAATAGGAGGACGAAACTCGTCCGTTGACTATCTGGGTGGACTGCATCGTTGAAGTCGAGGGCCCGTAAAGCAGCCGGCAGTGGGGGAGCTGGGGAGCGGAGGGCGGATTGGCCTCGCCGTCGGTCAGGCGGAAGGTGAGGTTGAAGTTCCGGCCTTCGACCACTGAGCGCGGAGGCACGAGGGAAAACTGTGCCTGCTGGGCGCTCGCCGCTAAGGTCGCGACAAGAATGAGGAAGAGAAAGGAAATATGATGTTTGAAACGCGTCATTGTCTCTATGATTTTACCAGGGTTTGTCGGTGTGGGGACGCCCGGCAGGCTGTGCTTCCTGCTTCTGAACCTTTTGGCGGGTGGCGTTTTCCTTGTTCTGCATCGACTGGAGAATCTGCTGGGCCGAGCCTGTCATCTGCTGCTGTTGCTGCTGTTGTTGCTGTTGCTGGTCCTGTTGCTCTTGCTGCTGCTGTTGTTGCTGTTGCTGCTGTTGCTGTTGCTGGTCCTGTTTGTCGTCCTTATTGTCCTTGTTGTCCTTGTTCTGCTCCTGTTCCTGCTTCTTGAGCTGGGCGAGGCGGAGGTTCTGACGGGCTGCCAGGTCGTCGGGCCGGATTCTCAGCGACTGCTTGTAGCGTTTGATGGCCTCGTCGTAGTTCTCGTCGTTGAAGGCGATGTTGCCGAGGTTGTAGAAAGCGCGTTGTGCGATTTCCATGTCCTCTTCAGCCGTCGCAGCGGCGGCCACGGCATTGAATATCTCCGTAGCGGCTACACGCGGATCGTTCTGCGTGCCCTTGTTGTCTTCGGAAAACAGGTGGCTCAGGGCGAGGGCTTTGTTGTATGCGGCGCGGACGCTGCGGGGATTTGCCGCGAGGGCGTTTTCGTAAGCCTCGAGGGCCGCATGCCAGTTGGAGTCGGCATATGCTTTGTTTCCCTCGCGGATATAGTTGCGCTCGGCCTTGATGGAGGTGTCGTTGGAAGCGGCTGAGGAAGAGAAAGCGGCACAACCTGCCAGAAGGAGAATTAAAAGGGCTTTTTTGCCGGCGGAGTTCTCGCGGGTGAAGAAGTTCACTCCGCGGAGCCAGCTGATCTTGCGGTCTACCATGCATCCGTCTATTATCAGGAGAATGAAAGCAATCCAGGCGAAAGTCGGGAATTGCTCGGCAGCGGCGGTATAGCTGACGGAGCGGAATTCCGACTTGGCGAGAGTGTCGAGCTTGTCGGAAAGCTGGGCCAGGGCATTGGAAGCGGCGCCGTTGACGTATATTCCGTCACCGGCAGATGCAATCTGCTGTCCCATTTCCTCGTTGACGGAGGTTATGACGGTCTGTCCCTGAGCGTCGGACATATATTGACCGGGACGTCCGGGAAGAGGAATCGGAGCGCCTTTTGTGCTCCCGAGTCCTATTACATCGACCTGAATGCCGTTCTCGGCGGCGAGTTTTGCGGTTTCGACCGCGGCGCCTTCGTGGTCTTCGGCATCGGTGATGAGAATTATAGCCTTGTGTACGTCCTTGGCAGGAGAAAAACCGTTCATGGCCATTTTCATGGCCGAAGCGAGGGACGTTCCCTGATTGTTGATCATGCCGGGCTGGAGGTCGTTGAGGTACATCTTTGCGCTGAAGAAATCCATCGTGAGCGGGAGCTGCATCTTGGACTCACCGGCGAAAACCACGAGGCCGACCTTGTCGTTGTCGAGGCGGTCGAGGAGTTTTTCGAGGAGGAGGCGTGCGCGGTCGATACGCGAGATGCCGTCGGGCGCGTCGTTGGATGACGCGAGCATCGAATTGGAGACGTCGAACGCTATCATCACTTCAATTCCCGCGGATGTCTGTTCCTGCTCTTTCTGCCCGGCGCGTGGCCGGCAGACCACAATGACAAGAGCCACGAGGGCCAGGAGCTGGAGGACGAGTTTGACTGTCGGCGTATACTTCGAGGCGTCGGGCATGAGATGGGCAATCACCGCCGGGTTGCCGAAACGGCGCAGGCGCGCCCTGCGGCTCGCGCGGGCCCACCAGAAAAGCATGGCCACGGCGAGGGGCAAGCCGAGGAGATAGAGGAAATGGGGATATGCGAAGTCAAACATAAGTCTTAGGGAATAGAACGTAGGACGGTATAACGGAGGACAAGCTCAAGGGTGAAGAGCGCGAGCGCGAGCCATGCCCAGAGCATGTAGTTGTCCTCGGTATGGGAGAAGTGGCGGACATCCATGTGGGTTTTCTCGAGGGCGTCGATTTCCTTGAAAATGTCCTCGAGCACGCGGTTGCCCGTGGCGCGGAAATATTTGCCGCCTGTGCTCTCGGCGATTGTCCGGAGGGTCGCCTCGTCGATAACGACAGGCTGGGGCGTGAACTCGATGGCGCCGCTCATCGTGCGCGTCGGGTAGGGCGCTGAGCCGTTGGTGCCGATGCCTATGGTATATATTTTCACTCCGAGCTCCTTTGCCACTTCGGAAGCGGTGACGGGAGCTACGACCCCGGTATTGTTCGAGCCGTCGGTGAGGAGGATAATGCTCTTGCTCTTGGCCTTCCCTTCTTTCAGTCGGTTGAGGGCGGTAGCGATACCGTCGCCTATGGCCGTGCCGTCCTCGAGCATGTTCATGTCGAGGTTCTGGAGGTAGCTTACGAGCTGGGCGCGGTCGATGGTCATGGGTACACCGGTAAGGCTCTCGCCGGCGAAGATAACGATGCCGATATTGTCGCTTTCGCGCCCGGCGATGAAGCGTGTGGCCACTTCCTTCGCGGCTCCGAAGCGGTCGGGCCTGAAGTCGCGGGCTAGCATACTGGTGGAGACGTCAAGCGCGAGGACTATGTCCGTTCCCTCGGTGGATGAGGTGCGCCAGGAGTCCTTGACCTGCGGACGCGCGAGCACTACAATAAGGCATGCGAGGGCTCCGAGGCGCAGGAGAATGAGGAAGTAACGGAGATACTCTTTCCAGGAATGCGGCAATCTGGCAAAGGGACTCGTCGTGCTCATGGCCATTGTGGCCTGGGAGTTGCGGAGTTTCCATATGTACCATACTGCCAGCGGGAGGAGGAGCAGCAGGAGCCATAATATATGAGGATGGGCGAATTGCATTTTTCAGCTCTTTTTATTTTTTCTTATCGTCGGACGTCTTGTCGTCCGTCTGCGCCGGCTCGGGTTCGGGAGCCGGTTTGGTGCTTTCCACAAAGTCGGTGGCGCGGCGGAACGCGCGTGCGTTGTCATCGGGGAGAGGACGGACTTTAGCGAATTTGACGAAGTCGGCGATTTCGAGGACGGGTTTCATCTCTTCGGCGCTCATTCGGGTTTCGGCGTTAGCCCTGAGAGCCTTGACAATCTGGGGCGAGGTCATCTCCATGGCGTTGATTCCGAAGCGCCCGGCGAGGTATTCGCGGAGGATGTCCACAAGTTCGGTGTAGTAAGCTTTCTCGTGGCCGTTCTCGGCGAGCTTCTGCTCGGCCAGGGCGTTCAGGCGCTGCATAGCCAGTTCATATGGCGGCACGGGTTTCTGACGGCGGACGATTATCACTTCCTTCCTGCGGCGGAAGTACCAGACGAGGGCGGTGCAGAGAGCCGCCACAGCCAGTCCGAGAAGAATCCAGGGCACCCACACGGGGACGTAGTCGTACCAGCGGGTGCGGGGTTCGGCCACGGCGGCGAGGGGATTGATGGTCTCGAGGGAATCGACATCCACCGGAATCACTTTCAGGGTGACAATGCCGGAAAAGGCCGTGTCCGTCGATGCCCCGGCCACAGCGCCGAAGGGCCGAAGTGTGACCATTCCGGGGTCGAAGGGCTGGATGAGGACGTCGTAATCGACAACCCGTTTTCCGGGACTGTCCGGAAGGGTGTCGGCCTTGACGCTGACGATGTCGACACCGGCAAACTCCGTTCCGGCTTCAGGCATAGGCGCGAGGCGGACGTCGGAAAGCGACTCTGCGGAAATCACCCTCACGCGGAGGTGGAGCTGGTCAGCCATCTCGACAACCGTGGTGTCGGCTTCCGCCGTGACGGAAATTCCGGCCGGCGATGCGGCTGAAAGTGCCGGAAGACCGAGGATGATGCCGGAGAATAATGAAAGTATCCTTTTAGAAGTCATATGTTTAAAATGCTTGCGGCCGTGTGGCGGAAATATCAGGACCGGGTTTTGAAGAGCGCCATCAGCGCCCGGACGTAATCCTCGTCAGTTGCGACGGACGCGAAGTCGACGCGGGCTGAACGGAGAACGGCAGTCATGGCCTGCTGGCGCTCGTACCACCACTTGTTATAAGCCTTCCGCACGCGCGAGGATGAGGTGTCGATCCAGCGGGTATCGCCGGTTTCGAGGTCGAGCACACGCATTAGCCCCACGTCGGGCATGCTTGCGTCGCGTTTGTCGTAGACCTGAATGCCGATGAGGTCGTGGCGGGAGGAGGCGACGGTGACAGGCTTTGAATAGTCGGCGGGGCATATGAAGTCGGAAATAAGGAACATCGTGCAGCGGCGCTTGAGGGCGTCGGTGGCATAGCGCACGGCGTTGGCGATGTCGGTTCCCTTGCTTTCGGGGCGGAAGTCGAGAAGTTCGCGTATCAGGAAGAGGATGTGTTTGCGACCTTTCTTCGGCGGGATGAATTTCTCGACCTTGTCGGAGAAGAAGAGAGCGCCGACCTTGTCGTTGTTCTGAATTGCGGAAAAGGCTATCGTAGCCGCGATTTCCGCAATCATCTGGCGTTTTTCGGGGCCTTCGGCACCGAAGACGCTGCTGCCCGACACATCAATGAGGAGCATGACGGTAAGCTCGCGTTCTTCCTCATAGACTTTCACGTAAGGCTTGTTGTGTCTGGCCGTCACGTTCCAGTCGATGTCGCGGATATCGTCGCCGTACTGATATTCGCGCACTTCGGCGAAGCTCATGCCGCGGCCCTTGAAGGCCGAGTGGTATTCGCCCGCGAAGATGTTCTGCGAGAGCCCGCGAGTCTTGATTTCAAGCTTGCGTACCTTTTTTATCAGTTCGTTGGAATCCATGTTTCAGGGGGGCGTGTGTGCTTAGGGCACCTGTACTTTGTCGAGGATGTCGGTGATAATCATGTCGGTCGTGACGTTGTTGGCCTCGGCCTCGTATGTAAGGCCGATACGGTGGCGCATGACGTCATGGCTGACGGCAATCACGTCTTCGGGTACGACATATCCGCGCTGGTGGATGAAGGCATAGGCGCGGGCGGCGCGTGCCAGAGAGATTGACGCACGGGGCGACGCTCCGAAGCTGATGTAAGGTTCGATTTCGTTGAGTCCGTATTCCTTGGGTGTGCGGGTGGCGTACACGAGGTCGACGATATAGCGCTCGATTTTCTCGTCGAGGTAAATCATATCGACAATCCGCTGGGCCTCGATGACTTCCTGCGGCTTGATAACGGGACGGACTTCCTTCTTCTGATTGGAGATGTTCTGGCGGATGATGGTCATTTCCTCGCTCTTGGAGGGGTAGCCGATAACGACTTTCATCAGGAAACGGTCGACCTGCGCTTCAGGAAGGGGATAGGTTCCTTCCTGCTCCACGGGATTTTGGGTCGCCATGACGAGGAAAGGCTCGTCGAGGGGGAAGGTATTGTCGCCGATGGTCACCTGACGCTCCTGCATGGCTTCCAGAAGGGAGCTCTGCACTTTTGCCGGAGCGCGGTTGATTTCGTCGGCGAGGACGAAGTTCGCGAAAATCGGGCCTTTCTTGACTTGGAAAGTCTCGTTCTTGACGCTGTAGACCATCGTGCCGATAACGTCGGCGGGAAGGAGGTCGGGAGTGAACTGGATGCGGCTGTATTTGGCGTCGATCAGCTGCGAGAGGGTCTTGATGGCAAGGGTTTTTGCAAGGCCGGGGACGCCTTCGAGAAGGACGTGGCCGTTGGCGAGAAGGGCGATGAGAAGGGATTCGACAAGATGCTTCTGGCCGACGATAGTCTGGTCCATGCCGTGTGTGACGAGTTTGATGAAGTCGCTCTTGCCGGCTACTAAATCGTTGAGTTCGCGAATGTTGACGTTGTCGCTCATATTAATGTAAATGTAGTTGTTTGCGTGTTTTCTGCGCCATGGGGCCTCTCGGGCGCTCATGAACATACAAAATTACTTATATAACAAATAATGGGACAAATTTGAATGTTAAAATTAACTATGAATGCTTTAACGTGTTAAAAGTTTAAGGTTTTTTTTGAAATACGTCAATCGTGGCATTTCCGGGCGATTTTTTTTAGCCTTATGCTTGGCAGTTTGAAAAAAAGGCAGTAACTTTGTCTTGATGAATCTGCTCGTCCGACATATCGAATATCTTTTGCGTTCCGGAGATGCCTGTGTGGTCATTCCCGGCATCGGTGCGCTTATTTCGCATCGTGTTCCCGCGAGATTCGACGAGTCGGCCGGCCGTTTTCTTCCTCCGTCAGTGGAATACAGCTTCAACAGCTCGATTCGCCGCGAGGACGGAGTTCTCGCCTCGTCGTTTGCCCGCGCCGGCGGAATCACCTACGAAAATGCCGTGCGACAGGTCGTGGCCGAGGCTTCGGCAATGCGCAAGGCTCTCCGTTCGGGAAGCCCGGTGTCGCTCGGCCGTATCGGCTCTCTGATGTCGCGAGACGGCTCGACTTTGTTCATTCCCTTCGCCTACAGGCTTCTTGCGAGCCCTTTGGCATGGCTTGAACCGGTGGCTCTCCGCCCCCTGGCCTCGCCGGAGGATCCTTCTCACGAAGAGGACCGGCCATCGGACGATGCGTCGCTCCTTGCGTCGGTGGTGAAGTCGGCCTGGCGCCGCACAGCGCTTCGGGCCGGAAAGATTGCCGCTTCTGTAGCATTGCTCCTTACCCTCGGATTCGGTGTGGCAATGACTTTGGGCCGCACGGCTCCCCGGACAGAGAACGCCTCTCTCGGCTTTGAATTCTCCCGTAACGCAAAACCCGAAAGCGCCCTGATATCCCGTCCGGGGACCTCCTCGTCGCCTCTCGTCCTCGTCATCCGCCATCACGACGACGCCGCCACAGTAGTCGACACCGCCTCTCTCTCCCGTCAGTCAGAAATTTCCGCGGCGAACCCGAAGCCAAGCGTAGCAAAATACGATGCATTCGGTGGGTCCGATGCTTCATATTGCCTCGTAGTCGCTTCGCTGGGTTCAATGTCCGAAGCCGAGCACTATGTGGCGTCACACGGAGGTAACCTTCGCGTACTTGAGTCAGACGGCCGTTACCGCGTGTATGCGGCCTCGGGCAACAGTTCGGGTGCCGTTCTCGAAAAAGCGCGTCAGATGGGGATTCAGGACCGTTATCCTGGCGCATGGGTCTGCAGAAAATGATGTCTCCATTCCGGAGGCTTCGAAAATGACATATTCGGCCCCTCCAGCGGGGCCTTTTTAATAAGATAAAGACATGGAAAGCGTACACGACCTATTTCTCCGCCGCCACAGCATCCGCCGTTACACCGACGAGCCCGTGAGCCCTGAAGATGTGAAGACCATCGTCGAGGCCGGACTTCTTGCCCCCTCGTCGAAAAGCGCTCGCCCCTGGCAATTCATTCTCGTAGAGGACAAGGAAATGCTCGCGCGTCTGGCGGAATGCAAGCCCAACTACGCGCAGTCAATCAAGAACGCTCCTCTCGCCATAGTGGTCTGTTCCGATCCGTCGAAAAGCGACTGCTTTGTGGAGGATGCCTCCGTGGCTGCCACGATGATGCACATCCAGGCAACGGCGCTCGGACTCGGGTCCTGCTGGGTGGAAGTGCGCCACCGGTTCAGTGCCGATGGCGAGCCTGCCGAGGTGATGGTTCAGGAAGTTCTTGGCATTCCCGCCGACCTTCCGGTTATGTGCATCCTTTCCGTGGGCCATTCGGCCGAGGAACGACGTCCGGTCGATCCCTCCAAGCTGCTTTGGGAAAAGGTCCATGTAGGGACTTTCCGCAACGAGCAATGAGAATAGTCCTGATAGGCAGCGGCAATGTGGCGACCCATCTCGCCACGGGCCTCCATTCCGCCGGACATGAGTTTGCCGGGGTGTGGAGCCGGAATTGCGCGCATGCCCGGGAACTTGCCGAAAAGATAGGAGCACCCGCAGTGGAGGATATCTCTGCCCTGCCGGGTTTCGAGCCTGATGCCGTGCTCCTGAGCCTTGCGGATTCGTGCGCCCGCGAAGTCATCGCGGCACTTCCGTCTTTCAGGCCGGGAACTGTAGCGCTCCATACTTCCGGGACACTTCCGCAGGAAGTGCTTTTGCCTCTTTCTTCCGATTGCGGAATCCTCTATCCGCTTCAGACATTCTCCAAGAATGTGCCCGTCAGACTTTCCGAGGTGCCTTTCTTTATAGAAGGCATCACTGACCGTGCCGCTGACTGCGCCCGCACGCTCGCCTCGAGTCTGTCGGCCAAGGTCCGCTACGCTGACGCCGCACATCGGAAAGCGCTCCATATAGCAGGTGTTCTGAGCTGCAACTTCCCCAATTATCTATGGGAATGCTGCGAGAAAATCCTTGGCGATGCAGGTTATCCTTTGGAGGTCATCGAGCCTCTTGTTCGGGCTACCGTCGATAAATGTTTCGCGGTAGGTCCCCATTCGGCCCAGACCGGACCCGCGCGCCGGCGCGATACCGCGGTCATCCGCGCGCACGCCGATTCCCTTCCTCCGCAACTTGCAGATGTCTATCTGGCATTGTCTTCCCTGATAATAAAATCCCACTATGAGTAGAATTCCCTATGACCTTTCGCTCATCAAGGGCGTGGTATTCGATATCGACGGTGTTCTTTCCCCGGTCACAGTTCCGCTTGGCGACGACGGTATTCCCCGCAGGATGACCAATCTCCGGGACGGTTATTCGATAGCTCGCTCGTCGGCCACCGGAGCGATACAGCTCTGCATCATTTCCGGAGCCGACGCCCCGGGGCTCCTCCAGCGCTTTTCAGTTTTAGGTATCAAGAACGTCTATCTTGGCATAGCCGACAAACTGCTTTGTCTGCAAAGATGGGCTTCCAAATACGGTCTGAAGCCCGAGGAGATAGCATACGTCGGGGACGATATTCCGGATTTACCGTGCCTGCGGTACGTCGGACTGCCTGTCGTGCCGGCCGACGGTGCCGCGGAGTGTCGTGAATGTGCGAGTTTCGTAACCAAGGCGAGCGGAGGCTATGGAGTGGCTCGCGAGCTTTTGGTGGAAATTCTGAAAGTAAAAGGCCTTTGGGCTTCATTTGGCGATGCTTCAAAGTCCTGAGCCCGACGCAGTCCGGGAGATGCCGTTGCCCTTCGGTCTGCGGCCCGTTCTGGCGTCCAATTCCCCGCGCCGCCGCGAGCTACTGGGGATGCTCGCGCCCTCGTTCCGCCAGGCCACACCGCCGGATGTGGACGAGACGTATCCCGAGAGTCTGCCTCACCGTGAAGTCCCTGCGTATCTCTCGCGCCTGAAAGCCGCGGCTTGCGACCATTCGGCGCTTGCGGGGAATGAGGTAATGGTCACGGCCGATACCGTCGTGCTCTGCGATGGCCTTATCCTCGGGAAACCGCATTCGAGGGACGAGGCTGTGGCTATGCTCAGACGCCTCTCGGGGCGCGACCACGAGGTTGTGACCGGCGTCACGCTTTCCGACCGCTACGGACGGTTGCATACATTTTCGGAATGCACGACGGTGTCCTTCGCTGAAATCAGCGAACAGGACATTGCCACATATGTGGATATTTTCAAACCTTACGACAAGGCCGGTGCCTATGGCATTCAGGAATGGATCGGAGCCGTCGGAATAAAGGGCGTAAACGGTTGCTTCTATAACGTGATGGGGCTTCCGCTCAGCGCGCTCTACAGGGAACTTGGCCTTTTTGCTGAAAAATAGGCCATGGTCTGGGGAAGGATAGCCCAAAGCAATTCGTCTTTGCCAGCTCTCTCCTTCAGGGAAAGGTCAAAGTCGCCCGTCGTGGCCTCTCCTATGATTATTCTGAAAGCATCTGTTTCAGGAATTCTGAATCCGTAGCTGATTACGGCCTGAATTCCTCCCCGCCAGTGGTGTCTGATGAATTCAAGGGATTTTTCGACCGCGGGAAGGTCAGAAGGGGAGACGGGATGATGTTGCGCACCGCACATCCGGGCAGTCGTAGCTCCGGCTTTGCGGTCAAGTCCGGTGAATGCTACCCTGCATCCGGCGTCGACGAGGGCCTTTATTGTTTCAGGCTCTGCTACTTCGCACATTACTAACACTCTCAGCCCCGGAGGGAAGGGAAGAAACGACGCACACCCTCCGGCATGGCCGGAAGGTGTGGTTTTGCGCCGCGAGCCTGCGCCGAGCAAGCCGCGGCGGTATTCGTCCATCTTGTTCTCAAGATAATTGTCAGCCATCAGTAGATACCGAAGTTGAGGGTAGTGTAGTATCGTCCAAGACCGTCGGCGCCAATCCCGTTCGAGAAGTTCAGGCGGATATACTGCCCGTCCGGACCCCACCAGGAGGCACTGAAACCGGAGTTGGAGTAGGGGGAGCCGTAGGTCGAGCACAGCCTCGAATAGAGCGAGGAATATAGGGATGTGTCGGCCCAGGTAGTGTAGTTCACGAACTCCGATCCGGCGAGTTGTCCGGAGGGTGTGTAGCTCAGGCTGGCCGTCGGCCAGTAATAGCCGAGCATGGGCACGTTCTGGAGGTAGACAGTGTTGTTGTAGTTCGATACCACATTGTATCCCCCCGAGGAGAGTGCGGCAAGCGAGAGCGCCAGAGAGGTCCCGAAGCGGACGCCGAGGACGGTGGAGAATACGGGCCACGCCGCATACGGGCGATAGGCATGAGGAGGGGGAACGGGACGCCAGTGGCTCCAGCCGCCGGGCATGTAGGGCCTGTGAGGCGGACGCGGGGGAGGTGCGGGATGTCCGTAGCCGGGACGATTTCCGTGAGGCGGCCGATGGCCCGGGGGACATCCTTCAGGACGAGATGTACCATGACCCGGACGATGACCGTAGTCAGGACGGTGACCGTTGTCGTGACCGTAGTCTGGACGATGGTTGTTGCCGTGGCCCGGTCTGGAAGGACCTGCGGTAGGACGCGACGGTCTGTGGTCGGGAGGTGTTATGCCTCCGGGACGCGAGGGCTTGTGGTCGGGGCGCTGATGATTGCCGCCGTGGCCGGGACCGTGACCGTTGTTGCCGGGACGGTGGGAGGGACGCGAGGTTTGCGCCGTACGTCCGGAATTGTGCTCTTTGCGGCCGCGTTCGGCTGCGAGTGCGTCCGTGCCCACAAGTGTAAGGCAAACAAACGCCGAGAGAAGGAGGCGGGCAATCTTTTTCATAATACTTGTGTTTTTAAGTACAGTTCTGATACTATGACACGAGCACAATGAATAAGTTTAAGCTCCCCGGCTGAAAAAATGTTAAGCGGCGCTCAGGAACACTAAAATAAACTTATAGACGAGGATTACGGGAGCGACGAAGAGGAGGGAGTCGATGCGGTCGAGGATGCCGCCGTGGCCGGGAATGAGGTTGCCGGCGTCTTTGGTATGGAAGGTGCGCTTTACGAAGCTCTCGAAGAGGTCGCCCCAGGTGGCGAAGACTCCGGTCAGCAGCCCGGCGCCGATCCACTGCCAGATATTCATGCCGTCTACATAGTCAATCAGTGCGAAGACGACGCTGCCGAGAATGCAGAAGAACAGGCCTCCGAAAAATCCTTCCCACGTCTTCTTGGGGGAGAGGCGTTCGAAGAGCTTGTGCTTTCCGAAGAGCGAGCCAGTGCAGTATGCGCCCGTGTCGTTGAGCCATATCATCACGAAAACAGCGAGCAGCATTTCCGGGGAGAGAACGCAGGCGCAGGCAAGGGGAATGCCGATGTAGACAGTTCCGAGCGCCCATGAAGCCACGTCGCGGAGGGCCGAGGGGCTTTTGTCGTAAAGGGCCAGAGTGAGGCGCACAATCAGTATGGCGACAAGCGACGCGGCAATCCAGAGAGTGGCAGAAATCCCGGCAAGCGCTGTGCCTGTCATCAGCCCCACGGCCGCGAAGGAAAGCATGAGGCTGACGGTGCGGAGTGTCCGGTTGTCGTCCTTGGAGACCGACAGGCCCATGAACTCATTGAGCGCGAGAATCCCGAAAAATGCCATCAGGCATACGATTTCCTTCTGTCCGAGCATTATGGCTCCGACAATCAAAGCGATATATACGATGCCCGAAACCGAGCGTACAAGTATCTTGTTCATAAGATTATTCTTTTGGTTGATGACTGAGAGCCGGAGATGGACCGGCAGATGTAGATGCCGGAGGCCGGGCAGTCGACTCTGCCTTCGGATGATTTTCCGGCGAGTACGCCGGATGGTGTGAAGACTTCAAGCGTCACTGTGTCTCCGCCAAGATTTTCGGCAATTACAGTGCGGCCTTCGGTGCGAATCAGGATGTCGGCCTCGTTGCGGATGTTTTCGATGCCGGAGGGCACGTTTTCGAGGAGAACCCTGCGCAAACCTGCGAGAGCGTCGATTTTTCCGGCGCCTGTGCGCGGGTCGTCGGCGTTTACAAGGTCCTTCGAAGCAGTGCTTATGGCAATTTCGCGCATTTTAGCAGGGCTGAGGGCAGGATTTGCCTGATACCACTGCGCTATGATACCGGCGACAATCGGGGTCGAAAATGACGTACCTTCGCCGGCTGTCCAGTAGTCTTTTCTGCCGTCCGGGCGTTCGACGCAGTAACCGGCTGTCGGGTTGCGGTAAGAGCTCATGGCCGACATTATGCCTTCGCCCGGGGCGAGCAGGTCGGGATAGCTACGACCGTCGGCCATGTCGAGGGCATAGCTCGTGAAGACGCTCGGCGCGTTGTAGGGATAGAGGGACGGTACTTCGAAGGAGTATCCGTTGTCGAGAGTGAAGGACCCGCGGTCCGTCACGGAGCCGACGCATATGGCATTCTTTGTTGTCGCAAGGTTGTTTACGGACATCTCGCTGCTGCCGTGGAGAGAGCCGGCCACGCCCGTGAAGTCGAACCATGTGCGGATGCCGTCGGCGAAGTAGTGCACCTCCTGCCCGGGGACGCCTTCGACTTCGAGGACGACGGCGTAATCGGGCAATTTGGATTTCTTTGCTGTCGTGAGGTCGAAGCTGAGGCTGGCATTGAAGCGCCCGTTGGCCTTGTAGTAGCCGGTGCTGACGGATATGCCGCCCTGGGCGAGGAAGAATTTTCCGAGTCCCTCGGGATTATCCTCCGTAAAGATTACGATATCCTGACTCTCCGTGGAACTGAGGTCGCAAATCTTTCTGCGGTACACCTCGACGTCGTTTATCCTGTCCCAGACAAGGAGATTCAAACCGAAAGGACGCGAGTCGAAGCCCCAGACCTGAGCCGAGCCGTTGAGCTTGGGTTCATACTCGGAACTCGGGCGGAGAACGCCCCTGAGCGAGGTCTTTTCATCTGTGAAATTTCCTCTGATGCTGGATATGCCCATACCGCTGTTTCCCGCAGAAATAACCAGTACGGCTTCCTCGGCCTGCATGCCCATGTAGCGGCCGGGGAGGTCGGTGCCGTCATGCGGTCCCATGAAGTTGGCTATCGAGAGACTGACAACCGCAGGCTTTCCGACGCTTCTGGCGTAGTCGATTACCTCGTCGATACCGGCAATCATTCCTGCAGCGTAGAGGTTTGAGGTGGTCACTACGAGGTCCGAACCGGGGGCCATGCCGAAGTAGGGGGAAGCCTCGCGGGAGCCCGCGAGAAGGTTCGCACACATCGTCGCGTGGTATTGGCCGGGGTTCTCGGTGCCCTGGGCGAGGATTTCATCCTCCGAGTCGAGGCGGAAGCTCGAACCGGCCTCGTCGTTGAAATAGCTGAAACGCCTGACCCGGCCCGCAAAAGCCGAATGTCCCGCGTCGAAGCCCGTGTCCGAGAGGCCGACAACCACGCCCGTGCCGTCGAAGCCGGAGGGCGAGTAGTTCAGAACTGCTTCCGAGCCGGTGAACGCACGGGCGACGTTTGCGGCCGTCGTGCATGGTGTGGCCGACTGGATCTCGCCTATAAGAGGGCAGTCAAGGAAGGCGTCTACACTTTCGTCCGGCACGCAGACAAGCGCGAGATTATCCCTATGGCCGAAAATCACGCATCCCATCTCTTCGAGCGTGGTGAGCGCTGTGTCGTCGATAAGCTCGACGACGGTCGACTGGTAGTGCTTTGCCTCTCCCTCTTTTTTCATGGGCGCGGCCTTAAAACGACCGAAGCCGCGTTCGAGGTTGAACGCGGCGCGGGTGGAATTCGTGGGCTCGGCGCCCGCGATGCCCTGAGGCATCAGCGATACGCCGAGCGCGAGAATGGTTGCTAAACGGAGATTCAAGGTAAAGAGATAAGGATGAGGTATGGGCGGGGGCGCCCTTTAGTTCTTGATAAGGTCGCGGCCTGTCATCTCCTTAGGCTGCTGGAGGCCCATGATGTGGAGAATGGAAGGAGCGACGTCTGCGAGGATACCGTTCTCGACCGTGGCTTTCTTGTCGGAGGTCACGTAGACGAAGGGAACGGGATTGAGCGAGTGTGCCGTGTTGGGCGTTCCGTCGGGGTTGACGGCATTGTCGGCGTTGCCGTGGTCGGCGATGATGATTACCTCGTAGTCGTTCCTGATTGCGGCCTCGACGGTGTCGTGGAGGCAGTTGTCAAGGGTCTCGACAGCCTTCTGAATTGCGGGATAGATTCCGGTGTGGCCCACCATGTCGCCGTTGGCATAGTTCACTACAATGAAATTGTATTTTTTCTCGTCAATGGAGGCGACGAGTTTGTCCTTGACCTCGTAGGCGCTCATCTCGGGCTTGAGGTCGTAAGTGGCGACCTTGGGCGAGGGAACGAGGATGCGGTCCTCGCCGGGGAAGGCCGATTCGCGTCCGCCGTTGAAGAAGAATGTCACGTGGGCGTACTTTTCGGTCTCGGCGATGTGGAGCTGGCTGAGGTCGCGGTTGGAAAGGAACTCGGCGAGGGTGTTGCTCACGTCCTGCTTGTCGAAGAGAATGTGCACGCCCTTGAAGGAGGAGTCGTAAGGCGTCATGCAGTAGTACTGAAGGCCCGGGATAGTGTGCATTCCCTGCTCGGGCATGTCATGCTGGGTGAGGACTTCAGTGATTTCCTTAGCGCGGTCGTTGCGGTAGTTGAAGAAAATCACGCAGTCGTCTTCCTTGATTGTGCCGTCGACGGTGGAGTTGTTGATGGGTTTGATGAATTCGTCGGTGACGTCGTTGTCGTAGCTTTCCTGCATTGCGGCAACCATGTCGGTCGCCTGCTCGCCCTGCCCGTTGACAAGGAGGTCGTATGCTACTTTCACGCGCTCCCAGCGCTTATCGCGGTCCATTGCGTAGAAGCGGCCGATGATGGATGCGATGACTCCGGCGCTCTTGGCGCAGTGGTCCTGCACCTCGCGGATGAATCCTATGCCGCTGCGGGGATCGGTGTCGCGGCCGTCCATGAAGCAGTGGAGATATACCTTTTCGAGGCCGTATTTCTTTGAGATGTCGCAGAGCGCGAAGAGGTGTTCGAGGGAAGAGTGCACACCGCCGGTGCTGGTGAGGCCCATGAAGTGCATGGCTTTACCGGTTTTCTGGCAGTAGCCGAAAGCGTTCTTGATTTCGGGGTTGTCGAGGATTTCGCCGGTTGCGATGGCCTTGTTGATTTTTACGAGGTCCTGATAGACGATACGTCCGGCGCCGATGTTGAGGTGGCCTACTTCGGAGTTGCCCATCTGTCCGTCGGGGAGGCCGACGAATTCGCCGCTTGCCTGAAGTTCGGAGTGGGGGTATGTCTCGAGAAGGTGGTTCCAGTAAGGGGTGGGCGTGGAGTAGATGGCGTTGGCATGGTCGTGTTTGCCGATGCCCCAGCCGTCGAGGATAATAAGCAGTGCGTTGTGGCTCATAAGTTTATGCTTGTTTAGTTTTGTTGTTGTCGGATTTAGCCAGGTCGTCGAGGCGCTCGCGGCGCAGACGTTCCCGGCGTTTGAGGTTGAAGTGGAGGAGTACGAGTATAGCCAGAGTGATGATAATCACTCCGAAATAGAATGTTGCGGAGGTGCGTCCTGCGGCGTAGTCAGGCCAGCCGATAGAAGCCATGAGGGCGAGATAAACACCGAGAACCAGAGGTATTACAGTGGATTTCTTCATCGTTGTGCGTCAGTGGGCGCGGGCGCCTCTTCGTCGTGTCGGTAGGGGCTCTCCGCCGGGTGGAAACCGCCGTCGCGGAGGTGCTCGTAAATCTTTAGGCAGGCCCACGCGTCAAGTGCGGCGTAGGACTGCTGGCCGGGGGTAAGGGTGTCGGCCTCCCAGTTTGTTAAACGCTGGCTTTTGGAAATTCGTTCACCGAAGATTATCGCATAAATCTTCTGAAGGGAGATGTCTGTGATTCCGAAAGGCTTGACATACTGCTGGAGGTCGATGAAGCCATTGCATGCCACTTCGCTGCTGCGGTGGAGAGCGTTGAAGTCATCATGAATCGAGAGGCCTATTTTTGTGATTCCGGGGTTCTCGAGAAAAGCCTTCAGCTCGTCGCTTATGCCTATCTTGTTCAGGCGGAAAAGGAAGCAGCAGTCGAGGGTGGATATCTGCATGAGCGCCACGTTGTGGCGCTGACCTTTCTTGAAGGATGGGCGGGTCTCCGTGTCGAAGCCCACGATTTTTTCTTTGTTCAGGGCCCGCACGGCCGTGCGGGCAGTACCTGCGTCTTCAACAACCGTCACCTCCGCCGGATACACCATCGTCGGCAGCTGCGACAGCTCGTCTTTGCTTATGCTGATGTTCAGTTTCACGTCTGGTTATTGTGCTCTTGTTTTTAATCACAAAGTTACGAATAATAAGCGCTCGCGATTTACCACTTAACGTAATTTAGCATTTCGAGATATTCGGCGTCCGGGAAATGCTTTTTGAGATATCGTCGAATAAAACCGCGGGTGTCGGCGGCGATGGTCTCGTCCTTGTCGAAGAAGCGGTTGTACACCACTCCCGCGAGTTCGATGCCTCTCGACGCGATGGCCTCGAGGGAAAGGACAGTGTGGTTGATGGAGCCGAGGACACCGTTGGTCACGAGTACGAGGGGCAGCTTGTGCGAGGCCACGTAATCGATGGTGAACGTGTCGTCGTCGACGGGTACCATCAGTCCTCCGGCCCCTTCGATGAGCACGCGGTCGTAGCGGGCGGCGAGCTTTTCCGTGCTTTTTTCTACGAGGCTGAGGTCGATTCCCTTACCGTCGAGTCGCGCTGCGAGCTGGGCCGAGGCGGGGTAGGTGAAGATTATGGGTGCGGTGGTGCCGTCCGAGTCTTCCGGGAGGGCTTCTGAACCGGTGAGGCGCCGGTGTGTATCTATGTCTTCGGAGGAATCCTTGCATCCGGTCTGGATGAATTTCTGAGTGGCGACGCTGAAACCTTCGGTCGCCAGAAGCCGTGCGAGCCACGCCGTGGCGTATGTTTTTCCTGCGTCAGTATCGATTCCGCTTATGAAAAGTGTCTTATGTCTGCTGAGTCTTTCCATTTTTTCTTAAAAGGATAAAAATCGGGAGATAGGTCAGCCTGCAGCTTCCGTCGGCCTCCCTCGGATAGCGGTCAAGGCTTTTCAGCAATGGCTCCTTGGCCGAAAGCGCGTTCACGCCGGTGTTTTTCAGATGCCTGAACACCTTCACGGGGTTGTCGAAGTAGAGGATTTTGCGCTTGGTGTAGATTGCGAGCACTTCTCCGAGACCGTCGACAGTCCTGCGCCAGTCTTTTTCCGACATCAGAGGAAGGAAAATCCCGGTGGCCTGGGCCACCTCCACGAGATTGCCCATGGCGAAGGTGCTGAGGGCGAGCAGGCCGCCGGGCCTGAGAGCGCGCATCGCCTCGCGGATAAACCGTGCGGGAGAATTGAACCACTGTATTGTCGAGGAGGAGGCGATGAGGGAATATTTCCCGTCGGGAATGTCGCGGATCTCCGTCTCTGCGTCCACGCATCTGAAGGGTACTCCCGGTATAGGACGTGAGTCCACAATGTCCCAGAGCTCGAGTTCTCCGCCGGACTCGTCTGCAAGGCGACCGAGCGAAACGGAGAGTAGCCCTGTGCCACATCCGATTTCGAGAATCTGCGGCGAGGACGGGAGTCCGCAACGCCTGATGAGGGCCGCAAGTTCGTCGGCGATTTCGCTCTGGGCCACGGCGTGCTGTCTGTAGCTGTCGGTGCTTCTTTCGAAGCGCCGCACGACTATCTCCTTATTCATTACGAAATGGTCGAGAAGCTCCTGGAAACTGGGCATATGCGGGCCGCGGTAAACGCTCAGCGACCGCGCCTTGTCCTTCCAGGCGGCCATTTGGTTCTCGGGCGGGAAAATGGCGTCGCCCATAGATACAATGGCATGGTCCCATACAAAGGCGCCCCCGGAGCGGCGGGACTTCGCGATGCGTCCGAGCGCCTCGAGTTCATCCCTCAGTTCATCAAAGGACCGGAGCGGGGCAAATGGCTTGAATTCGGCGTAAGCGTGGGCTCCGCCGCACATTCTCATTCTGAACTTTTCAAGCGTACGCTCCGAGAGGCCGGCGAGGGTGCCGTCGAAGATGGCCTCCGGGATGCCGAGAGAGTTGTCGACCGGGCATGTGGTGCCGTTGACAGCCACTGACAGCGTCACGGCGGGAATACTGTCGAGAAGTCCGTCGGCGGCCATCACGCCCATAGACCATGCTATGACGCAGATTTCCTTGTAGCCGGAAACGATATCTGCCGGAAGCACGCAGTCGCGGTAGTCCCATACGACCGCGATGTCGTAGCCGGCGCGGCGAAGTTCCGAGAAGGGGCGGGCGTCCATTCCCCATCCTGCGAAGATGAGAATCAGCCGTTCTGATGTCCCGGCTCTGCCGCTGATATATGAATACTGCATAACTTTCCGAAATTTCGACTTGCAAAATTACAAAAAATCCGAACAAATTCGTAACTTTGTCCCATGTCTAAAGACTAAATAATCATAACCGGAGATGAAAAGACTGACTTACAGAATACTCTTCGCCGCCTTCGTTGCCTTTGCAGGTTGCGCCTTATTTGCAGGGGCCGCGAACCCTATGGCCACGGACTACACTTTCGCGCAATGCGAGGGTTCCCTTACACCGTACCCCGACAGCGAGCTCAATCCCGCTGTCTATCCGGACTCGCTTGTGCCCGTGTTCATCAACCATGTGGGACGACACGGCGCACGCTATCCGGCATCCGCCGCGAATACTCTCGCGCTGAAGCGCGCCTTGCTCCGCGCCGATTCGCTGCGGACAATCACACCGCTCGGACGCCGACTGCTCGCCCTGACCGAAATGGTCCAGACTCTTGCGGAAAACCGCTGGGGCGCCCTCGACAGTCTTGGCGAGGATGAACAGAGGGCTATCGCCTCGAGGCTCTTCTACAACTTCGGCGACATATTCGCGGGAGAGAACGCCCGTGTCAAGGCATACGCTACCTATTCGCCCCGCGCGATGATGAGCATGTTCAGCTTCATCCACCAGCTCGACCGCATGGACAACCGCATCGAGTTCGACACCCGAAGCGGCCGTTCCCAGAGCATCCTGCTTCGACCCTTCGATGAGGATAAGGATTACATAGAATTCCGCAAGGACGGAGCCTGGAAGCCAGTTTACGACGAGTACTTCGCGGCCACATGCCCTGTCGGGGCAGTCAGGCGTGTGCTCGGCGCCGGCTATCCCTTCGGGTCGGACGACGAGGCCAGAAATCTCGCACTCGTCGAGTATTATGTCGTCGCAGGGCTGAGGGCCATGCAGCTTCCTTCGGAGATGGCGACGTATTTCACCCGCGACGAAGCCAACGCCCTGTGGAGCTGTTTCAATCTTCGTCAGTATCTTTGCCGCACGGCCTCGACAGTAAGCACGGTTCCCGAAGAGATAGCATCCCCGCTGGTGCTTGACCTTATTTCGACTACCGACGCCTTCGTCACCGGGCAGGATACAGACACCCGCGCGATTTTCCGCTTCGCCCACGCCGAGACTCTGATGCCCCTCTTGTCGCTTCTGAAGATTCCAGGTTGCAGGTACCTTAGCAATTATTTCGACACCGTGGGAAAGTCCTGGCGAGATTTCGACGTCGTTCCAATGGCCGCAAACCTCCAGATTATAGTATTCCAGGCCAAGGCCTCGGGCCAGTACTATGTGCGTTTCGACCTGAACGAGCGTCCGGTGCGACTGCGTCCCGGGGAAGACGCCTCGACGATTTATCCCTGGGGCGAAGCCCGCCGGTTCATGATAAACTGTGTCCCCATTTATCGTAATATATGAGATGAATATGCCTTCTTCAGGATTCTGGATTACTATCGGTCTGCTTGTAGTGTCCAATGTATTCATGACTTTCGCATGGTACGGCCATCTCAAGCTTCAGGAGATGAATGTCTTTACCTCCAATACTCCATTATATGTCGTGATAGCGGTGTCATGGGGCATCGCCCTTCTTGAATACTGCTGTCAGGTTCCCGCCAACCGCATTGGCTTCCAGGGCAACGGAGGCCCTTTCTCCCTGATGCAGCTGAAGGTTCTTCAGGAGGCGATAACGCTTGTGGTGTTCACGGTATTCACGGTGGTCTTCTTCAAAGGCGAGGCCTTGCACTGGAACCATTTCGCCGCTTTCGTCTGCCTCATCCTCGCTGTGTATTTAGTCTTTATGAAGTGAGAAGGAGGGGGTTGTAAATCCTCGCAATGTAAGGACGCACGGCTCGTGCGTCCTTTTGCAAAGCATTGTTCCCCAGTATAATAATTAGGACGCACGAACAGCGCGCCCTAATTATTAGTTAATTGGTTTAGCAGTTCTGCAACATTCACTTTTGTCTTTCTCAAATATCGTCCCCGTCGGAAGCGGTGATGGTGATGTCGCTGAAGTTGCCGCCGTCAAAGAGTATGCGGCCACCGCCACCGCCGTTGATTTGCAGCAGCTGCTTTTTCGAGGCTTTGTTTCTGCGGGAACTGTCGTAGTCCCATTCGTCGTTTTCGTCGCTCAGCACCTTTGTGCGGAGGCCCTTGATGCGGCATTTGCCGTATTCCATGTTCCGCGTCGTAAGGTCGAATGAAGAGCCGGCGGGAATGCCGATATTGAGCTTGCTGTACTGACCGTCGACTTCCACAAGCCTGAAATCCGGGGCGAGGCGGGCGATGCGTATTTTTGAGAACTGTGCGTTGGCGCGGAGGCTGCGTATGATGTCGGTGGACACGAATTCGGAGTAAGCCAGCCCGAGACCGGCCGCCGAGAGCCGGCCGACCTTGATTTTCCCGAAGCTGTCGGTGGCGCGGAGGGTGTCCGCCCGTCCGATGGCTATGTCGGAGTATTCGTTGGAAATGGCGATGTTCCTGGCGGAGCTGACCGAACATTTGGAACCGAACTGGATGCGGAGGCTGATGTTGTGGACGTTCCCGACGCATACCTTGCCGTACTGGGAGTAAACGGTCAGAGGAGCGTCGAAGTCGTCGCCGTACACGTCGCCGAACTGAGTATTGACTCGCATGGGATAGCCTTTCGGGGCCTTCACGGTCATTGTAATCTTATAACGCTCGCTGTTGCCGTTGAAATTCGTGCTGCTGCGCAGGTTGACTTTCGCTCCGGTTTTGCGTCCCGACTTTATGGCTTCGAATTCTACAGCGTCGAGGAGCGACTGCACTTTCTTTCCGGACTTTGCCGTGACGCGGACGTCGCATTCGATATCGAGGCGCGGCTTGTCCCAGTGCTCGATATTGACTTCGGCGAAAGTCGCGTCGAACACCAGGGTGTCGCGACTGCTCGGAGTAAGCGAGAGTTTCTTGTTGAATCCCCCGTCGGAGGCGTGGGCCAAAGGAGGAAGAAGGAGGAGGAAGAGGAGAATGGAGATGATCTTTTTCATGCCGATAGACAGTAATTAGTTGAGAATTATGATAGAGGGCTCTGTGTCGCAGCTGGAAATGTCCCTGCGGAGGTCCTGGAGGGTGCGGAGGCTGGTTGTGTAGTGGTTGTAAAGAACATCGAGCCCGTTGGCGTTGCGTGGAAGGGACGCGGCAATATTGTAGTCGAATGCCTCCTGGTCGGCGGAGAAGCGGCGTAGGGCCTCTTCGGCGGCCGCGCGCTGCCCGGGGGTTGCGGCGGAGCGGAGGATGTTCTCGGTCATTCTTTGTATTTCAGCGCGGTAGCTCAGGTCCACGGTTGCCATCTTGGTCTCAAAAGGATTTGCGGACGCGGGGGTTCTCGAGACGAAGAAGGAGTAGGCGAGCACCCAGATTAGCGAGGCTGCCGCCGCTCCGGTGAGAATCTGGCCGAGAGTGCGGTTGCGCCGACGGTTCCGCTCGAAGCGGCGGGAGGCGTCGAGGGCCGAGAGCTTGAGCGCGAAGCGCTCTTCGTGTCCTTCGGGAGGGGCGAGCTCGAAGTCAAGAGAGGCCTTGCGTAAGGTCTGGGAATCGAGGTTCAGTTTATTCTTCATTGTGCTTGAGTTCTTTGAGCAGTCTGCGCTTAGCCCGGAGATATTTCACTCTGACGGTCCCCTCGGGAACGCCCAGGATTACCGCGCATTCCTCGTAGTCGTATCCTTCGAAAAGATGCAGACTGAGTATTGTTCGATATTGAGAAGGCAGGCCGAGGACGGCCCGGTGGATGTCCTCTATTTCAGCTTCGGTGTCGTCGTCCTGCAAGTCGGTTTCGTCGCTGAGGTCCGCTTCCGAAGGTTCGGAGGCCGAGAACAGCGAGCGGCGGCGAAGGATGTCGATGGCGCAGTTGGCGGCTGTGTGCCTGAGCCATGCCGTCAGGCTCTCCCATGAGTCGCCGAAATCGGCAGTACCTTCGCAGGCGGTCTTGAAGAGCCGCAGGAATGCTTCCTGCATTGCGTCCTCGGCATCCTGAGGGCATGCGGTGATGCGCAGGGCCGTGGGATAGATTCTTGAGGCGAGTTTACGGTAGATGGCGGTTTGCGCCGAAGGCTCCCCCGACGCGAGTTCGCGGATAAGGGGGCGGTCATTCTTGCGGGAAAATAGAGGGTTCAGGCGCATCGCTATTGTTTTCGTTTGTAATAAAGACGGAGCGTGCGCGGGAATGTTACACTTCCGGGGAAAAAATCACACGGACGCGGCTTCGAGCAGTTTCGTAAGCGTTGTGCGGATACCGCGCAGGCGGTTAATGACCTCGTGGGTCTTGTCGACTCCGCGCCGGTTGTTGCGGAGTTCGGCCTTGGCGGCGTCGATTTTCAGCCCCCGGTCCTTCAGAAGGAAGCGGAGCATGCGCACGGTCTCGATGTCTTTGGCCGTGTACTGGCGCTGGCCCTTGGGAGTCCGGTGTGGCCGGAGCTCGGAGAACTCGCTTTCCCAAAAGCGCAGGGTCGACTGGGGGAGTTCTGTGAGTTCCGCTACTTCGCTTATGGAATAAAATCTTTTCTCGAATGTGTCGGAGGATGTTGGAGCCGGCATATGATGATGGTATATTATATAAGGTGTCAGTCCATCATGCGTCCGGCGTTCTCGGCGAGACGGATCATCTCATCGTATTCCTCGGGCGTGATGTCGTAGAAGTGGTAGTAAACGGGATTCTGGGGTTCTCCCTTGAGACGGACCTCGTAATGAAGGTGGGGACCGGTGCTCTTTCCCGTGTTGCCTACTTTACCGATGAGGTCGCCGCGTTTCACTTTCTGTCCCGGGGCGACGCAGAGTTCGGAAAGATGGGCGTAGCGGGTGGTATAGCTGTAGCCGTGGTTGATTTCCACCATGTTTCCGTAGGCGCTCTCCCACCCGGAGGTGTTCACGGTTCCGTCGCCTGTGGCGTAAACGGGTGTGCCTGGAGGCGCCGAGAAGTCGAGTCCTTCGTGGAAACGCGTCGTGCCGTACACGGGGTCGATGCGGGTGCCGTAACCGGATGCGACGGTGCGCAGGTATTTCTCGTTCAGCGGTGGAATAGCTGGCACGTGGGCCAGACGGTCGTCCATTTCTCCGGCGCGTTTTGCCAGATAGTCGAAGGATGTGCTCTGCACGTAGAGCATCCGTTCGAGCCGGTCGAATTTGGAGGATACATTCTCGATAAGCTGAGGGTCGGAAAGGGAATCGAGCCGGTCGAAAGCGCGCTGGCGCTCGAGTCCGGCATATCTTCTTCCTGCGGAGATGGGCTCGGCCTGCATGACGATTCTGTAGAAGTTGTTGTCGCGTTCGGCGAGGTCTTCCATCACGGAGAGGGCGTCGTCGGCGCGCCGGTTCAGCACACTGACTTCCGCGCGGAGGGTCTCGTTCTCGGCACGGAGCTCTTTTTCTCGGGGAAAGTCCATGAGCGAATAGGCGACGGCCACAACAGCCACCCCCGCGAGTACGCTCACGGCCGCCTGGCGCATCCGCGCGCGAAGGCGTTCTCCCTTCGAGGGAAAGACGCGCTCGAACTGGTCGGTCGAGGGGTTGTATCTGTAGAATATCCGCTGGCTCATGTCCTGCAAAAGTACAAATTTTTTTTCTCGCCGCAAAATTTGTAACTTTGCGCCGTCACTTTTAAAAATCACCAAGACCATGACTGATTCCGAACGGCAGGATTTTTCCGCCCTTGCCTCCGGCGAATGGGTTGACGGTTTCAATCTGCACTGTTGTTCATGCGCTGGATGCCCCGAGGCGCAATGATGGTGTGATGCGTTGCCTTCCGGTCACGATTGGCGACAATGTATGGATCGCTGCCAATGTCGTTGTCCTTCCGGGTGTGACCATTGGCGAAGGAGCTGTTGTCGGAGCCGGAAGCGTGGTTACGAAAGATGTTGAGCCATTCACACTTGTAGTCAGTAATCCGGCTAAATTCATCCGCAAGATATGAAAAGAAACATCTGGAAATCGCTTCTGTTCGGGGTCGTGTGTGTTCTGGGTATATTCGGCTGGATCGGGGTGATTGCTTCCGTCAGGGTTTTCATTACGCCATGGTGGCGCATTCCATGCGTGGCTTTGGTTACGGCGCTGTTGCTTGCAGGCCCGCTATGCGGTCTCTGGTACCGGATTTCGGACATGAAGAAGGGATTTCTCGCGCGGCTTCTTCCCGTGGCTTTTTTCAGCGGAGTGCTGTCAGGAACAGGGCTGATTGTAAATTTCAGCTTCGACCGCGAAGGAACGACAGTCGCCACCGAGCGCCATGCCGTCACCGGGCTTTTCCGGACCGAGCATCAGAACAGAAGAAGAGTAGGACGGCATTATGTTGCCACCGGCTCTGTCAGCTACAGATACCACGCTGAGGTCGAAGTCTCGGGACGTACCGTGGAGGTCCCGCTATCTTTCCAGCGATACAGGAGGCTCCGCGCGGGCCGCGACTCCATAAGCGTGGACATCCACCACGGTATTCTCGGCGGCGATTTTGTGACGGTATCGAAATAACTTGTGTAAACCATGTTGAAAAAGTGTTTTTAATTCTTAATTCATTTGCGGCGGGATGAGAATATGTTTATCTTTGCATAGATAAACTCAGCACTCAACTAACATCACCTACTAAGCCCAAATGAAAACGAATCTTACATCGTTGATCAAGCTTGACCGCATCCCGCGTCGCTACTACCGGCCTGACAACGAGATAGAACTCGCCGCAGTCTCCCGCGAAGAGAAGGTAAACACAAAAATCTATGAGAGCTCGTCGGAAGGCAGCGACTTCATCGCCTCGGAAATCGTCCGCTACATCAACCGCTTTGTATCGGAGAAGGGCAAATGCGTGATTGCCCTCGGTGCAGGCCTTTCAACCCATCCGGCCTATGCCTCGCTGATTAGAATGCACAAGGAGGGCAAGGTCAATTTCTCAAACGTCATTGTCTACAACATAAGTGAGTTTTTCCCGCTTGTCAAAAACGGACCCTCCACTCTCCAGCGCCTCCGCGAGGTGCTCCTCGACCATATTGACATCCCTGCGGAGAACGTACGCACCATAGACCCCGAGATTACCAAGGAGACAATGCACGACTACTGCAGCGCCTACGAGGATGCCATCGAGGCCGACGGCGGCCTCGACCTCGTGGTATGCGAGATCGGGCACAACGGCGCTCTTGCATTCAACGAACCGGGCAGCTCGTTCAGCAGCCAGTTCCGCCTCGTCCTTCTCGGCAACGAAACGCGACACAACGTGGCCTCGCAGTATAAGGTAACCGACGTTCCCTCGTCGGCAATCACCATCGGCCTCGACAACATCATGCGCAGCCGCCGCGTACTCACCATGGCCTGGGGCGAATCCACCTCAAAGACCGTTGCCAAAATCGTCGAGGGCGAGCGCACCGTCGCCGTTCCCGGTTCGGTTCTTCAGGACCACCGCCACGCCAAGCTTGTAATTGACCTCGGCGCCGCCGACGACCTTACCCGCATCAGCAAGCCCTGGACAGTGACTTCCTGCGAATGGGACGACAAACTCATCCGACGCGCGATAGTATGGCTCTGCAACCGCACGGGCAAGCCCATCCTCAAGCTCACTGACAAGGATTACAACGACGCCGGCCTCGGCGAGCTTCTGGCAATCTACGGCTCAGCCTATAACGTAAACATCAAGGTCTTCAACGAGCTTCAGCACACCATCACCGGCTGGCCCGGCGGCAAGCCCAACGCCGACGATTCCTCCCGTCCGGAGCGCGCCGTACCCTTCCCCAAGCGCGTCATCGTTTTCTCACCCCATCCCGACGACGACGTAATCTCCATGGGCGGCACTCTCAAGCGCCTTGTCGACCAGCACCACGACGTCCATGTGGCCTACGAAACCTCAGGCAACATCGCCGTGGGCGACGAGGACATGATGCGTTACTTCATCATGATGGACAAGATTGCTCCGGAATTCGGATTCGACACCGAAGGCTACAAGCGCCTCTCCAGCGAGGTCCACGGCTTCGTCAGCCACAAGAAGGCCGGCGATGTCGACACCGCCGACATCCGCGAAATCAAGACCATGATTCGTCAGGCCGAAGCCACCATCGCCTGCAACTATATCGGCGTGAAGAACGACCATATCCATTTCCTGCGTCTGCCCTTCTACGAGACCGGCACAATCAAGAAAGGCAACCTTACCCAGCGAGACGTGGATATCGTCAAGGCCCTGCTCCAGAAAGTGAAGCCGCATCAGGTGTTCGTGGCCGGTGACCTCGCCGACCCTCACGGCACCCACAAGATCTGCACCGACGCCGTCCTTGCCGCAATTGACGAGCTCAAGGACGAGGCGTGGATGAAGGACTGCCGCATATGGATGTACCGTGGCGCGTGGGCCGAGTGGGAAATCGACCATATCGAGATGGCCGTGCCCATCAGCCCCGAGGAGCTCCGCTTCAAGCGCAATTCAATCCTTAAGCATCAGAGCCAGATGGAAAACGCTCCCTTCCTCGGCGACGACGACCGCCTCTTCTGGCAGCGCGCCGAAGAGCGCAACCGTGCTACCGCCCAGCTCTACGAGAACCTTGGCCTCGCTTCCTACGAGGCAATCGAAGCCTTCGTCCAATACCATCCCCTGTAAGTTTCTGCAAACACATAATTCAGGCGCTCCTGCCCGGAACCGAGTCCGGCGGGGAGCGCCTGATTTTGTTTGTAGGAATCAGTATGTGATGGTGCCGGGGAGTTCCTTGGCCTGGGCAATCATCCTTTCCACTTCCGCGAGGGAGGGAACGCGGCCCACAAGTTTTCTCTCCGCGTTTTTGGCTTCGAGGGCGGTGTGGAGATTCTCGGCGTTGCGGTGTGCGAGTTCGCGCACAGTGTCGACTCCCGCAGCTTCGAGTAGTTCGGCGAACTGTCCGCCGACACCCTTGATTCGCATCAGGTCAGCATGCTTGACCCATGTAAGGATGAATTTCGGGCTGATTTCAGTTTTTTCTGCAAGGTCCCTGCGGCATTTCGGGCATGCGCCGGTTTTCAGAAGGTCTTCCGTGGTGTCGATGCCTGCGGAACGGAGTTTCTCGGCATAGGCGGGGCCTATTCCTTCGATGTCTTCGATTTTGTAGCTCATAGTATCAGGATTAAGTGTGAGTGGGAGTTTAAAAATATCATAATTTAAAACGCTACGGTCGCTCCGCTTGTTCGCTTATGGAAATAAATTGCTAAATTTGCACATTGAATGCAATGACACTATTAACATGAAAACCATAAAGGACGAAGAATTCGGCGGCGAGCGCCCCTTGTTCGGGAGTCAGGACCTCCGTCTTGAGAACTGTACGATACATCCCGGAGAAAGCGCCCTGAAAAACTGCCGGAACATCGAGGTCGACAATTGCCGTTTCGAGGGAAAATATCCGTTCTGGCATGTCGACGGGTTCAAAATCACAAACTGCGTTTTCACCGAGGGAGCCCGCGCGGCCTTGTGGTACAGCCGTGGATGCTTCATGGCCGACACTCTTATCGAAGCTCCGAAAATGTTCCGCGAGCTCAAGGGGATAGCGCTCCGCAATGTGCGCATCCCCGACGCTCAGGAGACTCTCTGGCACTGCTCGGACGTCGACATCGAGAATGTAGAAGTCGGCCATGCCGATTATCTTTTCATGCACACCGACAATATCCGTATCCGCGACTGGCGCCAGCACGGCAACTATTCCTTCCAATATTGCCGGAACGTGGTCATCGACGACGCCGATATCCATTCAAAGGACGCTTTCTGGAACACGAAGAACGTCACTGTCCGCAATTCGCGTCTCGACGGCGAATATCTCGCCTGGTACTCCGAAGGGCTGCACCTCATCAACTGCCATATCTCGGGCACCCAGCCCCTCTGCTATTGCAAGGGGCTCGTTCTCGAGAACTGCACATTCGGCCCCGACGCCGACCTCGCTTTTGAGGACAGCGATGTGCGCGCCGATATCCGCGGCAACGTCACGAGCATCAAGAATCCCCGCACAGGTGAAATTACCGTAGATTCTGTCGGCGAGATTATCCTCGACGAATTCCGCAAGGAGCCTGCCGACTGCAAAATCATCATTCGATGAACGCCTTCGATTTCGACAACGCTCCCGACCGCCGAGGCTCCGGTTCCTATAAATGGGACTCGGAACCGCCCTGCGAGTCGCTGCGAGGAGACATTATCCCGCTGTGGGTGGCCGACATGGATTTCAGCACCGCTCCGTGCATCATCGAGGCCCTCCACAAGCGGGTCGACCATGGTGTGTTCGGCTATACGTATATCCCCGAGGCCTATTACGAGGCCCTTTCCGGATGGTTTGAGCGGCGACACGGCTATTCCGTGTCCCGCGAAAAGGTGATTTGCGTTCCCGGAGTGGTGCCTGCGGTTTCCGCTATCATCAAGGCGCTTACGGCGCCGGGCGAAGGAGTTATCGTCCAGACCCCTGTCTACAACTGTTTCTTTTCCTCCATCCGCAACAACGGATGCTCTGTCGTGCGAAACCCTTTGCTTCGCGAGGACAGGAACGACGGCACTTTCACTTACGGAATGGACCTCCTCGGGCTTGAGAAACTGGCTTCAGACCCGCGCAACCGCGTGCTCCTGCTCTGCAATCCCCACAATCCCGGCGGAAGGGCATGGACGCGCCAGGAACTCGAGGGCGTGGCCGAAATATGCCTCCGGCACGGAGTGACGGTTGTCAGCGACGAAATCCATTGCGACCTGACACTTCCCGGTCATAAATTCACGAGCTATGCCACCCTCGGTGAGGAGTATACCTCCCGCGCCATTGTCTGCACTTCTCCGTCCAAGGCTTTCAATACGGCGGGACTTCAGATCGCCAACATCATCTGCGGGAACGACGACCTTCGCGCAGTTGTGGACCGGGCCGTCAACGACAACGAGGTGTGCGACGTCAATCCTTTCGGCGTGACCGGTCTCATTGCAGCCTATACCGGAGGGGAGCTCTGGTTGGAGGCGCTTATGGATTACCTCGACGGGAATTACCGCTGGCTTGCGGATTTTTTCCGCCGCGAGCTTCCCTTCCTTCCGTTTTCCGCCCTGGAGGCGACTTACCTGTTCTGGGTGGACGTCCGAGCTGTCGGAATGCATTCACAGGAACTCGAGGAAATGCTTGTCGACGAGTGCGGGGTGTGGCTGAACGCCGGGGCTATGTACGGCGACGATGGATACATGCGCATAAATTTCGCCTGTCCGCGCCGGCGTCTCGAAGAGGCTATGCGCAGGATTGCGCCCGTTCTGAAAGCTCTACATGCCGGTTGACATTTCATACATACGGGAAGGAAAAAATCTCACTTTCGGCCAGCAGATTTCTCTGACGGCACGTCTTGCCGTCCCGGCCATAATCGCGCAGCTGTCGACGATACTGATGCAGTATATCGACGCCTCGATGGTCGGACGGCTCGGCGCGGACCAGTCGGCCTCCGTCGGCCTGATGAACAGCAGCCTGTGGATGTTCTGGGGCGTGTGCTCCATGGTCACCATGGGTTTCTCGGTTCAGGTGGCGCACAGGCTCGGCGCCAGGGATAACTCCGGCGCGCGCGACGTTCTGAGGCAGGGAATCACTTCCTGTGTGGCTTTCGGGGTCTTCATGGCTGTTCTCGGAATGTCCATCGCTCCGTGGCTCCCGGGATGGCTCGGCGGTGCGGAGGAAATAAGGCACGACTCTACGGTCTATTTCCTGATTTTCGTCGCCGCGATGCCGATTCTGACGGTAAACTACCTCGCGGGAGGAATGCTCCGCTGTGCCGGCAATATGAAGATTCCGGGACTCCTGAACGCCGCGATGTGCGTCCTCGATGTCCTGTTCAATTTCTTCCTGATATTTCCGACAAGAAACGTCGGCCTCTTCGGCATGGAATTCGTGTGTCCGGGAGCGGGCCTCGGTGTGCTTGGCGCGGCGCTGGGAACAGTTATGGCCGAGTGCATCATAGCGTCGCTCATGGCCTGGTATTTGCTTAGTCGGCAACGCGAGCTGAGGCTCACGGGGAGGGGAGGCCGTGGTTCGTTCCGCCCGACGTCAGCCGTCTTGCGCAAGGCCGCGCGTATCTCCGTGCCCATGACTCTCGAACATGTCATCTTCTGCGGCGCGCAGATTACCATCACCGTTATTGTCGCCCCGCTCGGAGTCGTCGCCATAGCCGCCAACGCCTTTGCCGTAACGGCGGAGAGCCTGTGCTATATGCCCGGCTTCGGTATAGGCGACGCGGCCACGACGCTTGCCGGCCAGAGTTACGGTGCCGGCAGATACGGTCTTGTCCGCCGTTTCACATATCTCACGGTCGGCCTCGGAATGGCTGTGATGACTGTAATGGCTCTTGTGATGTATCTCTGTGCTCCGCTGATGATGGGGATAATGTCGCCCGTTGACGGGATTGTTGCCCTCGGCTCTGAGGTTCTCAGGATTGAGGCATGGGCCGAACCAATGTACGCCGCTTCGATTGTGGCCTACGGTGCGATGGTAGGAGTGGGGGATACGACTCTTCCAGCGATAATGAATTTCGGGAGCATCTGGCTCGTGAGAATTCCGCTCGCGGCGCTGATGGCTCCCTCGATGGGGCTTCGCGGGGTGTGGATTGCCATGTGCATCGAGCTGACCTTCCGCGGGCTCATTTTCCTCTGGAGGATGTTCGGCAAGAGCTGGCTTAAGCCCGACAAGAAACGGGGCCCCGAGACCTTCGCCGCGGAGGAAGCCCTCGCTGACCGGGGAGATATGTAATTTTTATTAAATATTTGAACCACGCTTCGGGCGGATTTGTGTAATTGATGATTAATTGTTACCTTTGTACGTATTCACAGACTTCAACGGAAATTCCAACATAACAACATACAACAGAACCACCATGGACAATCAGTTAATTGAACAGGTGACGGCAAAAGCCAAGGCCTGGCTGTCGCCCGAATATGACGAAAAGACCCGGAATGCCGTGCAGACAATGCTCGACGCCGAGGACAAGACGGATCTCATCGAGTCCTTCTACAAGGACCTGGAGTTTGGCACAGGCGGCCTCAGAGGCATAATGGGCCCGGGCTCAAACCGTATGAACATATACACAGTCGGCGCCGCCACCCAGGGCCTCGCCAACTATCTAAAGGAAGCCTTCAAGGACCTTCCCGAAATCAGCGTTGTGGTAGGCCACGATGTCCGCAACAACTCCCGCCTCTTCGCCGAGACCGTCGCCGACATTTTCTCCGCCAACGGAATCAAGGTATATCTTTTCGACAACTTCCGGCCGACCCCTGAACTCTCATTTGCCATCCGCCATCTCGGCTGTCAGAGCGGCGTGAACATCACAGCCTCCCACAACCCCAAGGAGTACAACGGCTACAAGGCATACTGGAGCGACGGCGCCCAGATTATCGCTCCCCACGATGTGAACATCATCGACCACGTCAACCGCATAAAGCACGTCAGCGAAATCAAGTTCAAGGGCGACCCCTCGAAGATTGAAATCATCGGCGACAAGATGGACAAGGACTTCCTCGCCGCAATCAAGACCCTTTCTCTCGACCCCGAGGTAATCAAGCGTCACGCTGACCTGAAGATTGTCTACACGCCTATCCACGGCACCGGCGTCAAGCTCATTCCCGAAAGCCTCCGCAACTACGGTTTCACGAACATCATCCACGTTCCCGAACAGGACATCCCCGACGGCAACTTCCCGACCGTAGACTCTCCCAACCCCGAGAATGCTTCCGCAATGGCAATGGCAATAGCCAAAGCCAGGGAAGTCGGAGCCGACCTCGTTGTCGCTTCCGACCCCGACGCCGACCGCATCGGCTGCGTGATCCGCGACAACAGCGGCGAGTATCAGCTCGTCAACGGAAACCAGATTGTGATGATTCTCATGAACTACATCATGCTCCGCAACCGTCAGCTCGGCCTCCTCAAGGGCAATGAATATGTGGTGAAGACCATCGTCACCACCGAGACCATCAAGGCTATCGCCGACAACCAGAACATCAAGATGTTCGACTGCTATACGGGCTTCAAGTGGATTGCCGACGTCATCCGCAGCAACGAGGGAACCATGCGTTACCTCGGCGGCGGCGAGGAAAGCTACGGCTTCCTTGCCGAGGACTTCTGCCGCGACAAGGACTCTGTTTCCGCTATCTCGCTTATGGCTGAAATCTGTGCCTGGGCGAAGGACAACAACATGGACTTCAATGAAATGCTTCAGGATATCTATCTCCAGAACGGCTACAGCCACGAGGAAGGCATCTCCGTTGTCCGCACAGGCAAGAGCGGAGCCGAGGAAATCCAGAAGATGATGAAGGACTTCCGCGAGAACCCGCCCAAGACTCTCGGCGGAAGCCCCGTCGTTGAGGTCAAGGACTACGCCGACCTCAACTGCCGCGACCTCCGCACCGGCGCCCTCTCCAAGATGGACTTCCCGACCACGAGCAATGTCCTCCAGTACTTCACCGAGGACCACTCGAAGGTCAGCGTCCGTCCTTCGGGCACAGAGCCGAAAATCAAGTTCTACATCGAGGTTCACGACAAGATGGCTTCGAAGGCCGACTACGAGGCATGCAACCGCAAGGCCGCCGAGAAAATCGCCGCTATCAAGAAGGACCTTGGCATCTGAACCCTTTCCCAACCCTGAAAATTAGTTTTTTTCATATTTAAGTTGTTTTTCTCTCCGCGCCGTCTGCTCATCCCTCAGGGAGAAGCAGGCCGCGGAGAGTTTTTGATTGACCCTCGCGCAAAAGCATGGACATACTCTACGAAGACAACCATATCATCATAATAAATAAGAAATCCGGCGAGATTGTGCAGGGCGACAAAACCGGAGACGAGCCCCTTGTGGAAACTCTGAAGACCTTTGTCAAGGAACGCGACTCAAAGCCCGGAAACGTGTTCATGGGTCTGCCGCACCGTCTCGACAGGCCGGTATCGGGCGTCGTTGTCTTCGCGAAGACTTCCAAGGCTTTGGCCAGACTAAACGAGATGTTCCGCAACGGGGACGTGCACAAGACCTACTGGGCCATAACCGCCGGGCGTCCTCCGAAGGACGAAGACACATTGGTGAGCTATATAACTACTGTCGAGAAGGCAAACAAAAGCTATGCGTCTCCCAAGCCTAAATCAGGGGCGAAGGAGGCCCGTCTGGCATACCGCCTCATAGCCGCTTCGGACCGCTACAATCTCCTCGAGGTGAACCTCATGACGGGACGCAAGCACCAGATTCGCGTACAGCTCAGTTCAATCGGATGCCCGGTGAAGGGCGACCTTAAATACGGTGCGAAGCGGAGCAATCCCGACGGAAGCATCTCGCTTCATGCACGGCGCGTGGTGTTCGAACACCCCGTGAGCCATAGGCAAATCGACGTCACGGCCCCTGTTCCGGCCGGCGACCCGCTTTGGAAATATTTTGAAGAATCGACTGAAAAATGAAGAAGCCTAAAATAGTTTTTTTCGGAACTCCCGAATTTGCTGTAGCGAGCCTCGACAGGCTCGTGTCCGACGGTTACGAGATAGCCTCGGTAGTCACTATGCCCGACAAACCCGCAGGCCGGGGCCACAGGATGCTCCACTCGGCGGTCAAGACTTACGCCCTCGAGCATGGTCTTCCGCTTCTCCAGCCTGTTAAACTCAAAGACCCTGAATTCGTCGGGGCTCTTCGGGCTCTTGAAGCCGATCTGTTCATTGTGATTGCTTTCCGCATGCTCCCGGAAGTGGTGTGGACGATGCCTCCGCTGGGCACATTCAACCTCCACGCTTCACTTCTCCCGCGCTACCGCGGGGCTGCGCCCATCAACCGTGCGGTGATGAACGGTGACGCGGAAACGGGAGTGACTACATTCTTCCTCAAGCATGAAATAGACACGGGCGACATTCTGAGACAGGAGCGCATCTCCATCGGTCCCGACGAGAACGCCGGAAGCGTCCACGACAGACTGATGGCCCTCGGAGCTGAGCTTACGGCCGATACCGTGGCGCACATCGCCGCAGGCGACCTCCGGCCTATGCCGCAGGACGAGGTGGCTGATGTCGAGCCCTCGCTCGCTCCCAAGATTTTCAAGGAGACATGCCGGATGGAGTGGGGCGCACCGGCTTCGGTGCTGCATAACTTCGTCCGGGGTCTCGCGCCATATCCCGCGGCGTGGACAGAGCTCGTGGCGGAAGGCACACCGGATAGTGCCGAACCGCTTGCGAGTCTGAAAATATTGTCGGCGAAGGTATCCTCCGGCGTCAGCGCACTCGCTCCCGGTCAGGTATCGCTTGTCGAAGGCTCGCGGATTCTCGTGGGCACAGGCTCGTCCGACGAGGTTCTGGAGGTTCTGGAGCTTCAGGCAGCAGGAAAGCGCCCCATGACCGCCGAAGCCTTCCTGAGAGGCTTCCGGGCCCCTGAGGATGCCTTACGGATGCGTTAGAGCCGGTTCAATAATATCCGTTAAGAGCAGGGCGGTCAATCGTTGAGTGGTTT
>ERZ825137.341-NODE-341-length-67075-cov-4.621113_pt1 | contig 67075 bp, 61 predicted proteins | sample MGYA00519873_ERZ825137 | MGnify/ENA primary metagenome ERZ825137 (study PRJEB31778, sample SAMEA3449190) | human gut metagenome | biome: human gut; feature: human-associated habitat; material: faeces | place: United Kingdom | collected 2010/2012 ...
TTTTGGTCTGCTTGTTTTTCTTGCTGATGATATAGGCACTCATCCAATAGTTGATGCTGTAGCTGAACCCGTCGTTCTGGTTGTTCAACTGCTGCACGCGGTTTCTTGACCAACCGGCATATCCTTCCGAGTTGGCAAGTACCTGTTCCCGTTGCGAGGCGTTGGGATAGAAATTCGGGTCGCTCGTGTTGAACCGCACCCATGCGCCCCCGTTCAGGATGCTGTTGTCGTCCGTCGGAGGATAGTAGTCGCACAGCGATACGCTCCCTTGGTCACGCCGGGCAATGTACCACCGCTGCGTGTAATAGTTCCCCATCGCTTCGTCCAGGTAGTCGGTCATCCATGCCGTGAGGTTGTAGTTGCTGAAGTTGAACAGACCGGCCACGTTGTCCGGACCACCCACCATGTCAATCAGCAAGCCGCCGATGTCATGTTCCGCCTGCTCGAATAGACTCCCGTAGTGTTCATACAGGTTGCCGATTTCTTCAACCTTTCCGCCCATCAGGTCATGGAACGAGCTGCTTTGCAACAGGGCGTCACCGAGATTGGCAATGCCTGCCGTTGCAAGGCCGACACCCGTGTTATAAAGGTTGTCGAGGTCGCTTTTCAGGTTCTCGTGCGTGAAGTTGCCCGGTATGTGGGCGAAGTTGTCCATCATCCGCTGCCAGTCGATGTTTCCCGTTTCGGAGAGCTTTAGCAAGGGGGCAATCTCCGGATTGATTTCGAGAAAGGCGATGTCCGAAAAGGTCAGCGTGCTGTTGGTCACCACGCTCTCGAACTGCATACACAGACTTTTGGTATCGTCGCAGACTTTCATCAGGTAACTGCCCCAATAGATAGCCGTTTGCGGCGAATGGAGCATCTGCTTCGCCACCACCCATATCTTGGGCATGATTTTCTCCGCCACCATCCGGTAGATGCGCCGGTAGTAGTAGTTCTCCGTGCGGCTGTTCCAGATGCCGAGGTCGCTCAGGGCTTTATGCTCCAAGAACTTGGCCGCGAATATCCCGGCGGTAGCGACCTCCGCTGCCGTGTAGTGCTTGAGGATGTCATCGACCTGCTCCCGGTAGTACCCTTCGGCGACCGCTTCCGTACCGAAGGCGGCCACCATCGCCGCAACGGTACGGGTGTCGTAGTTCACGCTGTAATACTGGGCGTGAACCGTCTGGCAGAGTGCGACCGAGGCGATGGTCAGGATAAGGAGTAGTCGTTTCATGGCTGCAATGCTTATTTGGATTCATACACGGGACGGAGGTTGAGCACACGCCCCGTCTCGTTTACTTTTTGTGCAAAAGGCAGGGACTTCCCGATACCGCTGGCATCCCAGTCCCGGCAATATGCCTCGATAGCTTCCTGGTGGCTGCACCGAAGTTCCTTCTTGTAAAGCTTCAGTGCCTCCTTTTCCGCCCGTTCGGTCGTGTAGGTCATGTAGCACTCGTGCGGCTCTTCCACGCCATACACGCCGCTGGTCGTCCCCCGGCGGATGAACACTTCGCGGAAGAAGCTGCGCCCATCCTTGTTCTCCAAGCGGTTGATGGTAAATATCTTCTTGCAATCCACCTCGGTCAGACCAAGAATCTTTCGGATTTCGTCAAAGCGTTCCTTGAACTTGCTTTGATCCAGCAGCATCACCACGTCCGAGTTGTTGATGATGGCCTCCTTCACGATTTCGCTGCCGATGATGTCCTGTATCTCCTGCGTCACCACGCCAACAGAAGCCCAAAATTTACGGGCGGTCTTGTACATGAACTTGATGTATTCCGCCATGAGCGGGCTGGCAATGGCCTTCCACGCTTCCTCGATGACAAGGACTTTACGGTTCTTCTTGATGCGCATTTTCTGCAGGAACACGTCCATGATAATCAGTGTGACAATGGGAAACAGTTTCTTATTTTCCTTGATTGCATCCACTTCAAAGACAATGAATGTCTCGTCAAACAGTGCCGAATCCACTGTCTCGTTGAGAATTTTCTCATACGCACCGCCCTTGTAGAACGGCTGCAGCATGGTCGAATAGGTCGAGTAGCTGATTGTCGTGATGTCGTTTTCGGTGCAGATCTGCTCCAGACGGTCGAATGAGTAGTCAAAGAATGAGTTGAAACTCAGCTCCGTCACTTTGAGGGCCGCCCGCCGTGCCTCAAGCACCTCTATCTGTTTGCGCACCATCTCATCCACCTCTCTGGGTGGTTTGTTTGGGTTCTTTCGGCTGGCCGCCGCAAACAGGTTTTTCAGCAGTACCTCCCGTTGCTCGTCGGTGTATCTTGTAAATCCGTTGAAATAGGCATCATAGTAGTCTATGATTATCTGCTCGACAATGCGGAACTCAATTTCGGGGATTTGGCTGTCCGACCCTTTCCAAATCATCAGGATAAGGTTCTTGAGGAAGTCTATCTTCTCGATATTGTATTCCTCCCGGTTGATGCGAAACGGATTCATCGTAATAGGCCGTTCCTCGGTATAGGAGATATACTTGCCGCCCAGATACTCGCACAGTCCCTCGTATGAGTTCCCCGTATCGACCATCACCACATCCGTTCCCTGCTCGTGGAGTTGGCGTACAACGGAGTTCATGTGGAACGACTTGCCGGAGCCTGAGGGTCCCAAACAAAAGAAATTCGAGTTGTCCGTCAACTTGTTCTTTCCCTCCTTTCCGGTGATGTCTATCGCTACCGGCACCCCTTGGCGGTCGGTGTAGTAAATCTTCAGCGGCGTCTGCTCGCTGTGCTGGATGCGCTCCTTGTACATCAGGCAGGTCGCGGCATCGCCCAGCGTGAGGAAGCGGTCGTAGTCCGGGTTCATGCCGTAGGCGTTTCCTGGAAAGGAATTGACGAACAGTTCCAACTGGTTGTAAGCCCGCTTCGATATATGGATGCCTATGCGGCTGAAACTGTTCTCCAGATGATTGGTACACTTTTGTATGTCAGTATCTGCCGAGACCGCGACAACGAGGTTGAAATGGGTGTAGACGAGTTGCTTGCTCTCACGGGCAATGACCTCCTGCACCTGCTTGATGTCCTCGACCGCCATCTGGTTGCTCGGGTTGGGAATGCTGGCGTGGCGATTTTTCTTCTTGTCCAGCAGTGCCAGTTCGCGCTTCTGGTTCGGAAGAAAAATCATCTGGTTGTAGACGACCGTCTCTGCGCCGGGAATGCTGTCGATGGTCGAGAGCAAATCGACCGGCATATCGGTATTGTTCACCTCGATATTCGTGTAGGGACGGATCAGCGACGGCAGGCTCACGCTGTCCACATCCACGAGGCTGTAGACCTTGCAGCGCCGGTCGCCCATCGAAACCGTTTCGTCGTCCGCCTTGAAATTCGACATCGAAACGACCTTGTCCTTGAAGTTCATCGCAAAATAGCGGTCGACATACTCCGACGCCTCGCGCTTCGAAAGGAATCGTACCCCTACGCCCGCATCGTGAAGCTGGTCGTGGACCTTGTGGATCTTCACTAAAAACTCGCGCCACTTCTTGGTGTCGTAAGAGAACAGACGCCCTTTCTTGCACTCCTGCGTAATGGTCAGGTAACATACGCTGTCGGTATAGTTGCGCCCGTCGAAGTAGCGGAAGTAGGAGGATGACAGGAACTCGCGGCTGTCGCCCGTGTCGTCCGCAAACGGCTTGCGGACAAAGATGTCCTGTTTGTGAATGGCATAGCCTTCGCCCAGTGTCTGGGCCAGAGCCGTGAACAGGTGGGCGAACTCGTAGTAGCTGTCGATGTCGGCACAGTATTTCTGCACCGGATTCTCCATCTTCAGCACGGCGGAGTATTCGCCCGTCTTGGTGTATAGAATCCCGATGCCGTCCACATCCTCCGCAGAGAAATAGATGTCCCGGAAGATGTGCTTGCGCTTGCTGCCTGTACCGAACGCATAGACCGATATTGCCATTCCGACGCACAATGCTATGAAAAATAATAGGATGTACAGTGTCATTCTCTTTCATAAAAAGGGGCAGGCTTACCACGCAGGGTAAACCTGCCCGCCGTTCAACATTCAATTAGCCACACATTGTCTGAATGGTTTTCTTCTCTTTACACGCTCTTCGAACAGGCATACACGAAGACGCCGCGGTCGATTTTCTTCGTGTGCAGCCCTTTCCGCTGTTTGAGGACGATAAGCACCGCCCCTGTGGAGATGGCCGAAACAAGCACAATCAGTCCGGCGACGAATCCCAGCAGACAGTAGGCGATGATGAAACCGGCGACGGCTCCGCCGGCAGTGCCTGCCGCCCAGTAGATGTATCGTCCCTGTATGCCCATGAACTCAAGAGGGCGTTGCAGCCCCTTGAAGACGGGATAGTCCTGATAGCGTTCGTCTTTGCCTTTCATCGTCCGGGCGGTTTACGAAATGCCGAAGAAGAGAGGCAGTGCCTGAGCAGCCGCAATGAGGAAGATACAAGCGCCGACGACCATCATGATCTTCTTCTTCACATCCTGCTCCTCGTTGTTCATGGCGATGTAGACGCTGATGGCGCCGACGATGGCCACGACGCCCGCAATGGCGTAGCAGAGCTTCACCGCGACGGGAACGTACTTGGCGATTTCGTCGGCGACGGTCGAGAGTGCCGTCGTGCCTGCCGAATAATCGCCGGCGGTATTCTGCGCCATAGCCGCCGTAGCGCCGAGCAGCATGAAGCAGAGCATCTTCAACTTGCCGGGAGATGCTGCTCCCTTCAAAAACTTTTTTACTTTCCGAATCATTTCTTTTCGTTTTTCTGGTTAACACTTATATTCGCTTGAACTCATGAGTTTCTTGTCTGCTCCGGCTATATGCGGTAGCCGAAGAATGCGGGGAAGACGATGGACGCGCCGATGATAAACAGGCACGCACCGACCAGCGTCATGATCGACTTGGATATGCCGTCCTCGCCCGCATTCATTTTGACGTATATCTGGAATGCTGAAATAACAACAAACACAGCAGCGACGGCGTAACAGATGTAGAGGACATAAAGCATCATCGTCACTACATAGTCGTGCATCGTTGCCAGCGCGTCCGCACCCCAGCTGTAGTTCACGCCTCCGCTCTTCGCGAGGGCGGAAAACGGGAGGGCGAAACACAGCGCCGTCAATGCCGATTTACGTTTCAATTTCATCACAACCGGTCGATTGAAGATTTCCACACCAATGCCGGACGGGCACCCGAACAGCCTTTGCTGACCATTGCCCTTTTCAGTTCTTCCTGACTGAAAGGATCGGAGAAGCAAGGCTCGATATCTTCCATCTCAGCCTCGACCTTTGCTTTCAGTGCTTTGACGATCGCCTCCGCCTTACCATCGGCGTCTTCGGAATCCCGCCCGGCATCGGTCGCATCGGTTTTGAGTGCCGTTTCATAGGTCTCGTCGCCGACGCTGAAACCTGTTTCGCTTTCGGCGACAGCCACACCGGCCGCGTCCGTGTCGTCGGACAAATCGACCTCGAAGGTCTCCTCGCCGGATGGATTGGCGTCCTTCCTGCCGTAGAGGTCGCGGGCGATATTCACGGCGTAATAGATGATATAGGCTGCCGTCAGGCAGATGACAAATATCCAGTATGCTTTCATCGTCGTAGGTCTAAATTGTACTCGTTTTGTTTTTGTACTTAACTGCAAGCGCAAAGGAATGGATTAAAAACAGCACTGAAAAATATCTGATTGTAAAACCGATGTTTTTCGAGCATAAATTGCGCGTGAAAACATTTTTGTACTCTATTTTTGTACTCAACTGGATTTTTGAATAAAAAAAGCCCTCCGAATGGAGAGCCTTTTATCGTAACGGGGCGGCTTGAATGCTACCGCTTCTTTCCGCGTATGCAGTCGTTCAAATCCTTATACTCCGAATAACGGAAAGATTCATCGCAAACCCGCGATTCATACAGCCCCGAAATCGTCTCGACGGTCTTTTGCCCTGCGAGATCATTGTCGAGGTAACAGTGGATATGCGGGTAACATTCCAAATGGACGAGGGTTGTCTTCAGGTTGCTCACAGAGTTCATAACAAGATAGTCGGACGGCGATTTAATGCATATTTCATTCTCCTCCTGCCGCATGAAGGTCAGATACGAGAGGAAATCCATAAACCCCTCGAACACGCAGATGTGCTGCTGTATCTGTTCCTGCCGGTGTTTTATCAAGGAGATATCTTTCTTGATGATGCAACCCTTGTAATAGGAATTGCGCACCTCGTAGCCGCCGGACATATTCTCGAACGCTATGGCATAGTAATGCCGCTTTCGCAACTCGTAATGTACCTCGCGGCAGAACCACCGCCCGACGTCCGTGTCGACTTGCCGGGAACGCAGATAGGAGAGGAGGGCATGATGCCGCAATGCCACGACTGCGACATTGCGCATCAACCTCTCAGCCGGCGCGACGTCTGCCGTCGAGATAGCAACTCTCGCCACTGCGGGATTGCGCGAGTGCCGCTCTATATGGGAGAGAACCTCGCTTATATCCTCCGTCTGATACAGATGTTTGCCCAGTTCCACCAAATCACCGCCCGTCGCAATACCGAAATCGTACCACTCGTTCAGACGGTCATTGACCTTGAACGATGCGGTCTTCTCTATACGGAACGGAGAAAGGTACCAGTATTGCCCGTATTTCTCGAACTTCGGTTTGTACCCGAGCTGTCTTAAAAAGTCCACAATTCGGACTCGTTTCGCTTCTGATATATTCATTGTCTTCTGTTTCAAAAAACAGTTTAATTTGATATGCGACCTTATATGCCCACCGGCGTAAAGTAAAGGATTTTCACTCTTCGGAATCATGATTTTCGTCGAATAAAATGGCTTCCGCCGGGCTAATGCCATAGTAAAAGAGTTTATCCATTCTGGATATTAACTTTAGTTCATTTGTGAGATACTGCAACATTTTGATAGTTACACTTCGTCCACGCTTGAATCCAATAGCGTCATAGGATTTAATCAAGGCGGATACCACATTCTCAAATCCGCGTATTGGCTTTTCTCCAAAAGCAAGTGAAAGAGCTGCCTTGTGCTGTTCCATAGTAAGGCTTCTAAAACCCATACGGCGTTTTGACTTGGCCTCGTCATCGTTAAAAGAATAGTCATTTGTCAGCACAGGAAAACCATCCTCACTTACTTTGAACGCAAAGGGTTCAAATTCTCGTTCACGAATATGAAGTGCCCGGACTTCGCTTATTTGCGGATTCAGGTCGCTTTTGCTGATGACAAGCACTGTCTCCGCCTTGTTGCCCATCTCTGTGCCGATATGACCGCGCACATTGTTGTCGCCTTTGTTCAGATGAAGGACGCAGTGAATATGCAGATTGTATTTCGACGACCACTCCATCATCCGGTTGATGACCGCAACTGACTCCGCCGCATTGTTGATGTCCAGCATTAAATCGCGAATACCGTCGATGATGACCAGTCCATACCCCTTATTCTGCCGGAGGGCATAGTCTATGACCTGCATACGAACAGCCGGGCTATATTCACGCAGGCAAAAGAAGTCGAGATTTTCGCTGTCGCAGGATGTCGGCAGGTTGGCAAGGCGCAGGATGCGCTCCAATACATTGTGGCAATGGAAGCGGCTCTGCTCCGTGTCTACATAAAGTATCCGGCGCTTGCCTTCGGGCAGACTGGCGCGGTAGTTCAGCACCTGACCGTTCTTCAATGACGCAGCTACAATAGCCGAAACATTGAAAGTCTTTTTCGACTTCGCTTTGCCCGTCGATGCACTGAAATTGCCCAATGTGGCTATTGCTGATTTGTCAATCCAGATAATCTGCGGCGGCAGCGTATATTCGTCGGTTGTCCTGATACGCGATATGGAGAGGATGTCCGATAGCATTTTCTCTTCCAAACCTGCACCTTGTGCAAGGTTATTCTTCTCTCTTTCTTCTTCCATAACGTTTCTTTCCATAAAATGGTTGAACATCCGTTGCCTGTTCCGCATTGCTCATAACTTCATCAACCGTCGGCTCATAGTGTTGCAGCAGCCATGCGTCCAACTCCGCTTTCGAGAAGAAAATATTTTTGCCGCGCGGCTTGTAGTGGGGAATCTCACGGCTGGAGGTCAGTTTGTAGAGCAGGCTCTCCGATATGCCCAGGTAGGCACAAGCCTCTTCCGTGTTAAAGACATCTTTGTTTGAGTAAAGATTTTCTTCCAGCATAGATACCCGCTTCATCAGCTCCTTTGGCTCCATCTGTTCGATGATTTTCTCGATGGAGGACAGTCTCATGTCTATCCGTTCCATCACTGTCGTCGGTTTTCTTGTCATAGACTTTATCATTGATGTTAAACATTCTTACAGACGCTTCATCGCACGATGCGCATCTTCTGAAAGCAAAGGAAAATAAGAGCAGCCCAATAGTTTACTTGTACAGGGGTAAACTATTGGGTATTTGCCTCTCTTTTCTTTCTTCAACGGCTGTTTTCCGTCATTTCTTCAATCCGGCGACAACTCTCCGAATGCCAAAAGCGACAGCATCATCCAACCCTCGTGTGTCAGACACAGCGGTGGATAGATTGGATGTACCGAGGAACTTGCTGCCGTCCTTTTTAAGCAGGAATTTCCCTTTTGCAAGAACCGTCTGCCAGTTCCAGCGAATGAAACCTCGCTCGTGCAGCGCATCAAACAGAATGGCAACACGGCGGATATTGTATACTCTTATATGGAAGTCGGGCTGACAACTGAACAGCGCAGCCATATCATCGGCGGTAATCTCCGAACAGAACAGAGCATATCTGTTGGCGCAGTCGGCGATTCCCTCTATTTGGATTTGAGAAAAGGCACAACCCAAAGAGAGTGGAGCGATTGATCGATCTTGTGAGCGAGTACTGTTAGGGATGGCAGAATCGCCGGTGTCGTACACTCGTTTCAGCTCGACACACGCCTCGAATGTGAATGATGCTGCTGTGAAATGGGATATTATGAGGTCGCGACAATCGTAAAGCAGTCCCTTGACGATATGGATATTCATCTCGTGGCAGTTCCTGCATACCGTCCGGCTGCATTCGATATACCGATGACTGTTTACGAAATCCTCGGCAAAACGGCGGTAGATTTTGCCGCCGGTCACAACATCGCGAAGATAGACGTCTCTGGCGTCTGAAAGTAATGCGAATAATTCTTTCGCGGCTTGTTGCTCATCTTCGATGTGACGGAGATGTTGCCTCTCCCCAAAAAGAGAGAAGGCCATCATTTGGTCTTTTCATGTCGAATTACTGTTTAGGTGGTTAAACGATATCATGCAGGCATAGACTCTGAAAACAACAATTTCCAGAGCAATGTCTGAGAACATGCGCTTGTGAATTCGACACTTCACCTAAAATCAATTGAAAACAGAGTTCACCAAGTTAACGGCATCATTTTTCTTTTGATTTACAATCTTGGCATAGACTTGCGTTACCTTCACGTCCGAATGACCGAGCAATTTCGATACGGTATAGAGGTCAGCACCGAGCGTCAGCATCATCGTGGCAAAGGTATGCCGGGCTGTGTGAAACGTGACGTGCTTTTTTACTCCGGCTTTTTCTGCCCACTGTGCAAGTCCGGGATTAACATAGTTTACTGACGGAATGTAAAACACCTTGTCATCCTCTGTTTTATCGTTTTGGTCGGGTATCCATTTCAAGGCTTGCTCCGACAGTGGAATATAGATAGGGTCTTTGGTCTTCTTCATAACTATCTCCAAACTGTATGCACCCCTGTCGCAGACGATATTCCTCCATCTCAACTCCATGATATCACTGATACGCAATCCGCAGAAACAGGAGAAAAGATAGGCATTCTTAATGTCTATCAACCGCTCATTCGGGTAGGACGTATTCATCAGCAACTTCACCTCGTCAATGGTCAGGTACTCGCGCTTGCTCTCCGGCTCGCGAATCTTATCCCGCTTGTCGATTTTGTTGAACGGATTGTCGCGCAGGAGGTCTTCCCGAACAGCGGCATTCAGTGCGCAGTTCAGTACACGGTAGTAGTTCCTCAATGTAAAGTTCGAGAGTTTCCGGTCGCAGGGATTATAATCCGTCTGAAGGAATCGCAGATAGCCAAGGCAAAATTCTTTGTCGACATTGTTGAGCAGCATACGCTCACTGGTATACGCCTTTAATATATTGATCGTTGTTTTGATTTGCCGGGCATCCTTCTTGCCACGCTTCTCCTGCGCCTCCATATAGGTATTCATCCAATCCAGCAGATAGACCTTCTTATGGGTATTCTTGATGCCGACCTCACCGGTTGTCAGCTCGATGATGCGCTGCGACTTTACCTTGTTCGCCGCAAGCATAGTCGTTGCGTTCTGCTTGCGGTCGGCGGCAGTTCTTTCGGGTATGAGATATAATTTGAGAGGCTCGTATGTCCGTTTGCCGTGACGGTATATGTCCAGATAAAGAGACTTGCTGCCGTCAGTAAGCGCTCTCATCCGTATTCGTACAGGTTCCTTGACTTTTGCCGGTTTCTTTATCCTTGCCATATGAGTATTGAGTTTCAATGTAATTTCATATGCAAAGATAGGAAAAATAATCCGAATATGCGTAACAAATACGTAACAAAATAGATACTAAAAAGACCTAAGAATATGAAAAGCGTGAAAACAAACATGGAATGTCATATCAACATAAGTAGTTAATATGACGCGATATATTTTCATTTATTCGGCAAGTGCTTTCATCATAATCAATATGATTTGAAATCTGGAAAATTTCATTGCATCGGGATAGCAATAACACTCATTGCTTGTATTGTTATATATCGTTCTGATATATACGGACAAGTGTGGGGTATTGTTTATTTGATGCAGGGCATTCCAGAGCCTCCGATTCGATAAACTAACAACTCCACACTTTCTTTTTATCCCCCATAACCCGCCATACAGGAGTTGGATGGTAAGACTAACTATTTTTACCATGAAACAGGGTGATGTTTTATTTTGCGCGGTATATTCTAACCATGAATATACATCTAACGCAGACTGGTCTTGCACCAATAAAGATTCTCAAGCTTGGTTCTATATCAAACAAACCTGTATCGTTTCCTATAGCTATGGAGATCATTGTGATTTCAATATAATTGATCGGACAGGTCTTCCTGCCATATTGTCCATTGGCAATTTCGACGTGCTTAAATTTTATACGGGTGGCACACGGGAAAACTTTTTTTTGGCCGTAGAGTTTAAAGATCGTCGTTTAGGACATCTCCATATCCATCATATTGCAAAATGGCAAGATCCAATCAAAGACACATTGGATTTTGTAAAACAAGTCGCTGATTGCGGTAGCTATGATATATATCTTCTAAGACAAGAGAATAAAGCATTACGCGCTGAAATTGAGCAATTGAAAAACAGTTAAACCATTAAATTTACATATACATGAAAAGGCTATTGACACTTTTATGGCTTGGCATTTTTTCTCATCTTGCGGCATTTGCTCAAATTCCCGATGACTCGGGAATATTCGATGGCCATAAGGCTTCCCTCGATGTTCAGCCTTCTTTTCAAGGCGAAGATTTAGAAACTTTCAGAAAATGGGTAAATGCCAATCTTGTCTATCCTCAATTAGCTAAAGAGAATGGCATATCGGGACGCGTAATCATATCTTTTGTGATTGAGAGAGATGGCAGTTTGAGTAATATCGAGATTATGCAATCTCCTGATAAGATATTGTCGGCAGAAGTTATGCGAGTTCTGCTGTTGGCTCCAGCGTGGGCTCCTGGCATACAAGAAGGTAATGCTGTACGAGTTAGATACATACTCCCATGTGATTTCTCTTTCTCCGATGAGGCACCTTCAACCGAGAATGAACAAAATAACCCCAAAGCCCCAAACTTTGATAAAGGAGTTGAAAATTTCAATATTGAAAAATATCCCGAAGCGATTGAATATTTCTTACATTCATTGGGAACTGAAAAACATGAAATAGGACTTGCTTACATATATTTATCTTTTTCATATTATCATTTGAACAAAATAGATGATGCCTATGGATTTGTGAATAAAGCAGTAAAACATTTCAGCCCTATTTCCGAATATTTAGCAAATTATAAAGATGCGATATTAGACGCTCTTTATCTTAAAGCTAATTTTGATTTCGATTACAGCCAACAACGGGAAGATTGGAAGTCTTACGCTTTGTCAGCAGTAAATAATTATCAACTAATTCTAGCTAATTTTTCAAATAGTTTGGATGTCAAAGTTTTTCAAGAGATTAATATGCGTTGTGGTAGTCTTAAATACGTACTTGGGCAATCTGACTATAGGAAATATCTTCAGAATGGCGGAGCCGAAGGCCAAGAAATGTTGCAAAAGATAACAACAGTACAGCGCGGGCAGACAAATAGCAGCGTTAAAAAATCAACGCAACTCATTAAAGATAAAAACTTTAAAATAGAATAAGACAATGAAGGTTATATATCGTTTTGCAGTAATTGGATGCATCTTAATATTATCTTCCTGCTCAATAAAGAATACAATTCAAGATGCAGAGAAAGCCGTTTTTACCGTCTATACATACGACAAGTTCGGCGCCCCAAGCGGCACAGGAACTGGCTTTTTTATTGATAATGAAGGTACGGCTTTTACTAACTACCATGTTTTGGACGGGGCGGTAAAGGCATATATCAAAACAATAGACGGACACTCTTATGAAATTAAAGATATTTTAATGTCCGACAAAAACAAAGATATTGTCAAATTTACGATAGACAACCCCGATAATGTAGACTTGCATAATTTATCCTTATATCGAGGCAATTACGAGAAAGGAGATGAAATTATTGTGATAGGTAGCCCCCTTGATCTAACCAATTCAGTAACAACAGGCATTATATCCGCATTACGAACCGACAGGTCTCATGGAGATGTTATCCAAATTTCAGCACCTATTTCGCCAGGAAATAGCGGAAGTCCTGTTCTTACAAAGAACGGTAAAGTTATTGGCATTGCAACATTTAATCGAGTGGGTGGGCAGAATTTAAATTTCGCAGTTGCCACAAAAAATGTAGATGAACTTTCATCTAATGACTTTGAAAAAGCAAATAGAAAGTTCAATTTAAAAGATGATTTCATAATCCTCAATCTTCCGAGCGATAATGGTTCTGACATTATTTTGAATGCTATTGAATTTGGGAAGAACCAAACAACAGCATATTTTACATATATAAACATGAACCTTTTATATGGAGAGTCAATGATGATTTGGAATGAATTACATAAAGACGATAGTGATTATGGATTTTGCATTACAGATCAGGAACGGAATAAGCAATATTATATAGTTTCATCATCCATTGGGTCTGATAAAAATAGCGGAACAGAGGTAAACCTATGCGATTCCTATCAATTCCAAGTTTATTTTCCTGCAATAAAATCCAAACTTGAGAAAATAGATATTGCAAATGGTACAGATTCTCGGTCTTGGAAATTTACAGATATAGATTTGAATTACTACCGAAATAATTTGTCTGTTGATTTGGATTTATATAGGAAACTATATGCTATGTCCCAAATGAAAGAAGGTGAATTAGGAGGAGCATATCAAATATTCCAAGATATTTTGAGTGAAAACCCAACAGATGTTGAATGTTTAAATGGTTTGGGGCTTATATCATATATTGCCGACAACCAATTAGATGCAATGAGCTATTTTAATACAGCAATAGAAGAGAATCCACTTAATGTCCTATCGTACTTAAATCGGTGCGCTATTTTCGATGCCAAAAAAGATTATAAATCAGCATTAGCAGATATCACAAAAGCCATAGAAATAGATCCAGCACAACCCGATTATTACTATCATCGAGCATTAACATATTGCAAAATCAACGATTATAAATCAGCCTTAACAGACATGGATCAACTTATATCTTCTAACGATTTTAAAAAAGAGGCGCATGCTTATTATGTTAGAGCCATGATTCATATCGAAATGAATAATAAAAAAGCTGCAAGCAAAGATATTTATACCAGTTTTCAGTTAACAGATGATGAAGAGTTAGAGAAGGAGTTAAAGGAAATGTGGAAATATTGCGGAAACTAAAATACAGATTGGTAATGAAGTGACAGACTTGTGCAAAGGGGTTAATCTTTAGACCCCAAACACAAGTTTGTCCTTACAACTCTCCTAGCATTTAAAATGACAACAAAAGAAATCAGTATCAAGCGATAAAATTATTACCATCTAATCGCTTCTGTTTTGATCTGCTTGTTTACAAGCGGGATAGCCACAAGTTTACATCTACACGTTCCAACGATATGTATTATTACTGTTGGGATAGTGTATGCAATCTGAAAATGGAAATGATTGATTTAATCAAGTGACACATTTTGAAAGGGACTATATTAGCGAATCCTGCAAGATGTGTCACCACTCCCAACCACTACTTAACCCTTAAATTATGTCCCTCAATCCTACTCTTAAATATGTGCTTGTCAAGACTGCCTACATTGTAGGGAGTTTGCTGACCGTTCTTATCCTTTTGATCTGGTATCCCATAGGAGAACATCACAAGACTCTTATAGGCATTTGGCAATTTGTAATTACGTTAACTATCATTTGGTTCAACATCCGTAAACTGGCAAAACCGATACAACTCGTTACAATTGGAATGTACCTATTTCTATTTGCGGTAATAATGTTCTGGTACAAAACAGAACCTTTCCCGAGGTGGTTTTATGATTTTCCTTCCTCGTGGGGTCAGTTCTGCAATTATAGAATGATGAGAATATTATGTTGCATTGGATTTATTTTACTTGCATCCATTTTACCGATATTTCTCAAATCGACAGATGCGCCACGACTTACCAAGTTTGGAACAATCTGGATTTGGGCAACCATCCTCATGTTGGATTTTGCAGTAGCCATGCCGAATATCTATTTTACAGAAGAACAGGGAGACAAACTTTATAGGGGCTTCCATAAAATGGGAACAGTCAATAAATATGTTCCAATATATGCTGTGGGAATTGGTGATTATTTTAAGGTGCTTATTCCGCAAGATTCGGTTGATACCTTTCCCGAATATTATTTGAGTGTTCACTATGAACGTCATGGCAATCTTCTGATTCAACCAGAGATACGAGATACAATTTGGATTGAGAAAGGTGGTGCAAGGCCAAATCCAGACCGCAAGACCATAGAAAACAATACGAGTTGCCAGATGCGTTGGCAATGGCAATATTACGCATGGCATAAAATCAAGGGGATATTTTGCAAAGAAGAAAACGAATAGGTATGAAACGCTATATAATCATACTGCTTGGGATTCTGCTGATTGGATGTCAAAGCCAGCCCCAGCAATCGGATTCAGAATCCGAAGATGTATCTATGAGCAATATTGGCAGTTCCCCAAAATCTATGCTGTTTGGGTTCGGAAATGAAGATACCGCCACCGAAAGCCTATTTAAGTCAGCTGAGTTGCTGGTCGGGTGTGGAAATCGACAAGTAAAACAGGAAACAACGACTCAATCTATCGAAACAGAGATAACCGATTCAATTCACGAATATAAAGACAAAGAAACCGATATTGAGGTGTTACAAGATCCCACGAGCAATATTGCAGGAGGAGAATCATTGAATGACATCCGTTTTGGCAATTGGACAGACAACGACTGGTACGACAATGACTATTTTCGTGCATTACGCGAATACCTTGATTTCTGTTATCAAGGTAAAATTGTTAATGAAAACTTAGAACCATATAAATCTGCACTGAAAGAACGATTTGTAATACTTAATGCGGAGCCATTTATTTCGGGAGGTATGTTTGTCACGATTATTTTTTTAGAGGCCCCGAATAAAATTTTCGATGCTGCAATATATAGTACTGTAAATAAAAACACTAAGACCGTCATAGATTATCGGGTAATAGGGATAAGGGCTCTAAAAGACGTAGAATCAGGATTGACGAAAAACGATATTCTTACCATAATCAAAGAACATCCAGAGAATAAATTATGGTAGGAGAACGCACAAAGGACAGACTTGTGCAAAAGGGTTAATCTTTAGCCCCCCTGCACAAATTTATCCTTACAACTCACCTTGCATAAAATGACAACAAAAGAAATCATACACCGTACATATTCGGCCTTAACTGTCGGTCTGCTGACAGGATATATAATGTCATCCTCTATGCAGACTTTGTATCGTTCCAGTCGCTTTTCTTATATCGAGCTGGGGTGCAATATGATATTGGCGATGGGAATTTGTTGGATTACGACAAGACAAAATAGACCTGCACATTATAAATATTATGCAGGAATCATGGCTAGTTTGACCTTTTTATATGTTTATATCTCTCGTATATCGCCTGGCGATTTTATATATGACTGGGATCTTTATAGGTATATCTGTCGCAGTCTTGGATGGATGGCATTGAGCAGTTATTGGATTTGCATCGTCATAAGCACTTATCTGTCTAACACAAAATATTATAACATCTTCCCGAATCAAAAGAAAGGCATAAGTTTTTTATTTCGAGGGCTAAGTTGGGCAGGACAGATTATCGTGTGGGGATTTTTTGCACTCCTATTTACTTGTGAGATCATTACGAGGCTATAACAAACTTTCAAAGGCGATATAACCAAGGATTTTAAAATTACCTCATAGATGATGAAGAACTACATAATGCCGATATGTGCATTGTTGATGGTTGGGTGTGGAAATCGACAAGTAAAACAATCCACAGAGAAAGCCATCATTACTGCTGTAAACGATACTAATGCGAAACCTCTTGCTATAACCTCTTCATCGGATAGTAATCAAATCTCTGATGAGGATTCCATTTATTTGATGGCATTTGAACCATTATCCAGTAATCTATCAAGTTTCAGCCCTGAAAAAGAATTACCCAATACTCCTTTAATGAAAGACTTAGTAGACCTATACAATGGAGCATTGATACTCAATAGTATATGGTGCGACTTTGAGCTATGGGTGAGATTTGACACTTATGTTAAAGATGTAATAAAACGAGTAAATTGCTCTATTATTTCCAATAGTAGGATAAGAAAATATGCCCAAACTTATAAAGATCGTATCGTAGCAATACTACCCGATGATACTACACAAGTTGATTCCATAAAATTCACATTGGCAACTAAAGAACATGATATTTTCAAAGCTGCATTAGTAAAGAGATACAACATCAACCATTATGGAAACCTCTCAAACAAACAATATGAGGAAATATATGATAAGAACAACGTAATACCAGATTATGATTCGATTTATTTTAAAAGAGGTAATCAAGATAGATTATATACTGCCCATTTAAAACAAATGGCGAACAATGAAAGTGATTTTACTAAAAAGTGCATTTATACTTTAGAGTCTATGCACGTAGATTCTGCTGAACCAACAGAAGAAATCATTAAACCATTAGAAAACTTAATGCAATCAAAACAATACTCAATTTATTTAATTGAAGTATGGCGTACATGGAGATACCTCTTTCAATCTATGTATGGGCCATCCAAAGATTCTGCTATACCTAACTATAAATATAATGACATGAGAATGATCTGTGCCAACACGATATTGCATCACATCGTTGCATATCCAAACGACATGATGGCCATAAACCAGTTTTTGACGCTCTCTTCCATAGACAACATATATCGGTATGGCGAATTTCCTATGGGCAATCAAAGCATTTTAGAAGAAGTCTTTATATTCCCAGAACGATATAATGCATTTTGGAACGAAAAACGCTAATAATAAGCCTCTAAAACAATCACGAACTATGAGCGAACAATGCAGGATAAGAAGACGTGAAATGGCAATTTACTTATTGATCTTACTTAGCTTGTTGATGCTGTCGTGCAAAACCCAATCCCAAGAAAAAAAAACACTTCAAAATACAGATACCGAGAATCTTACTCATTTGTTGGATTCCATAACGCAGAAATACCATGCATACGTAGCTAAATCCCAGCAAGAATTAGCAAAAACCCAGCGAGAATTAGTAAAGATGAAAGCTATGCAACCATTGGTATTTGACTCGCTTATCCGTATTCGTTATAAGAACCTGATAAATGGCTATCAGGTTACTGCCATATGGCAACCTGAATATGTCGGTTATGCAGGTAAAATTATTGGAAAGGCTATTATAAATTTCAGAAAAGGAAAGATACATTTTTCTATGGTACATAGTCATTATTTTATAAATGGAGAGTTAGGAGAAACTGATTTTGATTCAATAGATTTCGATAAGTATTGCATTTATGAAATAGAATATCCTTCAACTAACAGCAAACAATATTTGCGGAATGATGTCCCTTTTTTCTTTGTAGATAATGGACGCAAATTGGTATTTACTATGTGGGGAGACGGACAGCGCCGTTCACACGCATATCGTTTTTATCAAATGGAAGATGATGGGGATTGTCTACAAGATGACTTATATCAAATTACAAACCAAGAGCCTTATAACCAAATAGATGAACTCTCAATTTTCAATGATAACGAAATTGTGATACATCAGGAGGGCGGAGCCATTTATCATACGGAAAAAATCTATCGTAGAGATAGTTGCATGGATAATTTTTATAAATTAGATCATATTAAAGACTACGTTGACGATTCCGTATATATCTATAAATTAATTAAGACAGAATCACACTCTAAGAAATGTACTAAATAGATACTAATGATTAATGCGGAAACAAAAATCAAATTTTATCTGCAACAATTATAGTTCAATCGTTTTCGGCAAAACAACGATATAGATAATTTCTTGCATTATTTACAGTTTTCTCATAAATCAAAGCAACCACTTGATATAAAAAAGAGACCCTGCCGTGGGGGAAAATTTTGCGGCGATTTTGAAAAGGACAGACATTGGGAAAGGGGTATATATTAGACCCTTTGAAAATGTTTGTCCCAATTCAGCAACAGCAATTTAAACCACTTTATTAACCTTACAACTTGTTTAAACCAGCGTTTAAACCGTCACGACAACAAAAAATCGACACAAGTCAACTCGCTAAAATATCAACTGATTCTTAGGCCGTTGCAAATATCGGGGCCCATAGCTCAGTTGGTCAGAGCAGCGGACTCATAATCCGAAGGTCGTGGGATCATGCCCCTCTGGGCCCACCGGAAACGCATAAGCAAATTGCTTATGCGTTTTTAATTTTTATCCCTGATCGGTCTTTGACGGACAGCGGGTACACGCAAACAACCGTTTTTATTGCTAGTTTTGTAATAGAAATATTCAATCATGGACAATATTCATCCCAATGCGGCTCGGGCGTGGCTGTTGGCCGCGCGCCCCAAAACATTGGCCGCCGCCGCGACCCCGGTACTGTTGGGATGTGCGCTTGCACAGGCAACCGGTGGATTCGAATGGATACCGGCATTACTCTGCCTGTCGTTCGCTCTGCTGATGCAGATCGATGCGAACCTGATCAACGACCTGTTCGACTATACCAAAGGGAGCGACCGCCAGGACAGGCTAGGCCCGGAACGCGCCTGTGCGCAAGGTTGGATCACCACTGCTGCGATGAAACGGGGTATACTGCTCACCACCCTCGTCGCCTGTGCATTGGGATCGGGATTATTGTTCTATGGCGGCCCGGAACTGATCGCCGTCGGTGCGGTTTGCGTTCTTTTTGCCTTTTTGTACACGGCCGGGCCCTATCCGCTCGCCTATCACGGCTGGGGCGACCTGTTGGTCATTCTCTTTTTCGGCTTCGTCCCGGTAGGCTGCACCTATTACGTAATGTGTCACGGTTGGACGCCGGAAGTGGCGATCGCTTCGCTGTCTTGCGGACTGGCAATCGACACGCTATTGATGGTCAACAACTACCGTGACAGGGAACAAGATGCCCGTAGCGGCAAACAAACGCTGGTCGTCCGTTTCGGGGCAAAGACCGGACATCTTTTATATCTGGGATTGGGAATAAGCGCCTCTCTGCTCTGTCTGTTTTTCATACATTACGGACATTTTTGGGCTGCGCTGCTGCCACAACTCTACCTGCCGCTCCATCTGCTGAGCTGGAAACGCATGGTTGAAATAGACCACGGCCGGACACTCAACCGCATCCTCGGCCTAACCTCCCGGAATATACTGCTGTTCGGGATACTTCTCTCCGTCGGTTTGATTCTGTAATACCTACGTCTCCCCATACGAAAAAGCTCCTATTCCCTCCGGAACTCCACAATCAGCTTATAAATATTATATAAAACGATCAACGGAGCGGTAAAAATCCCGACGACCACAGCCGCCAACACCTTCAGCAACGCATATATCCCCCAGGCTACAAGTGTCCCGGACTCCATACGCAAAGGCATGATCCGGTTCAGCGCCTGCCATCCGCAAACCAGAGCGAGCAGGATATAACCGCTCTCATAAGGCGAATGCCGCACGGTCTCCGAAGACATGAAATCCAGTTCATAACCGATGCAAAACAGTGCCACATACAGGATCACATACTTCAAATAATAAAACAGGCCCTCGGTTTGCCCGGTTCTGTCGCAAGCGGGACAGACAACCGCTTCTCCCGAATATCTAATACATTGGAAACACACTCCCTTACCACACCGGGTGCATCGGGCAACGGCCGGCTCGGTCGGATGATAATAGCAATTCATACCGCACTCGTTAAAAAATGACAGTTGGTATCCATTTTCTTAAATAAAATTAAGCATAATTTTAAATTCCTGATACTTATCCCCCATGCGAAAACACCGAATATGAAAGAAAACAAATACGACAACGACAAATTCTCCGAGCAATACAGCCGGATGCCCTGCTCGACCGAAGGCCTGAAAGGCGCCGGAGAGTGGCATGCAGGACGAACTGCGGCGTCCGATGATGCAGATCCTGTCTTTCGTTAAAAATAACACTGCCCGTGATAACGATGGATTGATTTTTGCCCTTGATCCGGTTACACAATCATTCAAACGCAAAATCATCATGAACATCGCACCTCTATTCGATTTAACCGGCAAAGTGGCCGTCGTCACGGGAGGCGGTAACGGCATCGGACGCGCCAGCGCCCGGATACTGGCACAAGCAGGGGCAGACGTAGTCATCGCAGATATGAAACAAGACGATGCACAACAGGTCGCCGACGAGATTGAGACGACCGGCCGTCGCGCCATAGCCGTCGCATGCAACGTCGGCAAAGAGGAACAACTCCAGAACCTGGTTGAACGGACGCTCGATGTATTCGGCAAACTCAACATCTTGGTCAACAATGTCGGTATCGGCGGCGGCGGACGCGAGAACCCATTCAAAATAACCCTCGCCGACTTCGAACGTGTGTACGACATCAATGTATTCAGCACATGGCGCCTTTGTCAACTCGCCGTCCCGCACATGAAAGCATCGGGCTACGGATCGATCGTCAATATTTCTTCGATGTCGAGCATCAACTCCAGTCCCGATATGAGCGCTTACGCCTCGTCCAAAGCGGCGATCAACCACATGACCGCCAACCTGGCTTTCGATTTCGCTCCGGAAGTACGTATCAACGCCGTCGCACCGGGAGCGATCGAAACGCAAGCGCTCGCATCGGTCCTTACCCCTGAAATCAAAGAACGGATGCTTGCCCGTACCCCGCTCAAACGGCTCGGGAAGGCAGAGGATATTGCCGGGGCAGTCCTGTTCCTCGCGGCCCCCGTTTCGGCCTGGATTACCGGACAGGTGCTTTTCGTCAACGGCGGCGGTAAACAAACCCTGGATTAAACACAGAATCGAAATATAACCACCTATAAAATATACCGCTATGAGCACCTCTATCTCTGGAAGCGACCGACTCGACGCAGAAGAGCGGCGTGAACTGCCTGACAGTGCGTTCGGAATTCCCGAAACACATGAATTCCCAATGCCCGACGCCGCACATGTGCGGGCGGCGGAAGCTTACTTCCGATACGCTCCGGAAAATAAAAAGTCTGAACTTGCCCGGAATATTTTGGCGAAAGCCCGTGAATACGGTGTCAATGTCAAAAGTGAAACGATCCTTTCCTGGGCCCGGCACGAATAGCTCCCGAAAACCATTCCCTCGTCCACGCGATGCACTAGCCCCGCCGAAGCTTTCCGCACAGGCTGTCGCTTCACTGCTACGATTACTCTTTTGACATACGACATACTACCTTTTCCATACATACCTCTCTCCTCACGCTACATTCCGTTGCCACGACCTCCAACTGTATCGTATTAATCTTACTTACCAATTACCACCACACCGCTACGCCCACTATTTCACCATCCCCTATCCAATCTAAATACACCGCCTGATTCGTTAATGCAGGATATGCCCATCGCACTACCCAAAAGAATACCCATCTCTTTTCTTCACTCTTTACACCTTTTTCCCAGTCTCTTCTCCGCACCTTTTCTCCGCCACACGAAATTTCATCCCCGGCTACCGAAAGCCATCCCGACCTCCCGGACTCTCTTTTCAGGCTGTTCAGCTCTGCCGGCCCATTTTTCACATTTACCTTTCTACTCTACATTGCCCCCAACACACTTCATCAAAACTCTTCCCCACACGCTCAACTTTTACGTACCGCATACGTGCCCCTTGCCCATTATGCTTCGTTCCGATCCTCATTGCTCAGTATTGTCTCTAAAAAACAACCCCGGGCGATAATTAATCGTCCGGGGTCTAAAAATGCACAATATATTATTTCCTGAGGAAAAATTTTTATTCGTCCTGTCTCACATATACGGCAAGAGGGAGTGTTTTTCCCTGCTGCAAAAGGAAATTACGGGCACCGACTGATGTTCCTGTCGTCGGATCAAGCACTACGACATAACCTTCGAAATAGTTTCCGTCCACCACATTATATTCGCTCAGTTCACCGGATTTGAATTCGAACCTGCACACACCGTCTTTATCCGTCACACCGCGTTTGAACTCGACATACGGCGTCGAACTGATGCTTTTCGTAATAATAACCGGATAATCCGGCAACGGCTGTTTGGATGTCAATGTCTGTACGCTTACCTCCAATACACCAGCCAATTCTTCGGATTTGGAACATCCTGACAATATCACGGCAAACATGCCCGCAAACAGGGCAAAAATCATTTTCTTCATTATCGGCAATAAATTTAGTAGGATTTATAGGTTTCAAAATTATAAATTATTTCTGTTATTCCGCGACTAATCTTCTGTTCACCCTTTTTTATTTTTACGACATGGAACCTCCTTCAATCAACGAACTCCGGAAAATCAATATCCAATTGGGATGCAAAAGATTCCGGTTTCTCCAGCAAAGGATGTGAAACGCTGAGTCCCAGCAGGCGTACCGGCCGCATAAACAGATCGGGACTACGAGCCAACTGTTCCGCCAACTCCGTCACTTGCGGTGCCGTCATAATTTCGTAACCGGGACTTACACTACGGGAACGAATGGTAAAATCATCGAATTTCACTTTCAGGGTCAATGTAATTCCGCGAAAATCGGCCTTTTCCATGCGTCGTTCAAGCTTCTCCGCCAATAAACGAAGTTCCTGTACTATATCCGCCATCTCCGTCAGGTCATAATCGAACGTATCCTCACAGCCCACCGATTTACGTACCCGCACGGCCATCACGGGCCTCGGATCGATTCCCCGTGCAAAATCGTAATACAGCCGGCCGTTTTTACCGAAGTGACGCGTCAGGAACTCCTGCGAGCACGCATGTAGCGCAGCTCCGTCGGCAATACCCAAAGCGTGCATTTTCTGTGCAGTAACCCGGCCCACGCCCCAAAATACTTCGATGGGCAATTTTTCAATAAAAGCCTGCGCACGGTCGGGATGAATCGTACAAAGCCCGTCGGGTTTCCGGAAATCCGACGCGATCTTTGCCAAAAATTTATTATACGATACCCCCGCCGAGGCAACCAGGCCCAATTCTCTGCGGATGCGTTGCTTGATCCGGCGCGCCACTTCAACGCCCAGCGAAAGTCCGGCCTTATTGTCCGTCACATCCAGAAACGCCTCATCCAAAGCCAACGGTTCGACGAGGTCTGTATATTCGTGAAAAATCCGGTGAATCTGGGCCGACACCGAGCGGTACAACTCCATATTGCCGGGAACAAAAATCACATCCGGACAGAGCCGGGCCGCTTTGACCGACGGCATAGCCGAACGAATACCGAATTTACGCGCCTCATAGCTCGCAGCCGACACCACGCTGCGCTCCCCGGGACGTCCCACGACCAACGGACGCCCCCGAAACTCAGGATGTTCCCGCTGTTCGACCGACGCATAGAAAGCGTCCATATCGACATGGATGATCTTGCGGTATTCCATTTCCCGGCCCTGTTGTTCTGTTTTTGTCAACAATTTTCTTGGTTGTACACCGATTTCTCCGATGGCTTGCGACCCGCACGCCCTGTTGTCACCGCCGATTCAGGTTTCGAAGTTGTTTTCGGATACCGCGTCACGGCAAGCGCACGTCATAGAAGCAAAACGATGCGACCAAATCATAAGGAGAATAACGTTTGCGGTAATGTCCGAACCATTCTCGCATAAAGATATGGGGCCGGTACAGCGTCATCGGACACCGCCTCGGCTACAGAACCGAGTGTAGTCCGTTTGTCTGCGAAAGGCCGCATACATGGATTTTTTCGGAATCGAACGCAATCATTTCTCCCAGCATCACCGTACCCAACCCACTAACGCTTTCACCCGATTGAAAATTGTCTCGGCGGCATTAACGGACAGTTACCGACTGGCGACACACTTCTTCTAAACCGTAACGGTTTTACGACTGTTTTCCAGACGAGCCGAAACGGTGCCATTCCGTTCAGTGATACAAAATCGGGTTTATGGAATCATCCGGATCGGGACAAAAATATGAAAAAACGTCGGAAGTCAAAATTTAGACCTTCGCAGGGAGCAGTAACCTGAACATTTTACTATTTTTGTTGATTGAAATATGTTCTTAAAATCCAACCGTCATGTTAAGCGAAAAAGTAGAAAAGGCGCTCAATGCGCAGATCAATGCCGAATTCTGGTCGGCTTATCTCTATCTGTCGATGTCGGCCGATGCCATGCAGAAGGGCTATAAAGGGATTGCAAACTGGTTTTCGATTCAATTCCAGGAAGAACAGGCGCACGCACAGATTTTCGTGAACTACGTGCTTTCGCGCGGCGGGAAAGTGACCCTCGCTCCGATCGCAGCCGTTAAAACTGAATGGGCTTCATCGCTGGAGATGTTCCAGGACACGTTGCAACACGAACAGAAAGTCACCTCACTGATCGACGAATTGTGCCATATAGCCATGGCCGAAAAAGATTTCGCCACCTCGAACATGCTCAACTGGTTCGTTACCGAACAGGTCGAGGAAGAGGACAATGCCCGCACGATCATCGACCAGCTCAAGATGGTCGAAGGCAACTCGGTAGGCCTTTATATGATCGATAAGGAGCTCGCCGCACGCACCTATACAGTACCCGCACCGCTGGCAAATTCAGCGCAGTAGCCGGCATCCGGCTGTTCGAAACAGGATATCCTGCCTCCGGAACGACTTTCGGCAAAGCAGGTTCGGCAAGCCGGTACGGCAAGTTATTTGTAATTGCCCTTTGTCTGCACACCTTCCCGGTCCAGCAGCAAAGGGTAATTCTTTTTATTTGTATCTTTGCCCGGAGAGACCAGAACAGGAAACTCATCAAACAAAGGCCTATGAAACCTCTTTTTATCCAATACGCCAAGTGCGGCACCTGTATCAAGGCCCGCAAATGGCTCGAGGCTCACAACATCGCATTCGACACCCGCGACATCATCACGCAAAATCCGACCGAACCCGAGCTCGGCTCCTGGCTACGCGACAGCAGCCTGCCCGTGCAAAAATTTTTCAACACCAGCGGTCTGAAATACAAAGAGCTGAATCTTAAAGACAAAGTTAAAACGACACCCAAGGACCAACTGCTCGCATTGCTGGCCTCGGACGGCAAGTTGGTCAAACGCCCTGTATTGGTGCTCTCCGACCGGGTATTGGTAGGATTCAAGGAAGAAGAGTGGGCCAAAACCCTGCTGTAAAATTGTGCCGTACATGAACGGCCCATCTTTGTTTCAACATACCCCGCCAGTCACAAATGCCTTCCGAATCCTACCATACTGACAATTCCCAAACCCCGTCCGGCAACATATCTCCATCCCAAACCGGGACGGAGATTTCGCAGCACACATCGATATCTCCCCCGTCACCTTCCGTCCCCACGGGACAAACCCCCTTACAAATACAAGACGGGCTCCCGCTTCCCTCGCGTTACTGGGCCATTCTCTCTATCGCGCTGGGGCTGACAGTTTCGGTACTCGACGGTGCGATCGCCAACGTCGCCCTACCGACGATTGCCAAAGACCTCGACACATCACCGGCCGCATCTATCTGGATCGTCAACGCCTACCAGCTGGCCATTACCATTTCGCTGCTTTCGCTCTCCTCACTGGGAGACATTCTGGGATACCGGCGCATTTACATCGCAGGGCTATTCCTTTTCAGCTGCACCTCACTACTGTGCGCATTGTCCGACTCGCTGCCCACGCTGATCATTTCCCGGACGCTTCAAGGTTTCGGGGCCGCAGCAATCGCCAGTGTCAATACGGCGCTTATCCGTATCATTTACCCGTCCCGGTTCCTCGCCAGAGGAATGGGTATCAACGCATTGGTCGTCTCTGTTTCAGCAGCGGCCGGGCCAACCGTCGCTGCCGCCATCCTGTCGGTAGCGAACTGGCCCTGGCTTTTCGCAATCAATATCCCAATCGGCATCGCGGCACTGACGCTCAGTTATAAATTCCTACCGGTAAACCCGGTACGCATCCGGGGACGCCGTTTCGACATTCCCGGCGGCATTCTCAATGCAATGACATTTTTCCTGATCATAGGCCTGATCGAAGGGGCTTCGCACGAATTGCCGGTACGGATGATCATCACCGGCGCGGTCTTGCTCGCCGTGATCGGATTCTTTTTCGTGCGCCGGGAATTGCGGCAGGAATACCCGTTATTACCCGTCGACCTGCTGCGCATCCCGGTCTTTTCGATGTCGATCTCCACGTCGATACTGTCGTTCACGGCCCAAATGCTCGCTATGGTTTCGTTGCCTTTTTTCCTGCAAGGCGAGTTGGGTAAGGATGCCGTCACCTGCGGGCTGTTGCTGACCCCGTGGCCTCTGGCCACGATGATCTTCGCCCCACTGGCGGGCGTACTCGCCGAACGGATCAACGCCGGCATACTGGGCAGTATCGGCCTGTCGATTTTCGCCTGCGGACTGTTCCTGCTCAGCATACTTTCCCCGGACACGGGCAACGGCGACATTATTTGGCGCATGGCCTTGTGCGGATGCGGTTTCGGCCTGTTCCAGACTCCGAACAACAGCACGATCGTCGCCTCGGCACCGCGCCACCGCAGCGGCGGTGCGAGCGGCATGTTGGGCACGGCTCGCCTGCTCGGTCAGACCAGCGGTGCAGCGCTCGTCGCGCTGATGTTTCGCCTGGTCCCCGGACACAGTACGCACGTCTCCTTATTGGTCGGTTGCGGGATCGCCGTGAGTGCCGCAGCCGTAAGCCTGTTACGCATCGGACGCCCTACCGGACCGAAATTACAGCAAATGGATCAAGTGAACCCACGATAACAGCCGAAGTACACATCGACAAAAAAGTCAGGAATAGCGCCTCGGGTAGCGCAGCAGAATCGAGAGCAAAGCGAAAAAGCCCATCATGGCCGGATAATAAAGGTATCGCATGATCTCGAGCGGCGAAAGCGCTGTCAGTCCCGCAGCAATGAGCAGTTGCGCGCCATAGGGAATCAGCCCCTGCACAAAACACGAAAAGGTATCGAGAATGCTGGCGCTTTTGCGCGGATCGACCCCGAAACGGACGGCAATATCGCGCGCAATGGGCCCCACCGTAATGATCGCTATCGTATTATTGGCCGTACAGCAATTCGCAATGCTCACCAGCGCGGCAATGCTCAATTCGGCCCCCCGTTTGCCCCGGACCCGGTTCGTCAGGCGTGTAATTACATAATCGATACCGCCGCCCAGGCGAATCAGTTCGAGCATTCCCCCCGCCAACAGCGTAATGATAATCAATTCCCCCATCCCGGTAATACCGCCGCCCATCGCACCGAGCCATCCGAACAGGCCGAAACTGCCGGTCAGCAGGCCGGCCACTCCGGTCGCGACCAGCCCGATCACCAGCACAAACATCACATTCACACCGGCCAGGGCTGTGCCCAACACCACCAGATAAGGGAGAACCTTAACCCACTCGACCGGCTCCGTCTGCACGGGAATCTGCACCGACAGGCTTTCAAGCAGATAAATCGATGCGACAGCCACGGCCGCCGGGCCCACGATCATACTGTTAACCTTGAACTTGTCCCGCATGTCGCACTCCTGCGTGCGGGTCGCGGCAATCGTCGTGTCGGAGATAAACGACAGGTTATCGCCGAAAAAGGCGCCCCCCACCACAACAGCCACCATCAACGCGACATCCAACCCAGTCTGCTGCGCAATCCCCGCCGCCACCGGAACCAGTGCCACGATCGTCCCCACCGACGTCCCGATAGCCAGCGAAATAAAACAGGCGGCAATAAAGATTCCCGGCAGCAAAAGGCTGTCCGGCAGGATACGCAGTGTCAGGTTGACCGTCGCGTCAATGGCCCCCATCTCTTTGGCCGAGGCTGCGAACGCACCCGCCAGCACGAAGATCCAGATCATCAACATGATATTCTTATGCGCCGCACCAGCCGAGAACCGTTCCACCCGCTCGGACAGCTTCATGCCCCGGGTAATCAGCACGGCATAGACCGATGCCGCCAGGAATGCCACCGCAATAGGCACTTTGTAGAAATCCCCCGCCACCAGCGAGGTCACCAGATAGAGACACAGAAAAACCGCAAGCGGACTCAGTGCCCATAATCCTTTTGTCGTATTATTGGCCATACCGTTACCCTTGCAATGCCCGGGCTTCACTTTTTGTAGCCGACTGAAAATTCCCATTGCCGCAAAGATAGCGTCTTTCACATATTTTCATACACAGACAGGGTCCGACGTGCCGGCCCTGTCTACGAAAAGACAAATCCTTTTCGGCACCCTTACATACGCACTTTACCGAACCTCCCGCGAAGCACAAAACGAATTGTCGTACCTTTCACGGCCGTTCCCCCCGAATACATCGAATCCCCGGCGCTGTGCGCCGGGGATTCTCCGTGGCAAATAAACGGTCGAAACGACCTGAAAAAATGAACCGCAGTCACTGCTGAAACGGGTATTGACCCAAACCACCACCACTTGATCGGTTCTCCGCTTCGGGAGCGACCACGGAATTCATTTAATTGCCTGCGGAGGCAGGTACCATCCGCAGTATAAGTTTGTGTTTTTACTGAGCAACGTCCGGCAGGTCGAACTTCAGGTTATCGAGGCACACAAATGAAGGTGTATTCATACCCCATTCACCGCTATCGCTCGATGACATACTGACAACGACTTTGTTGACCGTACCGAGCCCGGACAAGTCCACATTCGTCCAAGCCGAGCAAACAAAATTTTTACCGTTACGGTAGTCGGCCAGATAATAATCCACAGCATTGGTCTTGGTCCCCGCAGCGTTATAACCGGTGAATGTCACTTTAAACCAGTCGCCATCAGCGAATTCTTTTGCAAAATTGTCTCCTTCACGCACCGAGAGAAACGCATAAGTACCATTGCACACCGCCACACTGAGCATCTTTTTCTCAACACCGGCCCCAAAAGAGAAATAAGCATCATTCACCCCTGTAGTGATAGTTGTATAGTCAGCATAATAACATACGGCGAAATTGGTCGACCCGGCTGCACCGCCATCACCATAAACGCTGAACTTATTGTTAAATCCAGCAGTTACCTTATCATGCAGTTTCGACACGGCAAAACCGGCAGACATATACTGGCCTTGCACATCATAGACGTTATTGAACGTAACGCCCTGTTCCGTATAGCTCGTATTATTGATATAACCCGCATCCGGCAGGGTTGCACTCTCGAAGGTGACGGTAGTCGAAGTATCCGGACCGTCGTTGTCTTTGTTACACGAAGCGAACGTCAGCGAACAGGCAGCCGCAAGCAGCCAAAGCAGTTTAAAATTTTTCATATCGTCAATAAAAATTGGTTAAGCCATCACACGATTTTCCGGTGCATCCGGGCCCGGCGCACGTTCTTTCGACAATAAGATAGAGGGGGGAATGCTCCACCCCACAGACGGGGCAAAGGTTCCACTGTTCTAACTCCCGAAAACAACAGCAACCGAGAAAAGGGGATCGGGTCGGTCTTCTGACTTATCGCCCGGAGGCGAATCACAGCAGCGGGTACTGTTCCTGGTTCTCACAGGATTCCCTTCTTGTCATGTTCCATCCATGACACCTGATCCGGGACAAAGGTAGAAAAAGATTCCGAAAACGCAACACTATTTTGCCGACCGGGTCAATATTCCCGTTTATCGGACTTTTCATCCCAAAGGACAAAGGCTTTACGAGCCTCTTCGGAAAGAATACGGCAGGAACGCAGTCGCCGTTGTGCGGGCGGAAGGGCGATTTCTTCATAAATAAACGAATCGTCGAAGCCGATCCGTCTGGCATCCTCCTGATCATTCCCGTAGTACATTTTTCCGATCCGGGCCCAGTAGATCGCCCCGAGGCACATCGGGCACGGCTCGCACGACGTATAAATTTCACAGCCGCTCAGGTCGAACGTCCCCAACGCACGGGCCGCATTGCGGATCGCCGTCACCTCGGCATGCGCCGTGGGGTCGTTCAACCGGGTCACGCCGTTGGTTCCCGTAGCGATCACCCGACCGTCCCTGACGATCACCGCACCGAACGGACCGCCGCCGGACCGCACATTCTCTTCGGACAGTTCGATGGCCTGGCGCATAAAACCCAGCGCCTGCCCGGAAAGGCCGTTTTCGGAAGTATCACTCATAGGTCAATGGTATTTCGGACGATTACTTTCGACGTTTATCCGGCCCGGTCCCCAACACCTGAACACAACGAACCGAATCAAATAAAGGAGCCCGGCAAACGAATACCCGAAAACCGGACAAACGAATTTTTACAAAGGTAAAAATCCCGAACGCTTTTCCCAAAAGAAACCGCCGAATGCGCCCCTTCCCCGTTCCGAAACCATACGTTCCGGCCGATATTGTAAAAGTCGGGTAAAATCCATAGCTTTACGCATCATTTAAAAGGCCGCTCTCCGCAGTCTTTCATCCGCCGATTATGAAATTACTCAAAGAGAGAATCCTGCAGGACGGGAAGTGTTTCGAAGGAGGTATCCTCAAAGTGGACAGCTTCATCAACCATCAGATGGATCCCACACTGATGAAAGCTATTGCCGTGGAATTCGTGCGCCGTTTCGCTTCGGAACGGTTCAACAAAGTGATGACCATCGAAGCGAGCGGTATCGCACCGGCCATCATGGTCGGTTTCCTGCTGGACCTGCCCGTGATTTTCGCCAAAAAGAAAAAGCCCAAAACGATGGAACATATGCTTTCGGCGAGGGTCTTTTCCTTTACCAAGGAACGCGAATACGACATCTGCCTGAGCCGTGATTTCCTCACCCCCGGCGACCGCGTACTGTTCATCGACGATTTCCTGGCCAACGGCAACGCCGCACTGGGAGCGATAGAACTGATCGATCAGGCCGGGGCGCAGCTCGCCGGCATGGGATTCATTATCGAAAAGGCTTTCCAGCAGGGCGGCGGCATCCTGCGGGACAGAGGCATACACATCGAATCGCTGGCCATGATCGACTCGCTGGACAACTGCCGGATCCACATCCGGGATTAATCCGTACGCAATGGACACCCCGAACGCCCGCACTCCCTCCGTGCTTCTTTACGGCATCGAAGAACGCCCCCCGCTAAGGAGTGCCCTTAAAAAAACGAAGTGATGCAATAAAGTATAAATCGCACAGGAATAGCGCTTTATCCGTATTGCTCCGGAGGTAGGACAGCGGTTATACCGCATGAAAAGGCATAGTTCGGAAAGAGTTACGCTTCCAAGTCGTTACCGTGACTTTTTTCGGACTTTGCTTTTAATGGTTTGATTTTCTGTTTCTTGCGTCTTGTTTCACAGCAACAAATAACTCTAATCGACGTATTTATTTTAAAAGGTTCGGAGTTATGACAAGAAGCACTTTCAAAGTCCTGTTCTATCTGAAACGACAGGCCGAGCGGAACGGGAAAGTTCCCGTCATGGGGCGTATCACCGTCAACGGAACGATCTCGCAGTTCAGCTGCAAACTATCGGTTTCCCCGAAGCTATGGGACACCAGAGCCAACAAAGCCACAGGCAAAAGCGTCGCGGCCCGATGCATCAACGAGAAACTGGAAAACATCAAGACCAACATCGGCAAACAGTACCAGCGCATTTGCGACCGGGATGCGTATGTGACCGCCGAAAAGGTTAGAAATGCGTGGATGGGGTTCGGGGACGGTTACCGACTTTTATTGCAGACTTTCGACGAGTATCTCGAAGAATTCGCCCGAAAACGGGTCGGCAAAGATCGCGCGGCCTCGACACTCGAAAACTATACGAGAGCCCGGAATTATCTCGCTGCATTCCTGCGATACGCCTACAAACTGGAAGATATACCGTTCATGGAGCTGAAACGGGAGTTTATCGAGAAATACGTGGTTTACCTTTCGACGGTACGGGGTATGCTTCCGGGGAGCATCCTCACTCCGGTCAAGAAGTTGAAGCTAATGACCTATACGGCTTTCCGGAACGGCTGGATCGTTTCTGATCCGTTCGCCGGGTTTCATTTCAACGCCACTTACCGTGACCGCCGTTTTCTTTCGGAATCGGAACTGAAGGCAGTCATGAATGCGCAACTCCCCAACTACAAAACCGCCATCGTTCGGGACATATTCGTATTCTGCTGTTTCACGGGATTGGCCTATGCCGATGTGAAAAAACTGACCCACAACGACATTCATACCGATGAACGGGGCGATATGTGGATTATCGACAAACGACAGAAAACGGGAACACAGTTTCGGATCAAATTATTGCCCGTGGCCAAAGAACTCGCAACACGCTACCGCCGCCTGAAGCTTTCCGACGACAAGGCGTTTCCGGTGAAGGACCGTGATTCGATGAATATGTCGCTGCGGCAGGTCGCCCGTCATGCAGGACTGTCGTTCAGTCCTACCATCCATGAGGCGAGGCATACGTTTTCGACGACGGTTACGCTCTCGCAGGGCGTACCGTTGGAGACAGTGAGCAAAATGTTAGGGCACAAGCATATCACCACTACCCAGATATACGCCAAAATCACGAACGATAAAATAGGCCGCGATATGGATGCGTTGAGCGAGAAGATAGCCGACAAATTCAGGATGGCGCAATAGTTCGATCTTAAGAATCATTCGAAAGAGAGGCTCAGACATGTATCTGAGCCTCTTTTTCGAATGTTTTATCTCGCAATTCTTATTCTTTGGGGGGATAGTTCAGCGGAGCGAAAAATTCATCTAAAGTCATTCTGTAAAACCGGCAAATTATCGCAATCGTTGTCAGGTTCGGAAAGTTTGCTCCTGTTTCCAAATTCGGAATGTTCAAACCTGTCCCTTCCTTTAATTCTTCCTGCGTATGGTTGTGAATACCACGTATTTCTTTTACCCGTAGTATGATTTTGTGCAAAAGAATTTCGTCGCGCCTCTGCTTTTTTCGTCTCATCGTTGCAAATAAATGCGGGAGAAGCGGATAATTGCGCTAATACAAGTTTGAGTATTTACAAATATTATTTATATTTGTAAAGGAAAAACCTCAATACTGAATTATAGAAATTATGCTACCTTCGCGATTGAATAGTTCGGCATAGACCGACGGACATAACAACATAAAGGGTAAACAACTCTTTATACCTCATTGCAAACTTGGGACCCTCGGAAGAGGTTGTTTGATCTGGGTATAACGGTTGTCAGTCCATGTTATGTCCTGCTCGTTTCCACGAGCGGGACTGACTTGGGCGCAGGACAGCTTCCGGATCAAGGTTCCCAAGACCTGCAATGAGGGGCTGACACCGCGCCCCTTTTTATTTTCAGACGGGCGCATTCATCGAATCTCCATTCGAAAGGTTATGAAGTCCGGCGCGTCCCGTATCTCCAAGAATATACGTCTGTTTTCCGTCATCCATTCGGGCGACGGCGGAGACGTGCGCGCCGTGACGAAACGAGGAACGGCCCTCTTTCCAAGGCCGGATCATTTACGGCCGAATCGGATAGGTTCTGGAACGATGCCTTGCCGCAAACGAGTGAGTGAACGTTTGCGGCGGGCATCCACCCACTACGCAACCCGGACGGCTTTTCTTTCACAGGAAAAGCATGTCCGGGTCCGACGGCCGTGCGTCTTTCTCGACCGTGATCTGGAAAAAGTCGGAGCCGATGCGATTCCCGAAATATGGGAAGGCAAACACCGGGGAATGTGGCTCCGAACCCTGCGAGAGGGTCGTTCCTTTATTTATCCGAATCCCGACAATCCATTTATCCGGAGTGCGGCGGCGATGCCGACCGGTTATGAAACTCATTGCCGCCGTACTCCTTTCTCCGCCGCTTGCTGAACTATGAATCTTACGTCCATGACTCGGCCCCCTTCCTCCTTGCCGTTCTCTGTCGATCCGCAGCGAACGGTCTGTTTCAGCGGCTACCGCATCGGCAAAATGCCGGGCGCGGCCGAGGGGTGCGATCCCGCCGAAGTGCAAAGGGTCGTGCGGGCACGGTGCGCATGGATCGTTGAACGCCTGTGCGAACGAGGCTACGACACGTTCGTCAGCGGCATGGCCACCGGGTTCGACCTCTGGGCGGCCGAGGCGGTGCTTTCGGTGCGGCGTGTCCGCCCCGACATCCGGTTGCTCGCTTTCGTTCCCTACCGCGAACAGGCGAGGGCCTACGATCCCGTCTCCCAACGGTCGTACACCGAAATATTGTCGCAGGCCGACTACGTGCACTGCCTGAGCGAACGCTATACCCGAAACTGCTGCCTCGACAGGAACGTAGCGATGCTCGACCATAGCACGGTGCTCGTCTGCTACTACGACGGCCGCCCCGGCGGGACCCGCTACACGGTCTTGCGTGCCCTCGACCGGGGCATGACGGTCATCGACTTGTGCTGCAACCGGAGCGCACAGCCCTACAATCTCCATGCGGACCCGGAGTGGATCGAGGGTGTGAGGGCCATCCGGTGAGAGCGGAGGTCGTCCGGAAAGTAGGTGCGATTCGAGTGTACGGATTGTCGGAAATTTTTATATTGAGTATATTGCGACGTATGATAAAAAAGCCTCGATACGGCTTTTACCTTCCGGGAGGTTTATTCCGGCAACACGTATCGATCACTTAAAAACAAGAATGTATGAGGACAATGACTTTGGGCGCTCTTACGCGGAGCGTCGTGACGGTGGGAATGGTCATGTTATTTACAGCGTGCGACAAAGACAAGGAAATGGACGACGACAATGGAGCATTACCGTTTTGCGAGTCTTTAATCGGTAGTTATACGGACACGCCGACCTCGGAGGATATGGTTCGGATCGCAGCCCTATGTCCTTCGGAGACCGATTGGCAGGACGTTTCTTTTTTTATGGTGCAAAAAGATGCCTATCGAGCTGCGGCTATTCATTCTTTATGGGGGACTTCTTTCGACGACGAGGCATTGGCACGGCAGAATGCAGCCAAGTACGATTCGCTGTCTAAAGCCCACAACGATCTCGATTACAACCGCAGAACGCTGACGATGGTAATGGCATGTTTATACCGCCGAACGACAGGCATTCATGTGGTGTCGGACACCGACTACGACGAGGAACATCCGGCAGGGACCTATTTAGACGACATCATGCGGGTTCATTTTAAATCGGCCGAGGATTACCTTGCGACCGGTTACACATCTTTGAAGCAATATTTGGGGAAAACGACGGGGCCGAGTTCTTATTACGGTTCTTTGCCGATCATCGACTTGGAGTTGAGCGAGTATTTGGATGAATTCAATCGCATACAACGCAAATTGATTCAGTTTAGTTTCAATTTCCGTCTGACCAAAGCTCCGGACCGGACGGGTACGCACCGTTTCACGATCACCTACACGAACGAGGACGGCGTGGAGCTGACAGGAACGACCGAGCCGATTACGGTGCGCAGATAGTGCGGTAAAGGAGCGACCGTCGGTCGCATACAGACGACAAGGCGGGGACGGTCGATGCCGTCCCCGCCTTACTGTCTTTTCTACCGCTTTTCAGCGGATCGGAGGTTGCGTTCGAGAATTTCCCTGATTCCCTTTTCGGGATAGAGGAATACGCGGCCGCTGACGGCTGTATAGGCGATTTGCCGTGTATCGCGCAACGTCTGAAGCGTCCGGGGCGAGAGGTGCAGATACTCGCACACTTCATATCCGTTCAGGTAGCGTTCGTTTCCGATCGCGGGTACGTGGTGCGCTTCGGCTTTGCGCAGGGCCCGTTCGATTCGGTCCAGCGACGCGCGTGCATTCCGCACTTCGTCGCTCTCGGCAGTCAAATAGTCCAATGGCATGATTTAGGCTTTAGTGGAACGAGAGATGGGATGTGCCGCAGGACGCCGTGCGGTCTTCGCTTCGAGAAAGGCTTCGACGTCGCTTAGGCGGTAGAAATACTTTCCCCCGATACGGGAAAACGGCAAAAGGCCTTTTTCCCGGTAAGACTGCAACGTGCGTTTGGCGATGTCGAGCGCCCGGCAGACATCCTGCGAGTCGATTCAGCCGTCCTGTGCGTCCGGATCGTACATTTTCTCCACCCGAAGGGCCGTCGCCGCGAGGGATTCCAGTTTTGCGACGAGCGAAGTCCATACCCGCTCGTCGATGCAGATGACATTCATAATGACGAAATTTTGAAAAGTGAGTCATTAGGGCTTGCGCCCGAAATTTTGTCGGATCGGTCCGTTTCCGTCGGGGCGGGCCGCTTGCCGGCGGAGTTTCTGCCCGGTCGGCAAGATAAGCGAAAAAATCGTCCCGTTTTCCGGTTCTCGGCGGCAGGCCGCTCCGGGCCGCCGTGGACCGTCCATGAGGCAAGGTACGGCCCGAATCCCGGAATCCTTTGCCCTGTCCGGCGTTGTCCGCTATTGTCCGGTTTTCCTCTGACGACAAGAATCTACCCGCGAAAGAAAAACGACTTCCTCGCATGGCCGTCGAAAGAGGCTCCTGTCGATCTTCGGTCGTCCCGAACGACGTTTTACGAACGGTCCGCCCCTCACCCGCTGCGGAATACCTTTCCGGGACGTCGGTTCGGCAACGGACGGCAAAAAGACCCTTGCGGCTTTCGGGACACAACAATCCGTCCCGTGCGAACGTATCTTTGTCGATACTCGAAATTCATACGCATGACAACGACTTATCGCCTTTGCGTCGGGGCGTTCCGCCTTCCGGCATGAACGGACTTTCGGTGCCCGCACCTCGGCCCCCTCCTTCTCGTTTTTTCCTTTGCAGTTCCTCGCCTCCTTCGTTCTCTCCGGGGCGGGAGCACCGACGCCCGGCATCCCGCTCTCGCCGTCCCGTCCCTCCGCCGACTCTGCGCGGCGGGGCATCCGGGACCGCTTCGGCGTGCCGCCATCGGGGCTGTCGCCCCGGCCTCGGAGGCTCCCGAAAACGGATGAAGCAAGGTTGTACCCGGAGGCCCTCGAAACCTCCTGCCGTCGGCTTCGAGGACACTTCCGGGCAACCTTGCCCTGCGGGGCTGTCCCGTCCGTCGCGCTCCCTACGGTCGCACGACGAACCATCCCCCGCTCCCGTCGGTCGCAGGGGATTCGGGACTCTCGGCGTCTGCGACGCCGGCGGACGGCTCCCGTCGGTCGCCTGCCCGCAAAGGCGGGTATGAACACTGCCGCTTTGTTTCACTGCCGAACTTCGGAAGTTATGGAAACAGGTAAGAACAAAGGCGGCAGACCGCCCAAATTATCTGCCGAGAAACGCTCCGAGGAAGTCAAATTCCACGTCACGCCGGACGTAAAACGCCGACTGCAAGACGAGGCAAAAACATCGGGTGTCGATCTGGCGACCTACTGCCGCGAAAAGGTGCTCACCGGACGGCCGCCCCGGCGTATTCCGTCCGAAGTGCTGGCCGCCGTAGCCGAACTCGCCCGGCAGGGAAACAACCTGAACCAATTGGCCCGGATCGCCAATACGAAGAAGAGCACCCTGCCGGTCGCAGCTCGGTTGGATAAGCTATTGATGTTTTACGAAGAATTGGCCGGACGAATCCGGAGGTATTTTCAAAACGACAGGACGAATGATCGGTAAAATCGTAACGGGCAAAAGTTTCAAAGGCGCGGTCGAATACGCGATGAACAAACCGGGCGCTCGGTTGCTCGCCTGCGACGGCGTGGACGCGACCGACGCGCGGAGCGTGACGCGCAGCTTTAATTTTCAACGCAAGGCCCGGCCCGAAAAGGAATATGTGGTAGGGCACGTTTCGTTGTCGTTCCACAAGGACGACACACCGAAGTTGACCGATGAGACGATGATCCGGCTGGCGGAGGAGTATATGCGCCGGATGGGAATCGCCGACACGCAGTATATCGTGGTACGCCATACCGACACCGAACACTCCCATTTGCATATCGTTTACAACCGGGTCAAGTACGACGCCAAGCTGGTGCGGAGCCACAACGAACGAATCCGTAACGTTGCGGTCTGCAAGGCCGTCAAGCAGCAGTACGGCCTGACGTTCTCCGAAGGCAAGAAAAACGTAAAGACCGAACGGCTGCATGGTCCCGATAAAGTGAAGTACGTCGTTTACGAAGCGATCGAAGAGGCGTTGCCCCGCTGTCTTTCCCTTACGGCGTTGGCAGACGAACTGAAGCGGCAGGGAATCGCAACGACATTCGTACACCGGGGCGGCGATTCCGAAAAAGAGGTGCAGGGCCTGACCTTTACAAAAGACGCAATCACGTTCAAAGCCTCGCAGGTAGACCGGAAATTCGGTTACGGAAACCTGTGCAAAAGCATCGAAGCGAACCGGATGGAGGCCGAGGCCGCAGTACGGCAAGCGGAGAAACAGAGGCGGGGGGAACAGTCCGACGAACGGAAACGACAACGAAGGAGGGAAGCCGCCCGGCTGCGCAGAGAGGAACGGGACCGGCAAAAAGAGATAGCGTTTCAGAAAATGTGGCGGGAGTTCATCGGCGAAGAAATCGGTCGGGAGCCGGATGCCGTCGCTCGGCAGGACGGACGAATCCGCCGGGCGGGAGAAGAACGGGCCGGAAGAAACGCGGCAAACGAATGCCCGGAGGGAACCGTCTCCCGATCCCCGGCAGCCCCGCAAAAGAAAAGTAACGGGATCCGTCCGGCCATGCCCTCAAACGGGCAGGCAAACGAACGATCCCGCGAACGCATCGACGAAATCCGGGGTCGGAGACTTTCGCCGCAGGAGCAAGCGCAGCTATATTCCCCGCAAGGCCTTACGCTCACCTATCGCAAGGGGAATATCGAATACACCCGACTGTACCGTCCGATCAGGCCGGAGGGCGGTCCCGACATCCTGACCGAGCACACCGTCTCGGAGCGTCGCATCGACACGAATCCGGTCCTTTACGGCATACGCCTGAGCGACGAACAGCTACGCAAGATCGGCGAGGGCGAGTACATCCGTCTGGAAAATATGAAGCGAGAGGACGGGACGCTGTTTTCGGGATACGTCGTCATGGACGATCGTTTTAGAGCGAGTTGGATATTCCGACAGCCGCCCGACAGGATAGTCAAAGAGGATAAGTTCTATATCCGCGAAATGGATAAGCTGTTGGCCGATCACGGTTATGTGGTGCGGGCGAAGGTCAGGTTCTGGGGCCCGACGCAACCCGAATCGCGGCAATACTTCTGGAAGGATAAATACGGTCTGTATGACTGTTCCTATGACGATCCGCGTCTGCCCAAACCGCCGCGGCGGGAGATTCGGGTACCCTCCGTGCCTCCCCTAAAGAAGTCGAGGGGGCCGAAGCTCTAACGGCAAAAGAAAAACAACGGAGCGAAATGTTCCGGCGGTACGTCGGGCCCTTTCCACCCGACCGCAAAGGTATCGATTCGGAGAACGCGATGCAAGGCTATACGGAGCGCCCTGTCGGGCGGCCTTGCATCCCGTCCCCGAATCATAGGCTGGTCGCTATCGGGTGGTAAAGGAGGGGGTGGGTGGACTGAGGGGAGATAGAAAGAGAAACTGAAAATAATACAAAACCCTACAGCATCCTTGTTTCTTTTTTTCCTTGTTACTATCTTTATTTTAAAAGAGGATTACGAATATGTAATAAATCAAGACGCATATGGATTTCAATCTTGAGATAATAGGTTGGGAGGCAATAGGAGCAATAGCAACATTTGTTATGGCTATTGCAGCCTTTGTCACTATTTATATTTCAATAAAACAGAATAATAATAGTCAGAAGTTCCAAATCAGACTAATCCGACAACAACAGGCTCAACAAAGATTGGATGATATGGTAGAGAATGTTCTGAAGATTGCCAATAACATAAATCCATTCCATATCCTACATTATTCGAATAAATTAACGGCCAATACTTTTACCGAAAATGATAGACAAGCATTGGAAAAACTGGCAGTCGATGATGATCTTTGCAATACTAACCTAACGTTACAAATACTCAAATTAGGCAACTACGCATCCGCAAAACCGCTGTTGGATCATCTCCATAAGATTCGTGCTGATTACGGCCTTTGGTCGAGGACTGTTAATACTCTATTTCAATATCTCTGCTTTTCAGAAGAATCAGAGCAAACACTTGACATTGTCGAGCTAATGGTTATTGAAATGATAAACGAAATGACCATCAAGTTGCATGAAATAAACTCACCATATAAACAGGATGCTACAGCCACAGCACAACAACATGAAGGAAAACCGATAGAAAAGGCCTTGTCCATATTGAAGATATTCGAAGCGGAAATCGCTAAATATATTCTAAGTCAAAAGCGGAATTTTGAAAATGAACTGATACAGTTTGTAAAGAGTGAACAGCTAAAAATAGATGATATAATAACACAATGATAACGGGGAAATGCGGCCTATACTCAAGGAACATTTTTGTAATTTCTATTTAATTACCTATCTTCGTATCAGTTATTTGAGGTTGTGAACACAAACGCAAGCAGCGGAAAATAGAACCGTTACCTTTTCGTTACCTCGTCCTATTATAAAAAATGCAACAACCCAATTTCTCAGACTGTTGCAATTCTTTAAAGGTATTCCTTTTACGGGAGGCTTTTTTCGCCGCCTTGCAACACCTGCTGGCGATTTTCATCGCTATCGTCACCCCCCCGCTGATCATCGCCGGAGCACTCGGGCTCGACCATGAAACGACCGGGTTCCTCGTCTCGATGGCCCTTTTCGCATCGGGATTGTCCACTTTCATCCAATGCCGGCGGATCGGAGGCGTCGGTACCGGATTGCTGTGCATACAGGGTACGAGCTTTTCGTTCATCGGCCCGATCATCTCCACGGGCATGCTGGGCGGCCTGCCGTTGATCTTCGGCGTCTGCATCGCTGCCGCCCCCGTCGAAATGGTTATCAGCCGCCTGTTGCGTTACACCCAGAAAGTTATTACGCCGTTGGTCTCGGGTATTGTCGTCACACTCATCGGCATGAGCCTGATCAAAGTGGGCATCATCGCCTGCGGAGGCGGGACGGCCGCCCGTGAAGCGGGGACGTTCGGCAACCCCGGGTACCTCGGGCTGGCTGCGCTGGTGCTGGCATTGATCGTCCTGTTCAACCGCAGCCGCAACCGCTACCTGCGCATGAGCTCGATCTTCATCGGACTCGGAACCGGGTACCTCATCGCCTGGTGGGCCGGAATGATCGATTTTGCGTCGGTACAGCACTACGGCGGGATCAACCTGCCCGTTCCGTTCAAATACGGCCTGGCATTCGATTTGTCGTCCTTCATTGCCATTGCCCTGATTTTCGTCATCACGGCCATCGAAGCCTACGGCGATATCACGGCCAATTCGCTGATTTCAGGCGAACCGGTCAAAGGCGAGCGGTTCATCAAACGGGCTTCGGGCGGCATTCTGGCGGACGGGATGAATTCGATGCTGGCCGGTATATTCAATTCGTTCCCGAACTCGGTCTTCGCGCAAAACAACGGGATTATCCAGCTGACCGGTGTAGCGAGCCGCTATGTAGGCTATTACATCGCAGGCATGTTGATGATACTGGGCCTGTTCCCGGCCATAGGCCTGGTCTTTTCGCTGATTCCCGAACCCGTGCTGGGCGGCGCGACCCTGCTGATGTTCGGCACCGTCGCTGCGGCCGGCATCCAGATCATCGCCTCCCAACGCATCGGCCGCAAAGAGGTACTCGTCATAGCACTGAGCCTCTCGTTCGGGCTGAGCGTCGAACTGGTGCCGGAAGTCCTCGACAAAATGTCAATCACGGTACGCAATATTTTTTCTTCGGGTATCACCACGGGAGGCCTGACGGCTATCCTGTCGAACCTGCTGATCCGCATCAAGGAGACCTAACGCTATGAAAATATTCAAAACGATAAAAGCGAAATTCACCCGCGAAGGACACCACCCGCGACAGGGCGGCCTCGAAATCTTCAAGTATATCGGCCCGGGACTGCTCGTTACCGTGGGCTTCATCGATCCGGGCAACTGGGCGTCGAACCTGGCCGCAGGAGCCGACTACGGTTATGCCCTGCTGTGGATGGTCACGCTCTCGACGATCATGCTGATCGTCCTGCAGCATAATGTCGCGCACCTGGGAATCGCCACCGGACTCTGCCTGTCGGAGGCGACGACAGCCTATTTGCCCGCCAAAGCCTCGAAAGCGATTCTCGGCTCGGCCATGCTCGCTTCGATCTCCACATCGCTGGCCGAGATACTGGGCGGAGCGATCGCACTCCAAATGCTTTTCGGTGTACCGATGCGCATCGGGTCGCTGTTGGTGCTGATCTTCGTCCTGATCATGCTTTTCACGAACAGCTACCGGCTGATCGAAAAATGGATCATCGCTTTCGTGTCGATCATCGGACTCTCGTTCATCTACGAACTGTCGCTGGTAACGATCGACTGGCCGGCTGCCGCATACGCATGGGTCACCCCGTCTTTCCCCGAAGGATCGATGGTCATCATCATGAGCGTACTGGGCGCCGTCGTAATGCCGCACAACCTCTTCCTGCACTCGGAAATCATCCAGAGCCGCCAGTGGAACCTGAGCGACGAGAAAATGATTAAAAAACAGCTGCGATACGAATACGTCGATACGATCCTCTCGATGGTGATCGGCTGGGCCATCAACAGTGCGATGATCCTGCTGGCCGCCGCCACTTTTTTCGTATCGAAGACGCCCGTTACCGAACTCCAGCAGGCCGATTCGCTGCTGCGTCCGCTGCTGGGCAATAATGCCACGATCATATTCGCCGTCGCGCTGCTTTTCGCGGGTATCGCCTCGACGATCACCTCGGGCATGGCCGCCGGATCGATCTTTGCAGGCATGTTCAAGGAACCCTACGACATCAAGGATACCCACTCACGCACCGGCGTGGTGATCTCGCTGATCGTCGCATTCGTCATCATCATCGCCATTTCGAACCCGTTCAAAGGACTGATATACTCGCAGATGGCCCTCAGCATCCAGCTTCCGGTGACCGTATTCACACAAGTGTACCTCACGTCGTCCGAAAAGGTGATGGGCAAGTTCCGCAATTCGACCTACACGAAATACCTGCTCTATACGATCGGAGTCATCGTCACCGTGCTGAACCTGATGTTGCTCTGGAGCTGCCTGTAACACACGGCGCATCCTGAAGCCCCGGTTTCTCTGCGGAACCGGGGCTTTCAAATGCATTACACCGTACGGATTTACAGTATCGAACCCTGTCCGCCGGACTTGTCCCTACGATTTCACCGGAGTCAGCCGGGCGACAAATCCTCCGCCCACATTCAAACCGACAGAAAGTCCTCCTGCCCGCGTCGTCTCCGAAGTATGTTGTTTCAATGCCTGCTGCGAAGCAGGATCGTCACTGAGCATATCGCAACGATACCCACCATCGCCCAGGAATGTCAAATCGACCGCAGCCTGTGCCCCTGCCGCCGAATTGCAGATCCCGGCAACGAACCAGACATCGCCTTTCCGGCGTGCAAACAAAGCCATTTGCCCGATCTCGCTGCCCGGAAGCACGATCGTCTCGTCCCAAACGGCCGGAATGGATTTAACCATATCGCAGGCAGGATTCGCGAGCAATTGTTCGGGATCCACGCCGTAACAGAGGAACGGGGAGGTAAAAATTACAGCCGTGGCGACCTGGTGGCACCAGGAAGTCTCACTCAACCGCTTCGGACTGAAGGTCACCGGGGTAAAGTCGGCCGGTCCGGCCAGATACCGGGTAAACGGCAGAATCGTATTGTGGGTAGCCCAGGGCCCGCGAATCTCCAAACCGCGAATTCCTTCGCGCGTCAACTCGTTGGGAAACGTCCGGTTCAGGCCCGTCGGTTTGTCCGCACCGTGAAAATCAACCATCAGTTGGTATTTCGCAGCCTCTTTCAGCGCATCTTCATAGAACCGCACCACCTGTTGCGACTCGTCGTAGAAATAGTCGATCTTCACACCGGCGACACCCGTTTCCCTGCATTTTTTCAGGAATGCCTGCAAGCGTTCGGGGGTCTGGATTCCATCGACACCCCGGTCGTCGGGATAGGCTTTCCACACCCATATTTTAACACCCAGCGGGGCTGAGTAGTCGACCAGTTCCCGGATCATATCCCAGGAATCCCTGCCCTGACCTTTCCAGTTGCTCCAACCGGCGTCGACCAGGTTATACTCGAATCCTAGTTCACCCGCCCATTTCGAAAAACGCTTCATATTGTCGAAACTGACCGGCCCGTTATCGGCGAGCCAACTCCAAAGAGCCCGCCCGGGACGAACCCAATCGGCCCCGCAGCCATTCCCTTCACCGCATCCCCGAACCGACAACGGGAAAAGCCCGGGATCGGGTGCCGCCGAGACATCGCCGATAATCCCGCTGTTGACCAGCGTGTTGAGGTCACCGATCAGGACGATCCTCCACGGAGTCGTCAACTCGCCGTCCGCCCCGCATGCCAGGCGGGTTTCTCCGGCCAGTTTCGCCCGCAATGTGCGGCGGTTAGGAGTCACTTCCAGTCCCATACCGGCAAAATCGGTCAATCCCCCCTCGGTAATCGAAGCGTAAAGGCCCTGGGATTGATATTTCACCGTCAGGGGCGGTCCGAACGTCAATCCAACCGGCAATGTGTCGACCAACCGTTCTACATTTTCATTCTCATAATAGCTCACGTTATCCTGTCCCCAGGTAATCACCCCCTGCGGCAATGTAAACGTAGTGCTGTCATTCAACACATACTCGCCCTCGCCCGGAGCGATCCGGTATCGGAACGCCACGCCATCGTTGTACACCCGTACATCTACAAAGAAATCACGGGCCCCTGCAATCCGGAACCCGGTAGAGGTATAATCCACCCGGGAACAATCATGAATCCCGCAAACCGGGAAAGAGTCCTGAACCCGACGGGTAGCGAGCCTTTCAATTTTAGAAACCGCCGACCCCAGCAGCGTACTGTCCACAGACCATTGCAGGACCGAGGAGTCCAGCACTACCGTCCCCTTTTCGGCGACCGTATAGCCCAAGTGTCCATCGGCTACATACACCTGCATCGCAACAGTTCCGTCCGGGGAAACAACCCGCTGATCCTTCCCGCCGGGCTGCCCGCACGAAATCAAAAACACGCCCCACAGCAGGGCGTAACACATCACTCGTTTTTTCATTAGGGTAATAGATTATCCGTTTATACTCCGTTGAGTATAAAGATAATCAAAATACGACAGAAAATACAGGTTTTTCACCCACGCTTATTCCACATCCCCCTGATCGATCATATTGTTCAGAAGCGCGTAAACGGTCAGACCCGAAACGGACTTGATGCCGGTTTTACGGGCGATATTTTTACGGTGGGATATGACCGTATGGATCGAGATGTTATAACAATCGGCAATCTCCTTATTGGTCATGCCGCGTGCCACGGCAACCAGAATTTCGTTCTCCCGGTCGGAAAGTTCGTAGTTTTCAGGAATGCCGGCATGTTCATCGCGGCTTTCGATCGCCTTGCGCAGTTTGCGGACGATTTGCGCGGGTTCATCGTAAAGATGAACCGAACCGTCGTACTGCCGAAGTGCTTCATCGTCGATCAGTCCGGTCAGTACAGCCACGAGCACAGCTTCGTGCAGGCAGGGAATTACCCCGCGCACGGATGTCCGTTTCTGGTAATCGAACAGGCAGGGATCGACTAGCACTGCATCGGGTGAAAGCAACGTCAGCCGCTCGGTACAATGTCCCAGGTCAGGCAGTGTGTCGATCACCTCGAACTCCGGATACCGCGACAAAATCTCCCGGATTCCGCGCGCCACGATGGCCGAAGGCTCAATCAACAGAATACGGTGTCGGACGGTCTCAGCCATGGTTTTCCTCCAGTTGCATCACGTAAGGTACGAGCACTTTATCTTCGATGAGCGCATGGCGTCCCAGATCGTCCTCAAGCAGGAAAACGTTAAACAGCGTGCGGTTGAGCTCTTCGGCGGGAACTTCGCCCGGCAGGTACTTGATCAGGATATTTTTCAGGTCTTCGAGCTTATCTTCGATATTGCTGTGGTTCTCTTCGAACTGCTCGATGCTGTAACCTTCGGTATGGACTCCGTGCACCAATCCGCGGATATAGGGGAATACCGTCTGCTCCTCATATTCGAAATGGGCCTCCACCTCATTGCGGTAATCGTTGAAAAAACGGTCGAGAATACGGGCCGACGAAGTCCCGGGACCCTCTTCCAGCGACGAAAGGTTCTCCCTGATCTCGGGAATGCGTTGCTCGAGATAGTATTTGTGCGAGCTCTGCAAGAAAAGCACAATATCTTCAACATCTATCCCTTTAAACATCGCCGTATCGGGCAAAAAATCGTCGAACGTGCTGATGTTGCAAACGAGCAGGAACAACTCCATCGAGACGCCCTGCGCACGGCACACCTCGGCGACGCTTTTGTCGCCGAAACCGAGGTGGATTCCGAATCGCGGCAACACCCGCAGCAAACGGTAATTGGCCTGTATCAGGTCGGACATCTTCATACCGCCTGAAAAAAGGAGCTGTTTCATAAGGCTCGGTTTTCTGCAAATATCAGATAAATTATCGGAACCGCCAATCGCGGCACCTCTCGGCCCCAATCTTTTCATCGCTTCATTAATCGTCTGTCAGGAGTAAACAGAATACCGTTTATCGGCAACCCGGCAACATCTCCAGGAATTACGTTTTCGCTACTTTGCTTTACAAAGGTAATATACATCATCCGAATCGGCCATCCCCAAAAATAGGGATTCACAGGGAAGCTTTTCATCATTTGTCGGGATTGCGGACGCCGGTCAAATACCTCACCTTTGCATCCGTAAGCCAATAACCATAAAACGGGCGATGCCCCTGCTTTGCTTCCGGTACGGCAGGGGTATCGTTGTTAAGCAGATTTACCCTCTCAAGCCGATAATTTCAAACCCGATAAAACAGATTCCATGAAAAGAAACTACATGGCCGCCGTAGCGCTGCTGGCGATCGTAAGCTGCACAGCCGTCAGTTGCGGCTCCGGCACATCGAAACAAGGTCAAAGCGCCCCAGCCGCCCACGCGACCGCAAACAGTACCGTCCTCGAAGTAGACAGCCTGCTGAAAAACGCCGAAACGCTCGCCGGTCAACCCGTCGTTGTCGAAGGCGTCTGCACGCATATCTGCCAGCACGGCGGAGGCAAAATTTTCCTGATGGGCAGCGACGACACGCAGACGATCCGTATCGACGCGGGAGAAAAAGTGGGTAAATTCACGCCCGAAACGGTCAACAGCCTCGTCCGCATCAACGGTACGCTCAACGAAGAGCGGATCGACGAAGCTTTCCTGTCCCAGTGGGAAGAACAGGCAAAAGCACAGGCAGCGGCACAGCATGGCACTGCCGGATCATCCTGCGAAAGCGACCAGAAGGCCCGCGGCGAAACCCCGGTCAACAGCGTCGAAGAGCGAATCTCGAATTTCCGCAAGCGCATCGCCGAGCGCCAGGCCAAAGAGGGCAAGAACTACCTGTCGTTCTATTCGGTTACGGCCGACAGTTATGAAATCCTTTAAGCGATGCGATCCGGAAAATTCGGTTCCTTTTTTCGCAGGTGGAGCCGTACCATCCACCGCGAGTTATCTTTCTTCTTCGGCGGAGTGGTGCTGATTTACGCGATATCGGGCTTCCTGCTCAACCACAAGCGCGACTTCAACGCCGAATACGACATCACCCGCAAAGAGTTCCGCGTCGAGAGTATGCCGCAATCCCGCACGGGATGGAACAAAGCTTATGTACTCTCGCTGCTCGGACCGCTGAACGAGACGGATAACTATACAAAACACTACTTCCCGTCGGCTTCGCAGGTAAAAGTTTTCCTCAAAGGCGGATCGTCGTTGGTAATCGATACCGGAAGCGGAGAAGCACTGTACGAATCGGTACGCAAACGTCCGTTGTGGAGCGGGCTCAACCGCCTGCATTACAATCCCGGACGTTGGTGGACCACCTTTTCCGACATCTTCGCCTTCTCGCTGATCCTCATTACGCTCACCGGGCTGGTGATGCTCAAGGGGCCTAAAGGGTTTTGGGGCCGCGGCGGTATCGAATTTCTGGCGGGTATACTGATCCCCATCGCATTCCTGGTTTTCATGTAACGATGTTCATACCTGAATAAAGTTGGTTGTATGTATTAGTTAGTTTAGTTCAATTCTTTTTCTTTCAGTTTCAAGTATCACTCAGTTTCAAATGCGGCAGCGACCGCAGAGGCGGGCCTTTCGGGACCCGCCTTTTTATACCTGTATTCCGGCAAATTATTCCGACAAACGGAGTCAGTCCTATTTCAGGATACAGATAAAATCCGGTTCCTGTGCATGAAATCAATACAAGCCCCCAGGGTACGAATCCTGTTCCCCTGTCAACAAGACAAACAAAACAAACCTCTCCTACCGTCTATAAATTGCCTCCCTGCAGCGGATTTACACAATTATAGATGCACACGCCATATAGACTGCATACGCCCGATCATGCAAAAAGGGAACCCCAACGGGACTCCCTTTTGCATATAAATATACCGGGTAAAGACACCCTGATCGGCTCAGGCTGGTTACTTGTCACCGGCGGATCACCATCAACGGGACGAACAGGAAGAGTCCCAGCAGGACTATTCCGGCGGCAGGCAGCCATGCGCGACGCAAGTGACGTCGCCGCACAATCAGGTAGGCAACCGCCAACAGCACATTCAGCAACAGCGCGCAGGCAGAGAATCTACCCAGGCGCGGATAAACGTACTGATCGTCATAGGACGTAAAGCTCAGATCGAACGGGAACAGCCATTCGGCAACGCGCTGCCTCACTCCTTCCGCAGCGGGATAGGTCAACGTATCGCAAAGCGAGTAATCATCGGCGTCGACGGCATAATACCGGGTTCCTTCCTCACCGGAGATACTCACCGTCCAGTTGAACAGGTCGGCAACGATCATGACGTTTTCACTGCGCGGATCGAAATGTCCGACCGGCAACTGTTTCAGTTCATAGCCCGGATTGGTCAGCACATAAAAGTTATGCGCCTCGTCCGAAAGAAAAGCATAGCTCCGGCGGTTCGAAAACTCGGTAATGAAAATATCGGCGATCCGGACGCTGTCCGGCAAATCGACCCGGCGCACATACGGACGTCCCCGCAATTGCTTGAGGTGATACAGGCCGCCTTTCCCGTCCAGCAACATATACCCCTCGTCATACTCTTTACGCGTGGTCGGGTTACCCGACACGCAGGCGGCCGGAAATTCGAATCCTTTGGCCTGGAGCGCACGGGTGAAAAGGTCGCTTTTCCGGTCATTGACCCGATTGGTCGCCATATCGATAAACTCAATGCGGTCATGGATGCGGAACACATCGGGAGGCATTTGCAATTCGACGCGGCCCGACATGGCTTCGAGCAGCGGATAGAGCTCCGGCTTCACTTTGTTGATATCCGACGGAGAGTTGCGGAAATAAAAACTCTGCATCGAAACCGTTTGCGGAGTAAGCGCCACGCCGCGCAACGTATCGGGCTGACGGCCGTCGGAGAGCAACTGCCGGTAGTAAAACAACGGCAGGATGCTGTCGAATTCCCGGTCCGTATAGGTCTTGCCGGACGCATCGTGCCGCACGATCTCGCCATCGTTGAAATCAATCGACGCGAAACTCTCCGTCACGCAACTGTATAGGGTAAAAGGCGTCCTGTCCGGACGGACGGTCAGGAACCGGTAGGTCCACGGCAACAGCCACGCCAACAGTACCACAGCGGTAAAGAAGAGGATTATCTTGCTTAAACGTATCATAAATTCAATGGGTTAAAATCTTTTCAACAAAAGCAGCCGTTTCAAAGCCCGGCAGCACCAGCGCCGGATCAGTCCTGGCATCCCTCCTTGAAACGGGACACCGAAAGTTGGGGCAGCAGCATCACCGCCGCCGTGTACACCACGAGCCAGGGCAAAAAGCAATTGTACGCTTCCGGCACAGAGGACAGGAAAAAGATCCGCACTACGCCCACCGCAATCAGCAGGTCGATAATCCTGCGGCGCCAGGTCGGTTCGAGGCAAATCCACGCCGCAAAGAGATAGCCCGTAATGCCGCACAGGTACCACGGCAACGATGTGAGCAGGATGCGTGCTACCAGCTCGGGAGCCAGAATGCTTTGCAAATAGGCCCACAACGTCAGATAGTTCAACACGAAGATAATCCCGAGCTGTACGAGACCGGCTGCGAGCATCAAGCCGATCATGCTCCGTTGCGGATAAGGCAGGTGCAGCGTCAATTTCAGCCGCTTCTGCTGGATTTCGGGCACAAACTGCACCAGGGCGAGCAATACCCCTATCGCCAGCGGCACATAGGTCAGCAATTCGATAAAGACCGTCTCGCGCGAAAGAAGTATTTCCCACAGGTGTTCCACTCCTTTGAAGCCGATCACCCGCTGCAACTGCAGCAACGCATAGATCACGAAAACGGAAGAGACGATCAGGGCCAGCCAGAAATAACGGTGCGTCTTGATCCACTCCTTATAAAAGATCGCTTTTTTCATATTTTTCTACGGTTTCTAGTTGTTTGAGGTGAACCTCAGTATTTGCCGGTCAGCCCGATAAAGGCATCCTCCAGGTTCATTTTTTCGGACTTCAGATCGCTGTAAGCGATACCGCTCCGGGTCAGCCATCCGCCCACATAAGCTTCGTCTGCGAACGAATAAGTCTCGCCGCTACCGCGGATAACCGCGCTGTGATACAGTTTCCCGTCCACGGGAAGCGTTTCGGGCGCACCGGCTTCGAGCCGGAACGTATAACGGCGGAACGTATCGAGCAGCTGCGGCACCGGTTGCTGGATCAGAATACTCCCGTAATCCATGATGATGCAGTCGTCGATCAGCCGTTCCATATCCTGGATGATGTGCGAAGTGAGGAAAATGGTTTTGGCTTCGGCTTTGGCGTACTCCCTCAGGTATTCGATAAAGAGCCGGCGGTAACCGGGATCGAGTCCCATCGAGAAGTCGTCCAACACTAACAATTCGGCGTTCTGTGCCAGGATCAGTCCGAGGGCTACCTGCGAACGCTGGCCGCACGACATCCGGGCAATACGCTGTTTTGGAGCGATCTTCAACTTGCGGATCAGTTCGTAATAAGCTTCCCGGTTCCAGGCCGGATAGAAAGCCGAATAGTAACGTTCGATCTCCTCGACGGTCATGAATGCATACTGCACGTGTCCTTCGATCAGCAAAGCGATACGCCGCCGCGTCAGCGGGTTCATACGCTGTATATCCTCGCCGAAGATCAGGCACTCGCCCGAACGCGGTTGCAAATAACCGCTCAGGATGTTGATCGTCGTGGTCTTGCCTGTACCGTTTTTACCCAGCAGCCCCAGGATCCGGCCCCGCGGAACGCTGAAACTCAGGTTCTCGTAGATCATCCGGCTACCGTAATAGTGCGTCAGGTTGCGGCACTCAATGATATTTTCTTCCATGTCAGATTGTGTGATTTGTATTAAAATGCGACGCCGAAAACGATCCGGGCATAGTCGGAACGGTTGCCGTCGGCGAAACTGCCGTGCTGCCAATCGCCCTGTACGTACAGGGCCATCGATGCCCGGGGAAAATCGTAATTCCAGCGAAACGAAGCGCCGTAAAGGGTCATATCGGCGCTCAAATGGACGAAATTCCGCTGCATCATCTGCCCGATCGAACCGTCCATGTCCAGTCCGTCCAATTTAAGCTCCGCAGTCCGGTTCGCCAGATAATCGGCCGACACCGACAGGTGCAATACCGAGCGACGCAGCCGTTTTTCGACGGTCAACCCGCCGCCGCAGCCGACCTTTCCGAACTGCATTTTGCGCGACGGGCTCAGGTAAGTGGCCTCGAAGTCGTAATAACGTCCCCTCGGCTCCGCATAAAACGACCAGCCGCGCATCTCCTCGAAGCCCCACAGCGCCGACAGCACCAGGTCGGTCCGGTTGTTACGGTACTGCTCTACCGCACCCAATTTCGGATAATTCTGGCTGCCAGAAGCGTCCCCGTAGATATATTCTGTTCCTAACCGTTTCGCATAATTGCCGGACAGTTTTATACCCCAGTGATGGATTCCGCTCTGTCCCTGCCATCCCAATGCTCCGTCAAATACATTGTCCACCAACCTTGTTAACGGGAGTTTCTGATAGCCGGGTAAGATGCGCCGTACCGCCCAACCGGAATAATGTACCGACAGGAATAAACCGGCCCCATCGCGCGGGAATAGCTCCAATCCGGCACCGTACGTTCTCCCGCTGAAATAGACGGAAGTATTATTTTCAGACGAGGAAAACCGGGTACTGTACATTCCTAATCCGAGCATCTGATATAACTTGGGACCGCCCAACGGCGCATAAAAGCTCATACTACTTTTTTGCCGATAAACACGCAAATTGACCGATGTTCCCAATCTATAACATTTCCCGAGCGAAAGAGTCGCTCCGGTAGAAAGATTCAGATCTGAAACCACACTTTTCGGCCTCGGATCGACGGTCCGGTATTCGATTTCAGCACGGTAATCGGCATAGATCCCCCATGCTACACGTCCAAACTCCCGCGCAAAACCGCCTGCAAATGCATAACGCTCCGAAATGAGATTCCCGCCCACTGAATCGGCCCAAACATACGGATAAAGCAACTCGAAATCAGCATTTTCGTTCCACTCCGTATGCATCGTCCGCCCCAAACGATATCCGGCTCCGCCCCAAACCGTATTTTTTCCGCGACGGATATAAGACTGGGCGTCAAATGCCGCATAACGGTTCCCACGGCCAACTTGTGACACCACTGCTTCGTCCTCCTGTCGGTAAGATCCTGACAAACCGATAGTGGTCAGAGAGGTCTTGAAACGGTAAACCTGAGCTGCCGGATTTCTATACACTTCATGCATAAAATGCCCTGCGGGAGAGAGACGCTCGCCGAGGCCTGTAGCCACCGACGAGCTGTCTCTTTGGACTCCCCGCGCGGACATTCCTGCACAAAGGCTTAACAATGCTAATGTGCAACGAAAAGTCATCTTCGGGTTTATCGATATTTTTTATTGCAACATAGAAGGTGTCGTGTGCGGAATAAAGTCCTGGGTAGAATTGTTCGTATCCTGCAATTTACCATTGGAACCTATTTTCCGGACAACAGCCGTGTTATACCGATTTTTATCGCTGTTATTCTCTGCGCACCACGTCCAACCGGCATCGATCGAAGAATCGATTACCAGCCATTCGAACATCGACGTCGGACTACAGTTAACAGCATCGACAATCCAAGCATTGGGGACTTTATAAGTATCAAGGGTTCTCTCCATCGTATAGTCCTCAAATGTCCATATATAAGTAGCCGTATACTTGTTATTTGTAAGAAAATCCTCTTTCGTTCCTTGCATCCTGGCAATCGCATAGGTCTCGGAACCACGATTATGGAAACCGGTAACGGTCAGCGAAGAAGAATTCCATTTATCGAGATTGGGAGCAGGACCGTCCGTGTCGGGGTATACATCCGCCGCATCCCAATCGAAGAACTCGAAATCAGCCTTGCTCAGGTCGAACGAGCGGGAATTGTACTCCTTGTGGTTGATGCCGCATACGGCGATCAACAGATCTTCGCCCGGCTGCACCGGAACATCTTTCCCTGTCCCCGGAATCATAAAGACTGCACTGACCGAGAAATAATCTTTCATTATATTCGGGGTATAATCCTGCTTGTCATAAGGTTTGAATTCTGACAGCAAAATCGCCAAACTATCGGCATAAAGTATTTGATCCGAATTGTTCCGGATTTTAATATACTGGTCATCACCGTATTGGTCTTCTTTATCAGTCGTAGTTCCCGTAAAAAACACTTCGGAAATCACGAAACCCTCCGACGGAGAATAGAAACTAGTCTGTGCCTCCGGAATCGTAGCGGTTTCACCGGCAATGGCGATTGACTCCTGGTAAGCCCTGAACCCGGAAGTCACTCGACTGCCATCGGTCGCAGTATAAGACAGGGTACCCTCCACACTAACCTTATACAAGCCTTCCGGAACAGTTGCCGAAACAGTCAGGACCGTAGCTTTGGTTACCGAGGTGACAGTTCCTTTATAGGTTGTACTGGTATTGATGTTAGTAAACAAGGCGGTTACATCCGAAACCGTACCGTCACTGGCCGTCTCGGGCAATGTCAGCGTCCAGTTCACTACGCTCTCAGGAATAGCGGGTTCATCGTCCTTACAAGAGGTCAGAATCACCGCCGACGCCACCAACAATAAGACACCGAAAATTCTGGTCATTTTTTTCATAATTCATCGTTTATTTAGGGTTTATAATCGATTATTTACAGATATTGCCTCACTTTCTATAACTTTATAAGTTAAAATTGATCTCCATACCGAAATATGGCATTTCACTCATCTGCCTAACTAACACACCGTTAAGGCCTTTGTATTCATGCTTATACGAAAAGAGATGGTCGACAAACAATGCAAGTTGAATCCTCTCTTTAAAGAATTTTTTAGTCACTTTCAGATTCATCCCAACGTTGAACGGTTCTTCAATTCTTTCATTGAAATTAGATTCGGGATAGGTAATGATCAGCCATTGCAAATACATATCGTTCCGCGCTTCATCCACATTAAACGGATGACGCACTCCTTCCAAATCCATATATTCATCCGGAATACCCGTTCGGCGCAACGACCACGAACGATAGAGCCACATACATTCGATAGCGGCAGAGAAACCCAGCTTCAACCGTGGCAGATAGGTATCGAACATAAAGCGGGTATTGAATGAAATTTTCCGGGACCCATCCGGATCACTGTAATACCCTACATAGGGTACCCCCTGACCGCCCAGATTGACCGTCGGCCGGTACCAATAAGGTTCACTCTCGCTATAAAGTGTGCGAAACCAAGCCCCGTCAATCGTAATACGCGTCCGCAAAGCAGGAATACGTTTACTAGTAAACTGGTATTCAACACCTTCTTTAAAAAGACGTGTAGCATTGGATGCCATGCCATAAGATCCAAATGCCGTTACATCGGTATAAGGAAGATACTCAAGTTTCGGTGGAGCCGTTATCGCATCAGGATCGAGTCCCGTCGCATCATATTTACGGTAACTCATGGGCTGATAATACGTTGCCGTACGAAATCCAGACGTAATATCCTCCCTAAAATAGGTAATCGACAAACGATTTTCGCCATAAGAAATATCCCCGCGCACTTCCCATTTGAAATTTCGGGCTGCCTGCAGGTCATAATTTGTCCGATCTACCACATAAGTTTTTAAATTCAATCGCCTGTAATCGGGATTGGTATGGTAGTAATTCAGCTGCTGCCAATCGTAATAGAGCAAATCGGGATACAGGTAGGTCAGCGACGGTGTCATCGTATGCCACCCCATACCACCACCTATCTCGAACTGCAACGGCCGGTCGGCTACCATTAGCCGGGGGAACGACCAGCGCAGGTTGACGCGCGGATCGAAAAAGAATTTACCGTGCAAAGCATAGCTGTCCGCAAGATTCAACATGGTCGAAGCACGCAATCCGGCCTGCACCTCGAGTTTATGACGCGCAACGGGAATGACGCTACGATCCTCAAAAAAAAGGGAAAAATCATGTCCCGCCGGGATATTGTAATAAGGGCGCGGACGAGTCGTCATCGAAGGATAAATAGGAAAGAGAGGATCGTATATTTGTCCTTGCCCGTAATTTTTATTCATCTGCCAATCGCTCCCGATAAGCATATCGTGCTGAGCTCTATCTCCATGAGCGCTGAAACGTGCAACCAACTTGGTAAATGCACTAAACGGCAAACTTTCCGATCCTCCCGTAGCTACATATTGCGGCGTCAACCACGTCCCGTCATGTATGCCCTCGTCGGTAGAAAGCGGAGGTGTGGGTTGGGGGCCGGAAAGAGAAACATACCGGGTTCGGTCAATTACATCTTTTTGCAGACTGACCGAAGTATTCAGTTCCAGAGAACGAAAAAATCGTCCCGTTTTACTCAACCATGTCAAGTTATTGGCCCATGCATAACGGTTATAGGTCGATTTGTAGCTGTCCTCTTTATGGTAGTTGATCTCCGGGTCGATCTTCACGTTATCGAACGACCCACCGTAATCCAGATTTGAAGCATAAATCAACGAGCCGGATTTGTATTGCCATTCCTTTGAAAGACGGACCGACGTATTAAGACGTTTATAATTTTCCAGGGAATTCCTGGGATCAATTTTCGAATCGAAAAAATCTATGCCGACATTGAGGGTTAGCTTCCGTTTTTCCCATTCGAAACCTTTGCCCGCATAAACCAGTTTACCATACGTGTCTGCTTTAAAACGAGCATTAAATTTATTGCCTCCCTTCCGACGATCTATTTTGATCAACCCGCTGGTCAGGTCGCCGTATTCGACCGACGGAATACCGCGCACGACCTCTACGCGCTCAATATCATCTGTGGGAATAGTCCGCATGTCCAATCCCCGACCGGTGGTATTACGGTTTGCAAGTCCATTATCAGTATTACCCGCGAGATACGACATATTGGCTTTAGTATTGATCGGTACACCGTCCATCAGGAACGAAGTGCCCAGCGACGAGATATCATAATCGGTACTGCTTCCATCCGTCTGGATTCCAGATCCCGCCTCCCTCAGGCGGATCAGGTTGGCAGCATCCATATTGGGAACCGTCGAACGTTCGCCCGGCAGCAACGATACCAGATCGGCAAAGCTCGACGGCTGCAGGTGCTCCATGGCCTGACGGTCAATCTTGGACGAGCTGGTCATCCCCCTGGACTCGGAAGCCGTCACCACCACCTCATCCAGATTTACGGCATCGGGTTCAAGGAGAGCCAGCCACGTAAAACTATCGTCCACTGGGATAACCTGCGTATAAGGTTTGTACCCTAAGAAAGTAACCCGTAATTTATAGCGTCCTGCCGCGACACGCTCGAACCGGCAAATACCCTGGTCGTCGCAGCTTCCCGACAGTATCCGACCGTCGGATTCGCATGTAAGCAACACGGCGGCGAATCCGACGGGCAAATCCGTCTGGTGATTTTGTGCCTGTATGGCAACCGTATACAAACCCGCCCGGAATTCCTGCTGTTGTCCCCGAACCGGGAAGACCAACAGCATCATACAGTATAACAGGGTCAGTATCCGAACGCTTTTCAACACTTTTTCCGATTTTGCACGGGGCAAAAGTACGGGATGCCGTCAGGTGCCGAAATCCCCAAATATGGCTAATTCGGAGCCCGAGTATCCCCATAGGTGAGGATGCTCCGTTTTACAGCACTGTCATTCAATTCAATCCATTTTATATAACACTATCCGACATGCAATGATTCGCCAATAGCAGGCACCATGTGTCGGAACACCGATATAGGGTCCTGCATACCGCGCCTGAACTATACTCCTCCTGCCCCCCATCCTCATTTTCAGCTATAAAACGACTCAAAATCCCTATTTTTGAGGACGGATGGTTTCCGCCAATCGCTATAATTTTGGGGCGTAAAATATAAAATGGAGAAAACATACGTGCTCCACAGCCAAATCCCCCAACTATTATCACACGATGAAATACCTCTACCATTACCTTTTTCTTACAACCAGCTTAATTTTGCTGGGCAGCTGCACCAAGGACACCCTTCCCGGCACGGACACGACAACGCCTCCTTCCCTCGAAACCGATACGGGAGCAGAGGCTTTCGAAGGATGGATCCGGGTCAAATTCAAATCCGGCAACGATGAAATCGCCCCCGTTGTGACCAAAAGCGGCGCGCTCTCCACAGGTCTGGCTTCTGTCGACAATGCCGCACTGGCACTCGGAGCCAGGCAGATGAAAAGGGTCTTCCCTCCTGCCGGACGCTTCGAGGAGCGTACCCGCAAGGAAGGACTGCACCTGTGGTACGACCTCTATTTCGACGAGAGTATTCCCGTAAGCAAGGCCGTCTCGGATTTTCGGCAATTGCCGGAAGTGGCGGTCGCCGAACCGATCTATAAGGCCAGTCTGATCCACCCCTCAGCTCCCGTCGAGGTTTCGGAAACAACGACGATATCCAGAGCCTCGCAAAACGCGCCTTATAACGATCCCCTGCTATCGAACCAGTGGCATTACGACAACGACGGCACCCTTCCCGATGCGCTTGCGGGAGCCGATATCAACCTGTTCCGGGCCTGGGAAATTACACAGGGTTCCCCGGAGGTTATCGTAGCCGTCGTGGACGGAGGCGTGGATTATGCCCACGAAGACTTGCAGGGCAATGTGGTCAATCCGGCGGAGCTGAACGGACAGCCCGGTATAGACGACGACGGAAACGGCTACATCGACGATTTTTACGGCTGGAATTTCATCGAAGACAACAACCAAATCGAGGTGGACAACCACGGTACCCATGTGGCCGGTACGATAGCTGCCGAAAACAACAACGGCATCGGAGTCTGCGGTGTGGCCGGCGGGCACGGCAACCATACCGGCACGCGAATCATCAGCTGCCAGATTTTCGGCACCCGGAACGGACAGGAGGTTTCGGGCAATTCGGCCCCGGCGATCAAATACGCCGCGGATGCCGGAGCGGTTATCTGCCAGAACAGTTGGGGTTATACCAACGCCACGAGCATGCCCCGCTCGGACCAGGAGGCGATCGAATACTTCATCAAATACGCCGGGACCGACGAAAACGGGAACCAGACCGGCCCGATGAAGGGCGGCATCGTGATTTTCGCGGCAGGCAACGAAGACCTCGACTACAAGACCTATCCGGCCTGTTACGAAAACGTCCTTTCGGTGGCGGCCATCGCCCCTGACTTCACCAAAAGCTGGTACTCCAACTATGCAGACTGGGTCGATATAGCGGCCCCGGGCGGCACTTATACCAGCGGCGGCAAGTATGCCACCGAATGCGCCGTTTACAGTACCATTACGAACAACAAATACGGTTACCTGCAGGGAACGTCGATGGCTTGCCCGCATGTATCGGGGATAGCCGCGCTAATCGTTTCGAAATTCGCCGCTCCCGGTTTCACCCCCGATCAGGTATGGGCGCATCTGACCAAACGCACCAGGGCGATCGGGCTCTACAACCCGTCTTATTTGAACAAACTCGGATCGGGGCTGGCCGATGCATACATGGCCCTGGCCGAAGACCAGGGAATAGCCCCGGAGAAAGTACCCTGGCTCGAATGCAGCCGGACAGCCGGGGCTATGGCCGTTACCTGGCCCGTATCGGCCGATGAGGACGACGGTACGGCGGATCACTACCTGCTCTACTGGAATACCGTTCCGCTGGAAAACTTTGACCCCGATAATCCGCCCGCAGGTACCCAATCGGCCTCTGTTCCCGGGACGCGGAACCTGCAACCCGGAGAATCGATGTCGCATACCCTGACCGGAATTGCAGGAGAGACCCGCTATTACGTAGCGATCATTGCTTCCGACGCATGGGGCAACCGCTCGGCCGCAACGACGACTTCAGTCGTCACACCGGTCAACGAACCGCCCGTCATCACGCGAGAAAGCGGAGACGGGATCATTGCGGTCGGATACAACCAGACCCGAAGCGTCACTTTCCGGTTATCCGATCCGGAAGGATACGGTTGCACGTACACGCTGGACGATCCTTCGGGCAGTTCCACGTCGAAAGAGGAGAACGGACGCGTACGCATCACGATCACCAATTACAAACGTCCCCCCGGCACCTATACGATGCGGCTGACCGCTACGGACCTGGGGGGAGCCGTTACCACACTCGACATTCCGTTAACGTTGGAAGCCAACCAACCTCCGCAGCTCACCGCTCCGCTGGAGAATGTCTATTTCAGCTCTTTACAGGAGGTGCAAACCCTCTATTTTTCATCGAATTTTTCCGATGAACGGGGTGCCGCTGCCATTACATACACGCTCGATTATGACGACCAGGCGCTCTATATCACCCCGCAAAACAGAGGTTTCAAAATCGCTCCGCTGAGGTACGGACCTGCCGAAGTGACTGTCACGGCACGCGACGAAGAGGGACTCACGAGCACCGCCTCATTTCAGGTTATGTCCCGCGACTATACCCGCGAAGTGGATCTCTATCCGAATCCCGTACAGGATAAACTCTCGATCCGCATGGGTAAGGAGGTTTCGGGTGAGATTCGCATACGGGCCGTCGCTCCCTCCGGACAGATCGTCTGGGACGGACAGGCCGCCATTTCGCCGTTCGCGCCCGCTTCGGTCGACCTTTCCGCACTGAGCGGCGGCAGCTATACGCTTTGGATCGAATACCAGAGCTCCAAAATTTCCCGGAATATCATCAAATTGTAACCTGACAAAACAGACCCGACGACAATGACCCGATCGATCTTCATTCCCGGTATCACCTTATTGACGACTCTCTTGTGTACACTACCCGCACCGGCCCAGACAGGCAGCGGTTCGTTCCTGGAAATCGTTCCCGACGCACCGATCGCCGGTATGGGCGGAACCGGAACGGCTTTACCGGCAAACGCCTTTTCTGTTTTCCACAACCCGGCCCAAACTCCGCTGACGGAGAAACAGGGGGAAGTAGGCTACAACATCGCCCCCTGGCTGCGCGACCTGGGGACAGGTCGAATCCAGCATACAGTCGGGGGATTTTACCGCCTCGGTGACAAGCAGGCCCTTTCGGCCGGTGTCCGGCTGCTGACCCTGCCGTCGAGCGACCTGACCGATGATTACGGGAACCTGCTCCGTACCACGCATCCGTACGATCTCTCCGTAAACGTCGGCTATTCCCGCACGGTAGCCCGCAATCTGGCCGTAGGGGCAACGGTCGGGTATATCCGTTCGTCGCTTGGTGAAAACCTCTCGGCAAACGGAGTAGCATTCGATGCAGGCGCCTATTACCGGCACGCGATCAGGGGATTGGGTGGCGAATCGAATTGGGCGCTGGGGCTCACCCTCGACAATATGGGAACGGCTCTCGATTACGGCGGCGGGAGTGCCCCGCTCCCGTGGAAACTACAACTCGGCGCAGCGGCCACTCTGGAGTTCTCCCCCCGACACAGGCTTGAAGCGACGGCCGAAGGAGGTTACCGCTTCCGGCCTTCCGGCAACCGGAGTTTAAGCGGAGGCGTGGGTGCCGGTTATACCTTCGCCCGGCTGGCCACGGTACGGGCCGGTTATCATTTCGGCGACCAGGAGAAGGGAGACCCCCGGTACACGTCCTTCGGATGCGGTATCCATTTCTATCATTTCCATCTGGATGCCGCCTATTGGCTCAGCGGCACCGACTCCCCGGTACGCAACACCTGGATGCTGTCGCTGCGGATCGACCTGGGGCGGCGAAGCCGGCCGTGATCCCGGTCGCAATACCGATCCCGACGCTCCTACTTGGCGGCACTGATCCAGGTGCGACAGAACGATTCTGGCGGCATATTTGCAGGTTAGCGGTGATTACACACCGGCCGCCCCATGAAAAACGCTTTTACCCAAGAGGTCAACCAACTGCTCGTCAAACTCGGGCTGCATCCCAATGCGGCCGACCTGCTCGACCGCCTCGTAATCATCGTGATTATCCTGCTGATCGCCTGGCTGGCGGATCTGTTCTGCCGCTTCGTGATCGTGGGAGGGATCGGGCACATTATCAAACATACCAAAGCCAAATGGGACGACGTTTTGCTGCATCCCCAGGTACTGCGCAAACTCACCTATCTAATACCGGTACTGATCGTTTACATGCTGCTGCCGCTGGCCCTTTCGGACAAGGCCGAAATCCTCGGCTGGCTCCGCAAGCTCTGCATCATTTACGGCATCGTCGTCGTACTGGTTTTCATCAACATTTTCCTGAAGGTACTCTTCGGCATCTTCCGCAACCAGGAAGCTTTCCGTGACAAACCGCTCAAAGGACTGGTACAGATCATGCAGGTAGGACTGGTCTGTATCGGCATTATCCTGACCATAAGCACCCTGCTCAACATATCGCCGCTGCACCTGCTGGCCGGACTGGGGGCTTCGGCCGCCATCCTGATGCTGATTTTCAAAGATTCGATACTCGGTTTCGTATCCGGCATCCAATTATCCATCAATGACATGCTCCGGGCCGGAGACTGGATCAGCATGCCCAAATACGACGTCGACGGCACCGTCCTCGACGTCTCGCTGACCACCGTCAAGATCGAGAACTTCGACAACACGGTGACCACCATCCCGCCCTACACGCTCACCAGCGATTCGTTCAAAAACTGGCGGGCCATGTCCGAATCGGGCGGACGGAGGGTGATGCGCTCGGTAAACATCGACATCAACAGCGTCCGTTTCTGCACGCCCGAAATGCTGGAAAAATACAAACGCTTCGCGCTGGTACGCGATTACATCGAACAGGAGGAAAACAAACTGGAGACGCAACGAGCCAAGCTGAACCTCGATCCCGCAACGACATTCGACACACTGCGGCAAAGCAATATCGGCATTTTCCGGGCTTACCTGAACCTCTATCTCAAAAACCTAAAAGTGGTCAACCACGACCTCACCTGCATGGTGCGGCAATTGCAACCCACCGAAACAGGTATCCCGATACAACTCTATTTCTTCTCAAATATCAAGGAGTGGGTCGCTTACGAAGGGGTACAGGCCGACGTATTCGACCATGTAATGAGCGTTATCCGCGAATTCGACCTCTATATCTACCAAGGCTTTTCGGGGCAGGACCTGCAACAATCCATCTCCGGCACAGGTTTCGCAACCGCCCCCGCCCCGTCCCGGAGTAGCGCACCGTCATCCGCTCAGGCGACGGTCACCCCGGCCGATTCTTCCGGAACTTCACCCGCCGAGATATCCCGACCTGCGCCGCCGGAAACGAAATCTCCCTCCTCGTCCGATCCATCTCCCGCACGGACTTAAAACCGGAATAAAATCGTATCTTTGGATAGTGTTAACCCAAAATCCAAAGCATATGAACCGACTATTCCCTCCCGTGACCTTACTGGCATTCTGCCTGTGTACCGGCGCTACCGCACAAACGGCAGCAAAGACATCCGCAACACCCTCTCCGAAAACAGCTCCGGCCGTGGTCACTCCCGCCCCCGGCGACGTGCTGATCCCGGCACCGTCCGATGCCCAGGTACTGTTCGACGGCAAAGACCTCGCGCAATGGTGCCGCAAGGACGGTTCACCCGCGGCATGGACCGTCGAGAACGGCGATATGGTCGTCAAGGCCAAAAGCGGAAATATCCAGACCAAACGCAATTTCGGGGATTGCCAGCTCCATATCGAATGGTGTACGCCCGAAAACGTATCGGACACCGGCCAATTGCGCAGCAACAGCGGAGTTTTCCTGCAAAGCCTTTATGAAGTGCAGATCCTGGACAGCTACCTCAACGACACGTACTGGAACGGACAGGCCGGCAGCATCTACAAGCAATACGCGCCGCTGGTCAACGCAACCAAAGCGCCGGGCCAGTGGAACGTCTACGACATTATCTATACCGCCCCGCGTTTCAACGCCGACGGTTCGCTGCTGTCGGCCGCCCGGATCACCGTCCTGCAAAACGGCGTTCTGGTCCAGAACAACACCACGATCAAAGGCACGACTTTCCTCGAACATCCCGCCTACACCGCACACGGCGATGCTCCGATCATGCTGCAGGACCACGGCAATGCCGTCCGCTTCCGCAACATCTGGATCCGGGAACTGTAGCCCCCGGACAGGGATAAACGTTCCGCGAACGCGTATAATCCAGACCATCACACCCGGCAGGCACCTATGTAATTTTTCACCCCGTTAACCTTCAAACCCGATTTCCGATGAATATCAGGCCGATTGTTTTTTATCTTTTTCTCCTGACCCTGATCCTCACTTTTCCCTGTCTTTCGCAAGCCCAAACCATCGGCGACTACAATGTGGTGTGGCGCTCTCCCTCCTCCGATGCTTCGGGGGCCATGCCGCTGGGCAACGGCGAACTGGGAATCAACCTGTGGGTGGAACCTTCGGGCGACCTGCTGTTCTACCTCTCCCGGACCGATTCGTGGAGTGAAACGGGCCGCCTGCTGAAATTGGGTAAAGTCCGGGTCAGCCTGTCGCCCAATCCGTTTGCAGCGGGTTGCGCTTTCACTCAACGGCTCAACCTCCAACAGGGAACGATCGAAATCACCGGCGAACAGGGAAAAGAGCGGACGAAACTCACGGTCTTTGCCGATCCCGGCGCGCCGGTATTGCACCTGCTCTGCACATCGAGCCGCCCGGTAAATGTCACGGCCACTTCGGAACCGTGGCGCACCGCGCCGTACGACATTCCCAAAGAGGACAGCCTGCTGGGGATCAACTCTGCATGGCCGCGCACAGGTACCTACGATTACACACAGGCGGTAGAATCAGCCGACCAGACCCTGTCCGATCCCGATGCCGTGGTGTGGTACCACCGCAACGAACACTCGACCTATCCGCTGACGCTCGACCTGATGGAACTGCATTCGCTCGCGTCCCGGTTCGACGATCCGCTGCTGCACCGAACTTTCGGGGTGCGGATGAGCGGCGCGGGATTCGTCAAGCGATCGCCGCTGGAGATCGCCACCGTCCGGCCTGTCAAGCATTTCGACCTGCGGCTGGCAACCTGTACCGCACAAACACCCGATATCGCGACCTGGGAACAGCAGCTCCGGGCAACCGAGCGGAGTGCGGCAAACGGCAGGAAGGCTCTCGCAGCCAATCGGCAATGGTGGAAAAATTTCTGGGACAAAAGCTTCATCTTCATCGAAACGCCGGACATAGACACGGGGTTCCGCATCACACAATCCTATCTGCTGCAAAATTGGATGTCGGCCTGCGGCGGCCGGGGAGCCTATCCGATCAAATTCAACGGGGGTATCTTTACGGTCGACCCGGTCTTTACCGACGCGAAAATCAGGGCGAATGCCGATCACCGCAACTGGGGCGGCGACTACTGGTGGCAGAATACCCGGCTGATGTACTACCCTATGCTCGCCTCGGGCGATTTTGAAATGATGCTGCCGCTGTTCAGATTCTATCAGGACCGCCTGGCCTCTTTCCGCACGATTGCAAGCGAATATATGGATGCCGAGGGTGCGGTAATCCCTGAAACGTCGTCGATCTTCGGCCTCTACCGTCCCGGCGACTACGGCTGGGACCGAACCGGACGGCAGAAAGGCGACATCCGGAACATGTATGTCCGCCATGCCTGGAACGGCAGTCTGGAATTGGTATCGATGATGCTCGATTACTACGACTATACGGGCGATACGGCATTCGTCCGGACACGACTGGTTCCGGTAGCCACCGAAGTGCTGCGCTACTTCGACACCAAATTCCCCAAAGATGCCGACGGCACGATCCGCATCACGCCGACCCAGGCGCTCGAAACCTACTGGTACGACATGGTCAACGACCTGCCCTGCGTAGCCGGACTGCACGCCGTGCTGCCCCGGCTGCTGGCGCTGCCGCACGGAACGGCCGCCCTTCCGGAGCAGGCCCGCTGGAACCGGATGCAACGGCAACTGCCGCCGATGCCCGTTGAAATACGCGACGGACAAAAGCGATTCGCCCCGGCCGAACAGTACGACCCGAAAAAGAACAATACGGAAGTACCGGAGCTTTACGGCGTCTTCCCGTTCGACCTATGCAATTTCACCACGCCCGACGCACAAATCGGAATCGACACCTACAACGCCCGTACCGAACGCGGTTTCTACGGTTGGCGGCAGGACGGCCAGATGGCCGCCCTGCTCGGGCTGACCGAGCAAGCCGCCGAATGCCTCGCGCACAAGACCGAGAATTCGCACCCGAATCACCGTTTCCCGGCCTACTGGGGGCCCAATTTCGACTGGACTCCGGACCAGAACCACGGAGGCAACCTGCTCACCACCCTGCAAACTATGGTCCTGCAAAGCCACGGCAACAGCGTCTACCTGCTGCCAGCATTTCCCAAACGCTGGAACGTACGTTTCAGGTTGCACACACGGGGAAGAGGCATCGCAGAAGGCTCCTACCGCAACGGAAAATGGGAAACGGAACCGGCACTGAAAGGTGCATCCGGTTACACGTTGAAAAGCGCCCCAGGTTTCGAACGGGCGCGTGAAATCGAATGAAATCTCCGACGACGATCCTCAGCCTGTGATTTTCTGTCCCCGATGAACCTTCCGTTCACCGACCGACGCGGAATCGCCAACACGATCGAAGCATCTCTCAACTGCCGGTACCGGGTTAAACCTCATGTTATAGATTTACTATATATTAACCCCTATAGAGGTTCCGGTTCGATTCAGCGGATCCCCCGCCGGTTCAATGCACGGGCATAGGCCTGCGCATTGCGGTTGTGTTCGGCCAGCGTCCGAGCAAAGGCATGCGCGCCAGACAGGTCGTCTTCCGCACAGAAATAGAGGTAATCGTGGTTCTCGAAATCGACAACGCCGTCCAAAGCATCGATCGACGGCATACAGATCGGACCGGGCGGTAACCCGGGATATTTGTAGGTATTGTACGGAGAATCGACCTCGAGATGGCGGTTCAGCACCCGCCGGAGCGCAAAATCTCCTACCGCGTACTTTACCGTCGGATCGGCCTGCAGCGGCATACCCCGCTT
>ERZ825137.345-NODE-345-length-66816-cov-4.526430_pt1 | contig 66816 bp, 51 predicted proteins | sample MGYA00519873_ERZ825137 | MGnify/ENA primary metagenome ERZ825137 (study PRJEB31778, sample SAMEA3449190) | human gut metagenome | biome: human gut; feature: human-associated habitat; material: faeces | place: United Kingdom | collected 2010/2012 ...
AATAGCGCTTCTCAAGATGGCAATAATCCAACTAATGATAAAAATTCACCGAATGGTAATTTTTATACTGAAAATGATTACATCTATTTTCATGAAGCGATGGGAACTGAAATTTTGTGGTAAAATATAAACTTATAATTATGAAAAAGGTATTCTTTTTGTATTGCATTTCTTTATTATGTATTTATGGATGCAATGATGATTCTGATAAATATTCTTCTAATTTTCTGAAGAGTAGGGAAGTGACTCTGAATGCGGAAGGAGGAGATATTACTGTAGAAGGAAGAGAGAAGTTTATACTTGTACAGACAGAAGAGATTCTAAATCAGGATACTATTTTCAGTATAGGCGAGATTAATGGCGTTGAATATCAGGGAGGATGGTATCAATTAGAGGTTAATGGAAAAGAAATGACTCTCAACTGTGACAGAAATTTAACGGGAAATAAGCGGAAAGTTGTTTTGCATTTCCAAGGGACCGGTAATTCATTTGATGTTTTTTCTCTGACACAATTAGAATAATAAGATTTCGCCTTTTAAGGATAGCCGTTTCTCAAACTGGCAGTTCTCTGTTTATATTCCTTTGTCGAAATCTGCGTTTGGAAAATAACCTAAACAATGGGCTGTCTTGTCTTCTTCTTATCCGTTTCTTTGGTCTGCGAAGCCAGTTCGTAACACGGTTTTATGCAGTCCGTGCTCAATCAGTCCCAAAGGAGAAGAATTAATTTCTGACAGGCTCTATATTTAACTATAAAGATGGGATGGAATGATTGCCATGCATGATTCCTATCCCATCTTTTATTTGAGGGAGAATTACTGCTTTCTCATAGCTAGTGCCTTATTCTCTGCAGCTTCCATAATTTCACGTTCTCCAGGACCCTTATCGTTGATTCCGCAAAGGTGGAGTATACCGTGAATAATTGTCCGGTGGAGTTCTTCTTCATAAGGAGTGTTGAACTGTTCCGAGTTAGTCTTCACTGTTTCCAGGCTAATGAATAAATCACCTGAAAGACGATTGCCCTCGCAATAGTCAAAAGTGATGATATCTGTATAGTAATCGTGTTGAAGATATTGGCGGTTCACTTCCAATATTTTTTCGTCCGAACAGAAAATATAGGCGATTTCACCGACCTTTTTACCATAGGATGCTGCGACTGATTTGATCCATGCGTTATTTTCTCTTTTTTTGATGGCGGGCATTTTTACCCCTTCTGTTTGATAACTTATCATGTTGTTTGGTTTTATGGGTTCAATGTTTTTTAGTATGAGGCATCCACAATGCGCTTTCCGAACGGGGTGAGTGCCAGTGCGGCAAGCTTGAAATGCTGAATGCCGAACGGAATACCGATAATGGTGATACATAATAGGATGCCGAAACCTAAATGGGAAAGGCTAATCCATATGCCACCCAGTAATATCCACAGAATATTCATGATTAACGACAAACAGCCTCCGGAGTCGGGACAACTCACTACTTTCTTTCCGAAAGGCATGAGGGCAAGCATACTCATTTTCATGGTTTGTATGCCAAATGGGATGCCAATGATGGTTATCATCATCAGCAAACTGGCTATCAGGTACTCGATACAGGTAAATATACCGCCGAGTAGTAGCCATAGGATGTTCATTAATAGATTCATTTTATGCAATTTCTTTTATTTGATGCTGATTGTAAATTGGCTCTGTACCAATTATATCATTCATTATTAAGTGGGAAGTTATGAGGATGAAGCAATGCTCTTCGGTATATCTTCTCTCTTTCACAGTATCTTGTTTTCTTTTCTTCTTCTTACTTTTTCTTGCTTTGCCTTCTTGTTTTTTATACCCTTTTCTGCTTCCTGTTTTATGAGGTTCTTCGTCATTTAGTTGAAAATAAAATTAACGAAGAACCTTTTACTATTTCCATTTCTTTCAAAGCGGATGTTTTACAAGTTAATTCACCTTTTTCTTTGTCATCAATCCTTCGAAATTCTTATCCTTTAAGAGCTCCAATGCTTTCTGTACACTCTCGTTTTCTCGGTTCATTACACGGTAATACTCGTTCATGTCCCAAATATCCCGGGCTATTAACGCTTTTAACTGAGTATTCATAAAATCTTTCGAACGTTTGTATTCTTCGTCATTATAAGCTATTCCGGCTTCTTTTCCGGCTGCAATCAGGGCGTCGGAAAGTTCCTGAGGAACAGTAAAGTTGCGGTCGAAGTCCTCAAATTTCTTGTATTGGCTTTTCAGTTCGTTGCGATGTTTGTCTACGTAACCTAACGTTGCTTTGAGTACAGCTCCTTTTGCAGAAAGTTGCAGATGGTAATTTGAGTATCGGGTAGTATCCACGGGAACATAATAATCAGGCATGATACCGCCGCCGCCGTATACAACGCGTTCGAGTTTCTTTGTGCGGTATTTCAGTGAATCGGGGAAATGGATACTGTCGGCATTTGTCATCTCACCGCTGTTGTATCGGTTAATCAGGTCTTCGTTGTATTTATCAATGCTTTCGTAAGGTTTCTGTATGCAACGGCCTGTCGGCGTATAATAGCGTGCTATGGTAAGACGTATCATGGAACCGTCGGGCAAATCTACCGGACGTTGTACCAATCCTTTTCCGAAAGAGCGTCGGCCTACTACTATACCTCTGTCCCAATCTTGTACGGCTCCGGTAACAATCTCGGATGCGGATGCAGTATACGAATCAACTAATATGATGAGGCGTCCTTTTTGGAATTTACCTGTACCTTGCGCATAGAAGGAGTTACGCGGACTACGGCTTCCCTCCGTATAAACAATCAGTTCTTTCGAACCGAGAAATTCGTTAGCCAATCCCACAGCAGCGTTTAAATAGCCTCCTCCATTCCCTTGTAGGTCGAGAATCAAATCTTTCATACCTTGTTTTTGGAGTTCTTTTAAAGCGTCGGTAAACTCCTTTACGGTCGTAGCTCCGAAGTTGTTAATACGGATATAACCGATACCGTTTTGGATAATGTGGGCAGCATCTATACTGTGAACGGGAATTTTGTCTCGTGTCACCAGAAAATCTATCGGTTCGTTTATTCCCCGACGTACGATTCCCAGATTGACTTTGCTTCCTTTCGGGCCACGCAGGCGACGCATAATTTCTTCAGTTTTCATTTTTACTCCGGCAATGGCACTGTCGTTTACGGTGATGATGCGGTCGCCTGCCAGGATACCGACCTTTTCCGAAGGACCGTTTACTACCGGTTGGATAACCAATAGGGTGTCTTCCACCATATTAAATTGTACGCCGATTCCTTCGAAGTTTCCTTGCAAAGGTTCGTTCATCTTCTTTACTTCTTCCGGATTGGCGTATGTAGAGTGGGGGTCAAGCTGTTCCAGCATTTTGATAATGGCTGTTTCAACCAACCTGTTTTCGTCTACCGTATCAACATATAAATGAGTAATGGCGAATTCGGCAATTTGCAATTTGCGTGCCGGGGACATCTTTTGGCTTTGTGCCTGCATCCCCACATGGCTTATGATTATTAACAAGCCGAAAAGTAGATAGATCTTTTTCATATATTTGTTTGTTTTCTATTATCATTCGTTTTTCTCTGAGAAGTGCTCTTTTTCGTAATGAGCTTATAATTTGTTTTTGGCAGGATGAATCTTTGCTAAGCAGAGTAGGGTATCAACTCCTAACAACCATCATTTCTCTTATCTTAAGGTCTCTTCAACACGATGCCATACAAAAGCCATTAGATGCAACAAATCTCGCTTCTCCATTCATAATCTTTCATTTAATTGAGCTTTCCGCTAAATAATAACTTTCACTTCCGGTTTTCTCCATCCGTCTGCTATCATTCCCTATTCTTACTCTTCGTTATAATAAAACTCTCTACAAAAAGAGAGATTTTAAACTTCCGGTTAAACATTAGTCTACTATCATTCCTTTGGGAATGAAACGGCTGATGTCTTTGCCGAAACTGAGTAATTCCCGTACTGTACTGGAGCTTACACTTGTCAGTTCCGGCTCGGTAAACAATAAGATGGTTTCGATACCCGAAAGTTGCCGGTTAATGTCGGCAATAGTCTCTTCGTATTCGAAATCTTTTACTGTACGGATACCGCGGACTATGAATTGTGCATTCATACGTTGGGCGAAATCGATAGTAAGATCATTGTAAGCTTCCACACGGACGCGCGGGTCATTCTCGTATAGTCGGCGTACCATTTCTATACGTTTCTCCGTAGGGAACCAGGTACGTTTCCCCTCGTTGATACCGATACCGATTACCAGCTCATCCATAAAGGTGAGCGCGCGTTTTACTACGGAATAATGTCCGATGGTAAACGGATCGAACGTTCCGGGGAAAATGGCTCTTTTCATTTTGTTTCCTCCTCTACATCGTTGGCAACGTCTTCTTCAATCACCAGATTGTCGATGATAAAACCTTGTCGTTCCATTGTGTTTTTGCCCATGTAGAATTCAAGCAGTTCTTTAACGGCGTCGGTTTTGCGTAGGGTGACTTGTTCCAAACGCATGTCTTTCCCTATAAAATGTTTGAACTCATCGGGCGATATTTCTCCTAAACCTTTGAATCGTGTGATTTCCGGATCGGGACTTAATTTTTGGATTGCTGCCACGCGTTCCTCATCTGTGTAGCAGTATATTGTTTCGTAATCATCTTTGCTACCGCCTTTTTCGCTTTTGACGCCTTTTATTTTCTTCTTGCGGTTACGCACACGGAACAAAGGCGTTTGCAGGATATACACGTGTCCTTTCTTAATAAGATCAGGGAAGAACTGAAGGAAGAAAGTAATCATCAGCAATCGGATATGCATGCCGTCCACATCGGCATCGGTAGCTACAATTACTTTATTGTAACGTAATCCATCCAGTCCGTCCTCAATGTTGAGAGCGGCTTGCAGGAGATTGAATTCTTCGTTCTCGTAGACCACCTTCTTGGTCAATCCATATGAGTTCAGCGGTTTACCTCGAAGACTGAATACGGCTTGTGTGTTCACATCGCGGCTCTTTGTAATGGAACCGCTTGCGGAATCTCCCTCGGTAATGAAAATACTGCTCTCTTCCAAGTTATTACCTTTTGTATCGTTCAGGTGGATGCGGCAGTCGCGTAACTTGCGGTTGTGCAGATTGGCTTTTTTAGCCCGTTCGCGTGCCAGTTTCGTGACGCCGGCTATTGCTTTGCGTTCTTTTTCCGATTCTTGTATCTTTTGCAGCATCATCTCGGCGATGTCTGTATTCTTATGCAGATAGTTGTCTACCTCCGTTTTGATAAAATCGGCTACGAACTTATTCAGATTCGGACCATTGGGAGCCATTTTGGTGGAACCTAACTTTACTTTGGTCTGACTCTCGAAGATTGGTTCTTCCACATTGATAGCAATAGCAGCTACCATACCGTTTCGAATATCGGCATAATCGAGATTTTTATTGGAGAACTCCTTAATGGTGCGTGCGATATGTTCTTTGAACGCGCTTTGGTGCGTTCCGCCCTGAGTAGTGTGCTGGCCGTTGACAAACGAGTGATATTCTTCTCCGTATTGTCCGGTGTGGGTAAAAGCAATTTCAATGTCTTCTCCTTTCAGGTGGATAATCGGATAGATAGGATCGGCTGTCATGGTATCATTAAGCAAATCCACCAGACCGTTGCGCGAGACGATGCGTTGCCCGTTATATAAAATGGTCAGCCCTGTATTCAGGTAAGTGTAATTGCGCAACATAATATTGATAAAATCGCTGTGGAAACTATAGTTCTCGAACAACATATTATCGGGTTCGAAAAAGATATAAGTTCCATTCTCTTCGTCTGTATGACGAGTGCTGTCGTGCATCAGGATACCTTTCTCGAAAGTCACCTCGCGTACTTTACCGTCGCGGAAGCTCCGTGCTGTAAAATGTGAGCTTAAAGCATTGACGGCTTTTACACCTACTCCGTTTAGTCCGACGCTTTTTTTAAAAGCTTTGCTATCGTATTTTCCTCCCGTATTGAGTACGCTTACGGCTTCAATCAATTTTCCTTGCGGGATGCCCCGGCCATAATCGCGTACGCTTACACGGAGATTTTCTTCCACATTGATTTCGATCTTTTTACCGGCCTGCATCTTGAACTCATCGATACTGTTATCAATGACTTCTTTCAGGAGTACGTAGATACCGTCTTCTTCGTGACTTCCGTCGCCTAATTTTCCGATATACATACCCGGACGTGTACGCACATGCTCCATGTCGCTCAGGTGGCGAATATTTTCGTCCGTATAGCTTATAGTTGGTTGTAATGGCAGTTCGTTTTCTTCCATGGTTTTTGTTGAATTAAGAATAGGCCAATGAATAATGAGGTTCTATTTAGAAAGCCCCGGTAAGTGAAAACTTTGTTTCCGTATTCCCGCATTAGCTTTCTTTATTCATTGTCCTTCATTTTAATTAGTTGTTTCATCTTGCAAATCTTTATTTCGATTATGGAAGGGGTATCACGTTGCAGAGAGGTGTTGGAATTTTCATAACCAACTATTGTTCGTTCCCTAGATAACTACGGTTCTCTGCTTTTTATGCCGGCTATCGGCTGACAACCTCTTCTCTCATATCAATGTGCACAACTTGAGTTTATCATTTTCTTATAGGCCCTGCGGCGTTTATGCTGTACCGTTTCAAAATATTCCCACTGTGCCTGCACTTTATTGTTGGTTTCCAGTTCCGGGTTACTTTCGGCCCATTCGAATCCCAACTGAGTGTACACGGGAATCAGGTCGGCAAATAACAATGCGTTTACTCCTTTACTTTGGTATTCGGGCTTGACGCCTACCAACAAAAGATCCAGTGTTTTAGGTCGCTTCAGAAACAATGCTTTAGCCAAATGATACCATCCGAACGGAAGCATCTTTCCTTTTGCCTTTTGCAACGCTACAGACAGCGATGGCATGGAGATGCCTACCGCAACCAATTCCTCGTTCTCGTCTTCGATAAGGGTTACCATCCGTAAGTCAAGAATAGGAAGGTACATTTTAATGTATTGCCGAATTTGTCCTTCCGTCATTTTGGAGTAACCATACAGCGGAGCATAACATTCGTTTATCAGTGCGAATATCTTCTGTCCGTATCCCTTTTCGTTGATTTCCTTCATCCCTTTCAACTTCTTTACATGCAGGTTGTATTTGCGACTTATCAGATCGGCAATACGCTGCATCTTGTCGGGTACGGTGGTTGGCACTTGTATCTTGAACTCGACCCAATCGGCATCTTTTTCAAATCCCAGTTTCTCCATATGTTGCGGATAGTAAGGATAATTGTAAATGCTTGCCATGGTGCTGAGCTGGTCGAATCCTTCGGTCAACATCCCTTCGGCGTCCATATCGGTAAAGCCTAACGGACCTTGGATGGTATCCATGCCTTTTGCTTTTCCCCACTCTTCCACAGTTTGTATCAGAGCTTTAGAAACCTCTATATCGTCGATAAAGTCAATCCATCCGAAACGGACCTCTTTTTTATTCCATGTATCGTTAGCCCGGTGGTTGATGATAGCTGCCACACGCCCTACTAATTTACCGTTTTTGTAAGCAAGGAAATATTCCGCTTCACAAAATTCGAATGCGGCATTCTTTTTAGCATTGAATGTGTTCAACATGTCATCGTACAAATCCGGAACCGAATACGGATTGTTTTTATATAAAAAGTAGTTGAAACGTATGAACTTCTTTAATTCTTGTTTTGTCGAAACTCGTCTTATTGTTACTGACATTGGATATGATTCGTTACAAATGAATGTGCAAAGATAATCATTCTGCTTAATTTATAAGCGAATAGAGTGGTTAAAAAGTGATAGAGAACCTTGTTAAAGAGCACTTCTTTGGAGGGAGAATGAAAGAATAAGGGTACGAAATATAACAGATGTGAAGCGGTGAAACGAATGGTAGAGAGGCTTCGAGTAAACCTGTAACGTGAGAAGCATGGCGGTATGGAGCTGTGAGGTATGGTAATGGAGGAGATTTATAAGGTGATTTTTGCAGATTTAGTGGTTCTTCTTTAATTTAGTCGAAAAGGAAGTTACGCAATATGTTTTTAATTGAAATATTCAATTGCTAGTGCGTAAATGGTAAATAGCTATGCTTTTAAACTAAACTAAAGAAGAACCATGTAATAATGGGTATTTACTTCTTTATTCTTTATGAAGGCTGGAGACAGTTACCCGCAGAAATCGCTGTTCGCATATACAGCTTGGAGTTTGGAGTTTTATTTTTTTCTTAGGTTGATTACTTTTTCATCTATTATCCAAACTGGATGTATCTTCTGTTTACGATTTTTTCTTTCTTATCGGGAGTAACTGATCTGCTTTTTGCGTGCCCGTTATTGATTTTGTTTCATACCCATCGTTTTTGTTCCATTTCTGGTACGTTTGTTCCCATTATGCTTTTTCATGCCTTGGCGTTTGTTCATCTCCTTGCGGAACTTGTCACCGTTGTTTTTCTCCATGTTATACATCTTCTGTATTTGTTTCGGAGAAAGGAACTTACGGAATTCATTATAGTACTGTTCGCGGATATCCAGCATCTTCCGACTTTGTGCGAAACGAGCTTTGATCGCTGCTTCCACTTCTGCATCGGTAGGAAGAGGTTTCGGCACAGGACGGTTTTTTAAGTTCTTGTCCTTTTCAACATTGTCACCGCCAGCTTTTTTTTGCGCTTTTTCCGGTTGTCCCATTTTGCGTACGCTTCGTAATGCTTCCATGTATTTTTTGTATACGGGAGCAAACTTGGCGGCAGTGGCATCATCCAATGCCAGGGCTTTGATAATATGGTTACACTGCATTTGTAACATCTGCTCCTGAGTAGGACGCTTGCGTTCCGGCTTTTTCGTCTCTTGTGCAAAGAGTGCTACTTGACTGCCTATTAGCAGAGCTATACATACTGTAAAAAACTTTCTTGCTTTCATAATTTATTTGTTTTTGGTGATTAATTAAGATTCATAAATATATCATTCTCTGAGAATTCGATCCATTCAGCCAGTTCCTCGTCAGACATGTTCTCTACATATTGGTCTATGGCATCGGAGTAGGAAATGCCGTTCCCGGTAGCCACAATAAATGAATCCGATGGCCGATTTTCCGTTTTCAGTTGGCGGGAAGAAAAGAATAGAATACCGGTCAGCATGGCTGCCGCACCTATTACAGCGGCAAAGGCAAGTTTCAGGCGGAGCACCTTTTTGCTTTTCTTTTTCAGTGTCCGTTCCATCACTTCTTCCTGCATCCGTTGGAAAAAACCTTCAGGTGTCAGGTAAGGAGTCCGTTTCCCTATGTCTTCGAAATTAAAATCCTTTTTCATCTTGTTCTTCTAATTATTCATCATATACTCTTTTATTTTTTCTTTTGCATAGTGGAAGTTCACTTTCAATGTTTCCACTTTCGAACCGGTAATCCGGCTGATGGCCTCATATTCCAATTCATCATAATAGCGCAGGTTGAATACAATACGCTGTTTCTCGGGCAGTGTAAGAATGGCCTGCTGAAACTTGACCGCCATCGCATTATCGTAGTCCACATAGTCGGAAGCCATCAGTTTGTTCATCAGTTCTTCCTGTACTTCATCTGCCGAAACCGCCTTTTCTTTGCGTGAATTCAAGAATCGAAGCGATTCGTTTGTTGCAATCCGGTAAATCCATGTACTGAGCGAACTTTCCTTCCTGAACTGTTCCAGATGACGGAAGATGCGTATAAAAACTTCTTGTAAGATATCTTCGGCGTCCTCGTGTGCCACTACCATCCGGCGGATGTACCCGTAAACAGGCTGTTGGAAATAGTGCATCAGCAATTTAAATCCTTGTTCCGGATTAGAAGCGCAAGCTTCACGGATCTTATCTTCATCTGTCATCAGTTCTTTGTATGTTTATTGGTTAGAATGCCAAGGAATATGCGAATGTTCACCTTTTTATTCTATATTTATTTTTCAAATGTTTATTAGTTAGAACCCTTTGAAGAAGTGAAGTTAAAGATGAGATGTATGCATTTTGCATTAATTAACTGAGTGCGTGCCTATATGTAGGAAAAAAAAGAGGTTCTCAGGTTGGGCAATGGAATTAAAAGAGAATACCGCGCTTTGGTATCTCCATTGAATGGCAAGTTCGACTGCGGGTTCGGAACTGTTTCCGTTTCCGGTAAAAGAATATATGATAAATTTCAAAACCTCTTCCGTATGATAAAAAAGAAGTGGTTTCTTTTATAAAGATAAGGTAACAGTCTCGGGAAACCATTCTTTGAAAGAGTCGTTTTTCAACTGCATGCAAGAAGAGATGCATAAACTGTTTTAAAAGAAGTGACTTACTCCCATTTGACTGATAGATAATAGAATGTGATTTAAATTACCTTGAAATGTTTTAAAGCGTTCCACACCCCGTCATCGTCGACAGAGGTGGTGACATAGTCGGCTGCTTGTCGGGTGGGCTCTTTAGCATTGCCCATAGCTACTCCGATACCTGTATGGCGCAACATGCTTATGTCGTTGCCGCCATCGCCGAAACTCATAGTTTCCTCTACTTCGATATCGAAATAACGGCATATGTCGTCGACACCTTTTTGTTTGGTTGTTCCAGCTTTGGTCAGATCCGTAAAGGCCGGATACCAACGGTTCGATTCGCAATGTGGAAACAGAGCCGCGTATTGTTGTTCTTCTTCCACAGTGAGAAACGGCGTCATTTGGAAGATTTCCCGTTGCGTTACTTCCTCGGTCGAGGCATAGGGCATGGCATCAGCAGACACATTTAGATAAAGCTGGAATATCTCTTTCACCATCTCGTCGGGATAGCATACCTGTAGTTGCTGCTCGTTCACAAAAATACACGGAAAACGCAAGGATTCGCACAACTTGGCCATATGAGAGACGTCTGCGGCAGGTATTGGCGATTTGGAAATTACCGTGTCGCCCGTGAAACAATACGCTCCGTTCATGGTAATGTAACCGTCTATCAGTCCCGTATCTTCCAGCGCATGCAGGTTGTTAATGATGGATTTGGGCCGTCCCGTAGAAATAAATATCTTTATATTTTTTGTTCTGGCTATGCGTATGGCCTCTATGGCTGATGCCGGGATTTCGTGTGTCCGGAAGCTGACAAGTGTCCCGTCGATATCGAAGAATAGAGCTTTTATCATGATACTGCTTTTAATTTCCCCGACAAAAGTACATGATAATTTTCAGAATCTCCCAAAGGGTAATAAAAATGTAACAATTGGAAAACATTTATAAGAGAAACTTGCATAAATTTCGGTTTATATGCCATAGGATAGAGCAATCCTCTTTTCGTTTAGAGGAAGAAGAATGTTTTCCGGTTACTATCTTTTTGATTTTGCTATGGCAAATGGAGTAAAGAAATGGAGTTGGAAACTCAGCTAAATGCGGAAAATACTTCTCGGAGGACATTGCAAAGAAAAAGCTCCGGCCGCGCTACAGGGCGGTTAGAGCTTTTTTCCTGTTCCCTATATTATAATTACTCGGGAATCACTTCATTCAAACAGGCAATGGCGTTGAGCGAACGCGGATAACCAATGTAAGGAAGCAATTGAGTAACTACCGTCAGCAGCGTCTCTTTATTGTTGCCTATGTTTACGTTCCCTTGGATATGGCCTTTTACTTGCGATTCGCAACCACCCAGCGAAATAAGCATGGAGAAGGTCAGCAATTCACGGGTTCTCGTATCCAGTCCCGTACGGGTTTGATAATCGCCGAAACAGTTTGCTGAAAGGTAGTGCTGTATATGCTTCTGGTTCTCGGGAGCCGATGTGCGCATCTTATCAATCCGTTCTCCGAAGAGGGACTTTTGTAAAGCCAATCCTTTTTCGAAACGCGTTTCGGGTGAAGTGACAGACTGTTTCTCCAATGGCAGGGATACGCCGTGATGCCGCAGAATTTCATTTGTTATCCCGATGAAATCGGCTGTTTTTGCCATGCCTGTGTAGGGTACGGCTTGATATAGAATCTCTTTTATCTCGATGGGAGACACCCCTGCCCGCAAGGCTCCCTCAAGCGAAAGACGGTACAGCGTTTCTGCCTGGCAGGCGATGTTGGAGGCCAGAGTAACCATCATGCGGGTTTTCATGTCCAGATTGCCATATTGCTGTACTTCATCGAGAGCAAAATTACTGAAGATTTCATAAAGCTCCGGATCTGTACTCTCTATTTCGGTAAATTGTTCAGGGAACACTTGTTTGCCGTTACGGCGTGCAGTGTCCGACAGATGCGTGAAAGCAGTGCCGGAGTTTGAGGTCGCTTCGGCATATTGTTTGTCGTTTACCGGTTCGAGCCATGTGTTCCGGTTGGTTTTCGGATTACATTCGATGGCCAGATGCGAAAACCAACTGTCCGGAGCTGCGCCATGCCAATGTTCCACGTCAGCCGGAATTTCTACTACATCGCCCGGCAGCAGTAAACGGGCTTTTTCGCCCCGTGCCTGATAAAATCCTTTGCCTCCCACGGCTATAAGAATTTGTCCTCCGGTGTGGCTATGCCAATTGTTACGGCAACCCGGTTCGAACGTAACATTTGAAATGGGGCAGTTCAGCTCCGTGCGGTGGGTGAGCGGAGCAAGATAAGCCTGTCCGATGAAATACGGTGAGAACATTTCCGGTAGTTTGTCCCCTACGGGAAATGCGCTGGTTTGTTTCGGTGATTCTTTTTCCATAGTTTGAGCTTTTATGGGTTGAACGGAAGTTGGTAAGAGTCCGATGACTGTTGCCAACAGGAATACTAATCGTGTCATAGTTTATGATGTTTAGAGATTGATAATTCTTTTCACTCTCAGGTGAAGTTTATCGGCGTTGCTTTTATAACTGTGAGGTCCGTTGCAGTCTCCTTTATTTCTCACGGCTGCAAGAGCTTGTTTTCCGGTGCGGCTGTGTCGATAGTTGCTTCCCTTAAGTTTATCGCCTCACCTAATTCGGGTATGGCTACCTGAAGCGAATCTCTCTCTTTGAGCATATGAGCGTTTTTTAAAGGCTCGTCCCACGGATGAGTCGATAACGCATACTTGGAATGATGGACGGTAAGGATGTGTTTTGCATTCAAATCTTTGGCGGCGCGCGCCATATATGCCGGCATCAGGTGGATGTATCGCCAGCCGTCGTTATACTGTCCGTTTTCCATAATGGCCCAGTCGATGTCGGGAAAACGCTTGCCTATTTCGGCATAGTGGGTATCATATCCGCTGTCGCCGCCGATGTAAATCTTTTGGTCGGGAGTTTCTAGCAGGAATGAAGCCCATAAAGTTTGGTTACGCTTCAGTCCGCGTCCTGAAAAGTGACGGGCGGGCAAGCAGTAAACGGTAAATCCGTCGTCTAAATCAGCCTGTTCATTCCAATCGAGTTCCACTAATTGTTGCGGGTCGAATCCCCAATATTCGAGGTGCTCTCCCACACCTAGCGGACAAATCGCCTTGCGGGTACGATCTTTCAGCTCTTTTACCGTCTTGCAATCCAGATGGTCCCAGTGATCGTGCGTAATTATCAGATAATCCAGATCGGGTATATCTTCCGGGGTGTACTGGTAAGTGGTCTCGAAAGGTTTGTTTACGAACGAGACCGGAGCGGCTTTGTAGAATACGGGGTCCACCAGGATACGCTTGCCGCCGGTTTGTATGAAGTATGACGAGTGACCGAACCACACAAGTATATCTTGATTCCGGTCTAATGATTTCAAGTCGGTACGGATGACGTGGAGAGCCGTATCGGGACGCAATCCTTCTTTCGTACGGAAAAGAAACTCTACCAGATTTTGAACGAATCCTTTGTTGGAAGTCATCATCTCCGTTTCATGCAAATTGCGGAATTCCCCGTCTCTGTAGTGGGGCGAACGTTCAATGCGCGCTTTCCGTTCTCCGCGCGGCATTCTGCCGAACGAGGACCCGTTAAGGAACCCGAATGCCGTGATGGCGATCACTAAAACAATACTTAAGGTAATCCAAATCATATAATGCCTTGATTTACGCATACTTTCCCGATGCTTTTGTTTATATTTCTATGTATTGCAAAAATAACACCTTTCGGCTTGTAAAGTTGTATATGAATTACGGATTGTGTTACCTATTTTACCGTTCCGCTTCAAAAAGATTACAAAATCCTCTTTTACTTTAGCGCCCCTAAAAACGTTTATGGATAAAAAATATCTGTTTGTCAATTCGTAATGGCGTATCTGATGTATGGCTAGTTGCTGTAAAAACATTTCGGTTGTAAAGGAAGGTATATCAGATACTAACCGCTAAGGATGGCTTTTGTTTTTCTGCCGGATGGAAAAGAGGAATAACTATACAGATAACAATGTGCCGCTGACCGGAAGACGCATCCTACTCTGAATGGAGATGAAACGGAAAAAGGAGGTTATATATCGGGTATCGAAAAACAAATTGCCTATGGTTTGTGTTGAAGCGTTACAACTAAAATTCGATTTATACACCGGTAAATAAAGAAGCTGTTTTTTCTTTAGAAGAAAGATATGAAGAATAATTGTATATACCTGTTTGCATTGTTGGCATTGCTGCCGGTGATAGTATTCCGGGATTACACTCCCGGAAATGAGTTACGCTATTTGAGTATTGCGGACGAGGCTTTGCGGAATGGCACTTTCTTTGCCTTTACGAACCAGGGAATTCCCTATGCAGACAAACCGCCTTTATATTTCTGGCTCATCATGTTGAGCAAAAGTCTGCTGGGTAAGCATGCCATGTGGTTGCTCTCATTCTTTTCGCTGCTTCCGGCTTGGGTGGTGGTTCGCACCATGAACCGTTGGGCCGATGGGGAAATTTATAAGGAGTTTCACCCCACAGCTACCTGGATGATGCTTACTTGCGGATTGTTTCTCGGGGCAGCTCTTTTCTTGCGTCCCGACATGCTGATGTGCATGTTTATTATCCTTTCTTTATATACTTTCTACCGGATGCTTAAGGGAGAAGGCGACCAACGGCTTAACGCTTGGCTGTTTCCGGTATACATTTTCTTAGGAATATTCAGTAAAGGCCCTGTTGCTTTATTGATACCTTTGTTGAGCACTTTCTTCTTTCTTCTGCTCACGAATCGAGTGCGTTCTTTCGGGCGGTATTGGGGATGGAAGACATGGGGAGTGCTGTTGGGCGGATGCCTGTTGTGGTTTGGTTGCGTGTATATGGAAGGAGGAATCGATTATCTGGACAATTTGCTTTTTCATCAAACGGTGGACAGAGCGGTGAATGCATTCCACCATCGGGAACCGTTTTATTATTATGCCGTCACTATTTGGTATTCGTTGTTGCCCTGGTCGTTACTGATAATAGGAGTGATTGCGACGGCTCTTTGGCGGAGACACTTCCATTCGGAGTTGCAAAAATTCTTTCTCACCGTGCTTGTTGTTACTTTCGTGGTGCTATCGTGTGTCAGTTCTAAAATAGAGATCTATCTGCTTCCTGTCTATCCTTTCTTTGTCTACCTTACCGCCATGCAACTGTCCCGTTTCAGGTGGAACCGTTGGCTGGCCATGTCCGTAGCTTTACCCGCTATGGCTTTTTGTCTGTCCGTTCCGGTTCTTGTTTGTTTGGGAGGCCAGAAATCTACTTGCTTTTTGGCGGACAACTTTTTGTATGCGGCAGCGGGAGTGCTGACGTTGAGCGGAGCGAATGCGCTTTACGATTTGTACTATTGGAAGTCGTTAAGCAAATCTGTCCATGCAATGGCCTTCGGTATATTTTGCGCTATTTTTGTTGGCGGCTTTGCTCTGTCGAAATTGAATGACCAGTGGGGATACGGCAATTTGTGTCGGGAAGCGATGCATGTAGCGAAAAAGCATGCGGTTTCGTGTTACTGTACGTATGAGGTTCACCGTGCAGAGAATATGGATGTATTTCTGCAAAAAGATGTACGTAGGGTGATGCGTGAAGAACTGCTTTCGGGAACGTTGCACGGAGTGGTTGTAATACTCCCTTTAAAGGAGCTTGCTACCCTCCGTAAAATCGTTCCGGAAAAGGAAATTCACATAGTAGGGGATTATGGTTTTGCTTTACTTCCTCACTAAACTTGATTCCTCACTGAACCGATTCTTCACCGAACCGGTTTTCTGCTGGACTTGTTTCGTGTTAAAGCTAGTCCCTTAGAAGCTAGTTCTTCGTTAAGCTTGTTTCTTTATCAAACTAATTCTTCACCGCAACGGTTTCTTGCTAGAATTGTTTTGTGTTAAAGCTAGTCCCTTACAAGTTGGTTCTTCGTTGAATTTGTTTCTCTATCGAATCGATCCTTCACCGAACCGGTTTCCTGTTGGACTTGTTTCGTGTTAAAGCTAGTCCCTTACAAGCTAGTTCTTCGTTAAACTTGTTGCTCTATCGAATCGATCCTTCACCGAACCGGTTTCTTGCTAGACTTGTTTTGTGTTAAAGCTAGTCCCCCTTGCAAGCTAGTTCTTCGTTAAACTTGTTTCTCTATCGAACTAATTCTTTACCGAACCGGTTTCTTGCTAGACTTTTTTTGTGTTAAAGTCAGTCTCTTGCAAGCTAGTTCTTCGTTGAATTTGTTTCTCTATCGAATCGATCCTTCACCGAACCGGTTTTCTGCTGGACTTGTTTTGTGTTAAAGCTAGTCCCTTACAAGCGAGTTCTTCGTTAAGCTTGTTTCTTTATCAAATAGATCCTTCACCGGAGCGGTTTTCTGTCAAACGAGTAAAAAAGGCGGTATCTGTTTGGTAATTCCGTATTGCGGCATTATTTCCTCATACCTTCTTTACTCTTTTCTCCCTTGGCTTTTTATCACCAAGCGGACAAGAAAGCGGCATCTCTTTCTTGTCTTGGGCTTGAAATCCTATTTGCTTTTTGGTAATCTACATCATCATGTTCTTTCTAATCATGAACTTGACGATAGCCATGGTACTGATGTGGTCCATCGGAATGTCCATAGGGTCGTGGTGATTGTTGTAGCTGACTAGTTTGATACATCCCTCTATTTCCGATCGGTTCACATATTTTACAGCCAGATACTCATCCCCGTCGAGATCGAACGCTACAATGTACATTTCCCCGTAAATAACGTTGCTGAAATTGAAAATCTCCTTATATCCTATGATATCCCCCGATTTGAGGATGGGATACATACTGTCTCCGCTTACGTAAATGGCTCCGTCGCAGACAGGAATACTTGGAATCACGATTTTTCCCAGCGCATATTGATTCTTGTTTGCGAAAAGTGTTTTCAGGTTGGCTGCTGCGGTGACGTCGTATAAAGTGACGCTTCGGTCGTCCACAACTTCGGGCGTTTTAGGGTTATAAAGCATCTGTACCTCTCCGCTGGCCAGTCTGTCGTTGCAATAGTTCGGCTTATGGCATGGCATGCCTTTTCCTGTAAGCAACCAGTTCAGATCTACCTCCGGAAGTTTGGCTATAATAAGCGGAAAGTCGATGCTGTTCCGTATGAGCCAGTTCGAAACAGTACCTTTGGATATCCCTAAGAAATTTGCCACCTCCACTTGTGTGCGGAAGCCTTTGAACTTCTTTATCCGTTCAAGAATTTCTTTTACATTAATTACATTTTCCATCGTCGTCTATAAATTTATCTCATAAAATATTTGCAAGGTATACATATTTAAAACTATCTTTGCGATGTCTCTCTGAGAAGACCTTCCAAAAGTAGGCATAAAAAAGGAGAAAACCATAAGAAAGGAAGGGGAAAAGCGTAGAATTGGCGATTTTTTCATCAATTTGACTATCTTTTATTGATTTGGAGGCGAAAGAAAAAGGGAGACGGAGCGAAATAAGTGCAAAAAGAGGTGAGATAAGAAAGTGTGTGATAAACATATTGTGGATGTTTTCAGCCTGCAACTTGGCAAACATGGCATAAGATGTTGTTAGTGAATGTTGTTGGAGTTTGCTTTTGGATGCCGTTGGAGGTTGCCTTCGGATGTCGTTGGAGGTTTGTCTTCGGGTGTCGTTGGAGGTTTGACGTCAAACGTTGTGAGGTTTGACGTCAAACGTCGGGAGCTTTAACATCACTTCTCAGAAGCTTTGACGTTGAAACGTAAAAGGGAAAATTCACTCCTCTTGTCGCTCTTGAAGAACATGAATGAACCGGGGAACGTGTTCCCCACAAACAGATATATCGTATGAATTCAAAAAAAGACAAAAACCGTAAGAGTATGAAAAAGAATGTGTTAAACAATCAAGAAGAGGCTGCCGCCGCATCCGTGAGGAACCGTGCGGACGCTCGTCCCACTCCCGCGCGGAGAGTGTGCACCGGCTGTGGAAAGAGTCTCCCGTGGGAGGCTTTCTACCTGAAAGGAGTCGCGCAGATTCCGGACCGCTATTGCAAGGAATGTCGCCGTGGCATTGCCGTGCGTTATCGCGCGCAACGGAGCCGGCAACGTGTGGAACAGGCGTTTCGCGACGTGCAGCGTCCGCTTATCACCACCACTAGCGATGCTGCCTCGCGTATGAAGCTGATACTCAGCGCGCGCAATTTTGTACTGGCTAGTAAGTCCCGTCGTCGTGCGAAAAATGCCGCTGCGGAAGATCGGCGCATTGACAAGGAACTGGATGAAGAAGAGACGCGTCTCGATCAGTCGGATAGAGAGAATGGGAACCTGAAGTCGGGCACTGAAAAACGGAAAGATTATGGCGAGAATAAGTAAGAAAGGACTGGATTATTTCCCGATGGATACGCACTTTATGCAAGATCGTGCGGTGCGCCGGCTCATGAAGCAGGAGGGTGACAATGCCCTCAGCATCCTGCTGGCCGTTTACTCCTATCTTTATGATGGCGAGGGATATTATTTGAAAATCGATAAGGAGTCTTTCGAGGACATTGCCGCCACCTTCTACAACATTACCGCCGAGCAGGTAATTCGGGTGGTGGAGGCATCCGTGCGGATTGGCCTGTTCGACAGGCGCCTCTATACCGAGCGTGGTATTCTCACTTCGGCTGCCATACAACGTCAGTATCTGTTCGTGAAAAAGCGTGCTGCCGGTCGAATGATTTTTCCGGAGTTCAGTCTGCTTGTCGAAGAGGAGGAAAATGAGAAACAGCCATTATTTGCTGATGATGAAGCTGTTAAACCCGGTGACAAGGAACCGTTGGCGGACGGAATACCCGTCAAAAGGGGTAAAACCGCCGCAAAAAGCGCACAAAGAAAAGAAAAGGAAAGCATAGCAAAACAGAATAAAGAAAAAGATCACCTCCTCCTTAATCCTCCCCCTTCCCAGGGAGAGGAGAGGACGGAAAAAAGAGAGGAACCTTCGCTTTCTATTTCTTCGGCGGAGAATGATTTGATGTCTCTTCTTTCTGAACCGGTGGGCGGTTGCGCCAACTGTAAGGAAACTCCGCCGCAGGAAGTCGAGGATAAAATTCTCTCTCCTGTTGACGGAAAGCCTGCCGATAGTTTAAAGAATGGAGTGCAACAATCTGTTTCTCAAATATTTACGGTTGGTGGAGATGCGGTGGACCCTGCAAAAGACAGCACGCAACCGCCGACTTCTTCATCCTCTGTTGAAAGTGGGAACCATACGGAGTTGACGGGAGAATCTTCCGCCGCCTGTAAGGACGCGGTGAGTCTGCCGCAAAAGCCATCTTCGTCCGCTCCGGAAGGAAAGAAACGGGTTCGCAAAACGTGGACGCTGTCCGAAATTCTCAGTCTGGAGCCACCTTTGGACGGGGTGAAACGTAACTATGCAGGTCTGCTGGAGAGCCTGCGCGAATACTCCGTTTCACCCGACGAACAGTATGCCATTATTCGCAAAAGCAACTACGGCGCCATTGGTCACCCCGTGTGGAAAGGCTTCTATACGCTTCGCGGATGCGGCGGTAAAATCAAACTGCCAGGTCGCTATCTGCTCAGCTTATAGCGCCCAAAGGTAATATAACATTGTGCAGGCAACCTTCTTTCCGTCGGTCGTCTGCATAACTTATAGTCTTGCAGGATCAACCGTATATCTCTCCTCTTTTGATGATGAAAAAATAAATTCAATATGTTTACTTTCTGATAATCAGAAAGATAAATGAAAGAAGAAAAAACAAATGTCAAATAAAATGAAATAATTGGATATGTAGTTCATTGATTTATAGTTAATTGTATTGTGGTACCTTGCTGTTTAACGGCCTATTGAAAAATCCCTTGTGAGTATCGTTTATACCCCCTATATTTGCATTGTGTTTAAGAAACGAATAAATTAGTATATATAAACGGACTGATTTAACGCCGGCGAAATCGGAGTGTTTACTATATAAAATCTTATTTGTGGAAAGAACATGGAAATACGAACGAAAAGAGATGTAAACTTCTTATTCCGGCCGGAAAATCGTTCGCTGTTATAGCGAGAAAAAATAAAACAAAAAGACTGTAAGAAACCATTAAACATTACAATTATGCCAATATTATACGAAGCTTATCAAAGCAATTTGGAAAATAAAGATAAGAAAAAGCTCTTTTATCCCCGCGTGGTACGGACCGGGAAAGTCGGTACCGAACAGATAGCCAAAGAGGTGGCTGGATATTCTTCGCTCTCCGCCGGTGATGTGAAAAATACGATCGACAACTTGGTGACGGTGATGACGCAGCATTTGCAAGCCTCGGAAACGGTGTCGCTTGACGGACTCGGCAATTTCCGCATCACGATGATAGCGAAAGGAAAGGGCGTTGAGACCGCTGATGACGTATCGGCTTCACAAGCCAAGCTGTATATGCGTTTCACTTCCGCCTCCACGCTGAATTCCGACCGTACGAAAGCCACCCGCTCATTGTTGACAGGTGCCAAGTGCAAGCGTTTCGACCGTAAGACAGGCGCTGTCTCAGGCGAAGAGGAAAATCCGGATGTGGACAATCCGGGTGGAGGAGGTATAGAAGGCATCTAGTTGCCGGACGCCTTTACCGCACTTATCGTGGCCTGTCGAGAATTCCCGCAACTTGACGCAGATTGATTTCTTTCAGTAACAGACATCTGCATCATCCGCGCAATTTGGGGGAGAAAGAGAAAAGTAAGAAGCGGACCCTTCCCCGCAGTTTTGCGGATAACGTGGGTTGATATCTTCTCGGTAAACAACCGTCTGTATCATCCGTGTAATCAGCGAGAGAGGAAGGATAATCCGCATAAACCTGTGTTAAAAAGAATTCAAAAAATGTATGTGTACGGACAGTGTCGGGAGTGATTCGCGATAGCCCCCGCTCTGTCCTTACTTAAAAAAGAAAAGAACCATGGAAGAAAAGAAGAAAAGCCTTTGGGGTATCATCATTAAGGTAATTATCGCGGTAGCCACCACAGTGGCAGGCGCGTTGGGCATCAGCTCGTGTATGTAGAAAGTGAATTTTGACTGACGGGTCATCCTCCGGTTTTTTGAAAAGATAACCGGAGGCCTCCCGTTGGATGCAATAACGAACCTGTAGTTCCTAAGAGTTTTCCGGATACCGAAACGGAAGACTCATTGTCCGGCTAGTGTTCCTACTGGAAAAGGAATCCCTTTGTTACGCCCTTATTGGAACTCTTTTTACAGCGTATCGGGGAGAGAACGTTTTCATCCGTTAATCGGAATCCCACAATCGGTATGTAGGGTTTTCCCAAACAAAAATCAATAAACAACCAATCAGCAGAAAGTCAGACATGAACGAGGCGGCGACCCATCATGCCCCGTCCTAGGTATGCCTGTAGGCTGCGTTGAAATAAACCGATAATGAATTAATTATGAATAAGATAATACAATTGCTAATGATATTTCTGTGCTTTGCCGACTTGGTAAAGTCACAAGATTTCGCTCCCAGTCAGCAAGCACAGGGCCTGCTGGAGAGCAAGAATGTAACAGTGGATCACGCCACAGGCATATTCCATTATAAAGTGCCGTTGTACACACTAAAATCCGGTGACTATGAGCTGCCGATTTCGTTGGACTATGTCGGAAAAGGTGTGAAAGTGGAAGATGACCTTCCAGGTCTGCTTGGCTATAATTGGACATTGAATACCGGTGGTGTGGTGACCCGTACCGTGAGGGGCGGTATAGCGGACGAAAAACCTCTCTATGGTTTTCTATGGACTGAGACAAGCTCGACTCCACTTTCGAAAGATGCTATTAAAGTGAACCGTCATTTACGCGACGGTGAATGTGATATATTTACTGCTGTATTTGGAAACAGATCTGTGAATTTTATTATAAGGAAAGATGGAGATGATCACATTTATGCCGAACCATTGGAAATAACAAATGTAAGGATAATGTGTTTGCAGCAGACAGGTAATCCGAATGAACGGATAGATGGCTGGATTATTACGGATGAAGCAGGGAATTGTTATACTTATCGGCAAAAAGAATACACTCGGGGTCTGAGTAAAGAGGATGCCATTACGATAAATGGTGTCCTAAACGAAGAATATGTTTCATCGTGGTACTTGTCGGAAATAAAGCCCCTTAATGGAGAGGCGATCCGTTTCTCGTATAGGCCGGAAAAATTGGAAGATAATAAACAGGCCTATTTATGCGAAAGTGAATATGCTTTTTCGTATGTTTCTCAGTATCAATACGGGCGTGCGATGCGTGAGTACCCTTTTGACTTCGGAAAGTATGAAAGCGATTTTAAACAAGATTTGAGGGATGCGGCTCAGTATATTGAATATCATGCAGAAGAGATTTTGAGAAGTACAGAATATGCCTCTTTTAGTTGTGCTAATGGATGGGTATATAATCCTGCTTACCGATGGAAAAAGGCTGAGTACGAACTACATCGTCGTATCCTAGGTACTTTGTCTAGTTTCGAGAAAGTCAGTTTTGCATCAGCTTCCCTTATCTATGGATTGGAAACGTTGGAGAATTATTATAAATCTCAGCAGGGGATGGGTGCTGTGTACGCCGTAGGCTGTTTTGCTGATGCTAAGAAAAGGATACTTGATTGTTTGAATGAAGTAGAATATAATTCTGAGAAAGTAATAGGAAACTTTTTGAACTATCGTATTCAGTCTCCTATTTTGGAACGGATTATCGCTCCTACTTCGGAGGTCGAATTTTTATATCGGGGAACATTGGATGAGCTAAAAATGACTGCGGTAAATTTATACAGCCATCCCGATAAAGAACGTTTTTCTCAGATTTTGTTCGGTGGAGGTAATACATTGGAGAAAGTTTCTTTTTTCGATAAAGATAGTGTGATGAGCCGGGATATAAACTTTTCCTACTACGTAGGTGGTTTTTCAGGAAAAGTTCTTTATGCCGATCCGTGGGGATATGCTGCGGCCTATTCTTTTCCGGCATCGGAAAGGTTTATTTTAGATACCGATCCGGTTAATTGCACACATTTATCATTGAAAACCATTACTACTCCCGATAAAGGATCCATTCATTTGGCTTATGAACCTAACCATATTTTTAAAACTGTAAATTACGATAATCATCCTACAGTATTAAAGTTGCGTTACGGAGGTATCAGGCTATCCTCTATTGTGATGCAATCGGGAGCGGATACTTCGCCCGATACTATTTCATATATCTATCCCGTAACCGGTACGTTGGTATATGATGACTATTATAACCACGAATCTCTCCGATATGCAGATTTTACAGATAAGGTTTTCACTTCAAAAGTCAAAAATAGAGGCGTGGCATTTCTGAATACCGGTAATAACGGCATGTATTACAAACATGTCATAGAACATTTTTCTGGGAGAGGGAGTACATCCTACCTGTTCCATACACCTCACGTTGTTAATTCTTATATATTTTCTTATGCTTTTTGGATGAATGCCCTTCCATTGGCTACCGCATTGTATGACGAGAACGGAAATATCAAAAGTTTGAAGAAGAACATCTATTATGCCGACCTCGAGAATCAGGGAGTTCTCATGGGACTTGTGCAAGCGCAAGATAAGGAATTCTTTGCAGCCTCGGATTCATTGGCTTGCTATACAAAGCAGATCCCTCAATTACAATGCTATGAGTATTATATGAATGCCGATGAATTGAGTAAAGTGTATATGAGTATGCCTTATGTTGATTTGGGGTATGGAAAAAGGATGCGTCCGTACGAAGATATTTATCTCTACAATATTTTACCCCGTACGACTATTACCATACCAAGAAAGTCTTACGATTTGTATTACGGAGGGGCAACTTTGTTGAAAGAACAGCAAGAATATATATTTGAAGGGCATGTGACAGATAGTATCAGTATAAGCGACTTTTACAATTTGGGACAGGGTACTCCGTATAGGCTGACAGAATATGATTATAATGATTTAAATCGAGGCGTGACTGCGCCTACCCAAATTAAGCTGACGAATCGAAACGGAGAGAACCGTATTCTTTTCCAGAAGAGTATTGCCGGTATGGATGGCGGTGATGAAAAGATATGGAAAAAGATGAAAGAAATGAATGTGCTTTCACCCGTGGTGAAAACAGCCATTTTGAAAAACGGATATCTTTTGGAAGAAACCATTTCCTGTTACGATTATTTGGCCACAAATATGGATTCTACAATTGTATTGTCGAAACAATACACATATCGTCCTGAATCGATATTGGAATATGAAGAAAATAATCAGGTTTTTTCTTATGCTCCATCAGTGTATACCCAAACATTGCATCAAAAGTACAGATATGGAAAAAGTTTATATTATCCGATAGATGTCTGTCAGCGTTCTGGTCAAACGGCTTACATATATTCCGAAGCTATACAGCGGGCTGTGTTGAAAGCGGAAAATGTCCCGTCCGAATCGTTGACTGCATCTGACCTGGTTCATTTGAAGGACAACCCTAAAACGATGTCTCTCTTGAAGCAAGCCGGTTATATGTTTGAAATGGCAATAAGTTTCTGGGACGGTTATACACAAATGGATAAGGAAGCACATGGGGTGGAATTTTTAGAGTATACCCGAACAGAAGCGCATGCCCGTATTATACGGCTTATAGAAATACTGGCTACTCACGACCCCTCTGTGAATATGGAAGAGATACGTTGTACTTTGGACAGTGTGAAAAATCAGTTTGATTATATAAATAAATTTATGGTACAATATGGACCGGTAGTGTCGGATGATGCTAATTTCAAGCTATCTGATAGGGTTTTCACTTATTGGATACAAATGTTTAGAAACTCATCTATAGTCAATCCTGAATTATTTGAATATGCCTATTGGCAGGGGGAAAATGAACTGTGCATTAAATTTCCTAATAAAGAAAAATGGGAAGCGGTTCTATTAGGATATAATGGAAAGTTGACCTGTCAGATTGTTTGTGACCAGGGTGTAGTGAAGCAAGAGCTTTTGTCTTTTACGGATTCTTCTTCTTTGTTAAGTTTGTATCGTCTTGATTTATCCTCTTATTCACAAGTTCAATCCATTAAATTAGCTCTGCCGTCGGGTACGGATTATGGGTTACTTGTTCCTGAAAGAACGGATTATGAAGCTACTTCCTACAACTCGGATGGCACCATTCATGCGCGCTTCGATCAAACCGGAGTTTTGCAACTTTATGAATACGATGCAAGCGGGAGGATTATATGTGTAAAAGACGTTTATGGTAACATTACACAGGAATATGAATATAATAATCTCGTTAATCAATAATCGAACTTAAAAAGACAAAAATTATGAAACGAATATATTTTATCATCAGCCTTTTGTTCTTTGCTATCATGGCAATAGGGCAAAATGTTCGCCCTTCTTTGATTTATTCGGATAATCCCAATATAGTAGAAGTGAATGCAGATGGAGAACTGTTTACTTATCGTTACCGTATCTATCAAGCTAATCCGGATAGTATTCAATATGAACTGAATACATATTTGCAGGAGAAAAAATGTAATTGGCTCACTATAGAGAAAATTATTCCAGATGCAGCAGACGCTTCTGCGGGTAATATCGTGTTTAAAGCAGTAAGTAATCGCACGGGAACCGTCCGTAAGTGTATTATGATGTCTGCTCTTCCCATACGTATATATTTGATAACTCAACCTGGCAGTGTTGCTCCGCCTAATGTGTTTGGCCTTTCAGCTCCTAGGTTTATAATACCTAAGCATACAGGCGTACTGACGCTTGCGGGCTCGGAACAGGGAGTAGTCTATTATCTTTATCGTGACGGTAACTTGATAGAGAGCAGGCAGGGTACGGGAGCCCCGTTGGATTTTCAGATAACTTTGCCCGGATTATATACTATGGAAGGAACTGGAATAAATGGGGTAACTTCTAAAATGGGAGAGGTTCTGGTTGAATGGCAAAATGTAAACTTATACAATAAAGACCGAAATTACGTATTGGAGAAAGTATATATTTCAGCCACTTCATTATCAGATAGTACTCTTTGTGTACGAAATATCACTTATACAGATGGGTTCGGACGAAATATGCAGGAAACGCAAATCGGTGCGTCTCCTTCCGGAACTGGAGATTTGGTGTTTCCTTATGAATATGGGATGATGGGACGTATAGAGAGAACCTATTTACCCTATGAAAAAGAAGGGAATTGGGGGGCTTATGTGAGGGATGCTTGTGCTATAAGTAATTGGGATATATACGGAACTTTCGATGCTGCATATGCTTTTACAAAAACGGAATACGATAATAGTCCTCTCGATCGGGTAGTTAAGCAAACCGGAGTTGGAAAAGCTTGGCACACTTCTGATAAAGGGGTTACTACCGACTATCTTCTCAATGCTGAAAACGAAGTACGTTTGTATAAGGTGGAATTGTTTACTGGGGCGTTGTCGTTAGATGGGTATTACCATGCAGGAGAATTGGAAAAAACCGTTACCACCGACGAAGACGGCCATAGCGTGGAAACTTTCACGGACAATATGGATAAAATCGTATTGACTGTAACCCTTGACGGTGACAAACGATTGGAAACCTATTATGTATACGATGACCGGGATCAGCTCCGTTGGGTGTTGTCGCCGGAAGCCAGTTTTCGGTTAGGTACTACCGTCAATACCGATGTACTGTACCAATTGGCTTACTATTACGATTACGACCGCTTAGGGAGAATGACAGTAAAGCGTCTTCCGGGATGTGAGCCCATCTACATGGTGTACGACAAGCGCGACCGAATGGTGCTGAGTCAGGACGGCAACCAGCGTGCCGCCGACAGCAAGAAGTGGAGCTATTCGGTGTACGATGACAACAGCCGTATAGTGGAAAACGGCGAGCTGGTGTTGACTACAGCTTATACTTTCCGGCAATTGAGTGATGCAGCATGGAATGTGGAAAATTACCAGCCTGCCGGTGTGAAGACACCCTTTCAATTCACGGTATATGGCAGTTATGAGGCTACGGAGCATGTAACGCCGCATCCGTTCACGGCGGTGAGTGACTATGCTTCTGAATATCATCCGTTGGTAACGGGTTTGGTAACTTCCACCAAAACCCGCATTCTGGGAACGGACACTTGGCTGACGGCCACTACCTACTACGATGAGAAATGCCGTCCCATCCAGACGGTAAGCGACAACCAGCACGGGATGCTGAGCACGGTTAACACGGCGTATGATTTTGTGGGCAATGTGCTGAAACAACGGGAAACGCACGGAGTGACGGCTAATATCATGGATGTGCTGGAAACCGTCAACACCTACGATGAGCGGAACCGTTTGCTGGCGGCCACCTGCACGCTGAACGGCGGAACACCCGGTGTAGGCACATCGGCTACTGTTTCCTACGAGTATGACGAAATTGGCCGACTGGTCACTAAGCACTACGGCAACACCACAACGGAGACTCTTGATTACAATATCCGTGGTTGGTTGACAAGTAAGGAAAGTGCGCCATTCAAAATGAGGTTGTGCTATAATAATTCGCAAGCCGGAACATCGGCTTGTTACAATGGCAACATCAGCGAGTGGCAGTGGCAACCGTTACCTGTTCAGCGGCAAGGAGCGTCAGGGTTTGTCGGACTGAACCGGTATGATTTCGGTGCTCGGATGTATGCTTCGGACATCGCGAGGTGGGCGACGGTGGATCCGTTGGCGGAGGAGTACTACTCGCAGTCTTTATTCGGTTATTGTTTGGGAAGTCCTGTGCGTTTTATTGACCCGACCGGTTCCTTTGCCACAGATTTCTATGATCAATATGGCGAGTTGATAGTCCGTACAGACGATGGAAGCGATGACGTGGTAGTGGTTCCGGAAGAACGGTTGAATGAATTCAAGGGGAATGTGTATTGGGCTTCTTCGGGTATATTGAATGACCCGGGTTGGAATGCTTGGTGGGCTGATGAGTTTAAAGGTACTCAGTCCTATTTGTCTTCTCTTTCGTCCGAGCAACTATCCCTTTTGGATCGTATAGATACGGCTTGGGGAAGAAAGAATGCCGTCAATTATTGGCTGAATCCCACGATTGGCAATTATTTTGTAGCGCAGGCAAGTATCGCTTTGGGGCAGTATACCAATCCTGAGTTATTGTTGGAGGGGAGCTACGGTAGGGATAAATAGTGGATGTTTTTCTGTTAAGACTCCTAAAACACAATCTTTTTTGATGGAACTTGGTATTCGAGTAAAGCATTAAAGCAAATGGGACTTAAAGATCTTCATGGATTTCCAGAGAGTGTGAAAGCGTTTGAAAAGAATGGAGTAATTCTTCCGTTAAAAGGTGGTGATGGATTTATGAGAATGAAATTAAAAATACCGGGAACCTATAAAGGGCGAGATGGCTTTTTTGAATTTATTAAGGAACCAAATGGAGAAATAAATCATAGATTTTTCAAATAACATAAAATTGTAGAGATGTGGAAACTATAAAAGAATTATCGGCTTTATTTTTAGAAAAGGGAATATCATTGAAAGCCATAGGTGCAGATGAATATGCATTTTCGTACACAAATATTTTGGCTGTTATTGCTGAAATAGAGAGATTAGCTATACCTATTTTAGGTGGAGATGTTCTAATCATGTGTCATGGTAAATTTGAATATACGGGAGATAGCTGGTATTATGATAGGCAAGAAAATGAATTGATATCTGAATATGTGAAAAGAAGTATTCAACATGCACGAGATTATATAAAGAACTATCATGAAAGGAATAATAATACACTTTCTTTTTTTTCAATAGTTGTTGATATAAAATATGCATAAATCCTAATTAGAGTCCCAGTTGTGGAGTAATTGAAAATGGCAAGTTCGTAGAAAAATTGAGAATTGACCCAGCTACTCCTCAAGGAAAAAAGGATCGAATCATAGTCATATACATTTAAATGGAAGCGGTAAGCATATAATAAAATGGCCGTGGTCAGACTCTCTCAAAAGCAATGCCTATTGTAAAATCTGTAGTATCTCGTCCTACGCAATCCAAATATATAGTCGAATATTTGATATCAACAGTAAGTTCATATACAAGGAGGGGAGCTGCACAAAGTTTTGTGAAAGGAAATGCAACTAGAATTTTTAAATAAGTTACAAAAGGAGGAAGGAAAATAGGTAAATCTTTATATCGAATGCCAGATGGAACTACAGTAAAGTTGTATAAAGCCTCTTCAAATGGAATGTCCACGATTTTTATTAATAGGGGTTCTATAAAATATAAAATAGGAATAACAGAATGAAATGGGAAATATATTAGATAAAATAGCATTATCGGAAACTCGCGATATGACAAATCGTCTATTAAAAGAATATTATATTCAAGACGATGAGTATAAAGAACATTGGAAAAGCATTCAGAAGAAAGTATTTAATGACAATCCATTTCCTAAAAATGTTTTTAATAAAAATTTTCAACTATATGCTTTGACTTCCGCTTCGGTATTGAGTGAAGAAGAATATAACATTCTTCGCCAATGTTTAAAGCTATATGATAATCTTAGCCAATATATACTGATTGTCGAGGACACGAAAGAGAAATATCCGATTAGATTAAAAATTCCATTGGAATGTGAATGGAAGGATTTCTGTCCGTCGGAATTAAATGAAGGGTTGTCTATAAAAGTATTTCATTTTACGCAGGGTAATTATTATGTTTTTAGTGATAGTGGAAATTGGGGGAAATATGTAGAAACAGATAATTATGATATAGATATATATGGTTTTTTATTCCCTGAAATGAAAATAGCATTTCAAAACATGTATTATGATACATCTGAAAATAAGTTGCGAGTTAAAGAGTCTCTTTATAAAACGGAGTATTTTAATTGTGTAGGGTTGTAGAGATTCAATCGTTAATCACTACTATTGAAAAATTCGCAATCTAAGGATTTGTTGTATCAAGTGAAAAAGGATAATGTGTTGAAAGCGACTTATCAATACATGGCGAACGGTACGAACTCAGCGTATGCAATGGTAATGGTAACACCGGTCATACTTGCAACTTTTACTATTGCGGGAACAATCTAGTACACTATGGATTTTTTACGGCTTTAATTACTGGGCAATTGAGATCGTTCAAAAAGTCTGAGAGTTTAGATTAAAAGTTGAATTTAGAACTGTCAGGGCTCAAGTATAGACAAAAGCGCCACTTTACACCTAATTCTTATAGGTTAGAGTGGCGCTTTTTATTTAGGGATAATCTGTCCTTTTAGCTAATTCACTTTTGATTTTTGGAACAGCTCCATGTTTTTTAATGCACTTCAAGGAACGAGCCGAACACAGAATTGATTTGATGCTTTTTATTATTCTTTGGTAGCGCATGCCAAAGATAAAGGACCATTCGATTATTTTATATCGTTATGAAAAGTATTTTATTATGTAAAATCGACTTTGAATATATGCAATCCCTCTTTATATTCATAGTCGATGTCCCAACCGTGATAGTGACAGATGGCTTTGGCTATGGAGAGCCCAAGCCCGTTGCCTTTAATCTTTTCGGATGGGCGGTAGAACCGGTTAAACAAGAGACGCTTGTCCAAAGCTCCTTCCGAAGAAGTATTTGATACGGTAAGCCGGTTCGGAGTGATTGAAATCAGAATCTCACCTTTCGGTATGTTGTGCCTTATGGCATTAATGATGAGGTTGTTGATAAGGCTCTCCAGAAGAGATTGGTTGCCATGTACTTTTAGTTCCGTACAATGAAATTCTTTGTGGAATGTAATGTCATCCGTGATGTTTTCTACGAGCGGAAGTATTTCTTCCAAGGTAGTGATGACATCAATGAATGTTAGCTGATTGTATTGTTTATTATCAATTTTGGCGAGCAATAAAAGGTTCTTATTCAAACGTGAGAGACGGTTTGATACATTGTAAAGCTCTTGTATGATAGTTGCATGTTGCTGCGTAAGATCCGGTTGCTGAAGCAGGAGGTCCAGTTTGCTTTGGAATACGGCTAATGGCGTTTGAAGCTCATGAGAAGCGTTTTCGGTAAATTCCTTTTGTGTCTGATAACTCTTCAGACTGTTTTCCATTAACCGGTTCAATGCGATGTTCAGCCTTGTAAATTCTTCGATATGGCTTTCGGAGAGTGGAGGAATGACTCCGTTTTCTAACCGGAAATCTTCAATTTGTTGGAGTGTTTCATCGAAAGGTTTCCACAGGTGTTTAGCAATCATGCTGTTAACAAGGATGAGGGCTATTCCCAGGACTCCGCTGATAAGGAGGTACTGAATCATGATTCCTTGCATGATGTCTTCTTCCAAATCAAGTTCAGGGAGGGGCGCATTGTGTTGCACGGCTTCGACAATGTCAATCATATCTTCAGCGTAAAAACTTTTGGTAAGCCAGTAAAACACTGGTGCGGCAAGAATCAGTATGACGAAGGTGCAGACCATAAACTGCATCATGTTTTTGTAGAGGAGGCTTTTCATGCTTTTCTGTTAATAGAATGTTTACTTTATAATATTGGAAATTAATTGCTTATGAAGATGATCTTATTGGTGAGATATTTATGGGTCTTGCTTTTTTTCATCTCTGTTTCTTTTATGTATAATCTTTGATTCGGCTTGTTTGTAAAAGCAAGACTCTTTTTTGAAAAGCAATTCTTATTAGAAACGGTCCGGGCTTTTATCGGTTGGTATATGCTTTTCTTTGTTCATGCTGTCGCTTTGCAGGGTTCCATTTATTCTATCCATTTGTATCCGGCTCCGTAGACATTTTTAATGCAGTTTCTACAACCGGCTTCCGTCAGTTTAGCTTTCAGATTCTTAATGTGTGCATACACAAAATCGTGACTGTCCAGCATATCTGCCATATCGCCGCTCAGATGTTCTGCCAAGGCACTTTTAGAAACTACTTTATTCTTATTTCCGATGAGGAAGAGCAGCAATTCGTATTCCGTATGGGTAAGTGCAACAGGAGTGGCGTTAATGCTTACCGATTGGCCTAATAAATCGATTCTGATACCGTTGCTTTCCAACGTGTTGGCGCTGGTAAACTGTTTTCGCCTTATCAGCGCATAGATACGCATGCTTAATTCAGGCAGATGGAAAGGTTTGGGCAAGTAGTCGTCCGCTCCGGTACGTAGTCCGTTGACTTTGTCTTCCAGTGAATCTTTGGCCGAAACGATGATAACACCCGCCGGATTGTTCTGCCGTTTTATTTCGCGCAGGATATCCAGCCCGTTTCCTCCCGGCAACATCAGGTCCAGCAGGATGCAATCGTAATCGTAGAGCTCGATTTTCTCCATCGCCTCGCTGAAAGTGAAAGCCTGCTCGCATAAATATTTCTCCGAACTAAGATACGTTACAATGCTCTTCGATAATTCGTGTTCGTCTTCAATAATCAATAGTTTCATATACCGATGTTCTGTTTCATTTCCAATTGTTCAATGGCTTCCGGTATGGGATGTCTTTATTTTCTTAAGTAAGGATCGTTCCGATAGTGGCGGATGTAAGGTGTGAAGCATCTATTTAAGTTTCATTTTCTTCAGATAAGCATCAGGTCGTTATGCGACCCAATGCTAAAGATGCGTTCCTTTTTTAAAGATGCCTCTTATTCAGAATAGCCTGTTTAATTCTTAAAGCTATGAATAGGTGCCGGTATCCGTCCTGTCCGGTTGACGAGGCTGGCACAGCCAAACGTATTAACGGGCATAATCGGCGCACGGCCTAATAAACCTCCTAATTCAATGATTTCACCGACCTCTTTTCCGATGACGGGGATAATACGGACGGCAGTTGTTTTCTGGTTAATCATACCGATAGCCGCTTCGTCGGCAATAATGCCCGCAATCGTGGTGCTTGGGGTACTGCCCGGAATGGCAATCATATCCAGTCCTACGGAACAAACGCAAGTCATGGCTTCCAATTTCTCGATGCTTAGTGCACCGCAAAGCACGGCATCTATCATGCCTTGGTCTTCGCTGACCGGAATGAAGGCTCCGCTCAAACCTCCTACGTATGAAGAGGCCATTACACCTCCTTTTTTTACCTGGTCGTTTAATAATGCCAATGCAGCCGTCGTGCCCGGTGCTCCGGCACGTTCCACTCCGATTTCTTGCAAGATATCGGCTACGGAATCACCTACGGCAGGGGTGGGCGCTAAGGAAAGATCAATAATGCCGAAAGGAACATTCAATCGGCGCGAAGCTTCTTGCGCCACCAATTGTCCCACACGGGTTATTTTAAACGCTGTTTTCTTTATGGTTTCGCAGAGGACTTCGAAACTCTCTCCACGTACCTGTTCCAACGCATATTTTACTACTCCCGGACCGCTTACACCTACATTGATGATGGCATCTTCCTCCGACACTCCGTGAAAAGCGCCGGCCATGAAAGGGTTATCATCGGGGGTGTTGCAAAGTACCACCAATTTGGCGCACCCCAAAGAGTCCTGTTCTTTGGTATGTTCTGCCGTTTCCAGAATGATGTCCCCCATGAGCCGTACGGCATCCATGTTGATACCGGTCTTGGTAGAACCGACGTTCACGGAACTGCATATTCGCTCGGTGCAGGCCATTGCTTCCGGTATGGAACGGATAAGCAGTTCATCGCTCCGGCTCATTCCTTTTGATACGATAGCCGAATAGCCACCTAGAAAGTTGACGTTTAATTCTTTGGCACAGCGATCCAGCGTGAGGGCTATCTTTACATAATCATCGGGAGTATGGCAAGCCGAACCGCCGACCAACGAGATGGGAGTGATGGAGATGCGTTTGTTTACAATAGGGATTCCGTATTCTTTAGAAATATCTTCACCCGTCTTTACCAAATCTTTGGCTAAAGAAGTAATTTTTCGGTATATATTTTCGCATAGGCGATTGAGATCGCTGTCGGCACAGTCTAACAGGTTGATTCCCATTGTGATGGTACGCACATCGAGATTCTCCTGCTCAATCATCTTGTTGGTTTCGATAACTTCGGAAATATTAATCATGATGGTTTTCTCGTTTATGTTTCGCAAGCTTCCTTTCTTTACAAACATTGTGTTGGTTTCGAAGCCGGCGGAAGTGGTGGTTCTTTTTAAATACGGTGCATTTTGTCGAAAATCTCTTCGCGTTGGCATTTAATCTGTACGCCGAGGCTTGTTCCGATTTCAGTCAACTCGTCTACCATCTTTTCGAAGGCTTTGGTTGTCTGGCTGATGTCTACAATCATCATCATGTTGAAATACTTCTGTACAATGGTCTGTGAGATGTCTAAAATGTTCACGTTGTTTTCTGCCAGGTAAGTGCAGACTTTGGCAATGATGCCTACCGTATCTTTCCCTACTACAGTAATAATAGTTTTATTCATTTTAATCCGATAAATTAATTTCGTGCGGCAAAGGTAAGAAAAAAGATGGAGGATGTTGCAAAACTAATCAGAGTCAAAATTAGTTCACCGAAACTCTTCTTTTCAGAATACTATATTATCGGACGACTTCGAAGTCACCGATCAGGCGAATGTCATTGGAGGAAGCTCCTACCTGTACATAAAAACGTCCCGGTTCGATGACCCATTCTCCTGCGCTGTTAAGCAATTCCATGTTGCGGCGGCGAATAGTGAATTTTATTTCTTTAGTCTGTCCCGGTTGTATATTGGTTCGTTTATAAGCCTCTAACTTGGGCGATAGTAAAGGAACGGAAGCGTTCTCGTCTACCAGATATACTTGTACTACCTCACCGCCGGCACGGGTACCTGTGTTGGTTACTTTAAAACGAACCGTGACGCTCTCTTCTGTTGTAATGCGCTGAGGTTCTAAGGTTAAATCCGTATAGCGGAAAGTCGTATAACTTAGTCCGTGTCCCATTGGATATTCCGGAAAGGCAACGGTTAATTTTCCACCCGGATTGTAGGCGCCTGTCAGTACATTGGCGATGGCTTCGGGACCTGCTTCTCCCGGATGCCAAGCTTCCAGTATGGCAGGTATATAAGAAGAGATATTTTTTAAAGAAACGGGATGAGAGTTGAATAATGTCAGCACTACCGGCTTGCCGGCTGACAGAATAGGTTTCAGGGCCTGTTCGTTTATTTCATCTTCCACTAATGCGATAATCAAATCCGCCTTGCTGATTTCCTCCAACGTTTCTGCCAAGACGAATACCCGGCTTTGCGTTCCCAACTTCTGTTTCAGGGCGGGAAGCATCTGTGCGGTAAGAGCCTTGTTCCCATAGAGAGCAATCGTTTGCGCAGTAAGTGTGTCGAGTGGGAGAGTGTTCCCGGCATTTTTTAATAGAACAATAGATTCATGCGCTACTTGTAATGCTGTTTTTTTGAAATCTTTCAGGCTCTCGGTTTCCTGCATGCCCTTTGCTGAGGAAGTGGCAAGCCGGTTTTTAATATTTGCAGTGGCGGTGTCGAAACCCTCTTTATTCGTTTGGATTCCTCCTTCCGCTTTTGCTTCTGTCAGCACCCGTTTGTAAGGTGAAACGTACGTTGCTTTTGCTTCTTCCGGCGTAATACAGAGTGTGGCTTTTAGCTGCCCGTTGTTTTGTAGTCCTTTTACCATTTCCACTCCTGTTTCCGCTACCAGATAGGGGCTTTCTCCGTAGAAAGGCAGATAATTCTTCTGTCCCGGCTGGATGACGGAAAGATTAGGGGAAATAACCTTAGTCTGTTTTTGCTCATTTAGTTGTGCGCCGATAACCTGTCCGGCTTTCTTTACCAGACTACGGTTCCATGTGTGTCCGATAGAAAGCTCCGAGGGGAAACCTGCCTGAAAGGGTTGGGCGACTTGTGCCTGCAATGCGGCGAAACTGCATAATGTGAATGAAAGAGTAAGAATTTGCTTTTTCATGTTATGTGTTGTTTAATAATGTTTTGTGGGTTATAACAGCAGGAATCTGATCCCAATTCATATTCATTCGATGTGTTGTTTAATTTAATAATGTTTGTGGATTATAGCAGCATATAGAGGTAGAAGATGTAAACACCTACCAATATAATGCCTTCGATGCGGGTGATAACGTGGCTTTTATAGAAAAAGCCGAATACCCATAGCAAAGCCGATGCGGCGATCAGCGTCAGCAAGTCGAAATTCGTAATGCCCTGCATTTTCATCGGGCAAACAGTTGCGCTGACACCCAGCACAAGGAAAATATTAAATAAGTTACTGCCGATAATATTACCGATAGCTATACCCGTGTTCTTTTTCAGTGCGGCTACAATGGAAGTGGCCAGTTCGGGCAAAGAAGTGCCTCCTGCTACTAAGGTCAGTCCGATGACCGATTCGCTTACGCCCCATGCGCGGGCTATGTCCGAAGCACCCTTTACAAAGAATTCGCCGCCCGCTATCAATCCGGCCAGGCCGAGAAGAATGAACAAAACAGCTTTTCCCATCGGAATCTCTTTTATGGAGTTTTTCTCTTCGTTAGTGCTAGTATCGTGAGCAATGGCAAAAGTATATCCGACAAATATGAGAAAAAAACAAAGTAATAATAAGCCGTCGGTACGATTGATAATGTCGGGTGAATTATCTCCATCGATTAAACGATTGTTCGCACAAATAAAAAGAATGATGGAAGCCAACACCGTGAAAGGTATTTCTTTATTTAATGTTCCTTTTCCTACAAATATAGGCGATACGATGGCTGTACATCCCACAATAACAAGAGTGTTGAATAAGTTGCTTCCTACCACATTACCAATAGCTAAATCGGAACTGCCGTGTAGTGCGGACAGCAGGCTGATGACAAATTCCGGCATAGAAGTACCGAAAGCGACGATGGTGAGTCCGATAAACAATGAAGATATATTAAACCGTTTCGCTATGGAAGCCGCACCGTCAGTAAGAGCATTTGCGCCCCACAGAATAGCGACCAATCCGCCGATAAGATATAAAATATGAACAATCATGTTTGGATAGTTTTAGAATTGTTTGTGCAAAGTTAATGCTTACACTCCGGATTATGTTCATTTCATCGATTAAAATTGTTTTTTATAATCATTTGCTCAAAGAGAATGGTTAGAACTTGAATCGCCTTTTATCTTGACGATTACTTTTTCTTTGGATTAGCAATTCCGAATCGTTGGCATATCTTTTAAACTGTTTATGTCAATAATTGCGTTTTCTTTGGATTAGTAATTCTGAATCATTAGCATCACTTTTGAGCTCTTTATCTTGATAATTGCTTTTTCTTTCGATAGGCGATTCCGCATCGTTGGCATATCATTTTGAATTTTTCATCTCAAAGAATCAATGCTGTTTTCTGGTAATATCTTCTACTAAACTGTTTAAATATACTTCCAAATTCGTGTATCCGTTGACTTTATCGGTCGACATACTTCCGTCGGAATGATCATGTGGGTTTAATCCGTGTGCCGTTTCCCATACATCGGGTATACCGTCTCCGTCGGAATCTTCCCGATCGGCAGGTTTCACTCCGCCATCATTCAATGTCGGCCATGGACTAGTAGCGCCTTTCGGCATCACATCATACGGTGTGTCAATCAGTCCTGGTTTTTTGGGTGCGTCAGGTGTCACACTGCCTATATAAGTCGCTGTTCCGTTGTGGGTTTCTTCGGCAATACGGGTGTCAATCTCGTCGCGCATTTTGGAACATCCGGCATATGCAGTTACCAAACGGTAAGCTTCCTCGGCCGTATGAGTGGTAACTACATCTGTTTCCAAAGGAGTGTTTAAGCGGATTTCCTTTTTAACTTGTTTGGTAAAAGTGTGGTCGCAAGCCGCATGGTTTATCTGTTCGTAGATGCCCTTCTTCCAATTGTTCTTGCTGACAGACGGGTTGCCTTCTATCACATTGCCATTCACATAAAATCGTCCCCACACATGTTCCATGGGTTTCCATTGGTTGGGGCGACCGTTCCGACCGGTACAATATTGTGTGGTACGTACCCCGAGAGAGGCGATCCGGTAACTTACGGGTCCTTCTTTGGGAGTCGCCGGTCCCGGTTTGTAATAGTTGTTTACGATATTCACCTTCATGCCTTCGCCTCCGTAGCATCCGTTCCCTGCCCAGTTGTAGATTACATTGTTGCGCATATCCACATATTCCCTTTCTTGTGTAGAAGGGCGAGGGCCTAAACGCGGTGCGCGACTTTCGTGATGCGCTAAAAGATTGTGATGATAGGAAGCCTTTGCCCCACCGAAGATGGCGCCGTATCCGTGTCTTCCTTTTCCGTGTCCTGCCGTACGAAGACTCTCGGTTATCATGCACCACTGTACCGTAAGATTCTCCCCTCCATAGAGGGTGCAGCATTCGTCTACCGACCAACTGACGGAGCAATGATCTATGATAACGTTCTTATTCTCGGTTCCTCCCAAGCCGTCCGGTTCGCCGCCGTGTCTGTTGCCTACCCGGAAACGCAGGTAGCGGATAATCAAGTTGTCTGCCTTTAATGTGACCGGATAGTCGGCAACACATATACCCTGTCCCGGTGCAGTTTGTCCGGCAACAGTCAGGTTACCGTTGGTGATTCTCAGTTCATTGTTCAAGAAGATGGTTCCGGCCACATCGAATACCACAGTGCGGGGCTCTTGCTGCATCAGTGCGTAGCGTAGAGTTCCCTCCTGCATACCGTCTTCGAGCGTTGTTACATGGTATACCTTACCTCCACGTCCTCCGGTGGCGTAACGTCCGAACCCTTCGGCGCCGGGAAAAGCTATCGGTTTTATATTATCTTGTGCCGCAGCCGGGCAGCATACTATTCCCTGAATGCATAGCAGTGTAATAAATAGTCTTCGTATCATATTATTATATCCGTTTCTGTTTGCGTTGTAAAGATATATAAGTTTTGCTGAAATTTAAGATTCTTTAGATGGAAAATGATAGTAAGCAGGATGTTTTATTAGCGATATTTATAGTTGGGGCATGCACATAGCAATGAAAGTTTTTTTACTCTTTATTAATCTGGATAATAAAAGTTGTAAATAGCGATGATAATCAATAATAAGAGTTTACTTTTCTACCTCATACGCTATAAACTTTGTTATAGTTTGAGAGGGAATGATTTTACCAACTATATTTATGGGACTTACCACCAAAAGGGGTGAGTTAATGAAAAAGAGTGGAGGGGTAGTTATCTGCTAAAGTTCTTTTTCTATGTACCAAAGTGGACTTGATGTAATTTAGAATGATAGCAGCTTCCATCGGATTCAGGTTATAAATGCGTATTTAGTTGATACCTGAAGGAATTTGTATTTCCGGAAGCAGAGCAAAATTTATTTTGCAATATCATTTAGCAACTGTTGTTTTTTGGGTGGTGTATTTAAAAAAGACGAGCCGGCTCTGTCTCACGACAAAGTCGGCTCTAATTTACTATTTAACACGAGTCTTTAAAAAAGACTTTTACTTGATTTTTCCATTTGTCCACCATCTCGGATCACCGACTTTCATTTTATAGATATCGCTGTTTCGAACTTTTTCGGTATCCTTGTAACGGAAACCTTCAATATTATGATGGTGCATGTTTTCTTCTCCGTTCACTCCTGACGGTTGAGGATCCACAAACAATTCTTCCGGTGTCAACGTATTCGTGCCGATATGGATACGGGTTTGGTCCATACCTTGGATGTTTTGTGCTCCTTGCTGATAACCCGGACCACGGTTGGTTGCGCTGAACTGATAGCTGGTAAAGATTTCGTCATCTTTATGCTTACCTGCTGCTATATTCGGATTCAAAGTGGAGTAGTTATCGGCAAAGTCGAAAACTTGGCCGTTAAAACGTTCTATACGACATCCTGTGTTATATAGAGTACGGTTATCACCATCTCCTTTGCGAGTTAATACCCATAAATTGTTTTTGCAAATGAAGGTACTGTTCGCTGGGGCATAACGCATTTCGAACATCAACCGGTCTTTCGAGCGGGTACTCATGTTGATAAATGTATTGTTTTCCACGCGTATCTTCCAAGTAGTAGAAGCCGGCCATGCCAGATTTCCGTTTTCTGATAACATCGCATGACGAGGACTGTTGATGAATGTGCAGTTAGTCATGGAGAAATCTTTGAAGATGTTTGAGTTGGCGTTTGCATCTTTAGCCGTACTACCGCCATCGATCCAAGAATAGCCACGTCCGTTATTATCGTATACGCCGCAATCGTAGAACAGACAGTTGTCTATTATAAATTTATCCACAAGCTTCCGATTCGGTCCTTGGAAACGTATCCAGCCTCGAATCATATTACGGAAATTACAGTTGCGTACCTCGAATGTTTCCAAAGAGAAAGGCATTGCTTGAGAACTTTGGTTGATGAAGTAATTTCCTAAACCGGATCCTTTTCCCCATTTTTCTCTGGTCAGGTAATTATAAGCTTTATCACAATCGAAGTTAATATCCTGGAAGATGATGGATTGTACATTGATACCGCCCATTTCACCATTGCTGGCATTACGTCCGAATGAGAAATTACAACTTGAAGGATCTCCTTTGTCATCGTCGTTGGCTTTGCCTAAGTCGAAGCAGCCGATACCTAGGTATACTGTCGGTCGGTTATTCGGGTCATTACTCTTTAAGGTAAATCCTTTCGACATGTTTACGGTGTTTACTAAATAATAAGTTTTACCGCCTTCCAATAAGAATGTAGTTCCTTCGGCCAGTGTATTGTCGGACATATAGTTGCGCAGAATTGTATCGATACGGCAAGCCTGTAGACGTTTGGCTGCAAGAATCGTATCATTCGGATCAACAAAATGTTTAATAAGAATAGGCTCGCCGACGACTCCTTTCATACGTACCATATTAGTGTTGTATAGACGGTCCCAGTAACGTTTAACTTTGTTGTTCAATCCGTTAACGATATATACTGCATTCTCGACCAATCCATCTACATCTACATATCCCCGTTGTTTATCAGCTTCGGTCAGGTTAATAATTTTGCTTTCCAAAGTCGGATTATCTGATGAGGGTTCTACTTTGATTTGATCCATAACATATCTTCCGTTCTCTTCTTCGAAGTGCTCTTTGTAATTCCCGTCGGAAATTAGGTTGAAAGATATACGCATGCTGTTTTGGGTTATATTTTCTACCCAAATCACATCGGGCACATCATAGCGTTCGAGGGTGGTGATATTCAAGTAATCATCGGGATGAGCGCCGTCGCCCACTCCAAACCATTTGGAGTTGTATGCTTCTCCTCGGGATGAGAGTGTTTGGATAGCAAAGCGATATCCCGTTTTGTACTGTAAGTCTTCAAGTTTCAAGCTAAGACATTCCGGTCCTACAACAGTATCAACAATGCAATCGTATGGATTATCAAAATCCCGGCCTTGGATAATTGCTTTCAGGCGATAACCGGCCGCTCCGTTTATACCGTACCAGTACAACTGGATATCATTTATACCAGAGACATCGCTGTAATATCGGTCGGAAGTGCTTATTCCATTCCGTTCCGAACGGAACATAGTCATGAATTCGCGGTATGGATTATCCTCTCCCTCTCCCGAAATGGTATCGTCATCGCTGCATGAGGAGTAGGCGAAGCAGGTTAATGCCGCTAATAATAAAAGATATAATTTGTTTTTATACATATATTTCGGCTTTTAGTAAATTAGTAACCATAGTAATTTTTATAAGTTCCGGCTGACCGTTTGATGATTTCAGACGGATAAGGCAGGATATAACGTACTGTAGGTAATTGCTCTGCCGGAACTTCCCATAAGGTACCGGATTGTGTTTTTCCGTTATCTACATAGAATAATTCTCCAAAATCATCTCCGTATATATACCCGCGAAGCGAATAGAGGCACTTGGCTTTCGGATAGCTGGTAGCATCATCAATCCATTCATACATATTGGCTGTTTCCCATGTGCTGCCCGGATGTTCCTCTTCTTCCCAAATATTTTTGATGCTTAATATATCCAGCGTTGTATTTGGATAAATATTAATATCATTCGGGTTATTGTTCTGGTATTCGGCTTTGTCGGGATTACGGTAATAGAAATGGATCGGGAATGTGTCGAAACGGTCGTCCTTATTGTAATCCATCAGACCTCCTATGTATGAAGCCAAACCGTAGTAATCAAAGAATACATCCCGGATGACTTCATTATATTTATTCCAGCGGACAAGATCTTTCCAACGTATGTTTTCACCTCCAAATTCCCATTTGCGTTCGTCCATAATGAGTTTGAAGAAGTCTTCCTTGGTTGTGTTGGCAGAAATGTAGGCATCTACTTTCTCTCCATGATCTTGATTGGCAAAAGCTCGTTCGCGCACCTCTTTAAATGCTGCGATGGCTTTGGCTCCATTCGCTCCTGATACACCATTTTCTAATTCATTAACGGCTTCGGCGTACATTAACAACACATCGGCATAACGCATATACGGGAAGTTGATACCTGTACTACCTGTACTTTGATTACCTTGCGCATTGCCGGCTTGTGCCCATAACTTCGACCATTTGTTGCAATAATTGTAGTAATCGTTATGCAAGGTAGGTGTTCCATTATAAGAGTATTTCCAGTAACCGATGCAGTAAGCTAAGCGTAGGTCTTTACGGTCGAATGAGAAACGATAGAAACTGTTCAGTTTCATTCCGTCTTTAGTTTCGCCCCATATATTTTTACCGGAAGTTGCATTATCTTGCGTATCTACTTTGGGTCCCCATTGGTAACCGATACTACCGCTTCCATTTTTTGCGAACGGGATTTCAAAGATGGGATCATCGTTATTGGTAACAATATAGTTACACTCGTCAATGAATACTTGGTTGTAAGGCTTGTTCAATTTATGTGTGCCTGACGCAATGACCGAATCGCAGTATATGCGGGCAATCTCGTAATAATCACGATAGTCGTCGGAACGTTTCATTGTGCCGTACGAAGCAGGATTTTCTTTTTCCGGGCGTAATGAGTAACCACCGCGTGTCATGGCGATACGGGCAATTAATGACCAACAGAATTCTTTAGATGCACGTTCGATTCCTTCGCTTAGTTCATTGGCAAACTTCATGTAGGGAGCGATGTCGCGCAAATCATTAATCAATGTTGTAAGAATTTCATCTCGATCGGCTACCGGCATCACTAGATTGTCGCTCATGTCATACGAGCGGGTAAAGGTAAACGGTATATCGCCAAAGAGCGTTACCATATCATGATAAGTCATGGCGCGTAAACATTTAGCTTCGCCTATTTGTTGCAATATAGTCGTATCTTTTGCTGCATAAAACGTACTATTCTCCGCAGCCGTTACAAAATTGTTTGCGTATTCGATAACTTTATAGGCTGCACTCCATATTTTCTGTAAGTCTCCTCCGTTAGCGGCTCCTTCGAATCGTTTGTAATCACTGCCGTTCAATTGTTTCTCAGATTTGTCATTTGGAGTAAACTCTACATCATTGTTCAATGTGAAAGAGGTATAGTATTTTTCGCCATATAAATCTCCGCTTAACAGATAAGCATATACGGCGTTTAGCGCTCTGTTGGTTTCTTCTTTAGTGCCGAATATGTATGAATCATCATATTTTGATTCGGAACTAACCTCCAAGAAGTCGTTACAAGCGCTGAAACCGGTTAATAAAACCAATCCACTTATTATGAATATAATTTTCTTCATTGTTCTTTTTGGTTTGAGGGTTAGAATGAAAGATTCAGGCCTAACAAATAACTCCGGTTACGTGGGTAACGGTTGTAGTCCATACTTGGAGTCAGACCAGATTGGATATCCACTTCCGGGTCGTATCCTTTATATTTGGTTAACAACCAAAGGTTAGAACCTGTAAAGTAGACACGTAGACGGTCTACCCCAATTTTCCGTGTGAAGTTTTTCGGGAAGGTGTAACCGATAGTGACATCTTGCAGACGGAGGAATGAGCCATCTTCTACAAAATAAGAATGGGCTATTCTTTTGGTTACATCTTTCGGGTTCCAAAGAGTTGCATCTTTATTCTGTTCTATATAGTACTGCTCTAAGTAAGAGGGCAGAGTAGAGTTTGCCAAGATTCGCTCTCCGATTTCATTCGTATAAGTCCAACGGTGTTCAGCGTCAAAATCAGATAAAATGTTGTAGTAATTATTCTTGTTGTCTTTGGCTGAAGATAACATATAAGCGTTTCCGTTGTATACGTCAAAACCTACGATGTAGTTGAAGTTACAAGTGAAATCGATATTCTTCCAGTTGCCGCTAAGGCCAAAACCTCCTTGAAATTTCGGGTTTGTGTTACCTATTACTACACGGTCGTAGTCATCTATTTTACCATCAGGCTTGCCTTCCGGACCGCTTAAATCTTTGAATTTAGGACGGCCGGGCGCTGTACCGAATACCCCGTCACCATTAACTACTACATATTCTCCGTTTTCATCCAAAGTAGGAGTGAAGTTAGCAGAAGTTGTACGGTCGAATCCTTCGAAACCGTAGATACCATCGTAAACATAACCATAGAGCAAACCAATCTGTTCTCCTACTTTAAGGTAATAGTCGTATACTCCTCCTTCACTCGCCCAACGTGATGAACTTGCACCAAGCATGTCATCGGTTCCGTTTAATTTGTCGATACGGGTTTTGTTGAAGCCGAAAGCAAGATTTCCACTCAATACATAATCTTTATTACGGAGAATATCACCATTGATGGTTAATTCGAAACCGCGGTTGGTTACTTGACCGATATTTTGCATTTGCTTCTGATAACCGGTTGTCAATGGGATATCGCTTTTGTAAAGTAAATCTTTGGTAGTGTTCCAATAAACTTCCGGTGTGATCGTTAGTCTTTCACCAAAGAAGCCAAAGTCGATAGCTAAATTGCGGGTTATGGTTGTTTCCCATTTGATTTTTGTGTTTGGGAAGGTTGTGCCGCCTGAATTAGCGTAATAATTCTCACCATTATAGCCTACTTCATGAAAGCCCGGACCTCCGGATGATTGGATGGAGTATTGGTAACGCCACATATCATCATCGATGCGGTTATTTCCTGCCATACCTATGGCTGCACGTAATTTTAAATTGCTGATAACAGGATGACCTTCTAAGAAACTTTCCCTACTTAGTACCCATGCGCCGGAGATTGATGGAAAATAACCCCATTGTTCGCCGGGAGCAAATTTTGTCGAGCCATCTGCACGGAATGTAACAGACAACAAATATTTGTGGTCGTAATTATAACTTGCTTGGCCGAAGAAAGATGCTGTGCGTTCTGGAGAACTGATGGAGGATGTTGTTGCATAAGGTTGCCCCAATCCCATGTTGTTCAGAGCACGTGTGGGTTCTATTTGTTGTGGAAATAGATGGGATGTACTTGAATTCTCCTTTTTTTGATAGTGTTGAACTTCTTGTCCTAATAGGAACGAGAAATTGTGTATGTCTTTCAGACTGAAATTGTATGTAGCCGTATTGGTCCATGAATATTTCTCAGAGCGTCCATCGGTAATGCTTGCTACCGGCAGATTTTTGTGTAGGGTTTTTCCTGCTTCGCTAGTCAAATAACCATAGAAACGGTTGTTGTCGCTAAAGGATATTTGTTGTGCGATGTCGGACCGTAAAGTCAAGCCCTTAATTGGTGTCCATTCCAAAGATGCTTGATTGGTAAAACTCCAAGAGTGTTTTAATTGGTAATTTTGGTCAATATCGCCTTTGGGGTTACTATACTCGAAGTATCTTTCTTCTTCTTCATCGATGGTTTCCGGATCGCGGTAAGTGAAATCGCGCAAACCATTAGACGGACGGTAACGTAAAATATTGATTAATCCGCCTTTTCCTACATTGTCGGCGCCGGCACCCATGTCGCGGCGGAAAGTCATACGCGGGTTAATCAATAACTTTAATGTGGAAGAAAGCTGAGAGTTTATTTTGATATTGATATTCGTTCGGCGTACACCTGATCCCATCATGATACCATTTTCATTGTGATGGGTGATAGATGTGTTAAAACGCAGTTTCTCATTACCTCCGTTAAGTGTCACATTATACATGTAACTCATGGGGTGTCCTCCCATAATCTCATCTTGCCAGTCGTTGGTTCTTTGGTTTTTGTAAAGTCCGATATCCGCCGGATTACCAAAGTTACCACGCCATTTATACAGATCGGAGTTATTGTTAATAACGTTATCCAACTGATAACGTACAAATTCGTATGTATCAAGCAAATCTAATTTACGGGCTAATGTACGCATTTGCGCATACATATTAAATTCCACTTTCAGTTTACCTTGTTGAGCCGATTTGGTGGTTACGATTACTACACCGTTACCTCCTTTTGCTCCGTAAATAGCTGTTAAGGAGGCATCTTTCAAAATATCGATAGACTGAATATCGGTTGGAGGTATATCGTTGATATTATCTGCTTGGAAGCCGTCAACGATATAAAGAGGCTGGTTACTTTGTGTAACGGACGTACCTCCACGTACCCGGATGTTAATTTCTGCGCCAGGTGCTCCGTCGACTGTGGTTACTTGCACGCCGGCAACTTTACCTTGGAGAGCTTCTGCTGCTGAGGAGACAGGGACTGCGGCTAGTTTGGCTCCTGAAACCGAACCCACCGATCCGGTTAAATCTTTACGGGCTTTGCTGCCGTAACCGATAACTACAACCTCATCAAGAGCTTGGTTGTCGTCCTCAAGAACGATTTGTAAATTCTTCTGGGGGGGGGTAATTCTTACTTCTTTAGTTTTCATACCGATGTATGAAACAATCAAGGTCTTACTCTTTCCGGTGAGTGTTAAACTAAAGTTACCATCCAAATCTGTAACGGTACCATTGGTTTGATTTCCCTTTTCCAATATCGAAGCGCCAATAATGGCTTCTCCGTTGGAATCTTTCACATTTCCTTTTACTGTGATGCTTTGTGCATAGATTTCTGGTGGAATCATCAACAGAAACGCAAGCAGCCACAAAGCCCACTTACTTCTTTTCAAGTTTTCCATTATAGTTATTTAAGATTAACAATAGGTGGTTGCCCACTTTTTACATTTGTTTATATATGCAGTGCAAAGGAATGAATTTTTTTTTAAATAAGTAAATAATTTGGCGAAAAAAGTTTAATGAAAGTGAATGTTCCATTTAACATAGTGTATTTGTCCGGCATCTTAGTTATACTCTTTATCTCACTAATATCGGGACTTTTGACCTGGTAGTTTATGTAAAATGGTAAGAATGTTATTTTTTGCATTTAGCATGGGAGATCGAATGTATTACTGCTTTGAGTTCGTGCACTCGAACCGGTGGAGTTGCTTTTAACAAAATATCAGGAGAGAAAAGTAAGCAAAGGTGGTGCAGAAGTCATTCGTTTTATACTTTCCGGCATTGTAACAAGGCTTTATGGCCGTCGGCAAAGGTAGTGGCAAACAAATAGATCCGGCCACCCTCGTTTAGTTTCAATCTTTTACGCAGCTCGTTTACTGAAGCCGGAAAGTTGCGGGTGGTAAGATTAGCTTGTTTTAATAAGGAGACGGCTTTTAGCTCTTTCTTGCTGAAACCATACACTTTATCTATAGCAAAACGGCGCCCGGGGAAGTCTTCGACACATTGGGAAGAGGTGTAGAGATGGCTGTTGGGATGCAGTTTCTTTAAACCATATTGTTTGGCAATACTTCGGTAAGCTCCTGCTTTCATTACAGATGCGTTGGGTTCATAAAGGTACTCTTCGGCTGAATTGGTGTATTGGCATTCGGTCTGTGTCTCTTCACCCCATGTAAAGATGAAGGAAGAAATAGGGTACGGAAACGTTTTTTCATCAGGGGAAGGCGTTGGAAAATCTTCGATGAAATGGGATGTTTTTACCTGTTTCTTGTCTAAGCCCGTATGATTGGAGCATGTATTGGGAACCACAGTAACGGTTTTGTTCGAAGGGATGCGGGGCGTAAGATTTACGCAATGAAGTTCGACCTCTTCCTTTTCTTTTGGAGAAGTGGCGGATAATATCAGCAGTAACTCTTTGCATTCGTTGTCGACCGATACGACATGAATGGCTTGAATGGAATGTAAATCTTTTAATGCTTGTGAAATGTCGAGCATGGGAGAGAGTTTGACCAGCACGGTGGAAGCTTTTTCCAAAAGTAGTTTCTCCAAAGCTTGTATATTCGGTTCGCAATCAGCTATGGCTACGGTTTTCCCTCCTTGGGCATCGCGCCGTGCCGGGTCGAGAAACAGGCAATCTACCGGTGGCGTCTGTTGCAGATATTCTGTGCCGTCGGCATGTAGGACCGTGATTTCAGGACGGTTTAATAAGGTGAAATTATGACGGGCAATGTCGCAAAGTTCTTCTTGCCGTTCAACGTAAACTGAAGTCTTGAAGCGGGTGGAGATAAAGTAGCAGTCTATGCCGAAACCTCCGGTTAAATCGGCAAAAGTGTTGCCGGAAACAAGCTGGGCCTTGTAACGTGCCGTAGCCTCGGAAGAGCATTGCTCCAAAGAGAGATGGCGTGGATACAGAATCCCTTTCGTGCGGCTCCAGGTGGGGAGCTTATTCGAGGCAATTTGGTGTCCGGCAATTTGCGTGAGGGCAGCGGGCATGTCTACGCCTGTCCGTTTGCCGGCTTGTAAAGCCAGATTGCGTACGTCGTCGGAGAGATGTTCCTCGATGAAATGGAGCGTTTCGGCAGATAATTTCATGTCTTTAACTTTTAAGGGAACTTATGCCGGACAGGAATTACACAAGTGCTCCGGCAAGTAATGTCATGTTTGGACTTTCTTCATTTTACCCGGAATGATAGCCGAGAAACGGCTGCCTTTCCCTAATTCGGATTCTACTTCGATGCGTCCGTTTAAGCGGTCGATGATTACTTGGCAGATAGAAAGTCCCAGTCCCGTACCTTGAGCGAATTCGTCCGTTTTATAGAAACGGCTGAAAATCATTTTTTGCTGCTTCGGTTCAATTCCTTTTCCGGTATCCTCCACATAGACATGCACTTCATTCTTTTCACGGTCGAAATAGTATCCTAACGTGATTCTTCCTTTTGTGGTGAATTTGTTGGCATTGCTCAGGAAGTTCGCTATCACTTGTGTGAAGCGAAGTTTGTCTACCTGTATTGCTGCCGGCGTGTCTTCCATATTCAGCTCGAATTGGAGTTCTTTATGGATAATGACTTCGTGCGTGCGGTAGATTTCTTTCACGAGTTTAGTTACCTCGTATTCATGTAAATCCAAGGTAATGTTGCCCGATTCGATACGCGACAATTCGAGGATATCGCCGATAAGCTTCAACAACAGCGTGTTGTTCTGGTTGATTATCTGCATCATTTCTTTTCGTTCTTCACTGCTGATATCCTGCGAGGTTACCGGATCGTTTAACAGGTTGGCGAATCCCACAATGGCATTGAGCGGCGTGCGTATCTCGTGGCTCATGTTAGCAAGGAACGATTGCTTCAGTTCCGCTTTTTCGGCCAGTTCGCGGGCTGTAATCAATTCTTCTTTCTGTTTGCTTAGCTGTGTAATAGCCACCGCCAGTTCTTCGTTCCTGTTTTTCAGATTAGCCAGCGCCTGGTTTTTTTTCTCCTTTTCGCGGCTACGTGTTCTGTATAAATGTGAGATGACATAAAGCAGTAATAAGGCTGCCAGAACGGCCAACAAGTTTGTTTCCCACTTGTAGCGCTCGTAAAAAGGCATGTTTATGATTTTGTATTTTTTGTCGAGCTGGTTGGGTTTAATGTTCCAACGGCGTAGTGCGAACCAGTCGGCTACATGTTCTTTGCGACTCAACCGTACGGGTATATCGCACGGTTTCTTCCCCTTGAAGATTTCGATGGCGGCTCCCACTTCCTCTTGAGCTTGGATGGGCAGTGTGGTGATGTAACCGGCTATAAGGTTTTTGCGATAACCGAAATATTCGTTAATGGCTGTAAACTTCATGTTTTGGCACAAGTCGCCTCCGATGATGGAAACATAATCCTGCTTCACTTGGAGATAATAATAAGGAAGTACCGGAGTATATTGATTAAGGTTCCAAAACGTATATTCGGTTCTTTTTTTGCGAATCGCCATAAATTCGATGTAGTCTTGCCCTTGGGGGATGAATGGCGGATTTTTGTCTTCGATACGCCGTAAGAGAAGCCCTTCTGTTTGGGCATAGGTAGAGGTAGCTACTTGCTTTTGAATCTCCTCACGCAGTTTCCGGTCGAGAAAGGTACTGTCGATAAAAACGAAAGCGATGAAGTTAGAAGGAGCGAATTCTTTGATTACATCGAGGTTTTTAACGAAATCTATGCTGTCATGGAATCCCGTTACATTATCGAAGTCTTCCAGTAATTCCCAGTTCGGATAGTTCACTCCGCCAAAAACAATAGGGCATGTTTTAGTCCACGGATGTCCGGTTTTTAAGAGGGAATAATGTGCTTGGTCCTCGTTGACCAATATAATGTCTGGTTTCCAGTCTTTTTTTTCGAGCCCCCTGAGCAGGCTATCCATATATAAAATCTCGTTTTTTTCGTTATGTCTCTCGCAGTTTAGGTAGACCACCTCCAGATCTATATTATATCCCTTTTTATGGAATTCGTCTAAAACATATTGGTTAAAGTCCCGATAACCTTCGTAGGTAGCCTCATAAGAATGTACAACAAGAACTTTGTGTGTTTTGTCTTGTTGGTGGGAGCATGCACAGAACAGTAGACAGAGCATGAATATGGAAGTCTGAACGACCCTATAAAAAGCTGTTACATTCATCAGATAGCGGCAATGTTCAAATTATTGGCTGTAAAGATAGATATAATTTGATGAAACCAAGCAAAAGTTTTGTCTTTTTTGCTTTTATAGGTTCCTCAGAGCCGCACTCTGGATGGGGTAACTTTTCATTAAAGGAGTGGTTCGGCTAACTCTTTTTATGAGCGGAGAGGCCGCTAATTAAAGAGGAGGCGGCTATTTTCTTATTATTTTTGCTTTATTGTCAGGATGAGGGTGGCAGAGTTCGCTACGTACGTTGATTTTCTTTGGCTGTGGCGTAAACAGATATGAAATTGGGTGTGCGTCTGCGTTGCATTCTTTGCCTGCTGACGCGGATAGCTCTACGTTTCAACTTGGAGCTGTCTGCGTCGTGACGTGGAGCCGTCCGGCTCAGAACGTGGAGCTGTCTACCTCAGTAGCTGATTTTGGCCATTCCAATTCGTTTATACTAAACACTTTAGCGTTATCTTGTTAACGACAGTGTGTTTTGGACGTATTTTTCTCCGGTTCCTATTTTTCTTATTATATCGGCACTGGCAACTGCTTGCGAAAAGTATTGCGATATCTTTCTATGTAGTTTGGTCCGGCATATGAATTTGTTCAAACAGACGAATGGAATAATGGATGCTTCTGTATACAGGAGAAAACAACGTAACGGATACCCATCGGGATACTATTTTTCTTCTATAAAAGAAAGCGAATTTCCTTCAGATTAGCCGGATACTCCCTATTTTAGTACCAGTGTTGGGCATTTTATTTATATCCTGACGGATTATTTAGGAGCACAAATTCTGGAAGTTTGGACATGGGATGGTGTACCAAAAGCGCATTATCTTTTGGATAAGCCTGTTCATTATATCGCTGTTTCTGCCATACATCATCAAATCTATGCAGTGAATAAAGAAAAGGAAGGACTGATTTATACTTATAAATTACCAGTTTTTATTAGTGGGTGAAATGGAATCTACAAATGTAGTTTCGTGTATTTCTTACATTGGATATGCTGTAAAGAACTATGCGGGTGAGTATTTATATTCTATATTGAATGTTGAATAAGAATTATATGTCTGTAACTGGTAACTGTATATTTTATAGTTATAACAGTGATGTGGCGGAATATGCCGAAGATGGAAATGGAAGTGTGGCACACACATGGAATTGTACAGAATGTGGTAATGGTGGATGGTAGGAAGATGATGAAAAATAAATGGAATATTTGATCCTAAAGAAGGCGATATGACGAATTATTTTTCTATGTTTGAAAGGCCTGACGCTTGGTTGGTAAAACAGGAAACGGTGAATAGTTCTATCATACCCAGGGAAACCTGTCTAGACAGATTTGTTATTTTGTTAAGATTGGTATAATAAATTCTACTTATAATTCTTTTTTTTCTGATAAGATTTATATTTTCGTAGAAATTTTTATTAAGTAATAATTTGTAGGGAGGGGATAAATTTTAATAAGTAATATATGCGTAGTTGTGTTGATAGCTAATCTTTGCGTCATACAAAACGGGGACGTTCGAACTGTAAGTTTGAAGGATCTGGCAAATGTATTAGATACAGATGCCGAATGTATTTCTATACCTATTAAGAAAGAATATTCATATGAAAAACCTTATCTATCTTCATTTTCTTATAGTATTGGTGGCGTGTTCTGCTCCAATGAGAGAAATTAAGAATGATCGTTTTGGCAAATTAAAAAACGAGTATCAAATAAAAGAGACGGGACTGAAAAATTTTCCTCTCGACAGTGTTACTACCATTAAACCGCAATACATGCAATTATTGAATGAAGAAACGGACACCCCGATGTTATCTATATTAAATAAGCATACAAATTCCATTTATCTGTATAATTACGCAACTTCCGAATTTATAGGGAGTATTGCATATGAAAGAGAAGGTCCTAACGGTATATTGGAGGTTGCCGGCTATTATGTCAAAAATATGGACTCCATTTATATTTTCAACAGACCTCTCTTGGAAATGGACTTAGCTGATTCGACAGGTATTGTAAAACAACGGATAGCATTAAGAGAAATCAATTCGGAATGGAGCAAATTTTATCCTCAGTATAATTTTTGTACGGCTTGTCCGATATGGATGAAAGAACCGTATTTGATATTGACGGGACTTCATCCGTTCAATAGTACTGATGATTGGGTTGGTACCTTCAAATATACAGCATACCTAAATATGAATACGAATGAAGTTTCTTATTGTCATTTATATCCTGAAGAAATCTTTGGTGACAACGTCAATTGGGATGATCCCGTATACACTCAGGTGTATTCGGTATTGTCGTCTGCTAATGAACTGATACACAGTTTTACCAATTCACATAATCTGTATATTTCTCCTCTACTGTCGGATTCATCGCGTACTGTTTATGGAGGCAGTAATCAGGCACATGCCATAAAATCCATAGACTGGGATGCAAGTCGGGGACATACTCCAAGAGAACTCATAAGTAAACACTATATAAGTTCGGATGTGTATACTAGTATATTGCATGATCCGTGGAGGCATGTATATTACAGATACATGCTGCAGGGAGTTTCAAATGCGTCTCAGCGGACATCTGTCAATCAAAAAAACATTGTTGTGATTGTATATGATGAGAATTTCAATTATCTAGGGGAAAGTGTTATAGGCAATGGAAAGCAATATCATTGGGAAAATTCTTTTGTGAGCGAAGATGGTCTGAATGTGGAGTACAACAATTCTGAAGATACTGATGAAGACTTCTTGAATTTGAAAATTTTTACTATAGAGAAGAAATGAGATTAACAACAAATATTCTAATCGTTTTATCAGTCTTTGTTGTTTGCGCATGTGAAAGCCACGAAAGCAGAATTGAAAAAAAATATTTGAAAGAAAGTTTATCCCAATTGAATTTTGAGAATTCTTATAAGTGGATTGTTATTATTCCGGGAGCCGGGTGTCATGGCTGTATTCAAGAAGGCGAATATTTCATGCAGAAAAATGTGGGCAATAAAGATGTCTTATTTATTTTAACAAACCTGTCGTCTGTTAAAGTCTTACAGCATAAAATAAGTATTAAGATAAAAGAATGTTCTAATGTATATGTGGATCGTGAGGGAATTTTTAATGTTCCCACTAAAAATGCAATATACCCCTGTGTAATTTATTTAAAAAATTCTGCTATTGACAGGATTGAGTTTCAGTCGCCTGGGAATTCTGCATTAAAGAGGTTAAAAAAGAACTTTAACTAAAAGGATAATGAGGAAATTATTTCTGTACTCTTCATTTTTGATTTTATACTTATTTGTAAGTATTAACTTGACAGTAGAGTCACGGACTATACCATTGTGGTGGAATGCAGATTCTATAGTTGCCATGTGGCAGGCGAAAAGGCTCACCTGTCCACGGGAGTATGTTTATCTGCAGTTGAATAAAGACATCTATGAAACTGGAGAAGATTTGTTTTTCAAGGCATCCCTATTTCAGTTTCCCACTTTGGAATATTCAAACCAGAGTAAAACATTATATCTGCAGTTGTTGAACTCTATGGATAGTGTGGTGTGGCAGGCCAAATATCCAATTGAAAAAGGACGGGCAACCGGGCATATTTATCTTTCCACCGAACTTCCGGAGGATAATTATTATCTTGAATCCTATACACGCTATTCTTTCTATGACGATAGTCTGTCCCTTTTACAAAGGAAAAGAATAAAAGTTGTAAAAAATGTAGTCGGAATATCTGGAAATCAGGAGATTGTCCCTTTGAAAGTTGAAGAATTGACTCTTCTTCATACAGGTGTGGAAAAACAACCTACAGAAGTTAGTTTTTGTTATCGAGGACGTAACCGGCATTTCTTAGGATTCCGTCTTTCCTGCCAGGACTCTGTCGCTTCCCGAAATCTGCTTGTAGTAGCACAAATGTATGGCACGCCTTGTTATATGGCAAAGGTGCATATGAAAGGAGAACAGGATGTAAACATTCCGCTCTCCGTATTTCCCGGACAGGGAGTGGCAAGCATTTTATTTTATGGCGAAACCATGCATCCGTTGTGGCAAAAACAAGTATATGTACATCACGAAAAGAGGTTGTATATACAGATGAAAACAGACTGTCCCGATTACTCGTCTCGGGATAAAGTTACGGTCAGGGTGAAAGTAACAAATGAAAAGGGAATACCGGTGAGAGCCGATTTGGGGATAAGTGTTTTCGACCGCTTTTATGAAGAGAAAATGCGTCCGATTAATATGCTGGCGGAGTGTTATCTGGTTTCACAGTTTACCGATAGCTTATATAATCCACGGAGATACTACGAAACACCCTTCTATGAGAATATGTTCTGTATAGACAGTCTATTGCAACAACTTTCAGCGAATAAATATATTTGGAACTATGACAGAGCCTATAATTGCTATTCTCCGTTTTTGGCGGAAGAGCTGCAAGGAGTACTTGAAAGTAACCGAAAAGCAACAGTAAGGAGGCTCAGGGAACAACCGGAACAGATGGTAAGGGTCTTCAATGCCAATGGCTCGTCGCAACTGTTTATGACAGATTCCTCAGCTTGTTTGCGAATCAATGCTGAAGAAATGAGAAAAATGCGAGGAGGATATATTTATTTACAACCGCTTATGGGAGAAGACTACAAACCTTATATCTCCTTTTGCGATGAATTTAAAAGGATAAACGAAATCCGAAAGCGTAAATCTAAATCGGACGCTTGGACAGATGTCCGTCAGACGAGTAATTTTACGGCTGCTTATGAAAAGCCGGTAGTAAATAAAGATAGCTCAGTTTTATTGGATGAAGTGGCTGTTTCTGCCTTAAAAATAGCCCGTTTCAGGGATAAATTTATGGGTAGACTCGATAGCCTGGCAAACATGGATTTAAATCATCTTTTTGTTTGTTCTAAGTGTGGATATTTGGTAGACTATTATTCAGGATATGTTGGTCATCACGAGAATCCCGATTCCCGGAGCCGATGTAAGGGGGAACATTTGATTCCGGAAGTAGGAAAACGATACGAAATGGTAAAATTTGAGTACCGTAAAGAGGGAACAAGTGGTATGGCTTTTAAGGTTGTTGATCGTAAAATGATTATCTATCACAAAAATCTATATACTGAGGACGAATTGTTGAAGATAAACAATATTTATCGTGTGAAGGGATATGAGGGTATATATAATTTTCATCATGTGGATGATTTGGAAGTTGCTACCTCAACTCCGGATGCCCGCAACGCATTATTTTGGTCACCTTCCATTAGGACTGATGAACGAGGAGAGGCAGAGTTTTCTTTTTACTGTTCGGATATTAATTCTGAATATATTATACGGGTAGAAGGAAGCGATGGAAAAGGGTTGATTGGCTGTGGAGAGAGTTTCTTTAATGTTTATAGAAATAGAAAATGAAAAGCAAATTATCTCTATATTTGTAGCGTTTAATAAAGTCGAATGTTTAGGAAGAGTTTTAAGAGAGTAGTTCTTGTAGCGATCGTTGCGACAATAGCCGGTTATGTATTTTATTCTAGTACTGAATCTTCTTCTATTACAACTCTCGCGGGAGACGGGGTAGAATCTGTAGCTGCATGTGAAAGCATCGGTTGGTGGGATAATGAGGACAATTGTGTGTCGAATGGCAAAGGAGATTGTTTTTGCAAAACAGATTCTTGGCAGGAGATTACAGATTGTAAATTATAATATATACGTTTTTAGAACATTAAAACTGAGGTGTATGGGTTGTAACGATTATTATGAGTCATTATTTTAAAAAATGAAACTAATGAACTGTAAATTACTATCATTATTATGTATTGTGTTGTTTATTGCTTGTAAATCTCGTCCTGTGGTGCAGGTGATAAATGAGGGGAACGTAGCAACAGATTCGATTCTGTTATGCAGGCAAGATTCAACAATTATTATAAATATAGGAGATAGATTGGATCCGGCTCCTTTATCGTCACAGATTTATGCGGGTGAAGATAATGAAACATATGTCATGTTGGAGGAGAATAAGTTACATTTATTTAATCTTTCGACAGGAACACAATATGATACGTTAAGTTTAAAGGGATGCGGAAAACTGAATAGTTACTCGGGTTTCCTTTATACGAAGGATACTATATTTGTATATAATTATAAACAAAAAGTTGTCTACTGCTTAGATTCGGCACTGAATATTGTAGATTCCTGGGATGTCCGAGAAAGATGCAAAGCGAAATATCCTCTCGATCCGGAGGCTTTGACCTTGTCTCCCATATTATACTTCAATGGAAATATTGTGCTTTCCGGTAGCGGACTGGGATCACCAGACGATGCTACCCCGGAGAACCGTCCGATAAGTTGCTGTATAAATGTATCAACCGGCGGAATTATATATGGTAGTGCTTATCCGGAGCAATATGTTCAGGGGGATTTTGGTGGGGTATATTTTAACTCTATCTATCAAACTGTGGATAAGAGAGGCAACTATATTTATAGTTTCCCTGCGGATCATTCGGTTTATTTCTATCGTCCGGATTTATCAAAGTATGAGAAGGTTTATATGGGAAGCCGCTATGTTAGCAAGATTGAATCTTCCGGTTCCAATTCTCTAGATTTATTTAAGGATAAATCCTTACGAATCAGATATTACATTAGCCAGCCTTCGTATGCAAATATTGTGTATGATAAGTTTCGGGATTTATATTATCGGATTGTAGAACACCCGTTTATGGGTCAATGGGAATCCGGTCAAAATTTCAGTAAGCCATTTTCTATTATTGTGATGGATGGTGATAAAAGAATTGTTACGGAAACTCCCATAATTAAAGATTATGCTCAGTTGAATTTAGGTAATGTGCATGTATCTAAAGCGGGACTTTTAATACAAAAGAATTGTTCGGATGAAAACAGAATAGAGTTTATTGTTTATAAAATGAATTGAGGTGAATAGATTAAAGATTATTTTGGTGTTAATGGCTGGAATTTTGTTTTTTTCTTGTGAAAAGCAAAATACTACAACAAAAGAAATGGTGAATTGGAGAATGGATGTATTATAAAAGCCGAATATCAATCGCCGTATGCGGAGAATCTTTTTAAGAAATTGGAATGGGAGATGAATGATGAAGAATGATTTGTACGTTTATATAATAGCTTTGTTAAGCTGTATGGCTTGCCATTCCAAGCGGATGGTGAAAGAAGAAAACCGCTGGAATCTTGCTGTGGTAATGGAATCTGAAAAAGCCACTACTTTGGAGGAGCTGGCTGATTCGGTTGTGTATATTCCTTTGGAAACAAGCGATTCGTGTCTGTTGTCGAATGGGGCTTATTTGTTATATGCCGACAGTTGTGATATTTTTGTGAGGTCGAACAATTGTCTTTTCCATTTCGATGCGAACGGGCATTATTTAAATAAAATAGGGAAAAAAGGCATGGCTCCGGGTGAGTATGCAAGGTTGCAATCCGTTTGTGTAGATAAAGAAAATCGCCGGCTTTTTTACTTTACGGGGAATAACAAAGGGCAATATTGGGGATATACCGGTGAATTCCAGAAGGAAATAAATTTGCAGTGTGAGGGAAAAACGTTTTCGCAGTGTATTACGTCAGGACATCATATCGTGGCGGAACAGCGTGAATATACGGATAAGGGATTAAAAACAAGTATTGTTTTTTTCGATATGGATGGGAATTTTCTTCAGGAGATTCCTTTAAAACAAGATGACAAGGTGGTGGATATAAGTATGCAAACCGTACCACTTATATATGCCTTTGGAGATGAAATAAAATACAAGGATACGTACAGCACGGATCTGTTGTCTTTTGAAGATAAATCGGGCCGGACGGAATGGATATTTGATTTAGGTGAGTATGAGCCGTCCCGGGAATATCTGGAGGATATGAGAAAACGGGAAACATTGATGCGTGAGATGGTTCAGCTGGTTGATATAAAAGAGAGCCTGTCACATTTCTTCTTGTTATTAGTGCATGATTATCGGTTAAGAGGGGTTGTGCTGGATAAAGAGTCGGGACTTCTGATTTATAGTAAGGAAATGAATATGCCTCAGAAAGGAGGTGGCATGGAGTCTGAAGAAATCGAGGGCTGCCGTTTTTGGCCTTCATTTACCGATAAATCTCATGTTGTGTATGGTTTGGCAGCAGTGTCGTCTCTACCGGAAGGAGGGTTTCGGGCTATAACTCGTCATGCGCTTAATCACTTCCCGCTTACCGAAGAGTCGAATCCGGTTGTTGTGAAAGTGATTTTGAAGGAAAAATGAGGCTTTTCTGTCTGTTGTTGGTAATTGCGCTGTTTGGTATATGTGGTAGTAAATTGGTCGTAAATTATAATTGAATAATAAATGGAAACAATGTATGGCCGAGAAGTCAGAATCATTCTTGAGACGATCGGTTTCCCGGTACTTTCAGCCAGTTCCATCTTTTCTCCCAATCTGTTAAGACAGCCTCTCTCCATTTTTCCGTAGTCTTGAAACCTTGCCACCTACCTTTAAACAGGTTGGGGTCCGATTTGTCGGTGTACCAGTTGTCGCCTAATTTATAAGAAGACGCGATGTGTTTGCCCGGCCACTGTTTTCCCACAACGAATGCGCCGGACAACCCGTTCAATTCTTTTATGTCGGATGTAATTTCATATGACAAAGATTCAGGAGCTTTGGGAGAATAGTTCACTCCGTAAATTCCGTTTCCTAAATAATAACCATCCCAGTTTTGCTTGGCGATAGTGAAAACAAAGCATTTGGTTCCGACTTCTTTCTTGATTTCAGGCCCTTTGAAGCGAAATTCCATCACGGCATAGACCGGAACGGTATCTTTGAGAGTCGTATTTCTTGTAAAAATGATTCTCGGGCTTTCAGTCATTTTCTCAAAACTTCCTCCCCACGACTCTTTTGTAGGGTCTTCAGGATTACCATCCATCATGTATAAAAGAGAAGGCGTATCACCCATTTTTACAAAGCCGTCATAATAGTTTTTAAAATCCTTTCCCAGATTACCTGCCCCAAGGATGCATTTATCATAATACATTGTGTTGAACTTATCCGTTTTCTTGCTGTCATGAATAAAGCCGCGATAAGATGCGTTGTTTTCGATGATCCAAAGGTTAGGAAAATTCTCGGCAATATAAGCATACGCGTTAACGCTCCATTTTTTATTAGGCCCTCCAATCCAATAAACACGAATGTTCGACTGGATATCGGGTGCGTCATGAAGAGCCTGGGCTATATCCTCTATGCCTCCCCATACAAGAACCCATAAAGGATCGCTACATTTCTTACGGGCACATTTCACAATCCAGTCAGAACCTTCCGTAGGCTTTTCGTATCCCCAAATGGGAGCGTTTCCCCTTCTTCCTTGTTTGCACAATGCTCTCAGCTCATTGGGAGTCTTCAGAGTCTTTACATGCTCTTTAAGTTTTGGATAATCTTTTTCGTATAAGTCGATCATCCGCAAAATTTCTTCTTTCGAACCATTGCCAAAAGATGGGGAAGAGACGAGTCCTTCGATATCGAACATTTCGTTGTACATCAACAGATGTGCCATTGACTGGTTATCATCGGCATCCGTACCGCCAATATCTGTACTGATTAATATCCGGGGCTTCTTGGGTATCGGATTTTGAGCGTTTATGCTGAATGCTACGAAAAAAATGATGATAAGAATTAAAGTTGATCTTTTCATAATGTTCGATATATATTATTCCTTTCATAAAATAAGATAGTAGCCATCAAAATATTAAATTTATAGTATGCAATAAATAATATTTGGAATGATTACTACTCTCTTTTTCGAAGTGTAAAGTTACAGAGATTTATTGGATGGAAGATAATTTTTACAAAAGATTTTTATTCATAGGGGGAAAACTATACTTGCAAGCAAAGAAAACACTCATGAAAACCGGAACAAAGCCAAACAAAAGGAGTGTCTCATCTTCCATTTAGTAGGCTGATGATTATTAAATTTCTGTTAGGTATCGTTTGTATAATTCTTCTAAGCTGTAGCTTAGAGTGGTTGTTTCGGATAAGAAGAAACGCATTTCTTGCTAAAATTTGTCATCCTCTGCTACTTTTTGTATAGGAGTAAGTATGTATTTATACAAATTCCTTATGAATTTATGTTTCCGATTTTCCGGAATGTCTAATGAGGCATGGAGTGAAGCCATTTCCTGAATTTTAGACTGGTAAAAAAGAAAAGCGTTAACTGCTTATTTTTTGTGCAATTAACGCCTTTCTTTGTTGTGGACCAGCCTGGGCTTGAACCAGGGACCTCCAGATTATGAGTCTGTTGCTCTAACCAACTGAGCTACAAGTCCGGGAAATTCTTTTCGATTCCGTCTGCAAAAGTAGAATGTTTTATTGAAATATGCAAGAATTTGAGATAAAATTGTATTTTTGCAAGCGAATTTAAGGTAGGAGTTACTGAATGAAGAAGACAATTAGGAACTTTATTTTTGATTGGGGTGGTGTGTTAGTCGATGTTGACAAGAAACGTTCCATAGAAGCTTTCAAGCAATTAGGGCTGGTGCAGGCCGATCAATGGATTGGTAACTATAAGCAGTCCGGTGTGTTTGCGGAATTGGAGCGGGGCGAGATTTCTGCAGAAGTTTTTTGCCGTAGAATTCGCCATATGGCTCAGGAGACTATGACCGACCAACAGATTATAGAGGCGTGGAATGCAATGTTGGGAGAGGTGCTTCCGTGGAAACTGGAAATGCTTTTATCTCTTCGCAAACGTTATTTGGTGTATCTTTTAAGTAACACGAACGCGATTCATTGGGATGTGGCCTGCAAACGTCTGTTCAGGTATCGGGGGTTTGATGTAAACGATTTCTTTGAGGAGATTTATCTCTCTTTCCAAATGCATCTGGCAAAACCTTCGAGAGAAATTTTCCAGGCGACCCTGAATTGTGCCGGTTTATTGCCGGGCGAAACGATGCTGATAGATGATTCGCTCGCTAACTGCGAGGCGGCGGAAGCATTAGGCATACAGGTATATTGTCCGAAACCTGGTGAAGACTGGCGTCATTTGTTTGAATAATGAGGAATGTGTGTTATGGAAACAGTAAAACCATGTGTGGCTACGATCGGTTTCTTCGATGGAGTACATCGGGGACATCGCTTTTTGATAGAACAGGTAAAAGAGCTGGCTGCCGAACGGAAGCTGTCGTCCACCCTTATTACTTTTCCTGTACATCCGCGTAAAGTTATGCAAGCTGATTATCAGCCGAAGTTGCTTTCTACTCCTGAAGAGAAAGAGGAATTGCTTTTGCAGGCGGGGGCAGATCGTTGCGTAATACTTCCGTTTACTCATGAACTGTCGCGACTTTCGGCATACGAATTTATGCGGGATGTGTTACAAAAACAATTGAACGTGCGTATTCTCGTAATAGGTTATGACCATCGTTTCGGGCATAATAGGAGTGAAGGATTCGAAGATTACTGTCGTTATGGTGAAGAAATAGGAATGGAAGTGGTGAAAGCTCGGGCTTATGTCGCGAATGGAGTAAATATCAGCTCTTCCGTTATCCGTGCTTTTCTGAGCGAAGGAGAAATCCATCTGGCGAATAAATGTTTGGGATACCGCTATTTTTTGGAAGGAACCATTGTGGATGGTTATAAAGTGGGGCGTACAATAGGATTTCCTACGGCTAATCTTTCCGTTTCGAATCCGGATAAATTAATTCCTGCAAATGGTGTATATGCTGTAAAAGTGCATCTTGAGGGACATGAATATAAAGGAATGTTGAACATTGGTCATCGTCCTACGTTGGATAATGGAGCGCAACGGAGCATCGAGGTGCATATTCTACATTTTTCATCCGATATATATCAAAAAACGATGCGTATTGAGTTTGTCGATCGTATACGCGATGAAAAGAAGTTTCGCCGGGTGGAAGAGCTGGTAGCGCAACTAGGTCGGGATGCTGAATTGGTCGACCGCTTATTAGCATGTGAATCGTAATTTATAAAGGAGAAAACTTTTATGAAGAAGGCTATTATTTTATCGCTGATTTTTTACGGATACCAATTTCTGGTTTCTTTGTTGTTCGTTATGCTGAATGTTATCCGGAAAGATCCTGATCCGATGTCATTGGGAGCTAATGCACTGAGCCTTTCTTCTTTGATTCCGGGTTTGATGATAGTGGGACATCTTATCTATTGTAGGGATGTGAAATTCGGATGGAAATCTTTCTTTGAAGTTCCTTTGCGTTATTTGCTACTTTGTGTGCCGTTGGTTCTTTCGGCCATGTTTTTTCTGAATGTGGTGAACGATTTGCTTGATTTGCCTAATTGGGGCGAAGCTGCATTCGATATGATGAGCCGGAATGTGTTTGGTATTATTGCAATGGTTATTGTGGCTCCATTTGCAGAAGAACTTTTGTTTCGCGGCGCTATCGAAGGTCATTTCCTGAAACAAGGAAAAAGCCCGGCTTTTGCCATTGTTGTGTCCTCCCTGTTTTTTGCTGTTGTACACGGAAATCCAGCACAGATACCTTTTGCCTTTTTGATAGGCATGCTGTTGGGCTGGCTCTATTATCGCACGGGAAGTATTATTCCCGGAGCGTTTTGTCATTTTATCAATAACGGCATTGCTGTAGCATCCATGATTTTTGCTCCGAATGGAAAGACGGCGGATATGGTAGGGGAGGTTCATGTAATAGTGCTTCTGGTTATTTCGTTAGTAATATTTGGTATGAGTTTTTTCTATGCGAAAAAACATTTTCCTAGACGTTTTGATTAGCTTCCGCTTTTGAGTTTCTGTGTTCCTTTTTGGAGTGCTTTTCTATCGCTAAATTCTCCAGGATAAGATTGGAATACGGTGGCTTACAATAATGTATAGCAACCAGTGGGATGAAATTCTACAAAATGCGGTTAGAGTAATTGTATATAAGTAAGGAAGTAGGCCTAATGGAGAAGTAGATGGGTATTGTAAATGTGTAATCTCAACTGTGCCGGACGAGGCGATCTGTTACTGAAATCTTTTCGGTTCGTTTGAAGAAGGCATTAGAAGTTCTTCTGTTGCTTTTAAGGTAAGGTGAATTCTTATAGTCCTTTAGTTAAGTGTGCTTTGGCTATTTGAATGGTTCGTTTGAATCCTTTTAAAAGTGTGGTAATGATTCTGTTTATCGGTATGAAGAAGAAAGGCTGTTCAAAAACAACGAAGACCGATTAAAATGAAGGATTGAATTTTCGCAGTTCATTTCGTAAACTGTGTGCTTTCCCATCGGTGAGCTTGTCCAGTAATGTCCAAAAGTGTTTTCCGTGATTCATCTCTTTGGTGTGTGCCAGTTCGTGGAGCATTACATAATCTATTAAATGCACAGGTAATAATAGCAAGAAGTAAGAGAGATTGATGTTTCTACTGCCGGAACAGCTCCCCCACCGCCCTTTGCTTGAATTGATTTTCAAATGGTTGTATGGCAGATTGTGCTTTTCCGATAATGCCTGTAAACGAGGGGGAAGAATCTTTTTTGCCTGTTTGCGTAATCCTTCTTCTATTACTTTATGCAACCACTCTTGTAATTGTTGGTCGGCAAATGAAATATGGGGTGGGCAGATAATTTGCATTTCCCCTGTACGCCATCGAGCCATAAATTCCTCTTTTTCTCCTTTGATAAGGGATAGCTTGAAAAGAGGGGCATCGATACGGAACTGAAAGTCTATGAGTTTTTGTTCTATTTTTTCCTGGCTTTTCTTTAAGGAGTCCCGGAAACGTTCCAAAGCTTGCTTCACTTCGGGTGAAGAAGTGTAGGGAGGCGCTGTGATAAGAATGCCTGCCGGTTGGGGCCGTAAAATAATGTGGCGTGCCCGTGGGTTAATTCGTATGTGAATAATGCCCAGTTCTTTATCGATAAACTCGTTCTCTTTCAGCATGATGGTGCAAAGATAAAAAATAAGAAAGCTTTGTTGCAACTTTCCCGAATCTAATTTCCGTCTAATAAAAGTGTATTTTTTTAGATTCATGAGTGAACAAAAATGATTGCAGAGTGTTATTTGAATAGATTAAGAACTTAAGTAACTTCATAAACTCTCTCTAATATTCTAAATTCTGATGAGGCCCCTCTGTGAAGAGCGGCCTTTTTCACAATGTATTTTATAAAATATTCGTAGAGCCTAAATATTATTGAACCAGATTCTTTTTAACTTTCTGCTTTCTGTTTTTTGAAACTATATTATCTATCTTTGCATCCTGTTAGGCTTTCACAAATATAAACATGAAGAACTATGAATTTTAAGTTACGCTTCTTAGGGTGTTTGCTTTGCTACATTCTTTCTACACAAATAATATTTGCCGATTCCGTATCTCAAGAATCAGGTGAAAAGTATAATTTGCTTATTATTAATACTTATAATGAATCAGCGCCATGGAGTAACAGTGTTATCATACCGATTATGCAGGAAGTGGGCGGATTGCCGGAAATAGAAGCATATGTAGTACATATGAATACGTTGTTTATTACTAATGATTCCCTGTATGAAAAAGCGGAAGATGCATTGTTTGATCGATATAAGGGTGAACTGGCACCTGATTATTTGGTGCTGATAGGAAATATGGCGTTTAATTTGCGTGACAGAATTAAGAAAACATGGGGAGATATTCCCATATTGTTTTGTGCGGAAATGGATTTTCTTGTCCCTCGGAAATATTATTATACCGGATGTGAGGAAGAGGCCCCGAAAGAACAGGTAACTCCATTGGAACAGATTCGTGACCAATATAATTTCACCTATATAGCAGCTCCTTCCTATTTTGAGGAAACCGTCGATATGATGGTGCGAATGTTACCTGAAATGAATACGCTCGTGTTTGCTGCGGATAAGTTTTATTTAAATCGTAACAGTGAACGCATTATTAGAAACTATTTATCAAAGAAATATCCGGATATTCGGTATGAACGGTTGGTTGCGGAATCTTCTATAGGTAACAAATTGAGAATCTTGCTAACAAAGAATGATCCGACCGTAGGATTGCTTTTTTCTACATGGTTTTATAAACGTAATGATTTAATGGGGAATCCCATGCTTATTTCCGGAGATTACCGTTTGATTATGTCTTTAAGTAAGCCTGTATTTACTTTGAGAGGGGCTTATGTGGATAATGGAGGATTTTTGGGTGGGTATTTTTATGATAACAATGAAATCTGCGATTGTCTGATCCATACTCTCCGTGATGTTTTGCAAGGCAGGCAACCTCGGGATATTCCCTTTTATTATCCCCGGAATTCATATCCGCTTATTAATTATAGAGCTTTGGTAAATAGTGGAGTACCGGAAAGTTTGGTTCCGGATGGGGCTGTGTTTATTAATAGACCACCTACATTATGGGACCGTTATAAATACCAAATTCTTATCGGGTGCGGGCTGGTAGCCATATTCTTTATTATTCTGTATATAAGGCATAGATATCAAAAGAAAGAACTTCTTCTTTCGAAGAATTATAATCTTCTTATCAAAAATATGCCTGTACTTTATGCAAGGGAACGGGTGCTCTTCGATGAAAAGAATAATGCTGTAGATTTGGAATATCTTACCGGCAATGCGCTGTTCGAGCAATTATTCTCATCGGAAATGGATGCAGGCATGAGAAAACTTAGCAGAATGATTCCTTCTCAGAGTGAGAATTTTATGCGTTTTGTACGGATGGTACTTAAAGAAAAACGTTCGGTTTCTTTTACCTATTATTTTGAGCGGGTCAATTCGTTTTATGAGATCATTATTCGTCAGTCTTCAGAAGAAAATGTGGTAGATCTGTTCGGCTTGAATACTACAGCATTGCATAATACGCAGAATTTATTGCGTGCTACAAACAAAAAGTTGGCTATGGCATTGGACGTAGCCCATATTATTCCATGGAGGTGGGATCTGGTGAAGCATCTTATTGCTTGTGATGCGCACCATTCGTTGTTCGAGCTGGATTCGGAGGAATACAATGAGAAAGGGGCGCAGCTTATTGATGATTCCGATTATTTCCAGAATATACATCCCGATGATGTAGAACGTGTGAAGAAAGGATATAATGATTTAATTACCGGAAAGACTGTTTTTGTAAAAGACTGTCTTCATTTACAAAAACAGTCTTTTCATATTTTTATTTGCTATTTT
>ERZ825137.347-NODE-347-length-66514-cov-184.198769_pt1 | contig 66514 bp, 46 predicted proteins | sample MGYA00519873_ERZ825137 | MGnify/ENA primary metagenome ERZ825137 (study PRJEB31778, sample SAMEA3449190) | human gut metagenome | biome: human gut; feature: human-associated habitat; material: faeces | place: United Kingdom | collected 2010/2012 ...
GACACACCAGTTGGGAGAGTAGGTCGCCGCCGTGCCTCGGGGAGCCCCGGACGTCTCATGACGTCCGGGGCTCCTTTTTTTTGTTCCCGTTCCCGTTCCCGTTCCCGTTCCCGTCCCTGTGCCCGTGCCTGTGCCTTTGCCTTTTCCTGCCCCCCGCCCCAGACACCAGCCCCGCCCCAGACTCCGGCCCGGCCCCGCCTCCCGTCCGTCCCCCATACTCCGACCTCCCCGTCCGTTTCCCTTGCCCCGCCCTCCCCGGCGACGGAAACGGGCGTAGGCGTCGCCCGGGCGTGCGGCGCGGCACCATCGGGCGACGGATAGGTGCAGAAATGTTCCCCGAGTGTGCTGAGATACACCGTTGGGCGACGGATAGTGGCAGAAATGTTCCTCAAGCGTGCGGCGCGGCGCCGTTGGGCTACGGAAACGGGCGGAAGTGTTCCCCGAGTGTGCGGCGCGGCACCATTGGGCGACGGAAGGCGGCGAAGCCGTCGCCCGGGCGTGTTTGGAAACGCTCTAGGGTGGCGGCTTTTATTTGATAAAGCGATGTCGGATAAGTGGATACTCCTATTTCAATCTGTAAGCTTCCAAAGCCTTCTCCAGTACCAGAAGCGCGCGGGCAAGGTCTTCTTTCTTAAGAACATACGCAAGCCGGACTTGATTCCTGCCAAGTCCCGGGGTGCTGTAGAATCCTGCTGCCGGAGCCATCATCACAGTCTCACCAGTGTAGCCTTCCGGGGTTCCGTCATCTTTGTACGAGAAGTCTGTCAGGCACCACGCACAGAAGTCCTCCGCGTTTTCTACAGGTAGTGACGCGATTGTATAGAAGGCGCCATTGGGCTTTGGCGAATACACTCCAGGGATCTTGTTCAAGCCTGCGATAAAGAAATCACGCCGTGCGAGATATTCATCGAAGCATTCTTTTGAATATTCCTCGGTTCCTTCGATTGATGCTTCCGCGACAATCTGGCCGAGAAGTGGTGGACTGAGCCTTGCCTGGCAGAATTTAAGGATCGCTGCCATCGCTTCTTTGTTGTGACTGACTATCATTCCGATTCTCGTACCGCATTCCGAGTACCTTTTCGAGACAGAGTCTATGACCACAACATTCTGCTCAAGACCTTCAAGGCAAAGGGCTGAAAGATATGGCGCGTCCGTGTAACGGAATTCTCTGTAGACCTCATCGGCGAAGAGGTAGAGATCATGACTCAGAACGATGTCGCGAAGTCTCTGCAGTTCTTCTTCTGAATAGAGGTATCCTGTCGGATTGTTCGGATTGCAGATGAGAATGGCCTTGGTCTTGTCGGTGATCGCTTTCTCGAAGTCCTCCACTGAAGGAAGCGCGAATCCGTTCTCTATTTTTGATGTGACGGTCTTGACGGTCACTCCGGCGGTCACGGCGAACGATAGGTAATTGGCGTAACCCGGCTCGGTCATTATGATCTCATCGCCGGGATTCAGACAGGCCATGAATGTCAGAAGAAGAGCCTCAGAGCCTCCTGTTGTGACAATGATCTCATTGGCATTTACTTTTATCCCGAATTTGTCGTAATAACCGACCAGCTTGTCTCTCAGAGATTTGAGACCTTGGCTTGGACTGTATTCGAGAGTCGTTCTGGTTATTGTCTTCAATGAATCCAACGCTTTTTGAGGCGTAGGAAGATCCGGCTGCCCGATGTTTAGATGATAGACCTTGACCCCGCGCGCCTTTGCAGCATCGGAAAACGGGGTCAGTTTTCTGATTGGCGAGGCGGGGATTTTTTCCCCACGAATAGAAATCTTCGGCATATTAATTATGTAGTTTGCCCAAATTTAGAAAAAATGTGGTTATCTTAGCAAGATAAATACAACTTTTTCAATATGAATGCCCGAATTCTTGTGGTCGATGACGAGGAGGACATCTGCGCGATTCTGAAATTCAATCTTTCCAAGGAAGGTTACGAGGTTGTGACCGCTAATTCCGCAGAGGAGGCACTGACGCTGGACATCGCGTCATTCAATCTGCTTCTTCTGGATGTTATGATGGGCGGGATGTCCGGTTTCGAGTTGACGCACAGGCTGAAAGCTGATCCTGCGACTGCCGGCGTGCCGGTCATCTTCATCACGGCGAGGGACACGGAGGACGATGCGGTGGAGGGTCTTGACATCGGCGCTGATGACTACATCTCCAAGCCGTTCTCGATCAGGGAGGTGGTTTCCCGGGTGAAGGCGGTTCTGAGGCGCACCGCGGCAAGGCGTGGGGAGGATTCGGGAATATTCATTGACGACGGGCGGAAAACCGTGACCATCAACGGGGCCGCGGCTCCTTTGACCAAGATTGAATATGAGATATTCAGACTCCTCTTCACCAACAAAGGGAAGGTTTTCCCGCGCGAGGATATTCTTTCAAAGGTTTGGCCTGACGATGTGATTGTCACCGACAGGACTGTGGATGTCAACATCACCCGCCTTCGCAAGAAGATCGGTGAATATGGGAACAGGATAGTCTCGCGCCACGGGTTCGGTTATCTATACGAGGAACAATGATAATACTGTTGTCTATAGTCGTTGTATTGCTGGCTCTTGCGTTGATTACGATGCAAGGGCGGTATGTTCGTCTTAAGAAATCCATAGATAAGGGGAAGGTGAGTATGTACGACAAACTGCGTGACAGTGAGGAGGATAAGACTCGCTTGAAGAGACAGCTGACTCAGAATGTGGCTCATGAGTTGAAGACCCCGGTCAGCAGCATCCAGGGCTATCTTGAGACGATAGTGTCCAACCCGGACATTGACAAAGAAACAAAGGACCAGTTCATACAGCGCTGCTATGCCCAAAGCCGCCGTCTGTCAAGCCTTCTCGCGGACATCTCGACACTCAATAAACTCGATGACGCCCCTCAGGAATATGAGTTTCAACCAGTGAATATCCCGGATCTGCTTCAATCCATCCAGCGGGACGTGTCCATGCAGATGGAGGCGAAACACGTGACATTCAGGGCTTTGGTTGATCCGAAAGTGGCTGTGGACGGCAATCCTTCGTTGCTATATTCAATATTCAGAAACTTGACTGACAATTCCATCGCATACGGGGGCGAAGGGGTTACAATCACCGTGCAGGTCTTGTCGGAAAGCGCGGATTTCTATACCTTCAGCTTCTCTGACAATGGCCCAGGAGTGGCGTCCGAGCATATTCCTCATCTTTTTGAGCGGTTTTACCGCATTGACAAGGGACGTTCCCGCAAGATGGGAGGCACTGGTCTCGGGCTTGCGATAGTCAAGAACTCTGTGCTGCTTCATCATGGCAACATCTCTGTCCGCTTAGGCATCGCCGGAGGGCTGGAGTTCGTCTTCACGCTGCCTAAGGCGGCTTAGGCTTGCTGTAAGTGTGTGGGGGCTCTTCTCCGTTTTTCTGTCACCACTTGTAATTTGGAAAAAAAATATTACTTTTGGGATAATATATTTGTTTTTATTAACTGGCGTAAGCCACAAATCCATTTTTTTATGAAAAAAGTAAAAGTATTTGCCGCCCTTGCCGCCCTTGCGATGATGGCAGCGGTTGTTTCGTGCGAGTATGACTCGCCGGACATCAGGTTTCAGCAAACCACGAACTTAACGAATGATTACAGCGCTCTGGTGAATGCGCTTCTGGATCAGACCAAAACTGTTTCGGAAAAGCTTAATCTTCTTGAAAAGGCCATCAATAATCAGACTTTCACTCTTGAACAGAAGATAGAACTTTTGACGAAGGCCTACGAGAGCGGTGTCATCAAGTATGAGGAGTTGATAGGGAAGGCAATCGCGGCGATCAATTCCATGAGTACTTCCGTCGCCGAGAAACTCGCCGCCATAGAAAATGCTCTTAAGACCCAAACCTCAGACTTGAGCGCGAAACTCGCTCTCATCGAGTCTTCTGTCAAGCTGGGACTTGCCGACAACGCGAAGGCTATCGATCTCGTCAGGACAGCCATCGGCTCGCTTCAGGGTTCTCTGGAGGAGAAACTTGCCGCTGTGGAGAAGGCTGTGAAGGATCAGACGATGGATTTGAGCGCGAAGCTGGTTCTTATCGAGGGTGCGGTCAAGACTGGTCTTGCGGACAATGCTGAGGCGATTAAACTTGTGAAACAGGCGGTAGAGTCTCTTGAAGGAACTGTCGAAGAAAAACTTAAGGCTATCAATGAGACAATAGAAAGCCAGACCAATACCCTGTCCGGGAAACTTGCCGCGATTCAGGGTTCGTTGGATGCCGGTCTTGTGGGAGAAGACAGCACGCTCGGCCTTGTGAAGAAGGCTATAGATGCCTTGAACGCTACTGCGGGAACGGCCAATGATAAACTGGACGCCATCAAGAATGCGATCGACTCGCCTACTTCTGGGCTTAACGTGAAGCTTGAGGCTATAGAAGAGGCTTTGTCTCAGGGGCTGATTGATGTGACTAAGAAGCAGGATTTGATTCTGGCCGCACTCAACAGTGCGTCGACATACCATTTCACTGATGATGAACTTCTTGAGAAGGGGCAGGATTATTTATTGGTTGACGCCGCCTTCTGGGAGGCCAATCACGAGAACTATGAGGTGGTAAGGAAACTTAAGGAGTTGATTAAGTTATCTGTGCCACATAAATATAAGTTCTGGATCAAACTACCTTCCGGCAAGTACCCGATATCAGGCTCCGAGGACACAAGTTTTTATGGCCCCCTTTACACCGAAGGAGGAATTATGAAAGACATCATGAACTCGGGAGAAGTGATTCTTGCGGTTGATTGTGACTCTTATCTCAATCCGAAGTGGCACACTGTAAATGGACACAAATGTTACTATCTTAAGAAAGTCCATAAAGGTTGCAGATACAATTTTGTAGTGAAAGTGGGCGAAAGGGCTGCCGGCAAGAAACTCAAGGTGGAGGGTATGAATTCCAAAGATCGTTTCATTCAAGTCACTTATGCTCAAGTTGGGGAATGCATTGAATATTGGCATCGGTCTGATGCGGTAAAGACCAGAACAGGAGTATGGGGATTTCAAGAGTTGCAGTATTACCCGTATCGATACCCGGATAATTCCGTAGAGTTTATAATAGTCGAAGATAATTAGTACCATTCGCTACTTATGAAAAGATATTTGTCAATCATAATATTGGCGTTGTCCTCATGCCTCTTCGCTGGCATGGGGGCGCAGGAGCGGGGAAGCAGTGCTTACCGTACCGCCACATGGAGCCTTTATGCCGAGGGCGGCGCAACAATGGCGCACGGACTGGGAATGTCAAGCGTGGACGCGGCGCCGGGCATGAATATATTCCCGGAGATCGGGGCCGGCGTCTCGTTCAACATCCGTCCGTGGATCAGATTGGGTGTGAACTACGATTTTTCCAAGTATGCCCGTGAGCAGAGATTCTCCGAGTTCCAGCCATTGGAGATTCCAGCCGGTGAGGGAACGCTTTCAGAGCAATACGGTGGCCTTGTGTATTCGAAGATGTGGACGCATTATCATGCCGCTGACCTGACCCTTGAGTTCAACATCATGGAACTGTGGAGAAACCGTCAGGACAGACGCCTCAACCTTTATGCGGGAGCCGGTTTCGGCTGGCTTTTCGCCAGTGGCAACACCTACGACATCTCGATGGGGCACGAGCGTTGGAGCGGGTCGTACAAGGAGACGATAAACACTTGGCTGGACGCTGTGAACTCCAGGCATAAGTACGATGTCGGCTATGTTCCGATGCTGCTGTCCGCCGAGTTTGACGTGAGTCCCGTTGTGACTGTGGGCGTTCAGGGTAACTACAAGCGGCTTTTCAGTTGCGATAACGCTCCAAAGGGGATCGGTACCGCCTCAGTGGTCTTGAGACTGAATATTCTTGGATCAAAATCCGGCTACAAGAGTACCGGACGCAAGTTGCGTGAGTCCGAACTCGCTTTGGCCGCGATGACCGTGTCCGGCGCGGCCGCCAAGGCGGATTGTGAGGCTTCAGGTAAGGCCAAGGACGAGGCTCTCGCGTCTGCTATGAGCGAGAACGCTTCGCTGAAAGAGCGGGTGGATGCCCTTGAGAAAGAGAACGCCGGGCTTAAGGCGCGCCGCACAAGTGAGACTCTTAAGAAACTTACCGTTCAGTTCTCCAATGACAGTTTCAGACTCAGCGCTGCCGCGAAGGCTGACCTTGACGCTTTCGCTGAACGTATGAAGGCTTTGAATGAAACCGAACTTGTCGTTGTCGGAGAGGCTTCCGCTACAGGTGCCAGCGGACATAACCAGCGGCTCAGCGAACTGCGCATCGAGACTGTGCTGGACTACCTGCGGAAGCAGGGCGTAGATTGCAGCCGGGCTTTCCGCCAGCCTCTCGGCGATTCCGGTAAGGACGCTTCCGACTCAGCCCGCAGGGCGACTGTCCTTGTTGTTTCCCGAGGCGAGTAAATGACGGATAATTAACCTGTTGGATGAATATGCTCCCGTCTGTCACAGATATGAGTATATTCACAGATAGGAGTATATTCATTCGATGTTATTGACAATATTCATTTTTTATTAATAGGCGAAAGCCACTGAAAACCGATTGTATGAAAAGATTTCTTCTAACCCTGTCCGTCTGTTCGCTGGTGGCGGCGGTTGCCTCGTGTGAGTATTACTCCCCGGACATCAGATTTGAACAGACGATCACGAATGACTACACTGAGATTGTTAAGGCTTTGCAGGACCAGACAATGAGTATTTCAAAGAGATTGGAGCTTTTGGAGGAGGCCTTGAAAAGTCAGACCATGACTCTTTCGGAGAAGATGGATCTTCTTGATGAGGCCTTGAAGAACCTTTCCCTGACACTTTCCCAAAAGATGGAACTCTTGACGAAGGCCTATGAGAACGGAGTCCTCAAGTACGAGGAGATGACCGGCAGACTCATAGCTGAGATCAATTCAATGAACGTCACCACGGCGGAGAAGCTTGACGCTGTCAAGAAGTCGGTCGAGGCTCAGTCCGCTGACCTGTGCGCCAAACTTGACCTGATAGAGAAGGCTCTTGCCCTCATAGCCGAGAAGGCGGAAGAAGGGTTCGACAGCAACGCCGAGGCGATAGGCCTTGTTAAGGCGGCGATCGAGTCGCTCTCTGGTTCACTGGAGGAGAAACTTGCGGCGATCGAGTCCGCCGTCAAGAGCCAGACCACCGAGCTGAGCGCCAAGCTGGTGCTGATCGAGGGTGCGGTCAATGCCGGTTTTGCCGACAACGCGAAGGCGATAGGGCTTGTCAAGGATGCTGTCAATTCTCTGGAAGGGACGGTCGAGGATAAACTGACGGCGATAAGAAAGGCGATAAGGAACCAGACTGTGACCCTGTCGGGCAAACTGGAACTGATCGACGCGACGCTCAAGGCAGGATTCGCCGACAACGCGAAGGCTATCGGCCTTGTGGAGGATGCCATCGGATCCCTTGAGGGCACGGTGGAGACAAAACTGGACGTGATCAGGAGGGCGATCAACAAGCAGACAAAGGAACTGGGTCAGAAGATGAACCTGATCAGGGCTGCGGTAAAGAATGGCTTTGTCAAGAACGCCGAGGCGATTGATCTCGTGAAACAGGCTGTCGAGTCTCTCGAAGGGGCAATGGATGAGAAACTTGACGCGATCAACAAGGCGGTGGGCGACCAGACTGGCGCGTTGTCTGAAAAACTGGCGGCGATCGAGGGCGCTATCCAAGGCGGCCTTGTCGGAGAGGACAGCACGCTCGGCCTTGTGAAGAAGGCGATAGACGCCTTGAACGCGACGGCCGGCACGGCCAACGACAAACTGGACGCTATAAAAGATGCGATAGATTCTCCTATGTCAGGGCTTAACGTGAAGTTGGATGCGATAAAGGAGGCCGTGGCAAAGGGCTTGGCAAGTGTGACCGAGAAGCAGGATTTGATTCTGGCCGCGCTTAACAGTGAATCCTCTCATAATTTCACAGAAGACGAACTGATTGAGGTCGGGAATGACCATCTGTATGTGGACGCTTATTTCTGGAAGAATCATGCACAGGATGATTACGAAATAAATAAAGTGCTTAAAAAAATGCTCCCGCTCTGTTTCCCGGGCTCCTTTGAATTTGTCTATCGAAAGGATGGCGTTGACTATCCTCTTTCCGGGAACAAGGAGGGAAGTTCTTTCGGAAGGTTATATAATAAAAATTCTCATCCGAGTATAGATCCGCTGGATGAATTGATTCTGGCGGTGTCGTTGCGTGAAGATGGGAAACCTAACGTTTCGCCACTCAACGGGCATGATTGTTATTGCCTTCAAAAGGTGTATAAGGATGCGTGGTATGACTTTGGGGTAGCAAAAGGGGGAATGGCCAAAGATAAGGAGCTGAAGTGTATTGTTCCGGCCAGCAAGGACGACTCATTCGGAAGGCAGAACAGTACCGAGATACGTTATTCTGTCAGGCTCAAGGCGGAAAAGAAAGATAGTGTTTTCGGTTTCCGAGGTCTGCCGACCAAAAACTACATACTTGTCTTTGCCGACAAGTAAAAGTAATAATCCTCATCGTGGAGAGTAAATAACAGATACTAAACGCACTAAATGGATGTCCTCCTACCCGTTATGGGTAGGAGGACATTAGTTTAATATTATGATATTCAGATGATTGTCTTCCACGGCGAAACAGTGGTATGCTGGTGTAGTGCCACCATACCACTGTTCCCTACTCCCTGAAGCCTTTCGAGGCGCGGAGGAGGTGGCGGAGTGAGCTGGTGAGCTCACGGGTCTCCTGAAGGAGGTTCAGATAGAGGTAAGCGACTGTGATATTCTCCTTGGAGGACTGCATCCGCTGCATCTGGGCCTCACGGGCCTCCTCAAGGCAATCCTTCAGCTCCTCGGCCTCACGGCGGACCTCATCGACCTCATCATAGGAATCTGTCTGGAGAATCTTCTCGGTACGCCTGAGGATGAATAGAACCGTGTCCCTCAAAGGAATATATTCCTTGATCTGTTCTTTGCTCAGCGGAATGAAGTTGTTGTCCACGTGCTCTTCGCAAGGGTCGGCTATACGCCTCAGGCAGTACAGGATCTCTTCACAGGAGTTTCTTCCGAGATGGAACCAGGTGTTCTTCTCCATCGCGACCTTAGGATCGATCCTGCGGAAGCCGATCATTTCCTTGCGGCGGCAGTTCTTCAGCTCGTCCCTCTTGCGCCTCATCGTCTCCTCGGCCTTGTGCAGCATCCCGAGATCCTCCTTTATGAAGCCATCGGTGATCTGGCGGAAAGTTGTGTTGACATATTCAAGGAAATCGGACTGGCTGTCTGCGATGTGCTTGCTCAGGAGCGTCAGGATCTCACCCTTGTCGGTGCTGAGCATCATCTTGTTGAATGTCACATCTCCGTTTTCTTCCTCCGCCTTTTTCCGGTAGCGGATGTTGCTGCGGATGAGCAGGAAGATTGCGAGCGCCATCATTATGCAGGCGGCCACGAATCCACCCAGATGCATCAGCATCGCCACGAGGAAGCAGAGGATGAAGGCGGCTCCGGCTGTGATGAACCAGCCACCGATGACGGATACAACGCCTGTAACCCTATAGACTGCGCTTTCGCGACCCCAAGCCCGGTCAGCCAGTGAGGAACCCATCGCCACCATAAATGTGACGTAAGTTGTTGAGAGAGGAAGCTTAAGAGATGTCCCGAGGGCGATAAGTAGACCGGCTACCACCAGATTTACCGTGGCTCTGACCTCATCGAAAGCCGCTCCTTCCGGAAGTCTGGCCTCGTCTGTGTTGAAACGCTTCTCGCACCAGTTCCTGACGTTGTCCGACACGACATCCTTGAAGAAATTCGCGGTGTTGTTGGAGAATCTGACCAGAACCCTCGCGATCTTGGACGAACCGAACATCTCGTCACCCTCGCTCTGACGGGAAAGGTCCACCGAGGTCTTGATCACGTTGTGGGCTTTCTTCGATGTCGCGAGCGAGAACACCATCACCGCGCCTGCCGCCACAAGGAATATCATCGGACTTTTGGCCGGTCCCTCAAGGGATGACATCATGAAGGTGGAAGGGTCCGAGGCTCCGCTTGCGGCAAAGTCAGTGAAGGCGGAATATCCCGCCAGAGGCACTCCGATGAAGTTGACGAGGTCGTTGCCGGCGAATGCCATCGCAAGGGCGAAAGTTCCCATCAGTACCAGGATCTTGAACACATTGACTTTCAAGAAATAGAGAAACTGCATGATGGCTGTTGACGCAAGGAAGCATATTCCCAGAATGGCAAGGGTGTGATTTTGGATATATTCGTAGATTTCCGGCGTGACGAAAGACATGCTTTTGATGCCTTTGAACAGCATGAAGTAGAAGATGGCTGTGGTGGCGACACCGCCGAACAGTCCGATCTTCCATTTGAGGTTTTTCTTGTAGGTGAAGGTGAAGACCAGTCGTGAGATGTACTGCAGGACTATTCCGAAGAAGAAGGCGATGGCGACGGAGACGAATATGGCCATGATCATGCCGAGTGCCTTCTCCGTGTTCATCAGGTCGCCTACCGTCAGTCCGGTGGTGTCGTTCGCCAGCTTCAGAAGCACGAATGCCGTGGTGCCTCCAAGCAGCTCAAACACAAGGGAGACCGTGGTCGAGGTCGGCAGTCCGAGGTTGTTGAATATGTCAAGCAGGATCACGTCAGAGATCATCACGGCGAGGAAGATGAACATCAGCTCCTTCAGGGAGAACATCGCCGGATGGAATACTCCATTCCTTGCGACTTCCATCATTCCGTTGCTCATCGTCGCCCCCATGAACACTCCGACAGCGGCCACGATGATGATTGTCCTGAACTTGGCCACTTTGGCGCCTATCGCTGAGTTCAGGAAGTTGACAGCGTCGTTGCTGACTCCGACCATCAGGTCGAACACCGCCAGCACGAACAGGAATACCACAAACACAAGGTAAATCTCACTCATAATTTTTCTCTACTATTACGAACGCAAAATTCACTATAAAATGTTACCGGACGATTGCAACCGTGTTACATTTCGGTTACAATCTATTGTTTGTATTGGTGGCGCTTCGACAGGCCCAAAGCATAGCCACTTGACAGCGGAAAAATCAAATGGCGGATTTTGGTAACGTGCAAAATCCGCCATTTGCCTTTTTTCCGCTGTCATCAAACACGGTAGAAGCCGGCTTATGATTGTGTGTGCCCCCTGTCTGGGTATAATGTTCCAACCCTTGAACCGAAGTGACTGCACAACATAAAAATCCCTCTGAAAGATTTCCAGAGGGATAGCAAATGGATGTGTCGGAAAATTATTTAGCCTTACCCTGCTTGGCCACAGCCTCCTGCTTGCGCTTGAGCTCCTCGGGATCAGCAAGATAGTAATCCTTCACGAGATTGAGGTCATCATCGAACTCGAAGACGTAAGGAGTGGCTGTAGGGATGTTGAGGCCGACGATGTCAGCGTCAGAGATTCCCTTGAGGTGCTTCACAACGCCACGGAGGCTGTTGCCGTGAGCCACAACCACGATGTTGTCGTGCTGCTTGAGGGCAGGGAAGATCTCGCACTCCCAGTAAGGCATGACACGCTCGATGCAGTTCTTAAGAGCTTCTGTGCGAGGAATGTACTGGTCTGGAACAAGAGCGTAGCGAGGATCCTTGGTAGCGCTGTTAGGATCGTCCTCAGGAAGGTTGTGAGGAGCCACGTCGAAGCTGCGGCGCCAGATGAGCACCTGCTCGTCACCGTACTTCTGGGCGGTCTCGGCCTTGTTCAGACCCTGAAGCATTCCGTAATGCTTCTCGTTGAGCCTCCAGGTCTTCTTTACAGGGATCCAGTCGAGATCCATAGCGTCGAGGACGTTGTTGAGGGTCTTGATGGCTCTCTTAAGATAAGAGGTGTAGGCCACTTCGAAGGTGATTCCGGCCTCTTTGAGGGCCTTTCCGGCGTCGAGGGCTTCCTGAACGCCCTTCTCGCTGAGGTCAACGTTGGTCCAGCCTGTGAACCTGTTCTCCTTGTTCCACTGGCTTTCGCCGTGACGGATAAGTACAATTCTTTTCATATTCTTGAATATTTCAATAAGTTTCTTTCTACTGATCCACCGTCGCTCCGGCGCTTCGGCAATCTAAGCGGCCGCAGCCCCCGGTGACCGGAATGCAAAGTTACATCATTATTCCGATTCGTCAAATTGGTTGCCCATAATCATGAGCAGCTTGTCGCCCACCTTGAGCCTTACGGAACCATCAGGAACGATCAGCTCCCCGTCCCGTTTTATCATCACGACGCGCGTCCCCTCAGGCAGCGCCACCTCCTTGAGGGTGTCTCCGGAAGAAAGGTCGGACTCCGTCAGCCTGTGGTCCATCAGCTTGCCGGCCTCCTCCGGGATCTCGATGCCGAAAGTCTCCGGAGCCTTCTCCTGCGGCAGCGCGAGGTTGAGCTTGCGGGCCACCGCCGGAATGCTCATCCCCTGGAACAGCATGGAGATCATCGTGATGAAGAAGACGATGTTGAAGATCTGACCGGATCCGGGAATCCCCGCCACCACTGTGAATATGGCGAAGATGATCGGCGTGGCTCCTTTCAGTCCCACCCACGAGATGAACACGCGGGCCCTGAACGAAAGATCCCTGAACGGCAGGAGCGAAATGAACACGGCCAGCGGACGACCTACGAAGGTCAGGAACAGTCCGATGAGCAGGGCCACCGGCGCGACGGAAAGCATCTCCTTCGGGTTGACGAGCAACCCCAGCGTGAGGAACATCCCCATCTGCATCAGCCACGTCACCGTGTCGCTGAACCGGAAGACCTCCCGCTTGTGAGGCATCGTCTTGTTGCCGATGATCACTCCCGCAAGGTAGATCGCAAGGAATCCGTTGCCGTAGACAAGCCCGGTGACGGAATAGATGAAGAATCCTACGCTCAGGACAAAGATCGCATAGAGCGATGCTCCGTTGAGCTGAAGCTTACCTAAAGCCCAGGCGAAAGCCTTTCCAAGACCCACGCCCACGATGGCGCCGATGCCCAGCTGCAGGAAGAATGTCAGAAGGGCGTTGCCGATCATCCTGGTGTAGTCGATGTCGATTCCGGAGGCCGGCTCGAAAAGCTGCTGGGCGCACTGGATCAGCACGATGGTGATCACGTAGGCCATCGGGTCGTTGGATCCTGACTCCAGCTCAAGGACCGGCTGGAGATTCTCCTTCAGCTTCATGTTGGCGTTGCGGAGAATGTTGAACACCGAGGCTGAGTCGGTTGAGGACATGACTGCCGCCAGCAGGAAGCACATCACTATCGACATGCCCTCGTCCAGATGCCCTACACGGGTGAGAAGGAGTATGAATCCGCCGGTGAACAGCGCTGTCAGAAACACTCCCACCGTGGACAGTACTATTCCTTCTTTAAGTACAGGTTTTATGCTGTTGAATTTCGTCTCAAGACCGCCGCAGTACAGAATGACGCAGAGCGCTATGGTACCGATGAACTGGGCGATCTGGAAATTGTCGAAAGCCAGTCCGAGGCCGTCCACGCCGAAAGCCATTCCCACGACGATGAACAGAAGCAGGACCGGGACCCCGAACTTGAATCCGGCCCGGCTGATGAGTGTCGCCGTGAAAATCAGTATGGAACCGATGAGGAGTATGTTCTCCGGTGAAAAATGTATCATAGTGTTGTCCTGTGTTTCTTTTCGTAGTCCCTGCACCAGTCCTGTAGCGGGCATTCCCCGCATTTGGGCTTCCTGGCGGCGCAGATGTAGCGTCCGTGCAGGATGAGCCAGTGGTGCGCCCTGGCCCGGAGGCTTTCCGGGATGTGTGCCTCAAGCTCTTTCTCGACAGCGTCCACCGTCTTCCCGTCCGAGAGTCCCATTCTGTGAGACACCCTGAACACGTGGGTGTCCACGGCGATCACCGGCTTGTCGTAGATCACCGAGGCAAGCACATTGGCCGTTTTCCGCCCTACTCCGGGCAGCGTCATCAGGCTGTCGATGTCCGACGGGACCTCGCCGCCGAAATCGGCCACCAGCCTGCCAGCCATCCCGACAAGGTGCGCGGCCTTGCTGTTCGGGTAGGAAACGCTCTTGATCACCGCCAGCACGTCTTCGACCGGCGCGCCGGCCAGATCCTCGGGAGCCGGGAACCGGCGGAACAGTTCCGGCGTGACCATATTCACCCTTCTGTCAGTGCATTGCGCGCTCAGGATCACCGCCACAAGCAGCTGGAAAGGTGACCCGTAGCGCAGTTCCGTCTGCACCTCGGGCTGGTTCGCCTCGAACCATGATAGTATGTGGCGGTACCTGTCTTTCTTCAGCATAGGCGGCCTTGGAAGGTCTTAAATGGTCAGCGCCAGGTCGATGACCTCTTCGTTGAGGCTCTCGTTGCATCTCTCGTCCTTGCAGACGAAGACCCTGCCGGGATATTTCTCGAATATGTTCCTGTTGTGGGTCACCATCACGACCGCCGTTCCGTCCTCCTTGTTGATTCCGGTAAGAAGCCGGAGGATGCCGTCAGCTGTCTCGTTGTCCAGATTGCCGGTCGGCTCGTCGGCGATGATGAGACGCGGCCTGTTGAGCAAAGACCGTGCGATGGCCACCCTCTGCTGCTCGCCGCCGGAAAGCTGGTGAGGCATCTTGTGGGCCTTGTTCTCCATCCCCACGTCGTGAAGCACTTCGCTGATCCGCCTGTCGGTCTCGTTCCTGTCCTTCCATCCTGTCGCCTTCAGCACGAACTCCAGATTGCTTTCCACGCTCCTGTCCATCAGCAGCTGGAAGTCCTGGAACACCACCCCGATCCTGCGCCTGAGGAAGGGAATGTCCTTGTCCTTGAGTTTGTCGAGCCTGAACCCGCAGACCTCTCCGGTTCCGCCGGCCAGAGGATTCTCACCGATCATCGTGCGGATGATGGATGTCTTGCCGGTTCCGACCTTTCCGACGATGTAGACGAAGTCCGCCGGGAATATCTCCATGTCGAGTCCGTAGATCACGGGGCTTTCCCCGTTGAGGATGTCCGCGCCCTTGAATGAAACAAGCGGCTCGTTTTTTGATGCTGATAGCGCTTTCTCTTCCATAGTAAACGCAAATATACTTTATTTTTAGTAAATTTGTAGAATATTATTATTGGTAAGATTAACATAAAAAACAGATATGAAAAGCAAGTTTGTCGCAGTGCTTCTGTCAGCGTTGTCCCTAACGACGGGGGCGGCGCTGCGGGCTCAGGAGGCCATCCCTGACCGGTTCCGTGGAGCGGAGGAACTCTACGATCACGGAATGTTCGAGCGGGCCGGAAGCATTTTCGGATCGATCTACAAGGAAACCGGGGACGTGCTGGCGGGAGGCTATGAGGCTCTCTGCGCCGTGAGGCTCCAGACGAGGGGGAACGAGACTCTGGCCGATGAATATGTGGCCGGCCATCCTTACTCCGGTCTCGTCCCGCAGATCCATTTCTATAAGGCGTTGAACGCCTTCGACCGCCAGGACTTCAAGTCCGCCATACACGAGTTCGGGAAGGTGGCCGGAGAGAGGCTTCCTGACGCGCTGGTGGCGGAGTATTCCTTCAAGGAGGCATATTCATACTTCGAGGAAGGTGACCTCTTGAAGGCAAAGTCCCTTTTTGAGAAGGCTGACAAGATGGCCCATTCGGACTACACCGCGCCGTCGAGGTATTCCCTGGGCTACATCAACTACACCGATAGGAATTTCGACGAGGCCTACGAGTGGTTCGGGAAGGCGGGCAGGGATCCGCGTTTCAAGGAGATGTCCGACTACTACATGACCGATTGCCGCTTCATGAAGAAGGACTATTCCTACGTCCTTAAGCACGGCCTGGACCTCTATGACAACGCTCCGGATGAGCGCAGGAGCCATCTGGCGAGGATCATTTCGGAGTCCTATCTGGCAAAGGGTGACACAGAGAAGGCCAAGGAGTTCTACGACAGGATCGGGAAGAGCGGCAAGGACATGGACCGCGATGATTTTTTCTACGCCGGATCGGTCCTCTACGCCACCGGGGATTTCAAGGGTGCCATCGACAACTTCTCGATGATGAGGGACAGGACAGACTCCCTCGGCCAGATCGCGAACTACCAGCTGGCCTACAGCTACATCAAGACCGGCAACAAGGTGGCCGCCCTGGACGCGTTCAAGGACGCTTCCCAAAGGGCGTACAACCCTGACATCCAGGAGGACGCCCATTTCAACTACGCCAAGCTGTCATTCGACCTGAACCATAACCCTTCGGTCTTCAACGACTACATGTCGAAGTACTCCGACAAGAAGAAGGGCGACCGGATCTTCAGCTACATGGCGCTCGCCTCGCTGTACAACCACGACTATTCCGGAGCCGTCGAGGCCTACTCGCACATCGACCTGCTGGACAAGAACCAGCGGGCCAACTACATGAAGGCCAACTACCTCCGGGCTGAGCAACTGATCGGCACGGGTTCATGGAGCGACGCCGTTCCGTTCCTCAGGGCGTCGTCCTTCTACGCCGACAGGAGGTCCTCGTTCTCTCAGCTGTCGCGCTACTGGCTGGCTGAGTCCTACTATCGCAGCGACCAGTTCGACAAGGCGCTGGACACATTCAAGGAGCTTTACAACAACTCCGCACTCGACGGCAAGGCGGAGGGACGCCTGATCCCTTACGACATGGCTTACTGCTACTTCCGCACCGGCGACTACGCCAGCGCGGCCAAGTGGTTTGATGAATATCTTTCCGGCTCCGGCCTCTCCGAGGGCGAGGATGCAGCCGCGCGCAGGGCCGACTGCGATTTCGCCCGCAAGGACTACAAGACGGCGGTTGCTGAATATGAAAAGGCGCTTAAGAGGTTCCCTTACAAGGACAACCTCTACCCTAACTACCGCGCCGGAATCGCCTACGGCCTGCTTGGCGACACGGATGGCAAGATCTCCTTGCTTTCCAGGGCATTGAAGGCTAAGCCTTCGACCGAGTACTATCCGGAGGCGATGTTCGAGCTTGGAAGAGCCTATGTGTCGGCCGGCAGGAATGACGATGCCGTCGTGACATTCGACAAGCTTCGCTCCTCGACCGGTGACAAGACCATCGTGGCCCGGTCGCTGATCGAGCTGGGCATGATCTCAAGGAATATGTCCGAGTACGACAAGTCTCTGGACTACTACAAGCAGGTGATCTCCGAGATGCCCGGCACCGAGTACGCGCAGGACGCTCTTCTGGCCATCGAGTCCATCTATCAGTCACAGGGACGTGTGGATGAGTACATCGACTTCGCCGACAAGGCTGGTGTCATCAAGGACAAGTCCGACGGCGAGAAGGAGGCCATGTACTTCAACGCCGCCGAGCAGATCTTCATGACGGAGAACTACAACAAGGCCTTGACCTCCCTGATGGCCTACCTGGAGCGCTATCCTTCCGGACAGAAAGTGCCTGCGGCGGAGTTCTATGTGGCTGAATGCTACAGGAACATAGGCAAGAAGGAACAGGCGTGCGACTGGTACACGAAATCACTGTCGAGAGGCTCCGAAAGCTCGTTCGCCGAGACGGCCATGCTGAATTTCTCAAGGCTGTCGTACGAGCTCCAGCGCTATAAGGACGCCTATGGCGGCTACTCCTCTTTGCTTGAGGACGCCAGGATCGACAACAACAGGCACACCGCGAGGGTCGGCATGCTCAGGTCGGCATTCAAGGCCGGCGACTGGACATCCGCCATCTCCTGCGCCGACAGGGTCAGGGAAGACAGCAAGAGTACTGCCGAGGAGATCAGGGAGGCGGAATATTCAAAGGCCAAGTCATTGCTTTCGATGAACGAGCGCTCCGCCGCCTATGAGATTTTCGCTGCCCTGAGCGCCAGGCCTTCCACTTCCGAGGGTGCCGAGGCGGCCTACATGATCATCCTGGACGCCTATGACCAGGGCAAGTACGACAGTGTCGAGAAGAAGGTCTATGCCTTCGCCGAGAAGGCCGGGGACCAGAGCTACTGGCTCGCCAAGGCGTTCATAGTACTTGGCGACTCGTTCGCCGAGCAGGATAACCTCCAGCAGGCAAAGGCCACCTTCGAGAGCGTCCTGAACGGCTACAAGCCAGCTTCCGGCAAGAGTGACGACGTGCTGGACAACGTCAGGATGAGGCTCGACAAACTTAAGAATATGGAGCGCTAATGAATATGAAAAGAATATATCTTGTCTCCGCGGCCATGCTGATGTCCGCCGCGGTTTCGTTCGGACAGAACTTCAATCCTACTGTTGAGGTCACGAACACTTATCAGGGCAGCCCGTCCGAGGCACACAAGCCTTTGCTGGCGATGAATGTGCCGGATTCCCTGCTCAGATTCGATCTGGACTTTGACTACGAGGTCTTCAACAAGCCCTATCAGGGAGCCTACAGCTTCAAGCCCTACATGCTTGACATGAGACCAGGGAAGGACGCGTGGAGAGGGCGTAAGCTCTACCTGAAGGCTGGAGCGGGCTACACGCTCCAGCCTCAGCTGGAGTTCGTGTACAGTCCTGAGCTGAAGGGTCCGTTCCAGATGAGCGTGTATGCTTCGCACAAGTCCTATTTCGGCAGCTATCATGGGTTCAGGACGGAACCGGAGGACGGGTTGTACCGCCTGAGGAAGTCCGGGGAGAGTTACAGCGGACACGACGCCTTGACCACTGCCGGCTTCGACGGACTCTGCAATTGGGACAGGGCGATCCTGTCGTTCGGCCTCGGCTACTACGGCGTGGCCGCGAAGGATTCGGTGATGTCACGCACCTTCAACGCCTTCGATTTCAACGCGAGGATCCGTTCCAACAACGATGCGGAGACATATTTCCTCTACGATGTGGCGTTCAGGGGCAGGCTGGCCGGCGACAATCTGGATCTCGGCCCGCTGTCGCTGGCGGGACCGGGCAAAACGTGGACCCGGGTCTCCGCCGACAGGCTGAGCGAGTCCATGCTCGCCATGGACGGTCTGGCCGGGATGGTGTTTGACAGAAACCGCAGCATCCTCGTGGGATTCCAGGGAGAGTCCGCTTCCTACAGCCGTTTCTACGACGGAGGCATAGGACGTGTCGCACTGACTCCTGGCTACAGGGTCAGATCCGGTCGCTGGGACTTGAATCTGGGCGTGAGACTGGAGCTTATGTTCAGGGACGACGCTTCCGACACATTGTCTTTCCGCAGGATGGGCGGGGGCAAGGGGCAGATTGTCTACCCTGATGTCCATGTCGGGTTCACCGCCGGCGACAATGTGGCGATCTACGCCGACGCCATGGGCGGAAGCCGTCTGAACACATATTCATCGCAGATCTCGCGGTGCCGCCATTTCAATCCGTCGTTCCTTCTTCCTTCGGATCTGAGCCTGATGACATCGCCGGTTGACAACACGGTCGAGAAACTCAACGCGAGGATCGGTGTGAAAGGCAACGTGGCCTCGGTTTTCCAATATGACATTAACGGCGGTGTCGCTCTCTACGATAACCTTTTGATGGAATCCGGCAGGTTCGACCAGTCCGTCTTTTCGCCAGACGTGGCATATTCAAATGCCAATCTCATCTATGCCAATGCCTTGTACGGGGTGCGGACAAAGCGGTTCATGGTTGATGCCGATCTGCGGTTCAGGAATATGTCGTTCCAGGACAAGGATGCGGACAACCTTGGATTCGCCCTTCCGAAGTACAGCGGCGACCTGAGGGTGACGTACAACATCAGTTCCCGTCTGTATGCCGGTTTGGCTTTGGAAGCTTCCTCCTGGCGTGAGGGCAGGGTGGAGAAGGTCGCTTTCGGATCGGATGACGGCGGCCTGACTTTCGGCGCCGGTGTGGTCTCCCGGGAGATTGTGAAGGTCAGGGTTCCGGGCTATGTGGATCTTGGCGTGAACTGCGGCTACAGGTTCAACAGAAAACTGGAGTTCTGGCTTGAGTCGGGCAATCTGCTTTGCCAGGCGATCCAGCGGAATCCTTTCTACGCGGAGAAAGGACTTTGGGCATCGCTGGGAGTGAGACTCAGCCTTTAGACCCGTTTAGGATTATTCTTCTAAATTGGGGGCAATGTGGAAAAAATTTCGCATTGCCCCCAATTTTTCGTAAATTTGTCAGTTTTATGGACAAACCATATACAGTTGGTAAAAACAGACAATTAGGATATGATTGAGAACGAAGAGATGAAGAAGGCGGAAGAACAGTATTCCGCAAGTAGCATCCAGGTGCTGGAAGGGCTTGAGGCGGTGAGGAAAAGACCTTCGATGTACATCGGTGACATCGGCGAGAGGGGACTCCATCATCTTGTTTATGAGGTTGTTGACAATGGTATCGATGAGGCGATGGCCGGCTATTGCACCGAGATCGGTGTGACCATCCTCCCCGACAATTCCATCAAGGTCACCGACAACGGACGAGGCATCCCTACCGGGATGCATCCGAAGGAGCATCGTTCCGCACTGGAGGTAGTGATGACCGTCCTCCATGCCGGAGGCAAGTTCAACAAGGACAGCTACAAAGTGTCCGGAGGACTCCACGGAGTCGGCGTCTCCTGCGTGAACGCCCTTTCCGACAGCCTCGTGGCGGAGGTCCACCGCGAAGGCCACATATTTGTGCAGAAATATTCAAAAGGCAAGCCGCTGGGTCCTGTGGAGATTGTCGGCGACTGCGACGACACCGGTACCATCATCACCTTCCATCCGGACGCGACCATATTCTCGCAGACCAATGTCTACAAGTATGACACCCTCGCCGCCAGGATGCGCGAGCTCGCCTACCTGAACAAAGGCATCAGGATCTCCATCACCGATGAGAGGGAGCTGGTCGATGAATATGTCACCGACGAGAACGGCAACTCCAAGCCGACAGGCAGGCAGCACTACCGCAGGGACGTCTTCTATTCGAAGGACGGTCTGAAGGAGTTCATTGAATATCTTGACGCCGGCGCGACGCAGCTCATCCCTGAGCCGGTGTGTGTGCAGAATGACAAGGTGATCCCGATCGACATCGCCCTCTCGTACAACAACGGATTCTCCGAGAAGATATATTCCTACGTCAACAACATCAACACCATAGAGGGTGGTACCCATCTTCAGGGTTTCAAGATGGGGCTTTCGCGCTCGTTGAAGAACTATGCCGAGAAGAACAATCTTCTCGCGAAGTTCAAGGGTGACCTTGCTCCGGAGGATTTCCGTGAGGGTCTGACGGCTGTGGTCTCCGTGAAGATCGCCGAGCCGCAGTTCGAGGGACAGACCAAGACCAAGCTGGGTAACCCGGAGGCCACCTCCGCTGTGTCGCAGGCCACTTCCGCGGCCATGGATCAGTACCTTGAGGAGCATCCGAAGGAGGGTAAGCTGATAATTGAGAAGATCGTGCTTGCCGCCACCGCCCGCAGCGCCGCCCGCAAGGCCCGCGAGATGGTGCAGAGAAAGACCGCGATGACGGGAGCCGGCATGCCGGGCAAGCTGGCCGACTGCTCGGAGAGAAATCCGGAGCAGTGCGAGATCTTCCTTGTCGAGGGAGATTCCGCCGGCGGAACGGCGAAGCAGGGACGCGACAGAAGGATCCAGGCCATCCTTCCGCTTAGAGGAAAGATCCTCAACGTGGAGAAGGCCGCCGGAGACCGCGCTTTCGACAGCGAGGAGATCCGCAACATCTACACCGCCCTCGGAGTGACCGTGGCGCAGGAGGATGAGAACGGCGAGAAACGGATGGATCTGAGCAAGTTGCGTTACCATAAAGTCATCATCATGACCGATGCCGATGTCGATGGAAGCCACATCGCCTGTCTGATCCTGACGTTCTTCTTCCGCTACATGTTCGACCTCATCAAGAACGGCTATGTCTATCTTGCGACACCTCCGCTCTACCTTGTCAAGAAGGGAAAGGAAGAGGTCTATTGCTGGACAGACGAGCAGAGGTTCGAGGCCACGGCCCGTCTCGGTAAGGGATCCGACAAGGGCGTGACCGTCCAGAGGTACAAGGGTCTTGGAGAGATGAGCGAGATGCAGCTTTGGGACACAACGATGGATCCGTCCAAGAGGCGGCTGCGCAAGATCACGATCGACAACGCCGCCGAGGCCGAGAGGACATTCTCGATGCTTATGGGAGACGATGTCCCTCCGAGAAGGCAGTTCATCGAGGAGAACGCCCACTACGCTAATATTGACGCATAAATAATTAAAACAGAATACAAAATGCTTGACATTTTTGACAGAATCGAAAGGGACTCAGGCGGTCCTATCGGACAGTATTTCAATCAGGGCTTCGGCTATTATATGTATCCGAAACTTGAGGGCGAGCTTGGCCCTCATATGACATTCAACGGGAAAGAGGTCCTGAACTGGAGTCTGAACAACTATCTCGGACTCGCTAACCATCCTGAGGTGCGCAAGGCTGACGCCGAGGGTGCCGCTAAGTGGGGACTGGCCTATCCAATGGGAAGCCGTATGCTTTCCGGCCACACCGCCCTGCACGAGAAACTTGAGAGGATGTTCGCTGACTTCGAGAAGAAGGAGGACGCTTTCCTCTTCAACTTCGGCTATCAGGGAATCGTCTCCGCGATCGACTGCCTTACCGCCCGTCACGATGTGATCGTCTATGACGCTGAGGCTCACGCCTGCCTCCTTGACGGAATCCGTCTCCACATCGGCAGCAAGTACAAGTACCGTCACAACAACATCGTTGACTGTGAGAAGGTTCTGGCGAGAGCCTGCAAAGAGGCCGAGGAAAGCGGCGGAGGTGTCCTTCTCATCACCGAGGGCGTTTTCGGTATGACCGGTGCGATGGGAATCCTCGACCAGATCGTCGAACTCAAGAAGAAGTACAGCTTCCGGATATTCATTGATGACGCGCACGGATTCGGCCTTCTGGGCGAGCACGGACGCGGAACTTCCGAGGAACTGCACTGTATGGACGGCATCGATCTTTACATCGGCGCGTTCGCGAAGTCGATGGCCTCGATCGGAGGCTTCATCGCCGGTCCTCGCAAGATCATCAACTACCTGCGTCTGAATATGCGCTCGCAGATGTATGCCAAGTCACAGCCGATGGCGTTCGTGTACGGCAACATCAAGCGTCTGGAGATCATCATGTCACCGGAAGGCGACGAGCTCCGCAAGAAGTGCTGGCACGTGACCCACACTCTTCAGGAAGGCTTCAAGAAACTCGGGTTCGACATCGGTGAGGCGCAGGCCTGCGTCATTCCTATCCACATTGACGGCGGAGGTGTCGCACAGGCCACCAAGATCGCGATGGATCTCCGTGAGAACTACCGCATCTTCTGCTCCATGGTCATCTATCCGGTGATTCCGAAGGGCATGGTCATCTTCAGAATCGTCTGCACGGCAGCGCACACCAAGGAAGACATCGAGTACACGCTCAACGCTTTCAAGGAGATCAAGCAGAAACTTGACGCCGGTGCCTACGACGGAGATGACATCGCGGTTAAGACTATTATGTAATTAATTGCAGATTAGGTACTTCTATGCGTCCTGAATATTTCAAGGATAAGGTTGTCATCATTACGGGAGCCAGCTCTGGGATAGGGTTGGCTTCCGCCCGTCTTCTCGGTTCGTTCGGTGCGGATGTCGTGATGGCCGCCAGGTCGCTGGACAAGCTTCAGGAACTTGCCCCGTCAGTGAACTCCGATCCGGCCAAAGTCCTCTGCGTGAAGACCGACGTGACGAAGGAGGAGGACTGCCGTAACCTGATTGACCGGACGGTGCAGAAATATGGCAGGATAGACATCCTTGTCAACAATGCCGGCATCTCCATGAGGGCGATGTTCAAGGACTTGGATCTGAGCGTTATCCATTCACTGATGGATGTGAATTTCTGGGGTACGGTGCAATGTACGAAATTCGCCCTGCCTTACCTGCTTCAGAGCAAGGGGCAGGTTGTCGGGGTGATCTCGATCGCGGGATTCTCGGCGCTTCCGGCCAGGACGGGCTATTCAGCATCCAAGTATGCTGTCCGGGGATTCCTCGACACGATCCGCATAGAGCATCTGAAGGATGGCCTGAACGTGCTTGTCTTCGCTCCTGGCTACACGGATTCCAATGTCCGCAAGGCCGCGCTGACAGCCGACGGCAGCCCTCAGGGCGAGACTCCTCTGAAGGAGGAAAAGCTGATGACCGCCGAGAAATGTGCCGAGTACCTTGCCAAGGGCTTGGAGAAAAGGAGGTCTCAGATGATACTCACCGGACTGGGTAAGGTCACTGTGCTGGCTCACAGGCTTTTCCCAAGACTTACAGACAAGCTGACTTACGGCTTTATCGCCAAGGAGGCGGGAAGTCCGTTCAAATAGTTGATGACAATGAAGTTGCCTCACGTCTCCATAAACTACAAGATCCTTGTGCCTCTGGCCGTTCTGTTCGTGATCCTCACGCTTTCCTTTCCAAGGACCGCGAAGTTCAGCTATGACTACAGGAAGGGATCCCCTTGGTCTCACGAGACTCTTATCGCACAGTTCGATTTCCCTATACTGAAAACGGACGAGCAGATAAGGGAGGAGAAGAGCAAGAACAAGTCTGTGGTGATTCCTTACTACAGATTCCGTCAGGATGTCGTGGACAACTGCAGGAAGGCTGCGGACGGGATTGAGATGGGAAAATATTCCTACCTCCGTCCGTCGGTCATCTCTTCGATGGAGGGAATCTATTCCAACGGGGTGGTCCAGGACGAGGGTGTGAGGTTGGAAAGCGGCACCGATCCTTCCGCGTCAGTGCTTTACGTCCAGAAGGACAAAAGAGCCGCAAAGAAGCCGGTGAGTGAGGTTTTCAAGGAGTCGGAGGCCAAAAACCGTCTGCTGGCCCTTGTCTCCGCCAAGTACCCGGCGGTCAATGTGGACTCCGTGTTCAGGGCGGTAGGGATCTATGACTTCATTGTCCCGAATCTTGAATATGACCAGAAGACCACGGAACTGGTGAGGTCGGAGTCCTCGAATCAGGTCTCCACGACACAGGGTTTTGTGAGTGCCGGACAGCTGATAGTCTCGGAAGGGGAGATTGTCACGGCGGAGGTGGCGCAGATACTTGATTCCTACAAGGTTGAGTTCGAGAACAGTATGGGTTATGGCGGGCCGAAGATCCTTTTCTGGCTTGGTAACGCTTTCGTGGCCTTTACCCTGGTACTGCTGTTCTTCCTGATGATCTATTTCCTGAACAGGAGACTTTTCCTGGACTACCGAAGGTTCTGGTACTTGATTTTCATCTTTGTCTCCTCCTCGCTTCTTGCGTTGATCATCAACAAGTTTGCGCCGAAGTGCCTCTACATGGTGCCGTTTACGCTGACCGCTCTTTATCTTGAGGCGTTCTTCAAGAACAAGGTGATCTTCCCGATCTGCTGTGTCTCTTTCCTTCCGTTGCTTCTCTTCTCGGACAACGGAATCGTGCTGTTTGTGCTCTTCCTTACGGCAAGTGTCGTGGCGGTGTTCACGTTCCGCTTCTTCAACCAAGGATGGAAACAGTTCATTATGGCGGGGATCGTCTTCTGCAGCCAGCTTGTGACCTATTTCGGCTTCCGCATGATTGACATGGTTCATGACGATCCGTACATGGCCGTGCTCTACATGTTCATCGGCTCGCTGCTTATCGTGGCCGGCTATCCGTTGATCTATCTTTTCGAGAGGATGTTCAACCTCCTCTCAAGTTCAAGGCTGAGGGAGCTTTGCGACACGAACAACAGGCTGCTCAGGGAGCTGGAGCACAAGGCTCCGGGAACCTTCCAGCATTCGCTGCAGGTGATGAACATGTGTGACGCGGCTGCCCGCGCCATCGATGCGAACGTCCTGCTGGTCAGGGCTGGAGCACTTTACCACGACATCGGCAAGATGAAGAATCCGCTTTGCTTCATAGAGAATGAGAGCATGTCTCCGGGCGGGATCCACTATCACGAGAATCTTTCCCCGAAGGAAAGTGCCAGAGCGATCATCAGGCACGTCGCCGACGGACTTGATCTGGCTGCTGAATATGGACTGCCGGATGTCATCCGGGAGTTCATCCTTACCCATCACGGAACATCCAACACGAGCTTTTTCTACAATAAGTATCTGAACGAGGGCGGTGATCCGAGCGATGTGGCCGATTTTTTCTACCCGGGGCGCAGGCCTTGGACAAAGGAGCAGACGATACTCATGATCTGCGACACGCTTGAGGCGGCGTCCAGGACATTGAAAGACAATTCCGCGGCCACGTTCTCGGCCTTTGTGGAGAACATTGTCGCCGCGAAGATGAAGATCGGGCAGTTTGACGACTCCGAGATCTCGATCAAGGAACTTAACACCGTGAAGGAGATTTTGAAGGCTTATCTTTCCCAGATCTACCACGAAAGGGTGATCTACCCGAACAGAAAGAATAATTAATGATTTATAAATATTAACAAATTATGGAAGTAATTAAGAATCAAATCGATGATCTTAACATCGAACTGACAATCGCCCTGAAGGCGGAGGACTATGCCGAGCAGGAGAGGAAAAGGCTCGCCGCTTACAGAAGGAACGCTGACTTCAAGGGCTTCCGCAAGGGAATGGTTCCTCCTACACTTGTGAAGAAGATCTACGGAGAGCAGGCTCTCTACGAGGCCATCAACGGGGTGGTTTCGGAGCAGCTCGACAAGTTCATCAAGGACAACGACCTTCACATCCTCGGCGAGCCTATCGCCAGTGAGTCCCAGAAGGAGCAGGAGTGGAAGGACGGCAACGATTTCGAGTTCAAGTTCGACCTCGGACTCTCTCCGGCGATCGACATAGATGTCACGAAGGAGGATAAGATTCCGCACTACAAGATTGAGGTGACCGACAAGGCCAAGGCTGCCATGAAGGACAGCATTCTCAGGCAGTACGGACAGCTCGAAGAGGGCGAGGCCGCCGGAGAGGAGGACTATGTTGTGGTTGATTTCAAGCAGGGCGAGAAGACTGTGGAAGGCGTTTATGTCGCCGTTGACAAGGTCGAGGGAGACGCGAGGAAAAACTTCCTCGGAGCCAAGGTAGACGCCAAGTTCGACATCAATGTCAACGAGGCTTTCACCAACGAGACCGACAGGGCTTCCATGCTTAAGATGAAGAAGGAGGAGCTTGCCGCCCTTGATCCGGTGTGGAACGTGACAGTGGTGAATGTCAAGACTTTCGTTCCTGCCACCGAGTCTCAGGAGACCTACGACAAGGTCTTCGGCAAGGACGCTGTGAAGACAGCCGAGGAATTCGATGCCAAGATTGCCGAAAGACTTGAGGCCAACTACAAGCAGGAGGCGGACTACAGGCTCTCGCAGGATCTCCGCAAGTACCTTGTGGACAAGGCCGCGGTGAATGTGCCGGAGGCGTTCCTCAAGAGATGGCTCTATGAGAACAACAAGGAGAAGTTCACGAAGGAGCAGATAGAGAAAGAGTTTGACGCTTTCCTCGGAGACTTCCGCTGGCAGCTTGTCAGGGGCTCGCTGATGAAGAAGTTCGACCTCAAGGTTGAGGACAAGGACATGCTTGAGGCTGCCAAGGCTTTCGCCGCCTACCAGTACGCTATGTACGGAATGGGTAACGTTCCTGAGGAACTTCTCACCGATGCTGCCGCCCAATTGCTCAAGGACGAGAGACAGATCCGCAACATTGAGGAGAACGTCGAGAACGAGAAGGTGATCGCCGCCGTCAAGGAGAAGGTCACCCTTCAGAACAAGAAGATCTCCGAGGAGAAATTCCGCGCGCTTAAGTAATTATGGACAAGGAGTTTCAGAAATATGCGACCAAGGGTCTTGGGCTTAGTTCCATGACCCTTGACCGTTATCGTACGGCCACGGACGCCTACATCAATCCGACCATCATCGAGGAAAGGAAGCTGAATGTGGCCTCCATGGACGTGTTCAGCCGCCTGATGATGGACAGGATAATATTCCTTGGCGTTCCGATCGATGATGATGTCGCCAACATCATCCAGGCCCAGCTGCTCTTCCTTGCCTCTACGGATTCCTCGGCGGACATCTCGCTCTACATCAACACTCCCGGCGGTCAGGTGACATCCGGTCTGGCGATCTATGACACCATGCAGCTGGTTGAGCCTGATGTGGCTACTATCTGTACCGGCATGGCCGCGTCGATGGGTTCGGTTCTGCTTTGCGCCGGCGAGAAGGGCAAGCGCTCGTGTCTTCCTCATTCAAGGGTGCTGATCCATCAGCCTCTGGGCGGTGCCCAGGGACAGGCGTCCGACATCATGATCGCCGCCAAGGAGATCGAGAAGACCCGCAAGGAACTGTACGACATCATCTCCCAGCATTCCGGACAGCCTTACGAGAAAGTGTTCGCCGACGCTGACAGGGACTACTGGATGACAGCTCAGGAGGCTCTTGAGTACGGAATGGTGGATGAGATCCTCACAAAGAAATCCAAATAATGCCACAGAAGAAGAATTCAGGCACGGCAAGGCATTGCATGTTCTGCGGCAGGTCGGAGCGTGATGTTCCGTTCCTGCTCCAAGGTATCGACGGCTTCATCTGCAGCGACTGTGTCGAACTCGCCCACAACTACCTTGAGGACGCTCTCGGGGGCGCTTCCAATAAGGAAGGGAAATCCTTGGGGCGGCTCGACTCGCTGAAAAAGCCTGTCGAGATCAAGGAGTTTCTTGATGAATATGTCATCGGTCAGGACCGCGCCAAGAAGATGCTCGCCGTCGCGGTCTACAACCACTACAAGAGAATCAACCACAATCTGGTGGACAAGCCTGACGACGGAGTCGAGCTGGAGAAGTCCAACATCTTGCTTGTGGGCCCGACTGGAACAGGAAAGACCTTGCTGGCCAAGACGATAGCAAAACTGTTGGACGTTCCGTTCACGATTGTGGACGCGACTGTCCTGACCGAGGCCGGCTATGTCGGGGAGGATGTCGAGAGCATCCTCACGAGGCTTCTCCAGGAGGCTGATTTCGATGTGGCGAAGGCCGAGAGGGGAATCGTGTTCATCGACGAGATTGACAAGATCGCCCGCAAGAGCGACAATCCGTCCATCACACGTGATGTTTCCGGTGAGGGAGTCCAGCAGGCTATGCTGAAACTCCTCGAAGGCAATGTCATTAACGTCCCGCCGAAAGGAGGCCGCAAGCATCCTGAGCAGGAGTTCATCCACGTGAACACGCAGAACATCCTGTTCATCTGCGGAGGCGCTTTCGAGGGAATCGAGCGCCGCATAGCCCAGAGGCTCAACACCCAGGTCATCGGATTCGGCGCGGCCCAGAAGCAGGCCGTTGACAAGAACAACCTCTTGAAATACGTTGATGCCCAGGATCTTCGCGCCTATGGTCTCATCCCCGAGATCATCGGTCGTCTCCCGGTCATCACCTACCTCGACGCCCTTGACAGGGATGCCCTGCTGAGGATCCTTACCGAGCCGAAGAACGCCATCCTCAAGCAGTATGCGAAACTGTTCGAGATTGACGGAATGACTCTCAAGATTGAGGATGGAGTCAGAGAACTCATAGTTGACACCGCCATCAAGAACAAGCTCGGGGCCCGTGGCCTCCGTTCGATCTGTGAGCAGATTTTCGATGACGCGATGTACGACGCTCCGTCCTCCCGCAAAAAGACATTCACCGTCACCCTCGACTACGCCAAATCCAAGCTGGAGAACGTGTTGTAGACCTCGTGGATGACACCTGGTTGAAAGTAATCCCCAATGACATGGCCTTCTCCTGTCCGTCACGGGTGGGAGAAGGCTATGTCGATATATTCATTTATAATGAATAGCTCTCAACTCATTCTGGGCAGGACTATTCCTTTCTCTTTCTGTTGGCCTCCCTGGCCATGGTGAACAGCTCCTTGGGGATGTGGCAGTAACCTCCGGGATTTCTGTCGAGGTAGTCCTGATGGTACTCCTCGGCTCTGTGAAAGTTCTCCAGAGGCCCGCACTCCACGGCGATCGGGGCTGTGTGCCGCCAGGAGAGCCTCTCAAGGGAACGGTGTATGACAGGCTCGTCAGCAGGATCGGAGAAATAGATCCCGGTTCTGTACTGTGAGCCTCTGTCGTTGCCTTGACGGTTGACGCTTGTCGGGTCGATGGTCTTGTAGAATAGGTCAAGCAGGTCATTAAGCCCGATGGCTTCGGGATCATATTCAACCTTCACTGTCTCGGCGAATCCCGTCCTGCCCGTGCAGACCGCCTTGTAGTCCGGGTTGGTGGTTTTGCCGTTGGCGTAGCCCACTTCCGTGGCTTTCACGCCGCTGATCTGTTTGAGGAAATGCTCCGTTCCCCAGAAACAGCCTCCGGCAAGGTAAATCTCTTTAATACTCGTGATTTCTTTTGTTTGCGCAGCCGCCTCCACCTGGCCTTGAAGGGTAAGGAAGCAGGCGACCGGTATTATTATGTTCTTTATTCGTTTCATCTGACTTTCTTTTTGATGTCTTCCTTAAACGCCTCGATCTCAGAGTCCTCGAAATCTGTCCCGAACTTTTTCCGCAGAAGCAGACTATCGATCCGCTCCACTTTTGAAGCGTAGGAGGCGCACCATTGGCAGAGGCGAAGGTGAAGGTTGAGGCGTGTCCGGCGCAAAAGTGAAAGCTCTCCGCCGAGATTCCTCTCAATCTGTTCGGGCACATGACTGCAAGGCATGATGACCAGATGCAGCAGGGTGTGGAGTATCTTTTTCATCGTCTTTGCTCTAAAGTTCAAACCAATTTATCTCTAAGCACTTGCGGAGCCGCATCCTGCCACGGGACAGAATCTTCCAGAAATAGTCCTGGGAGACCATGAGCTCGTCGCAGACAGCGGCTGTCTTCCTGTCCTCAAGGTAGTAGAGGCTTACGGCTGTCCTGAATTGGAGGGGAAGCCGGCTCACGCATTTGGACAAAGCATCAAGCAGTCCGTCCCTGTCTTCGTCTCCTTCATGCGGGATTGGCCAACCGCCCAGGACGGAATCGTCTGTCCACGAGCCGCTCTCGTCAAAGAAGGCACTCAGACTGACGTTTTCCGGTGAGCGGAAACTTTTCCGGTAGAAGTCCGCTATCTTGTTCTGAAGGATGCTTCTGAGCCATGTCCTTGGGGAACTTCTCCCCTCGAACGACTCATGAGACCGGGACGCGGAGAGGAATGTCTCCTGCACAAGATCCATAGCCTCCTCTTTATCAGCGACTTTGCCCAAGGCATAGTCCAACAGGTACCTTGAGTGGTCGTCCACCCATCGGGAGAGAGTCTCCCTATGCTTGTCATCAGCGTGTGCCATGCAGGGTTGAATGTGGTTTTGAATATTTTTAAATCAGCAAACTTCAAGCCAACGTGCAGGAAAGCGGCGGGAGGCGATTGTCTCCCGACCGCTTTCCGCTTTTGGATGTCAGCCTCTTACTCAATCGTTATCTTGAGAACCTGTCCGACAGACGGTACAGGGAACTCATTGCCCACCTTGGCTACTGGCTTGCTTTCCGGTTTCGGAACCCCGCCGAACAGAGCCTGCATGTTCCCTGCTCCCGGGTACTGGCTCACTCCCGTGCCGGAATCAAACAGCGCCGCTTTCGACGTGATGTCGCCACGGTCAAGAGCCGGAATGGTCATCTCGTTGGCATAGAACCAGTCGTTGGAGAATCCGTACATCGTGATGAACGCAAGCTTGCATCCTTTCGCGGCCTTGTACCTGACAGACACCTTCTGTCCCGGACCCACCGGAGTGTCACCGGCAACATAGACTCCGTTCACTCCTTTTGTTTTCATGAGATTGGCTTTGAGTTTTCCAATGTCACCTGACTGCGCGATTTCCTTCAGTCCCATTCCGGAGTCTTTCTTTCCCGGCTCGAACACAGGATTCATCTCCTTGTCGTAGATTACCACCATAACCGGAGATATTCCTGTCATTATTCCCGTGTTGGCCTCAAGCTTTGTCTTCAGCGGGGTGATGTCACCCATCTGGGCGATGGCGGAGATTTCAGGGTTGGACTTCACACCGGCGGAGAAGAACGGTTCTGGAGCCACAAGCGACTTGCCGTCAAATGCGGATACAGCCCACACACCAGGGGAGAAAGGAGTCTCGTGTTCCGTCCCTTTGGATGCGTTCATGATTGTCAGGGTGAACTCGGAGGCAGTCTCCTCATAACTCAGGGTCACTTTCAGCAGCATTCCGGCATCCACCCCGGAAACCTCGGTGATCGGCTTGGATTCCGCCTCCCCGGTCATGTTGTCCTTGGTGCCGTTGTCCCAGAGTTTGATCTGGGATGACACGTCGCCGGTCATCGCCTTGCCTTTGGAGTCGAACAGCATGATTCCCGGGTTTGCCGGCGCGAAGAACCAGTCCTTCGATTTGCCGTACATCGTGGCGAACATCACAGACTGTCCCTTTCCGGCGTTGAATCTGAAGTTTACGCTCTGTCCAGGCATAACGACAGGCGGAGTCCCTTCGCCCTTGAACGATCCGCTCTGGACGAACTTCTTAGGTGTTATTACGTTCTCAACGGAGAATGTCCTTTGCTCCTCGACATGCTTCATCCCGTCATCTTTCTTGCATGAGGCAAGCGTCAGGCCTGCCACCGCCGCAACCGCCATCGCGGTGATTGATAAAATCTTTTTCATAATCTAATAATATGTTTGATAAAAGTTACTGTTGTCACTCTGCCCTATTAGTCGCACCGGACAGAGAATCCTGACAAGGAAGAGTAATTTTTTTTGAATATTGAAGACATGGCCTCCGCTCTTGACTTTACCGGGGGATTTCGCTATTTTTGTGAAACGCAAAAAACGCAAAGGAATGAAGGAATATATTCAAGAAAACAGGGAACGGTTCTTCGAGGAACTGTTCTCTCTCCTGCGGATTCCGTCCATCAGCGCGAAGCAGGACCACAAAAAGGACATGGAACGCTGCGCCGAGAGGCTGAAGGAGCTGCTTCTGGAGGCTGGGGCCGATGAGGCCGGAGTCTATCCGAGCAAGGGTAATCCTGTGGTGTTCGGCAAGAAGATCATCAACCCGGAGTGGAAGACTGTGATGGTTTATGGCCACTATGACGTGCAGCCGCCGGAGCCGCTTGAAAAGTGGCACACGGATCCGTTCGAGCCGGTGATCAAGCAGGACCCGACCGGTCAGGAGGCCATCTATGCCCGTGGAGCCAACGATGACAAAGGTCAACTCTTTATGCACATCAAGGCTTTTGAATATCTCCTTCGTAGCGGCAAACTTCGCCATAACGTGAAGTTCATCTTCGAGGGCGAGGAGGAGATCGGCAGCCCGTCCCTTCCGGCTTGGGTCAAGGAACATAAGAAATGGCTTGGAGCCGATGTGATTCTGGTTTCGGACACGACGATGATCTCGGACAAGGTGCCTTCGATCAATTGCGGTATGAGGGGAATGGCCTATCTGGAGGTGACTCTGACAGGTCCGGATAAGGATCTGCATTCCGGACACTACGGTGGCACGGTCGCCAATCCTATCCAGACGCTTTGCGATCTGATCTCAGGGCTGATCGACAAGGACGGACGCGTCACAATTCCGGGATTCTATGACGATGTCGTGGAACTTTCCAGAAAGGACAGGGCACAGCTCGCGAGAGCCCCGTTCGATCTCAAAGAGTTCGAAGAGTCGGTGGGTGTCAAGGCTTTGCGTGGAGAGAAAGGTTACACTCCGCTTGAGAGGATCGGCATCAGGCCTTGTCTGGATGTGTGCGGAATCTGGGGCGGTTACATCGGTGAGGGGGCCAAGACGGTTCTCCCGTCAGTCGCTCACGCCAAGATCTCGATGCGTCTCGTGCCGAATCAGGAGAGCGCGAAGATCACGAGGATATTCAAGAAACATCTGGAGAAGATCGCTCCGAAATATTGCCGCATAGAGGTCAAGCCGTGCGAGGGTGGGGAGGGATTCCTCATTCCGATTTCGTCTCCGGCGTTCCAGGCTGCTTCAAAGGCTATGGAGGAGGTTTATGGCGTCAAGCCGGTTCCGAGTCGTGGCGGCGGCAGCATCGCTGTGCTGGCGGATATGCAGAAGATCCTTGGAGTGGATCCGCTGCTGATGGGATTCGGCCTTGAGAGGGATACAATCCATTCTCCGAACGAGAGTTACCTGCTCCGGCAGTTCTTCGCCGGGATGGAGTCCGTCGCCAAGTTTTATGAATATTATGTATAGCGGAATATGACAACAGCGGATTTATATTCACAGATAAAGAAAAAAGGCTCGATGCTCTGCGTCGGCCTGGACACCGATTTCGCCAAGATCCCCGAGTGCGTGAAGGCCGGCAGGACGGTAGGCGAGGCCGTGCTGGAGTTCAACAAGCGCATCATTGACGCGACCGCCCCGCATTGCATCGCCTTCAAACCGAATCTCGCTTTCTACGAGTGCCTCGGAGTGGACGGAATGGCCATTCTCGATAAGACGGTCGAGCATATCCGTACCAACCATCCGGAGCAGTTCATCATAGCGGACGCCAAGAGGGGAGACATCGGCAATACCGCCAGGATGTACGCCAAGAGCCTCTTCGAGACCTTTGATTTCGATGCCGTCACCCTTTCCCCGTACATGGGTGGCGAGACCGTCACCCCGTTCCTTGAATATCCTGGCCGCTATGCAATAGTGGTGGGGCTGTCCTCCAATCCGTCTTCCGTTGATTTCCAGACTGCCGAGAAAGGAGGCAAGCCCCTCTATCAGGTTGTGATGGAGAGGATGATGGAGATCTCCACTCCCGAGAACATGATGTTCGTGGTAGGTGCCACCAAGGCGGACAAGTTGAAGGAGATCAGGTGCTTCTGCCCCGACAACTTCTTCCTTGTCCCAGGTGTCGGCGCACAAGGCGGCAGTGCCGAGGAGGTGATCGCCAACGGAGCCAACTCCAAGGGCGGTCTCCTGATTAACTCCTCCCGTGGTGTCCTCTACGCCTCCTCCGCCGAGGACTTCGCTGAGGCAGCCGCCGCCGTAGCCGCCCGCACGGCAACCCTATAGCCGCCCGAGTCTTTTTTAGAAAAAGTCAAAAGTCCCTCCGCGAGCGCGATTCCCGCCGAATCCCGCCCGCGGAGTCTCATTTGCGCCTCCGCGGGCGAGAAAACCCGCCTAATCGTGACTGCGGAGTTGCCTTGCGGTGTCGTCATTGGAATTATGTGGCGGAAAAACGTCAGCTACCGGCCATAGTTTGTCGGCTACCGTCTATTGTTTATTGTTTATTGTTTATTGTTTATTGTCTACCGTTTATTGTCTACCGTTTATTGTCTATCGTCTATTGTCTACCGTCTATCGTTTATCGTCTATCGTTTATTGTCTATCGTTTATTGTCTATTGTCAACAGTCTGTCGTCTGTCGTCTGGCGGTGGCCGTCTATCTGCTGCCGGTTAGCGGCTGAGGCGGCGGAGGTCGGCGCGGTAGCGGGCGTAGAAGAAGACGCCGGCCAGGGTCAGGCCGATGGGAAAGCCCATCCAGATGCCTTGGAGGCCAAGGCCGGCTTTGAAGCCGAGGAGGTAGGCGGAGGGGATCGCTATCAGATAGTAACTTATGAAGGCGGCGTACATGATCGGCTTGACATCCTGAATGCCGCGGAGGACGTTGGCGAAACATAGCTGAAGGCCGTCGCCGAACTGGTAGGCGAAGAGCAGGAAGAAGAGCGAGACGGCCATCGCGGTCACCTCCGGGGAGTCGCTGAAGACACCGGCGGCCTGATAGCGGAAGCAGTAGAGCAGGACCGACAGTGTGGCGGAGATGCCCAGCGTCATGAAGTAGCCTTTGCGGGAATATTCACGGACGGATTTGAAGTCCTTTCTGCCGAAGGCGTTGCTGACCAGGATCGAGACGGCGAACGAGAGTCCCTGCATCATCAGGAAGAAAAGTTGCGAGATGGTGATGACTACCTGATGGGCGGCAAGTTGCAGCACTCCGAGCCAACCGGCCATAACGGCGGCGAACGTGAAGGTGGAGGATTCCAGGGCCATCTGGATTCCGACTGGGTAGCCCATCTTCAGGACACCCTTCATCTCTATGCGCGAGACTAGCGCCTCCTTGATCGCGCGGGCATATTCATTCATCTTTCTTGATTTGAATATGTAGGCGACAAACAGGCAGAGTATCAGGATCCTGGAGACGAGGGTGCTGATCCCCGCGCCGGTGAGACCCATCTCGGGGAAGCCTAACTTGCCGTAGATCAGTACCCAGTTCCCGAATATGTTGAGAAGGTTCCCGAGCATCAGCAGGGTCATCGAGATCATCGGGCGGCAGATGCCGTCGGTGAATTGCTTGAGGACGTTGAAGCCAAGGGCGAACAGTGTCGAGATCCCCACGATGATGAAATACGGTCTGATCAGGGGCAGGAGTTCCGGATCCTGCCCGAAATGTCCGAGGCAGAAATAGATGATGGTCAGCAGGATAAGGCTTATCCCGCCGAGAATCCCGTTCACCGTCAGTCCGTTTTTAAGCGTGGAGCCTATTCCCTTGATGTTTCCTGTCCCGTTGTGCGCTCCGATCATCGGAGTCATCCCTGCTGCGAACCCAAGCTCTGTCATGATGAACAGGTTAAGGATGTTGTTCACGAACGAGGATGCCGCCAGCTCGTCCACGCTGTGCCATCCTATCATGATGTTGTCCGCGAAAGCCAGTATGATGACGCAGGCCTGGCCGAGCATGATGGGCAGACCTATTCTTAGAATCTCTCTTATCTTGTTCATCTCCACTTATTTGCTCCCTGGTTTGCCTTTGCTGAGGATGATGGTGACCACAGCGATGAGGATCAGCAGGATGCCGGTTGCCAGGTTGACGGTCATTGCTTCGTGGAAGACGGTCAGGCCGATCACTACGGCGGTCAGAGGCTCAAGTGCGCCCATGATGGCGGTCGGGGTGGAGCCTATGATGCGGACGGAGATGCCCATCGAGACAAGCGAGAGGACGGTTGGAACGATTGCGAGCATCCATGAATATGCCCACGCCCGTCCTGTGACAAGCGGCAGGATGTGGCGTTCCGGCGAGGTGAGCGAGAAGATAACGATTGACAGGGCGCAGACTATCAGTACGTAGAAGGTGAGCTTCATCGCTGACATCTCCAGCCGGTGGATGCTGACGCTATGTGGCAGCGGAATTATCCTGGCAAGCCTGTTGTGGCTGCCTTTGAGTTCGGATTCGGGGGCGGAGGCCCGGTTGGCTACTATTATATATAGGGCGTAGCTTAGAGCCGACACCATCACCAGAAGCACTCCTACTGTGCTGAGGAGGGTCTTGCCGTCGCCTTTGTAGAGGAGGAAGACTCCGATGAGGGAGAGGGCTATGGCCACGGCGGTGGCCTTGGTGATCTTCTCACCGTAGAGCATCGCCATCAGCACGGCTGTCATCACCGGGTAGACGAAGAGCAGTGAGCAGGCGACTCCGCTGTCCATGTAGAGGAAGCTGCAATAAAGCGTCAGGGAGGACACGACGAACAGCAGGCCGAGTGCCGTCAGCGTTGAAAGCTCGCCGCGGCTGATCCTGAAGGTCTCGTAGGATCCGGTCGTTTCGGTGGCCGCCGGGTCGGTCGAGGCGCGATGAGAGGCGTTCCTCTTCCCGAGCAGCATCTTCCCGGCGATGATCACTCCGATGATAAGCGCCGCCAGCCCGTACCTGTAGAACAGCACGGACTCGACATTCAGCCCCTCCTCGTAGAGGTACTTGGCACCCAATGGATTGGCTCCGTAACTAACAGCGGCCAAAATACCGAAAAAGAACCCTTTGGCCTTACTTTCCTTAGCTCTAACCATATTCCTTGTTCAAAATCGGCTGCAAAGATAGCATTTTTCTATATTCTTTGGCGACCGTCGGCAAGAAGTGTCCTGACGGACTCTGGCGGAATGAATATTCCTAATGATTATTCACGCGTGTAGGATTATTCGGATATTTTTCTAACTTTGTTAGTTCAAAGCCGGAACAACCCACTTGCCCGCTTTGCCACAGATTTGAAATGACACACACTAGACCGCTACTGATACACATATTCCTTTTGCTCGCAGTGTCCGCATATTCGCAGAATGTGGACTCGCTGATCACGGCGTTCGACCATCAGAGAGGGAAGGCCGCTGTCGGCACCGCCGAACGTTTCTTTGATTTCCTGGCGGACGAGGATTTCTCTGACGGAAGGATCATGATCCATCCCGGCAGTGGCGCGGACAGCGTCAGGGCGCTCACCTGGTACTGGGCCGCGGAGTGGTACTATGACATCCAGGACTACGACAAGTCCATTGAATATGCCGGCAAGGCACTGGCCTCCAGTCGGAAAGCCGGAACGAAGGAGATAGAGTGCGACTGCTGCAACACCTTGTCCATCGCCATGTTCCGCAAATCTGACTACCATCGGGCCTTGGAGCTTGCCCGTGACGCGCTGACGCTCGGGCGTGAGCTTAAGGATGACGGGCTGATGGCCTGCTCACTGAACACCTTGGCGGGGATCTGCCTCGCGTCAAAGCAGCCGGCGGAAGGTCTGAAGTACGTTTTGGAGGCCATCGGGATCTGTGAGAGGCAGAAGGACTCGCTTAGATTGGCCATCCGCTGCGGCATGGCCGCCGAGATCTACCACAGCCTTGGGGATGATGAGGTCAGCCTGAAGTATTCCCGCCGCGCCTATGAGATCAACACCGCGATGGGACTAAGGGACAAGGCGGCGGTGAGGCTGTCGCAGATGGCGGCGGCGCAGATCGCCATGGAACGGTACGATGAGGCGGAGGATTCCTTGCTGAAGGCTCTGCCGGAGCTTGAGAAGGCCGGCAACATGCAGTCGTGGGCCATCTGCTGCAATCAGCTTGGGGAGATCTGTCTTCAGAAAGAAGATAAACCAGGGGCAGCTGAATATTTCAACTCGGCTCTCAGGGTGTTCGCCGAGAAAGGGGACGCCTATAACATGAGTCATTCCCATCTGGGACTCAGCAAGGCTCTTGTGCCGCGCAACTCGGACGAGGCCGTGGCCCATCTGATGCAGTACACCCAGATCAAGGACTCGCTCTACGACAGCGGGATGAACCAGGGACTCAACGAGTACAACGCCCTTTACCGCAACGAGCAGATAAGCAGCGAACGGGACAGGCATCTGATCTCCAAGCGCCGGATCCTGGCGTTCGGCATAGCGGCTGTTCTGTTGCTTTCTTTCTTTGTCCTGCTTCTTGTCCGCAGGAACAGGTCGATCAAGTCTACCCTTGTCGATGCGATGGATAAGCTTGACGTGGCCAAGAATCGTGCGCCGGCGCACAATCCAAGAAAGCAGGACATGGTGGAGATGCTGAAGGCGGAGGTGAGGAGGCAGATCCTTGAGGGAAAGGATGTCGATCTTCAGGAGGCTGCCGCCGCTCTCTGTACGTCCAGGGCGAATCTTAACCGCCAGATTAAGACGCAGACCGGAGAGAGCAGCAGCAATCTGGTGAGCGGAGTCAGGGTGGACATGGCAAAGGAGATCCTGGCCTCTCAAAAAGACAGGCCGATTTCTGATGTCGCGGCGTTCTGCGGCATCAGTGACGTGTCCCATTTCATCTCGGTCTTCAAGAAGGTAACAGGTGTGACTCCGAAGCAGTGGCGTGACGGAAATGCGGGGAAGGAGGACCCGCAGAAGGAGGTTTTTGGTAAAAATATGGCAAAAGAGGCATAAATTGTCTCTTTTGCCATATTTTTTTTTGTCCTATACTTCGTAACTTTGTGGTGCGATATGACCTAATTATTGATACAATTTAATAATACAAACTAAAAACAAGTTATTATGGCTTACACAGAGACGACAACGACCACCTATGGTCAGCGCGTGAAAAAATCTTTCGGAGGCATCGGTTCAGGTATCCTCCTCTTCATTGTCGGCACGATCCTCCTTTGGTGGAACGAGGGCAGGGCTGTCAAGACAACCAAAATGCTGAACGAGGCGGCGGGTGTGACTGTCGAGATGACGGACATCGGCACCATCGACCCTCAGTTCGACGGCAAGCTTGTCCATGCGACAGGAATGACCGCCACCATCGACTCGCTCATCGATTCCGATTTCGGAGTTGGGGTGACCGCGGTTAAGTTCAACAGAAAGGTTGAGTACTATCAGTGGGTGGAGAACTCCAAGAGTCAGACCAAGGACAAGATAGGCGGAGGCCAGGAGACCGTCACGACCTACACGTATGAGAAGAAATGGGTCAATTCCCCTGTGGCTTCAGAGAATTTCCACGATCCTGAGTATCAGGGGGCGAACAGGATCAGAATCGCGATTGACGATCTGAGACAGACCGCCGAGAACGTTTCGTTCGGCGCCTATCGCCTGACAAAGAGCCAGATCTCATCCATTTCCGGCGATCAGCCTTATGTCTTCTCTGAGAAGGACAGCGAAAGGATCTCCAACGAACTGTTCAAGGAGGAATGCCTGATAGACACCACACTTACTGTCAAGGTTCAGAACAATGTGATCAGCTTCGGCTCCAATTCCGGAACTCCGCAGGTCGGTGATGTGCGCGTTACCTTCACAAAGGTTCTTCCGGGAGAGGTTTCCCTTATGGCTCAGGTCAGCGGCGACACGTTCGTGCCATTCACGGCCAAGAACGGCAAGTCTTTCAGCGTGCTTGAGATGGGAGTGAAGTCAGCCGACCAGATGTACGAGGGACAGCACTCGGCCAACAAGATCTGGCTCTGGATTCTCAGAGTTCTTGGTATATTCCTTGTGATCGGAGGTCTGAAGGGCATCTTCGGCTTCATCGAGACTCTCGCCAAGGTGGTTCCGTTCATCGCCAACATCATCGGGGCCGGTGTCGGTCTGGTCTGCTCGATTGTCGGCTTCGCCTGGTCTTTCATCGTGATTGCCATCGCCTGGCTCGCCTATAGGCCGGTGCTTGGAATCTCGCTCATTGTGATCGCCGTAGCGCTGGTCATCTTCCTTGCGCGCGGAAAGAAAAAGGTGCAGACAGCGTGAGTGGTCTGATAGGGTTACTTACGTGTGATGATTATTATCAAATAGCATAAAATCAACAAATTATGAAAATTCTAGCAAACATGAGGAAAGCGTTTGGCCTGGCTCTGGCCTTTGCTCTCGCATTGTCCTTGAGCGCTCCGGCCCAGGGGCAGAGCGTCTTGAACCAGATCGGCAAGCGTGCCAAGAACGCGGTCAACACCAGGACTACCATGGGTGCTGACAGAGCTATCCAGAAGACATTGGACAAAGCGGAGAACGCTATTGAGAAGGGAGTGACCAACGCGGGAAGAGGACGTTCCGGGAAGGGACACGCTCCGACTGTCGGTAAAGGTTCGGCTGCAGGCGGCGGAGCCGTGGCTGGCAATGGATCAGTGGCCGGCAACTCCGGCGGCGGCACCATCTACTATGTAAGCGAGGCAGGAAACAACAAGAACGACGGCCTCAGCCCTCAGACTCCTGTGAAGAATCTGCAGAAGGCTTTGGACATCGCCCCTGCCGGCGCCACTGTCTATGTGGCCGAGGGCAACTATTACGGCATGCTCCGTTCAGGCAACATCTTCGTCCGCAAGCCTGTCTACATCTATGGCGGTTTCAACGAGGATTTCTCCGCCCGTGACATCCTGACCTACCGTACATTGGTTCAGCCTACTCCTGAGTCCAACGGCAGCGCCAAGGCTCCTACGGTACAGCTGGAGGTCAATGTGGCCAAGTACGGCAACAATCTTGAGTACAGGAGCCCGGACGTGCTGTTCGACGGTATCATCTTCGACCGCGGCAACTCGATTTCCTACTATGCCGGCAACGACGAGGAGCAGAAGGGTCAGCCGGCCGGTGTCGAGACCACCAAGATGAATCCTATCGGATCCAAGGGAATGGGCGGTGCGGATCTCTCCAATCTGGAGACCTACACGAAGGAGACCTGCATCCTCTACCTGAACAACTCGAACGTGGATCTGACCGTTCACAACTGTGCGTTCATCAACGCTCCCAACCATGTGATCCTTGGCCTTTTCAGGGGTAGCCTGACGATTGACAACAACATATTCGTGAATTGCAGGATGGAGGCTATGGATGCCCGCGGCTCGGATCCGAAGGAGAATTCCAGGATTGACTTCACCAACAACACGGTGCTGTTCATGTGGTCGTTCAAGCAGAACCTTGAGACCATGGGCTATGGCTTCCGTTTCCAGCCTGGCACGGATTGCTATCTGGCCAACAACATCTTCGGCTGCTCGATGTTCACGGCGCTTGACTACACGCACATCGACAGCGACAAGAGCCGTGAGGCCACCCGCAACACCACAGTGCAGAACAACGTGTTCTTCCTCAATAGGATGGGCGACCTTTCTATCCCTGGCGGCGGCAATTTCATCAACATCAGCAGCGCCGATTTCTCTGACATTGAATACATCGACTCCGAGAGTGGCAACACGACCGTCACGGACGCCAACATATTCAAAGGCAAGATTGACGAGGCCTATCTGAAGGGATTCCTCAATGCGTCGTACACGGCTGAGATGCAGCACAACCCGAATTCGGCGGTGAACACCTTCCGTTCGGCGCTCGGCATGAACCAGATCGGCACAATGACCTCCAAGGTCACGATGTACGCCAACCGCTACAACTGGGAGAAGGCCCTCCTGATCTTCGGCGCGATGCCAGGCTATGGCGCGCAACTCCCGGAGTAAGGGTATAGCCACTTATGTATTGACGTTTTAGTGCAGTGTCCCGGATCCGTGTCCGGGGCACTTTTCTACTTTCTGGCTGGCATATTCCTCTTCTCCGCCGCATCTTCCTCGGCCACCGGACCGGACGAAGCGAACCTTCCGAAGTGACATTCCGATTCGGAATCAAAAGTATTTTACTATTTTTGTAAACATAAGAAACAGGACAGAGAATGAACGAGGAAAGAAGTATAGACAGATTGGCGAGATACATCATCTGGGCAGCCGCGGCGGCGGTGACGATCGCGTTCTGCTGGTATTTCAGAAGCGTGCTGGTCTACATAATCATCGCGGCGGTGGTCTCCCTGCTCGGAAGACCGATAATGAAAGGATTGAAGCGCATCCGGATAAAGGGCAGGAGCGCCCCGGACTGGCTGTGCGCCATAGTGTCTCTGCTCCTGATCCTGACTGTGTTCCTGGGAATCGTCACCCAGATCATACCAGTCTTCTCAAGTATAATCACCAATGTCTCCGGCAACCTCCAGTCGGCCTCTTTCAAGGCCTCGGAGATCACCGTCTGGTTCGACCGGCTGAATGTATGGCTGATCGACAGGATCCCGGCCCTGGGCCGTGGCTTCCAGATCCAGGACGCGGTGATCGGATGGATCCGCAACGCGTTCGACATCAGTTCCGTGACATCAGTGGTCGGCTCCGTGGCGTCAGCCCTCGGGGCTTTCGGCATAGGACTTTTCTCCGTGATGTTCATCGGGTTCTTCTTCGTGAAGGATGAGAACCTGTTCCGCAGGATAGTCGGCTCGCTCGTGCCGGACAAGGCCGAGAAGACGGCGATCAGCGCCATCGGCGACATTGAGCATCTTCTTACACGCTACTTCGTCGGCCTGCTGACAGAGGTTCTGGGTGTGGCTCTGATCAACTTCCTGGGACTCTGGCTGGTGGCAAGGATAGGCCTCTACCCGGCCGTCGGCATCGCGTTCATGACCGGCCTTCTGAACGTCATCCCTTACGTCGGCCCCTGGATCGGCGGAGCTGTCGGGACAATCCTCGGAATAGTGCTGAAATACAGCAGCGCCGCCGCGCTCGGTGTCTACCCGGATTTCATGGTGGTGCTGATCACGCTGCTTGCCGTCTTCATCTGCACGCAGTTGATTGACAACTTCCTGTTCCAGCCGCTGATCTACTCGACCAGCATAAAGTCAAGCCCGCTGGAGATCTTCATCGTGCTGCTGATGGCCGGCCATCTGGGGGGCATCATCGGGATGCTCGTCGCCATCCCGGCCTACACTGTGATCAGAGTCGTGGCCGCGCGCTTTTTCTCAGACTTCAAACCTATCCGCAGGCTGATCTCGGCCACGGATGACGAACAAAAATCATAGATGAACATGAACTCATTCCTCAGAAGACTGATGGCGGCAGCCGCCGTCATCGCCGGATCACTGGCAACCCTGAACGCTCAGGAAACATATTCACCGTCAGGTACCTACCAATTCGCCGTCAAGGACGGCAACCAACTCTTGCTTGATGAATATCCCGCCTCGCCTGGCAGCGTGACCGCCATTGACGGCAATGCCAAGCCTTCGATCGTCTTCGTTTTCGGAGGGGGATTCAAGGGTGGAGAGCGCAGCCACAAGGAGTACCTGCCTTGGTTCAGGATGCTCAATGACGAGGGTTACACCGTTCTCACCATCGACTACCGGCTCGGCATGAGGGGAGTCAAGACCAAGGGCGGCATCGGCTCCGTCAAGCAGTTCTACCATTCTGTCAGCATCGCCAGCGAGGATCTGTTCAGCGCCACCAAATACATCATCGACAATGCCGTGGCGCTGAAGGTGGATCCCGACAACCTGGTTATCTGCGGCTCGTCGGCCGGTGCGATGACCGTCCTTCAGACAGAGTGGCTGCTGTGCAACGGAAAGGCCACCGAGGCTCTCCCGGAAGGGTTCCGCTACGCGGGAGTGATGTCGTTCTCCGGAGCGATCCTCTCAAGGGAGGGTATGCCTAAGTACGCCCAGACCCCGGCTCCGACCGCATTCTTCCACGGTACTGCCGACAAGGTGGTGAACTATAAGAAGATCCGTGTCTTCAACTGGGTGTTTGCCGGCACGAACCAGCTTGTCAGGATATTCAAGAGAAACGGCTACACCTACAATGCCTACCGCTATCAGGGCCACACTCACGAGATTGCCGACTCGATGGTCGAGACCTTCCCGGATCAGATCCGCTTCCTGGAGACCAACATAACAAGAAAGGTCGCCAGAACTGTGGATTCCACAATCGACGACCCTGAGGCTCCCGCTCCAAGCGGCTCTGCCAACCGCAAGGAAATGTACGGAAATTAATCCTGAATGTACCTGCGATAGACCTCCGCGATCCTGCGGTAGCCCTCTTCATTAGGATGCAGGCCATCCCTGAAGAGGGATTCGTCCAATGTGCCGTCAGCCTTGGTCAGGACCGGTTTGACATCGACGATGTCGTAGTTCGTGAGGCCGCTTGCCTCCAGGAACCTGTCCGCGGCGGCGTTCACCTTGTCCACCCTGTCGATCGCTTTCCTGCGCGGATAGATGTGGACCACGTGGATGCGGGCCTTCGGCTGCTTCACACGAATATATTCGATCAGCCTCACCATGCCTTCGCCGATGACTTCCTCCGGGCTGCCGTAGATGTCGTTGGTGCCGGCCATCACGAAGATGTGTTTCGCGTTGAAGCCGTCAAGTTCCTCATGCATCATGCGCCACATCATGTTCCCGAGGCGGTCCCAGCCGTAGCCGCAGTTGATGACGTTGCGGTCCGCGAAGATGTCGTTCCATGAATTTACGCCGGCATGCCAGACTACATTGCTTGGCTCGCCTGACCAGTAATGGGTTATGGAGTTGCCGATCATGACGATCTCCGGATTCGGGGCGATGTGCCTTTCCCTGTAGAGGATCCTGGAATGCCTCTCGGTCCAGTCGTAGAAGGTAAAGTCCCTGCGCTGCCTCAGGGGCTTGAGGATGTCCGGCAGAGCGGTAGTCGTGCCGAGGGCGTTGTAGATCGCCTCCAGCGTGCTTGTCGTGTCGGCCTTGGCTCCATCGACCGCGAAGAAAAAGCCTTGTCCCTTGCTCGTCTTTCTGGAGACTACCTTGACCGGGAAGTCGGCCTTCCTCTGGATGATGTTCCGTACAGCCTTCGAAGGCCTGTCAACCGTCTCGACCGGCACATTGTAGAAAGCGACGGCCTTCTCCACCGGCACCGGCTCGAAATGGAAATAGGTGCCTCCGCAGGCTCCAATCTCCATCCAGCTGACTTCGTTGTAGAGCGGCAGATAGAGTCTGAACTCGTTGCCGTTTTTGGCTGACTTGCCGTAATCGACACGGAAAGAGAATGTTATCGTGTCACCTACGGCTGAACCGAGGTCGGAAGTCCCGTTCAGAAGATGGAATCCGCCGTCATTGTCGATGTCGAAAAGGTCCACTCCCAGCGATGCCATCAGCGTCGCTCCTTTGGGAATATTCCTGCCTTCCAGCACATAGCGCACCTTGATTTCCGGTGCGTTGGTTCCGAAGTCAATGTTCCCCCTGTCGAATGTCCAGCAGGTTCCGAACGGCCCTTTAGGCTTCTCCGTCAGTGGATTATGCCAGCCATACACCCCGGCCGCAGCCGCTCCTACGGAAAGCATCAGCGCCAGCCCTGCCGCCGCCAAAGCTTTTTTTGCAATTTCTGAATATCTCATGTTCATTCAACGTTGATTATTGTCCTTTCAAAACATAATCTCAAAGATAATCCTTACGCTTCAGAAATCCAAAATTGTGGGAGTCACATGTTATTATTAAGGCTTACTCATACTGGATTCTGAAGGATTTTTAGTATTTTTGAGGAAAACTGACAATTATGGCATTTGCGACAAGACTGAAACATCTTCTTAAGGAAACAGCCAGCCTGGCCGGTCATCTTGACACCGAGAACGCTGAGTGCCAGATAAGGAAGAACGTACATTTCCGTGGGCCGAACGCATGGATTCTTGCGTTTTCCGTGGTGATCGCTTCCGTGGGTCTGAACGTGAACTCGATCCCGGTCATCATCGGAGCGATGCTCATATCTCCTTTGATGGGTCCTATCTTCGGGGCGGGATTCTCGCTCGGGACAAACGACATGGAACTTATGGTGACCTCGCTGAAGAACCTCGCAGTGATGATGGCCATCGCGCTGATAGCGTCTGTGTTGTATTTTCTTGTCACACCGCTTACGCTCACCAACCCGACCGAGCTTCTGGCCAGAACCAATCCGACCATCTATGATGTGCTGATCGCATTGTTCGGAGGAGCCGCCGGCATGTTCGAGCAGTGCAGGAAAGAGAAGGGTACCGTGATCTCCGGTGTCGCCATCGCCACCGCCCTCATGCCTCCGCTCTGCACCGCAGGGTTCGGACTGGCCAAAGGCAACATGCAGTTTTTTCTCGGCGCCCTGTATCTTTTTGCCATCAACTGCGTCTTCATCGCCATAGCGTCCTACATCATGACCAAGGCAATGGGTTTCAAGCAGGCACAATACCGTGACACCAAGGTGGAGAAGAGAACCCGGCGGATCATGGTGGCGACCGCGCTGGTGTTCATCATACCGAGCATTCTTTCGGCTATCGTGCTCGTCAACAACAACAATTTCGACAGGCGCGCGACCGCTTTCGTGCAGGCTAACAAGTCCATACAGAACGCGATCATCTACGACTACACCATCTCTCACGAGAAAGGCGACAAGATTGAGCTGTACCTGAGTGGCGAGAAACTGGATGAGGAGCAGACGGCGGCCCTGTTCGCTTCCGCCAATGAATATGGTATCAAGGAGGAACAGGTCGCCATCAATGAGAACAAGTCTGCGAAGAGTCTGATCGTCTCTGACATCGTGAATGACATCTATGCCAACAATGAGAGGCAGCTTATGGCCAAGAAGAAAGAGGTGGAGGCTCTCCGCAACGAGTTGAACGAATACAAGAGAGACAGCATCCCGTGTCTTCAGATCGCGAAGGAACTGGCAGGCTTCTATCCGTCCGTCAAGTCGATAGGCATCAGCCGGGGCAGCAGCGTCACAGCCGACAGCCTGACTGTCCGCAAGACCACATTCGTCAATGCCAAGGCCTCCCGCAGGTTCAAGGCGGATGAGGAGGAGAAGCTTCTCCGATGGCTTAAGATCCGGCTCGGATCCGAGGATGTCGAGCTGCACGTCACCTTCGTAAAATAAGAGCGTCCTGTTAGTGTGATTTTTACTTTGACAATCGACTATGGAAATAAAGATCTCTGATGAACTCAACGACATAATCCGTTACGCCAGGGACGAGGCGATGAGGACCGGAAGCTACGGCATCGGCCCCGACCACCTGTTTCTGGGGATACTGCGCCACGGCGAGAATGCCGCCTGCAAGGTCATTGTCGGCCTCGGGGTGGACACGGACAGTTTCAAGCGGTTCATCGACAGCCACATATTCACAAACGAACCGATCCCGTACTCGGAATCGGACAAGATCTCGTTCTCCCGTTACGCCCAGAACGTCTTGAGCATCACTGTGCTGGAAGCCTCCAGACAAGGGGTCTCCGAAGCGGGTTCCCTGCATCTTCTGCTGGCTCTTTGCCGCACCACGGAGAATTACGGCCAGGCCTATCTGCGCCAGCATGGTGTGGACTATGGCCGTCTGCTGGGCTACATGCGTGATGAAGGATTGCTGAACAGCGTTCCCGGGACGGAGGACGAACCAGGCGCTGAAGATGCACAGGAAGGCGGGCAGGAGCAGAAGCAGGACCGGAGTGTCATCGAGGATTTCGGCTTCGATCTCACCAAGGCCGCCGCGGAGGGAAAGCTTGATCCGGTGGTGGGTCGTGAGACCGAGATCGCCCGTGTCATAGAGATTCTTGGCAGGCGCAAGAAGAACAACCCGATGCTCATCGGGGAACCCGGGGTAGGAAAGTCCGCGATCGTGGAGGGCATCGCCTTGTGGATAGCGGCCGGCGAGATCTCCCCGGCATTGGCGAAGAAACGCCTGATCTCCTTGGACATAGCCTCTGTGGTGGCCGGGACGAAGTACCGTGGGGATTTCGAGAAAAGACTGAAATCCATCATCAGGGAGGTCGGATCCAATCCGGACATCATCCTGTTCATCGATGAGTTCCACACCATTGTCGGAGCCGGTGGTGCGCAGGGCAGCCTTGACGCGGCCAACATCCTCAAACCTGCCTTGGCGCGGGGCGAGCTGCAGTGCATCGGAGCGACAACCATGGATGAGTTCTCCAAGATCGTGGAGAAGGACGGTGCCTTGGACCGCAGGTTCCAGAAGATTGTCGTGGAGCCGACCGACATCCGCCAGTCTGTCACGATTCTCAGGAACATCAAACCGAACTACGAGGATTTCCACAAGGTGACCTACACCGAGGAGGCCCTGGAGGCCTGTGTGCGTCTGACAGACCGTTATGTGACCGGCAAGTTCTTGCCGGACAAGGCTATAGATGCCTTGGATGAGGCCGGGTCGATGATTCGCCTCAATCTTGCGAAGAGCGGCAGGTCCGGAAATGTCGTGGATGCCGAGGACATAGCCACCGTGGTATCCAAGATGACCGGCATCCCTGTCAACAAGGTGGCGGAGTCGGAGGGCAACCGCATCATGAGGATGAAGGATCGGCTTCGGAGCCGCATCATAGGTCAGGACGACGCGATCGAGAAGGTTGTGCGCGCCATTCAGCGCAACAGAGCCGGGCTGAAGGATCCCGACCGCCCGATCGGCACCTTCCTGTTCTTTGGCCCAACCGGGGTGGGGAAGACGTGGCTGGCGAAGTGTCTTGCTGAATATCTTTTTGACTCACAGGATAATATCGTCAGAATTGACATGAGCGAGTACATGGAGAAGTTCACCGTGTCAAGACTTGTCGGAGCGCCTCCCGGCTATGTCGGCTACGAGGAGGGTGGGCAGTTCAGCGAGCGTGTCCGCAGGAAGCCTTATAGCGTCGTTTTGCTTGACGAGATCGAGAAGGCTCATCCTGACATATTCAACATCCTGCTTCAGGTGCTTGACGAAGGTCGCCTGACGGACAGCAACGGCCGCGTCGTGAACTTCCGGAACACCATTGTCATCATGACCTCCAACGTCGGCAGCCGCGAGCTTGATGAATATGGCAGCGGGGTCGGATTCGCAACGTCCGGGAAGAACGTCACTAAGAACCGCCAGAGTGTGCTGGAGAAGGCCATCAAATCGTCTTTTCCTCCGGAGTTCATCAACAGGGTGGATGAAAGGATATTCTTCAACTCATTGACTAAGGAGGACATGGAGAAGATCATCGACATTGAGTTGAAGGATCTTCGCGCAAGGGCCGGGGAGGCCGGTTACCGCCTTGTGGTCACTCCGGCGGCCAGACGTTTCATCGCCGAGGCCGGTTTCGATCCGGCGTTCGGCGCGCGTCCTTTAAAACGCGCCGTGATGAAATATGTCGAGGATCCGGTGTCGGAGTTCATCATCTCCGACAGGATTCTGCAGGGGCGGGGCGGAAAAGGCCTGCCGGGGCCGAGGACTCTCAGGGTCGGTCTGACGGCTGACAAGGAGAACACCCTCGTGTCCTTGAAGACTGAGCCATTGGGCGTGACTGTCAAATGATCAGGCGTTCCTGACCGCACTCTCGAACTCCAGCCCCATGTCTCCCATAATCTCCATCAGGGCGTTGAACGATGACTCCGACGAGATCATGGATGCGAGCTTTTCGAGACTATATTCAGTGTTTCTCATGACTTTGTGTTTTGTTTTCTGATGCAAAGATAGGTTTAGCTTGTGCCAAAACGCAGTACATGCTGAATGTTTTCTATGCATATCCCGTAAGAGCCGCAGCTATTGCCGCTCTCGGTTTTTTTTACTAATTTTGCGTGTTTAACTATAATGTATTCAACATCGCAAATATGGATATTGAGGAAAAGAAAGAGGAAGGGCTGACTGGCATCATAGAACCGGTAGAGATTGATCACGAGATGCGTACCGCGTACATCGACTATTCGATGTCCGTAATCGTCTCCCGTGCGCTCCCTGATGTCAGGGATGGACTGAAGCCTGTGCAGAGAAGAGTGCTTTTCGGAATGGACGGACTCGGTCTGTCATATTCAGGCCCGACACGTAAGTGCGCCAAGATTGTGGGTGAGGTGCTTGGTAAGTACCATCCTCACGGCGACTCCAGCGTGTATGACGCCCTCGCCAGGCTTGCGCAGCCGTGGAACCAGCGCTATCCTATGATTTTCGGCCAGGGTAACTTCGGCTCCATGGACGGTGATCCTGTCGCCGCCATGAGGTACACCGAGGCCAAACTCCAGAAGATGACGGACGATGTCCTCGCTGACATCGACAAGAACACCGTTGACATGACGCTCAACTTCGACGACACCGAGGAGGAGCCTACGGTTCTGCCTACAAAGGCGCCGCTGCTGCTGCTGAACGGATCGTCGGGTATTGCCGTCGGAATGGCCACCAACATGGCTCCGCACAATCTCGGCGAATGCTGTGACGCTATCTGCGCCTACATCGACAATCCGGACATCGACACGGACGGTCTGATGCAGCACATCAAGGGTCCGGACTTCCCGACCGGAGGCATCATCATGGGTGTCAGCGGAATAAAGGAGGCCTACGAGACCGGCCGCGGTAAGGTCGTGGTGCGCGCCAAGACAGACATCGAGGTGGCTGACAATGGCCGCGAGACCATCGTCGTGTCCGAGATACCGTACATGGTCAACAAGAAGGAGATGATCGAGAAGATCGGCCAGATGGTCGAGGACAAGAAGATAGAGGGCATCACCTACATCAACGACGAGACATCCCGCGAGGGTGTCCGCGTTGTCATCAGGGTGAAGCAGGGCTGCAACTCCAACGTCGTCCTTAACACCCTGTTCAAGTACACCCAGCTTCAGTCCAGCTTCGCGTTCAACAATGTGGCTCTTGTCAAGGGCCGCCCGAGAACGCTGTCCCTCAAGGACATGATCGCCGATTTCGTGGATTTCCGCCACGATGTTATCATCAGGAGGACCAAGTTCGAGCTGGACAAGGCGCAGAAGAGGGCGCACATCCTTGAAGGCTTGCTGAAGGCCATCGACGTGATTGACGAGATCATCCACATCATCAGGCACTCCGCCAATGTGGACGAGGCCAAGGCCGAACTGATCTCACGGTTCGAGTTCACCGAGACCCAGGCGACCGCCATTGTGGAGATGAGGCTCCGTCAGCTGACCGGACTCGAAAGGGAGAAGCTTCAGGCTGAATACGATGAGCTGGAGAGGTTCATCGCCCGCTGCAACGAGATTCTCGGCAGTGTCGAGGAGCAGATGAAGGTCATCAAGGCCGAGACGATCGAGCTCAAGAACAAGTACGCCGACCCGAGAAGGACGGAGATCCGTCCTTCCGCCGAGGAGTTCAATCCGGAGGATTTCTATGCCGACGAGGATGTGGTCATCACGATCTCGCATCTGGGCTACATCAAGAGGACTCCTCTGACCGAGTACCGTACCCAGGCGCGCGGCGGAGTCGGTATGAAGGGAAGCGCGACAAGGGATGAGGACTTCATCGACCACATCTACATCGCCAACATGCATTCGACGATGCTGCTCTTCACGCAGTCCGGACGCTGCTACTGGCTCAAGGTCTATGAGATACCGGAAGGCTCAAGGGCATCCAAGGGCCGCGCCATCCAGAATGTCCTCAACATCCCTAACGACAAGATCCTGGCGTACATCAATGTCAAGACCCTTAAGGATCAGGAATATGTCGCCGCCAACAACATCGTGCTGGTCACCAAGAGGGGAGTCATCAAGAAGACATCCCTGGAGGCATATTCACATCCAAGGACAGCCGGTGTGAACGCTGTGAATCTCCGTGAGGGGGACGAGCTGGTCGAGGCCTTGCTGACCAACGGCAGCGAGCAGGTGCTCATAGCCGCCCGTGACGGACGCTGCTGCCGCTTCGAGGAGACTGACGCCCGTCCTATGGGCAGGAACTCCACCGGAGTGCGTGGCATCAATATTGAAGACACAGATGAGGTCATCGGAGCGATCAACTATGATCCGGGTGCCGAGGACGCCGCGGCGCACACCGTGCTTGTGGTGAGTGAGAACGGCTTTGGAAAGAGGACCGACTTCGATGAGTACAGGATCACCAACCGTGGCGGCAAGGGTGTCAAGACCATCAACATCACCGAGAAGACCGGCAAGTTGATAGCCATCAAGAACGTGACCGAGAACGATGACCTGATGATCATTGAGAAGTCCGGTCTCACAATCAGGATGGCGGTCTCGGACATCAGGGTCGCGGGCAGGGCAACCCAGGGTGTGAAACTGATCAACATCAAGGACGGCGACTCCATCGCGGCTGTCTCCACTGTTGAGAAGAGTAATGAGGATGAACAGGACAAGGTTTCTGACGAGACTTCAGAAGTCCCTCAGGAATAACTAGATACAAACAATAAACACCAATAATCATGAAGAAGACTTTGATTGTTTTGGCATTGCTCGCTTCCTTCCAGGTCGCGAATGCCCAGTCTAACGTGAACTCTGCCGCCAAGGCGGTCGAGAGTGCCCTTGCTGCTTCCCAGAATGAGAAGAAGGCTACCAAGGTGGCAACCTGGCTGAAGCTTGCCCAGACTTATCTTGACGCCTATGGCGCACCTGCCGGAAACGTGTGGTTGGGTGCTGACCAGGCTTCCCTCCAGCTCTCTATGGGCAATGAGAAACCTGTCTCTGTTGAGGCTGTGACCCTCGGTGACGGTCAGTACACAAAGCAGGTCTTTGAGAACAAGAATCTCTACATCAACAGTGCCGGCCAGCTCGCGATCATCGAGGTGACCAAGCCTGTTGTGGAGAACGCCCTTGGAAAGGCTCTTGAGGCCTACAAGAAGGCTTACGAGGTCGATGAGAAGCACGCCAAGGACAAGGAAATCAGCGAAGGTATCAAGTCCATCAACGAGAAACTGAGCCAGGAGGCCTATTACGCCTACTCTCTCGGTGACGTGAAGAAGGCTGAGTCTTTCTTTGAGGCCGCCTTTGATGCCGCCGCCCAGAAGCCGTACGAGAAGGTTGACACCAACTCCCTTTACAACGCCGCTTTCACGGCTTGGAGCGTACAGGACTTCAGCAAGGCCAAGACACTGTTTGACAAGTGCATAAGCTATGGCTACTATGCTGACAAGGGTGAGGTTTACGCCAAGCTTTCCGATTGCGCCGCCCACATCGACACCACCGCCGCCGGCAAGACTGCCGCCAAGGAGTATCTTGAGAAGGGATTCGCACAGTTCCCGACCAGCGAGAGCATCGTGTTCGGTCTGATCAACTACTACATGACCAGCGGCGAGGGTACCGACAGACTGTTCGAACTCCTCCAGCAGGCAAAGGCGACATCACCTGACAATGCCTCTCTCTACTATGTCGAGGGACAGGCCTACAAGCAGATCGGTGACCTTGACAAGGCCGCCAAGGCTTACGACGAGTCAGCCGCCAAGGATCCTAAGTACGTCTTCGCCTACATCGGAAAGGGCCAGATGTACTACGACAAGGCTCTTGAGCTTCAGGAGAAGGCCCAGAACGAGCTTGATGACAACAAGTACATGGCTCTCGTGCAGGAATTCGAGGTCACCCTCAAGAAGTGTATCGATCCGTTCGAGCAGGCTTATCTGGTTTGCGAGGACGCTTCCATCAAGTCCACCATCGCCGAGTACCTCAAGCAGATCTACTATCGTTTCCGCGACCAGGACGCCAAGTACCAGGCCGGCTACGAGAAGTACAACACCCTTCTGAACAACTAATCTATCGGCTCACTGCCATCGTGGCAAATGCCCGTGGTGCTTAAGCGTCTGATAGACAATAAATAAAGCAATCACCTCCTGCTAAGTCCGGCAGGAGGTGATTGCGTTATTCGTTGTTGCTCAGTTAGTTGCCTGCCACGGGGAGATGGAGATAGTGGCATGCGTGCTTTAAGCCCCTTCAGAGCCTGTTCCGGAAGCCTCGGTTGCCTCCTCGGCCTCCTTGTGGTCGAAGGCCTTGACGATTTTGGTCACCAGAGGGTGGCGTACGATGTCTTCGTTGGTGAAGAAGATCGTGCTGACACCCTTGATGCCTTTCAGGAGGCTGATGCCTCTGAGCAGGCCTGAGTCCTCGCGGCGGGGGAGATCGACCTGTGTCGCGTCACCGGTCACGATGAACTTGGCGTTCACGCCCATACGGGTCAGGAACATCTTCAGCTGTGCGAGGTTGGTGTTCTGGGCCTCGTCCAGGATGACACATGCCCGGTCCAGCGTCCGGCCTCTCATGTAGGCCAGCGGGGCGATCTGGATCGTGCCCTCCTCGATGAACTCCTGAAGCCTCTTGGGAGGAATCATGTCGCCCAATGCGTCGTACAGTGGCTGGAGGTACGGATCCAACTTGTCCTTGAGGTCTCCCGGCAGGAATCCCAGCCGTTCCCCGGCCTCGACGGCGGGACGCGTCAGAATGATCCTTTTGATCTCACGGTTTTTCAAAGCACTGACAGCCAAGGCGATGGCGATGTAGGTCTTGCCGGTGCCGGCGGGGCCGACGGCGAAGATGAGGTCGTTCTCGAAATAGGCCTTGACCATCTCCTGCTGGGTCTTGTTGCGGGCCTTGACCGGCTTGCCGTCCGTGCTGTGGACGATGATGGCCTCGCCGTTCAGCCTGAAGTTGTTGGGCGAGTTCTCCCCGTCGAAGATGTCCTCCACGTCGAAGGCCGTGAGATTCATCTTGTGCATTCTCCGGTCAACCAGCTCGGCGAATTTCTGGTTGAATTCCTGAATGTCGTTCTCCTTGCCTTCCAGGTGGATCTCGTTGCCTCTGGCGACAACCTTAAGTCCGTGAAAATAAGAGCAGAACTCTTCAAGTATCTTGTTTCCGACCCCGAAGATCTCGATGGGGTCCATTGCTTCAAGCGTGATGGTTTTCTTCATTGTCAATCAATAATACCGGTTTCTTTCTTTACTCTGTTGTAGGAGGCTGTCATCTTGTCGTAGTCCCACGGATTAAGCCACTGGTCGCGTCTGCCGACATATTCCTTTACGGGGATGGTGGTGTAGCCTTTGGTCAGATGTCCCGGGCGCGAGCACCATGTCAGCGTCAGAGCCGGATCGAGCATGCTTCTGTCGCCGAGCCGGTCCTTCGTGAAGCGGAGCGTCACCATCATCCCGACCTGCGTGTGGGGAGCGCTCATGTTCGAGATGAAATTGCCCAATGAATATACCACCGGCACCTGCCGTGTGCCTATTCCGTTGTCTCTGGCGACCGTCAGAGTCTCAATGTCCTGAAGCACATGCGGATGCGCCCCCACAACAGCGTCGCAGCCCTTTTCCGCCAGCCATCGCGCCAGCCGTCCCTGCGAGGCGGAATGCCTGAGGACATATTCATTGCCCCAATGCGGCAGCGCGATGATGAAGTCGGCTCCCGACTCTTTCGCCGCCCGGATGGCGAGGGCTATCTCCGCCGTGTCGGTACGGTGCACCTTGGGAAACTCCTCCCTCAGCCGGCTGTTGGTGCCGTAGGTGAAATTGATGAAAGCGAACCTGATGCCCCTGCAGGCCACCTTGAGCGGAAACCGCAGCGAGTCGTCCGGTGCGGAAAGCGATGCCCCGGTGTGCCGCGCGCGTCCTTCCTCCTCCATCTTTGAATATATTCCCAGAGTCCTTTCGATCCCTCCCTTTCCTTTGTCAAGAATATGATTGTTCGCGGTCAGGAATATGTCCACGCCGCTTTCCGCGATGGCTTCGGCGTAGGAGTCCGGCGCCGAGAAACACGGGTAGCCTGTGTACGGCCTGCCCGCAAGGGTGAACTCCATGTTCGCCACGGCGATGTCCGCTTGCTTTATGAGCAGTTCGACTCTGGAGAAGCAGGTGGAGAAGTCGTAGGTGTCCTCCGCTGTCCTGGCGTTGGCGATCTGCCCGCTGTGCATCATCATGTCCCCAAGGAAGACGATGCTGACAGTGTCAGGAGCCTGGTAAAGCGGATGGGGGAAACGGAAAATGTCACGGTGGAGTTGTGCCGCCGCTGACCAGGAGAGAATAAGGAACAGACCGATTGTCAGATTTTTCCGCATACGCAAAGATAACAATACATGCTGAATTTCCGGCATGGTAGCCCGCATTTTGGAAAATATTGTGTGCGAACGCTTGCATCTAATGATTTTATTCGTATCTTTGCAATCTCTAACACGGTGCGATTAGTTCAGTTGGTAGAGCACCAGATTGTGGTTCTGGGTGTCGTGGGTTCGAGCCCCACATCGCACCCCTCGGAAGAGGTCGGCGGATAATGCCGGCCTTTTTTTTCTTATCCCCCCGTCTGAACCTTAAGATTCTCAATGCGCGTCTCATCTCTTTCTTTATCATAGTATTTTTATTACATTTGCAGAGACCCTTGTGGCGGACTCTGATGTCAAATGACGGTCGGGGTGGCCGGAGGGAAGAGATTATTTCATACGGAAAGTATTAGGATTATGGAACTTAAAGGATCAAGAACCGAGGATCTTCAACCTGAGATGAATCGGGGCTGTAGCCACTCAGGGTTCCATATTCTCGATGAATGAGAGCGAGAACTTCATCTTCTTTCGCTCCTCCTTGGACACCTTCACCTGCTCATGGATCATATGGGCGATGATGGCTTTATACAGTGCCATTTCTGTCTCGCTCGGTTCAAGAAAGGGCAGGGCAACCGCATCAAAATACCTCCTTCCTTTTGCATACTGCAATGCGGTGACGACATCTTCACTACTATAATAACCGCCGGCGGAAACAAGTGGAACAATGTGTGTGTAAAAAGTCGTATAAATTCTCTCGAATAGTTGCATGTGTTATTGATTTTTAGTAACCTTAATACTTAATAACAAGTATTGAATCAATGGCGACAACCTATCAAATCTTTGCGGATTTCCCCGGTCACCGCGTGACGGGGCGCTGCATCTACTCAATCTCCGACCTCCTCACGACCTCCCTTCTCACCTACCTCTGCGGCGGTGAGGACTACGTCGACATGAGCGAGTTCGCCCATGTGCGTGCCAGGGACTTCAACCTCCTGACCGACAACGACACGTCCCCGTCCCCTGACACATTCGAGCGTCTGATGTCTGCGGTATGCCCGGAGGAGCTGCGCCGCTGCCTGTCCGAACACGGGAGATCCTTCCTGCCATCGCTCGGTGAGAAGCAGGTGGCGATAGACGGGAAGAAACTGCGCGGTGCGAGTCCGAGGACTACCGGGACCCGAGGCGACTACATACTCAGCGCGTACGTGACGGAGAACCACCTCCTTGTCGGCCAGGAGTCCGTCACGGACAAGGAGAACGAGATACCCGCCATAGCCCTCCTGCTCGACAGGCTTGACATAGAGGGGGCTGTGGTGTCGATCGATGCCGCGGGTACCCAGACGGCCATCGCGGAGCGCATATTGGAGGGCAACGCACACTACTTCCTCGCTGTCAAGGACAACCAGCCGTCCCTGCGGGAGGCCGTCAGGTACGCGTTCCGGTGTGGGAGCGTCACGGACACCTCATCGGAGATGGAGACCGGCCACGGGCGCGTGGAGGAGAGGGTCTGCCGGATAGCCTCCGCCGATAGCATGGAGGACGAGTCCGTCCTCTCCAGGTGGCCCGGCGTCAGGACCGTCGTGGAGGTGACCTCAACCGTGACCACGCCCGAAGGGGCGGCCTCCTCCGTGAGGCACTACATCAGCGATGAGGACCATCCGCGCGCCGCGTACTACGCAATGCTCGCAAGAGGGCACTGGGGTATAGAGAACCAGCTTCACTGGCATCTGGACGTGACCTTCAAGGAGGATGCCTGCCGCGCCAGAAAAGGCTTCGCGGCACAGAACCTCTCCACCGTCAGGAAGATGGCGCTCCAGATTGTCAAGGCGCACAGCGACAACAGAAGCATACGGAAAAGGTTGTTCAGGGCATCACTCTCACAGGACTATCTTCTGGAACTGCTTAGGGGCGCTAGAATTTGATGCGGTTGCCCTGAAGAAAGGGGTACATTGTATTATTCATTCGAAAGAAAATGTTATTTTTGTTAGTTTAAAACTGATTGCATCGAGATATGTTTGATTTTATACTAAGCCAGTTCAAAGTTGGAGACGCCATTACTCTTCATTGTAAGAATGGATCATATACAGGCGTAATCGCTTTTATGAATAAAGAATCCATCGCTTTGAAACAGAAAGATGGTCGCCTTTGTGGCGTTAAAGGCGAGGACATTAATTTCTTTGAAGAGGTTAACTTGTGTGCCGATTCGAAGGGGAGTGAACAACAATCTGCCGTTATTGTTGACGAAGTATCTTCCGCTAAAGAGAAGGATCACCCTACCATAAAGGATAATCATGAGGATGAGGACAAGGAGAGCAAGAGCGCCCCAGATAACAAAGTCACTGACTCTGTCGTCACGACCACAACAGGAAGCAAGTATAAAGTAGGAGACGTAATTCCATTGGCGGAGTTACAACGCATTGATCCGAACTTTTCCAAAAGACGCATACCCTCGGCTGGTATCGCATCTGATAGTGTTAATGATAAAACGGAAATCCAGCCGAAATCTGAGACTGATTCAAAACCCTTGAACACAGATGCATTAAAGAAATCAAAATCGGGCAAAAGTGTCACGATCAAAGGAGGTTTCGGTGCCTTATCAGTGCTTGTGCAGGATAAACATCAGAGTGACAATCAAAAGGTTGTTCCGGCGAATGGAACGGTTTCTCATATTGACTTTGATCGAAATTTTGGTTTTATCAAAGATTTACACACTAATGCTTCTATCTACTTTAGTCTTAATCAAATCATAGATTCTGGACTAAAGCAGTCTATCACTCGCCATTCCGCCGTTGTCTATTCCTTAGAGCACTTTTCATCTGGAGACCAAGCTTGGTTTATACATCGTCCACTGAAAGTTGTGGATCTTTTGGAGATGTCAAAAAAGCTTTCTAGTGAAAACAATCATAAACAAGCCCTGGCTATTGTTGAACACATTCTTGCAGAGTATCCTGACAACTTTGATGCTGATGTTCTAAAAACGTCATTGGCTAAGACTATACCCGCTTTTCAGCGGTATGTCCATGAGTATTCAAATGCATATACAAAGGCAAAGGAATACCATAATAACAAGGAATTCGACAAAGCGGTTGAGTTCTATCTGAAAGCCATTGATAAAGGAATTCGTGTTGAAAGCGCAATAAAGGATGTAGGTGCTTTGTATGCGTCTCTATATAAGTCAGAAGAGGATTATGCAGTAAAGGAAAACATAAGAAAGACGGCGACTAAATTCTTGGAGGACAATGTAAATAAGCTTCACGATAATCTATCGACATGGAATTTTCTTGAGGGCATTTACTACACCCTTAAGGATATCGAGAATTTCATATCAATCGTTGATCGGATGCTTGATGAGCCTGCGATAATCAGGGATAAAAAGAGGCGACAAATCTTGATGAACAAGAAGGCGGCTGCCTATGTTAGGGATAGCCAATATGATGAGGCCTTGAGTATTCTTGCGGAATGTCTGCTGGAAGATCCTAACGATCCGACCGCACTTAAGTTGCAAGCAATTGTAAATGAGGGAGACAAAGGTGAGGGCGATATAGAGGCAATTGTATCTGCAGAGGATTTCTTTACTCTCCAACGTGGTATTAGTCCTTTTATTTTAGAGACGCTGCGTGAATATGACGAGTATGTCGGTGTCCCTGCAAAGGTTATTGAGGCAGGGAACTTCACTCAGGTAACCCTAAAAAGAGTCAGAAGTCTTATTGATACTGTTGGTAAGGCTAGAGCACGTGAACGTGCCAAATACTTACTAACCGAGGGTAAACTGATGTTGGATCTTGAACCCGATAATGTAGTAAAACTTAGATCCGAGATGGCTAGGTATTGTGTTGCTATGGCATCTAATCATATTTCGGACTATAGTGTTATGGACATTCCTCGCTTCTATTATACTGAAGCGTTTGCTCTTGAAGAGAGATTCCAACCTCTATCTAGTGCCGTATCGTCATATCTTTTGACTCATTGCTATAATAATGCTGAGTTGATATCTGCATCAAGCAAAGACGTTCCTCTTGATGAGGCATTGCGCAAAATGATCGAGGGAGCTTTTGATTATAAAAGATGGGATAGTATTCTGTCGATGTTGTTAGTCAACAATGAAGTATCAGCTCAGATTACCTCAAGGCTTTTTAGAAAAAATGATTGGAGAGACAAAGCTATACAAGCTCTCCAATATTTCGGTGTCAAGAATAACCATATCTCCACACAGGATGCTTTCGTGAAGGCTTGGAATGAAGCAAGAGAGATTCGGATAAGGGACTATAAACAAGTTGACGCTCAAATCAAGGCTATCGGAGCGACTTCTAACATCGAAGAAGTAAGCATATCTCTTCTTAATCTTCAGCAGGTTAAAAGAGATTGGATGATAGCTGAGGATATTCGGCGCATCAATAGTATCATTCATAATATCCAGCCTGCAATTGAAAACTACATCAAGTCTTCAGGCTATAGAAACAAAGAGTCCAGCTACAATAATGCGCAGGGGCAAGTACAGCAGCTTCTAGATGAGATCAAGACTGCACCGACCAGACTTTCCTATGAGTCGTTGCTGCCTATTTTACATAAGGTACAAGCTTTACTCACATCTTCTTTTAAGGATGTTATCAAAGCAAGTGAACCCAGGATAACTGTTACCCTTCTATCTTCAGAAACGGTTGTTTCTGATAAGAATACGGTTCATATTCAGGTATCTATTTCAAATCACAAGGATTCATCGCCAATCAGAGAGGTTTCTGTTGAGATTGAGTCTTCCGATGATGTGAAATACATCCCGTCCGAAAATACTTCATACAATGCGATTGAAGGAGGAGAATCTCAGATTTTCAGACTTGTGGTAAAAGTCAGTCCTAGCGTTATTGCCAATAAGGCGACGGCAATTAATGCGATTTGTAAGTATAAAAACGGGGAAGTCCATAAGGAAGAGAAGGCTCTTCTGTCTTTGAAGTTATACTCTCCTGATGAATTCGCTCCTATTGATAACCCCTATGCTCCTATTGCTGATGGTGGCCCAGTCCCTGTATCGTCGAAGATGTTCTTTGGACGCGAGTCTTTTATTTCAAATATTGTCGATGCCATCATTAAGTCCCCGTCTAAGCAGATTATTATCTATGGCCAAAAGCGGTGTGGAAAGTCCTCCGTGATGCTTCATCTTAAGAAGCAATTACAAGAGACCGGCAAGACTTTCTGTGTTTTCTTTAGCTTGGGTGACATTATTCAAAATCTAACTGAAGCTGCCTTCTATCATAAAATCTTGAGTTCCATCAAGGACGAACTAGAAAGCCTTGAGTTCGAAGGAATTGATGTCCCTAACTTCAGTGTACCAAGGATGGCGGACTTCCGTGCTGAAGATGAAGACAATCCTCTTAACACATTCACCAGTTACATGGTGAAATTTAAGAGGGCATGTAAATCTACGCCTGGGTGGGAAGAAAAGAATCTCGTGGTAATGATCGATGAGTTTACGTATCTATACACAGAGATTAAGGAGGAACACATTTCTCCGTCCATAATGAAGCAGTGGAAGGCTGTCACTCAAAACGAGAGAGCACAGTTCTCTGTCGTTTTGGTTGGCCAGGATGTTGTCCCTTCATTTAAGAAAGAGGATTATGCGAGGAATGCGTTCGGTGTAATCCAGGACATTAGGCTTACCTATCTCCAGGACGAGCCAGCAAGAGATCTCATTGAGAAGCCAATCCTTGATGAGAATGGAAACAGTCGGTACATCGGCAACGCTGTTTCTCGCATTATTGAATACACGTCTCGTAACCCGTATTATATACAGATCTTCTGTGCAAGACTGGTTGATTATATGAATGAAAACAAGTCTATTACGGTAACTGAGGCGGATGTAAATGAAGTTGCGAAGTCATTTGTGGTCGGAGACCAGGCTCTCGAAGAAGATAAATTCGATAACCTCATTCGTGCCGGAGAAAAAGAAGACCTCCAGGAGTATCCTGAAAAAGAAATACGGGCTGTATTGCGGGAGATAGCTAATGCCTCAAAGCATATCGGTTTCTGCAACAGATCCGATCTCAATGCCCTTGATAATCGAGTACGAGAGGATGAGATACTAAAGCATCTTGTTGACCGTGAAGTTCTCGAGAAACGAGGCGAAGAGACATATATAATCCAAGTTAAACTGTTCCAGGAATGGCTATTGAATCATTAAACCCATTTGCTGACTATGGTAGTATAGTCCGTGGAGACCGCTTCGTCGGCAGGAAAAAAGAGCTTAATACAATAAAGCAGAGAGTCCTTGGTCCAAACTATGGGAATTTGGCGATTATGGGTTTGCCGCGTATCGGCAAGTCTAGCCTAGCATGGCAAGGGATTCTTGAGAAAAAAGATGATCTTCTACGAGACAAAACAGTCCCTGTATTCTTTCAAACAGGAAGTTGCGAAGATGCTATATCTTTTTTCAGGCAAATGGTTTCTCTCCTTGACGAAGAGATGTTATTTGTATGTAAAGATGAAAGATATTTGAAGTTAGGAATGGGATTGTTAAAGTCTATCCGAGAAGAAAATGATTTAATAGACTTTACCATAGCAATTCAAAAGTACTTCAAACTTATTAAGAGGTTGGGGTATAAGGTTATTTACGTTCTTGACGAGTTTGATAGTGTTCAATCATTTTTCACGGTGGCCAACTTCCAGTTATTGAGAGAGCTGTCTTATAATCCGGAAACAAAGATTTGCTTGGTCACTTGCTCAAGAAAGACTATTCAGGAAATCGAAGCTAAGAATGGCGCTATTTCTAACTTCTATGGCATCTTCAGCGAAATTCGTTTAGGCATGTATGATGACGAGTCCCTTGCGGAGTATTGGGAACGAGTGGCCTCTTTTTTCAACCCTGAACATGAATATAAGGAGAGGGCTAACTTCTTTGTCGGAAGGCATCCATTTCTATTGGATTATTTTAACGATTTCTGTTTTCAGCATAATTTGGTAGATGATGCTGAAGAGGCTGTTATTCTGGAGGAAATCCGACTAAATCTTCTTAATCATTTCAGTACGATTCAGGATACCCTTCGTCATGAGGATCTTCTGAATAAAGCCATTCAGTTGGTGTTAGGACCCGCATACGACGTGACAAAGATTGAGGAAGAGAAGTTGCTAAAATACAACTTCCTCAAAATCGTTGATAATCAAGAGAAGTATGATATTATGGGTCATCTTGTTGGCTCTACATATCAAGGGAAGTCGTATACTTGTTTCTCTGATTTCTTTACCAATGTTTTTGAGCAGAACTTTATTGCTGACATTGATTATTGGCCATTGTGGACTGATACGGAAAAAACCGTTAGGGGGGTAATAAAAGTCTATGTATCTGAGGTCTTTGGCAATGATTGGGAGAATGAAATCCAGGCCAAGTTTGGAGGAAATGCATCTTGGGCCGACAGGTTCAACCAGCTTAAGAGGACTAGGATGAACAACCTGCGGCTATTCCCGGGAGCGAGTGATAATCTAATCGATTATACTCTTACGCGTGATATGTATGACATTTTTATGAGTGTCGCATGGAGAGATTGGTTCGGGGATGTCTTTGGTGCTGATAAAAAACCATGGTCTGCCATTTTTGGGTATCTCGCTGATATCAGAAATCCGATGGCTCATAACAACAAGGAGTTCATATCTCAGGATCAGATTACAAAGGCCCAAGAATACTGCGAAAAAGTGCGTAAGGCAATTAGGGATTGGGGCGCAAATAGAGAATCCGCTTCATAGGTATGCCTGAAAACAATACGAGAGTAGGGACGATAACGCTTACAGACTCTCAGCAGGCGGCCCTCAATAATATAATAACCTTCCTGGAGTCCGATACACAGCGAGTCTTCATTTTAAAAGGATATGCTGGTACCGGGAAGACTACTATGGTTGAGGCAATCACCGCAGAGATGCGGAATCGCCAATGTGATTATGCTCTTCTGGCCTCAACGGGAAGGGCGGCAAAAGTACTTAGTGATGCTACTCGTGTCGTCTATAAGGATGAAAACGGAGAAGATTGCGAGTTGTTGACGACCGCCAGAACAATTCATTCCCGGATTTACACTTTTTCCGATATCAACCAAGATTTGGATCTGTTTGGAAAGCAGGAAGGAAACTCCGAACTTGCTACCGATAAAAGTGTCAAGTTGAAGTTCTCTTTAACACACAAAGATGAGGACTCCCCGGCCACTGTCTATATCATTGACGAAGCTTCGATGGTGTCCGATGCTAAGGATGCTTCTTTATCACAGGCCGAATATGGTACAGATGGTCGTTTATTACGCGATTTGTTTGAATATGACCGCAAGGGAAAGTTTATTTTTATTGGGGATGCGTGTCAACTTCCGCCGGTGAATCAACCTTTCTCACCAGCCCTTAATAGCAAATATATTGAATCTACCTTCAATCTTGACGCCTCTGAATCAGAATTAACCGAAGTTGTTAGACAGGCGTCAGACAATGATATAATTGTTTCGGCATCAAGAATTCGCAAGTTATATCAGAATCCTCCAGAAGGGCCAATTGCAAAGTTCCCATTCAGAGGCTTTAAGCATATTCATGTCTTGAAGAATGAGTTCGAGATGCTTAAAATGTACATTGAGTGCATTAAGAGCCATAGGTATTCCGATGCGACCATGATTGTTATGTCCAATAAGATGGTTACCTCCCTTTCAAATATCATCCGGCCTGCCATTGGTTTCAATGAAAGAACCCTTTCTGTGGGCGATTTATTGCTTGTCACTCAAAATAACATGATCAGTGGATTGATGAATGGAGATCTTGTCAAAATCAATCAAATCGGGAAAAGGGAGAGAAGAGCCGGATTGACCTTTGTTTTCGTCGAGGTGGAATCCCTGGCAACAAAGCGGACATTTGGCCAGTTGCTTATTGAAGATGTAATGTATTCAGGGGGAACAAATATTACTCCTGAACAACAGACCCAATTATTCATTGACTATCACGATAGGATGAAAGCCCTTGGAGTGAAACAAAGGACACCAAGGTATAAAGAGGGGATGATGATTGATTCCTACTTGAATGCACTCCGATGTGTTTTCGGTTACGCACTAACCTGTCATAAATCACAAGGAGGGGAGTGGGATAAAGTGTTCTTAATTGTGCCCAGAGGACTTCCGTACAATAACCCCTGGAGCTATGCATATCAGTGGGTTTATACGGCAATGACCAGGGCCAAGAAGGAACTCTATGTCCTTGATGATTACTGGATCTCAAATTAGCCTCATAAGCGGAGTCACATTTGAGTCTGCGATAATCAGACTTATTCTTCCTCCTGCACCTTTTTCGCGTAGCGGCGGAGGCTTTTCGGCAGGCCCAGCTCGGCTTCGACGTGGGCGAGAACTTCATGATGCTTGCGGGCCGTAAGCCTCCGGTCTCCGCGTGACAGATATGGCGATTTCCATCCGCGTATCCTCGCGGCGTTGAGTTTAGAAGCCAAGAGGAAGAGTGTGAGAGGCGTTTAGGCTTGATTTCGTCGGAGAATACAATCGGTTTCCGCTCGCAGTCGAAGTGGGAAAAGTAGAAAAAGTGGAAAAGATTTTGGCGGTTTGGATTATTTAATTACCTTTGCAATAGATATTTCGGTGTAAGGGCACCAAACAAACAACAGATACCTGTCCTCTAAATGGGTGTCTGTTTTTTTAAAGAGAGCCAACCGAGGGGAGGTACCGCAAACACGAGCCGTTTGTTCTACAAGCCCTTATATCCGAAATATGAAAAAGAGAACAGAACGCAAGGTTGTTCGCATCTCCATTAGGGTGGAGGCTGCGAGACTTGTCAAAGTAAAGGCGCACACGCGCCAACTCAATGGCAAAATCGTGAAGGTTCGGAGTCACTACCGCAGATATTAGAGGTGTCTGAAGTAGGTCAGGCTTGAACCCGTGCCGCAAGGCTCTCTACTCTATCCCCTCGGTTTTTAGAAGTTCCGCTTCTTGCCCATCAGTTCGGGGAAGTACGGAAGTAAAGCCCAAATCTTGTATATCCAAGACATCATGCGGTTCAAGTCCTCCTTGCACCAAGCACCCCTCGGAAGAGGTCGGCGGATAATGCCGGCCTTTTTTTTCTTATCCCCCCGTCTGAACCTTAAGCAAATAAGATTCTCAATGCGCGTCTCATCTCTTTCTTTATCATAGTATTTTTATTACAT